>Ga0265296_1000563_pt1 | contig 53445 bp, 48 predicted proteins | sample MunlanPumphouse1_FD_189073 | JGI IMG/M metagenome (GOLD analysis project Ga0265296, IMG submission 189073) | Groundwater microbial communities from a municipal landfill in Southern Ontario, Canada - Pumphouse #1 | ecosystem: Environmental > Aquatic > Deep subsurface > Groundwater | place...
CCTCCCCCCTCTCCCAAACCCTCTCCCCCAACCCCGCAAGGTTAGGCATAAAACAATAAAGGCGGGCGAGTGGCCTCGCCTCAAGCTAACCCTTATAGGGGGTTGGGAGGGGAGTTTGAGGGGAGGGCGGGGGACACGCGTCCCCCGTTCCTCCCCTCAAATTTTAGCTCATCAGCTCATGAAAACTCTCGATAGAACGAAAGTCCGGGTGGTCCGCGGCGTCTTGCCGGGAACTGGATTTAGCTTTGAAGTAAGGGTATTTGATGCCGAAGGTCCGGGCCGCGGCCAGGGCCTCGGCGTTGTCGTCCACCAGCAGAGCGTGTTGGGCCTCGAAGTGCAGGCGATCGTGGAGGATTTCCCAAAAACTTGCCTCTTCCTTGGGCGCGCCCAGGTCAAAGGAAGACACCACTGCATCGAAGTAACCCAGAAGCCCCGTGTGGTTCATCTTGAGGCTTAAGGTCTTATAATGGGCGTTGGTCACCAGGGCCACTCGTTTCTCTTTTAATCTCAGAAACTTGAGAAAATCTTCCGCATCCGGGTGCACCTCGATGAGGTGGCGAATGCCTTCCTTCAGGGCCGGGATATCCAACTCCAGTTCCCGGGACCAGAAGTCGATATCCGTCCAGTTGAGGGTGCCCTCCTCCTTTTGGTAGCGGGCGAACACCAGGTCTCTCGCCAGGGCCAGATCCATTGCCTGGCGCCGGGCGTACTCCTGCGGCACCAGAGTCTCCCAGAAATAATCGTCGAAGTGTTTGTCCAGCAGGGTGCCGTCCATGTCCAGGAGCACCCAGGTTACATCATCCCAGGGGAAAGTCATCAGGTTTCCTTTCTTGAATTCACTGCCTCTATTTATAGAAAAATTGATTATTTTTCAACCAGTGCGGCTCTTGACCCCGCTTTCGGTCATGCTTAATTTAACCTTAGTTAATCACGAAAAATCCTGAAAATCTCGTATATTAAGAAGGAGAACGTTATGCCGATTTTTTTCAGGGAACCGGGAAGGAATCCTTTCCGGGAAATGGAACAACTGCAGCGCCGCATGGACCGTCTCTTCCAGGACACCTATGCAACCGAGCGCTCTCCGTGGCAGGCGGGGGTGTATCCCCTGGTGAACCTCTCGGAAGACAAAGATCATCTCTATGTCCGGGCCGAGTTGCCCGGCGTTGCCGCCGCTGACCTGGAGATCACCCTGCAGGACAACAACCTGATCTTAAGGGGTGAGCGCAAGATTCCCGCGGAAGAAAAGCAGGTCAACTATCACCGCCGGGAGCGCGAATCCGGATTTTTCCGGCGGATCGTGGCCTTACCTGCGCAAGTTGCCGGCGGTAACGTGGAAGCCACTTCCAAGGACGGCATCCTGACCATCAAGCTGGCCAAGCCGGAAGAAGTCAAACCGCGCAAAATCGAAGTAAAGGTTGCTTAACTGCAGGTGTCAGGTGTCAGGTGCCAGGTGCCAGTAAAGACCTGATTCCAATCTGGAACCTGATTTGAAACCTGGAACCTGAAAAAGGAGGTTCATCCATGGCTGAACAAGAACTGCAAGCCAAGGCCAAAGAAGAGGCTCCGGCCAAAGGAGAGCGGGTCCGTCCGGGCCGGGTCTTCTTGCCGGCGGTGGATATATTCGAGACCCCCGAGACCCTGGTCCTGGTGGCCGATATGCCCGGGGTTTCCGGTGATAAAGTAACTCTGGACTTAAAGGAGAACCATCTCACCATTTACGGGGAAGTCGGCCCGCCTCTGGGTGAAGGTGAATCCATGGTGGATCAGGAATATTTCACCGGCGACTATCAGCGGGACTTCCACCTGGGCAGCCTCATCGATCAGAGCAAGATCGAGGCGACCATGAAGGATGGGGTGCTGCGGCTGGTGATGCACAAAGTGGAAAAGGCCAAGCCCCGGAAGATTGAGGTGAAAGTCGCCTGAAGCGCCGCTCAATAGGTGTCAGGTTTCGGGTTTGGTCTTCTTCTACCCCTGGAACCTGGCGCCTGTTTTGATCTTATTCTGACCTCTGACCCATACTTTAGTATTCTTCACACTCCTGAAACCTGACACCTGAAACCTGCTTCAATAGTACTCTTGAGTGTCCTCCCGCTCCAGGTCGTCGAACCGGGTGAACTTGGCCTCAAAATGGAGCTTCACCGTGCCGATGGGGCCGTTCCGCTGTTTGCCGAGGATGACTTCGGCGATGCCCTTGTTGTCGGCAGAATCCTTGCGGTAGACCTCATCCCGGTAGATGAACATGACCACGTCGGCGTCTTGCTCGATGGCGCCTGATTCCCGCAAATCCGACAATTGCGGCCGCTTGCGCTCCCGTTTCTCCGGCTCCCGGCTGAGCTGGGACAGGGCGATCACCGGCACCTTAAGCTCCTTGGCCAGGCCCTTCAAGGAGCGGGAGATCTCCGAGATTTGCTGCTCCCGGCTGGACAGTTCGGCCCGGCCCTGCATGAGTTGGAGATAGTCGATAACGATCAGCCCCAACTTGCCGTCGGCCTTGAGGCGGCGTGATTTGGCCCGGATGTCCAGGACGGTGGCCGCAGGGGTATCGTCGATGTAGATGGGACAATCCAGGAGTATCCCCGCGGCTTCCTGGAGCTTGCGCCATTCATCCCCGGTAAGGAAGGCGGCCCGGCGAATCTGGGACGCGTCCACCCGGCCTTCGCCGCTGAGCAGCCGGCGCACCAGTTGTTCTTTGGACATTTCGAGCGAGAAGAAGGCCACCGGCACCGGCGGCTTGGACCTGTACGCGGCGTTAAAGGCGATGTTCAGGGCTAAAGCGGTCTTGCCCATGCTGGGGCGGGCCGCCAGGATGATGAGGTCGCTGGCCTGGAACCCCGCGGTATAATTGTCCAGGTCCTTGAAGCCGCTGGTCACGCCGGTAAGCGACCCGTCCTTGCGCCCCCAGATAGCCTCCAGAGTAGCAATTTCGTTATCCACCAACGCGCTTAAGGGCGAAAAGCCCGGCCGCACCTTGGCTTCGGCCACCTGAAAGACTTTGTGCTCCGCGGCGTCCAAGAACTCGGCGACGTTTTCCACCGGGGACAGGCAGCCGGCAGCAATCTCCTGGCTGCAGTCCAGCAGCCGCCTGAGCACCGCCTTGTCCTTGACCAGGTTGGCGTAATACTCGGCGTTGGTGGCGAAACCCACCTGCTCGCTTAACCCCGCCAGGAACACCGGCCCCCCCACCCCTTCCAATTGTCCCCGTTCTTTCAAAAGGGCATTGACGGTCACCAGGTCCACGGGCTCGCCCTTGCCGTAAAGGTCCAGCATGGCCTGATAGATGCGGCCGTGGGCCTCCCGGTAGAAATCTTCGGGCACAATTACATCCGCAACGCGGTCCATGGCCTCCGGCCGCACCAGGATGGCCCCCAGCACCGACTGCTCGGCTTCGGGATTGGCCGGTGGGGTATAGCCGACGGGGACGGGATCCGCCGCCGCCGCAAAGCGCCTGTTAGGTTTGGACATAGGGTTGCCTCGGATTTTTTAAAATTATTAAAGAGCACCTGTTAATATCTTGTCATGTAGCAACATAAAAGACAACGTATCCATAAGAATCAAATATTTTAATGATATGGCTTTACACTCAAATCCGGTAAAAAGGCCATGTGCAATACCATGCCGATTCACCATTTCACTTTGATCTGAAATGTTATTAGTAGATTTCCAAAAAGATCCGGTTTCTATATAATCAAAAATAGTTTTGAATATTTCAATAGGAAACAATATTAATTTTCTTGAAAGAACTAAGCTTTTTAATTTTATGACACAATTGATAAAACTATTTGGGATACTAACATTACATTCCATTAAATAATCTTTAATTATCCCTTCGAATTGTGGAACTATTACAAAAATAGAACATATAAAATCATTCTGAAAATGCGCATCAATCGCTCTCTTAATATATTGAATTCTTTTTGAGAAAAAACCTAATTCCTCCCATTGCTTAATTTTTCTTTTAAAGTATTCTTTGTTATAATGTTCAGAAATAAGGTCAAGTATTTTGTCATTATCGATCGCCTCGGGGTTCTCAGGTAAATTTAAAAGAATATATGGATAATAACCTGGTGCCGGAGGCCAATTATTATATGATAAGAATACTAACTTCTCAATCGGTTTTATCTTCTCAAAAAATCTTTTATTATTTATAAAATCCAACAATGGGAATGGAATTGCAGAAGGTTTATCATCAATATTATATTTCTCTGGAATATTTGGTGTACAATCGAAAGCTAGAAAAAAATTAAAATACAAAGACTTATAATAAAAAAAGGCAGCCTTCTCGCCTTCATAAATTTGTGAAGTCATAAAATTGCAAGTTTCAGGATAGATATCATCCAATGTTATTAGTTCATTTATTCCCTTTTCCCTTTTAAGTTTAACTTCACAAATTAGTCTAACTTCTTCATTTAATTCTATTACAGTAATTGATTTTTGAGCAGGTTGTAATATTCTGAATTGATTTATTTCTATAGGAAGATCCTTTGGGTCAATCTTAAGTGTTTCAATCCTCTTATTAATTTCCGGTATTATGAATGATCTAACGAGGTCAGAAATAGTTCTATGATAACTCACTATTCTCACCATTAAATAGGCATTATTTAATCAATTATAAATATGCCTTCTTAGGTTTTCTGTTTACGGGTAAAAATCTGGACTGCTTAGAACCAATCAGCCGGACCGGAGAAAAGCGGCCCGCCAACGATGCTGGATCATAGAAAAAGTTGATCAGGAATGCAACCTTGGTCTGAGGCAGAGAGAGGCGATGGCAGGGAATTACTGGGAGGGCAGGATGGTGGTCTCCCTGTGATAAAAGGAGCTTGGCGGATGAGGCTGGTAACTCTCTCCTATAAATCCCCGCATTTCTTCCGTGGCGGCGAAATGTTTTGTGAGACTATAGAGTTACCCGCATTATGCTACGCCATAACCGAATTATCAGCTGTAGGCCGGGAAAGCGTAGCGCATCCCGCCTTTTTGACTGTCCATCTGAAGGATCGAGTCTCACATCGGTTCCGGCTTCATGACCGGAGATTGAGGAGGGGCTTCTTCTTTGGATTTCTGCGCGGCTACCTTCTTTTTTGCCTTCTTCTTTTTAGGTGGGGCTTCTTCAGCAACTACCGGGGAATCTTTCAGATAATTGGTCTTGGTCCAACCCTCGGCGCCGCTTTTCGGATGCCGCACCTTAAGCCATTGCCCGCCGGGTTCTGACAATTTTTCCACTTTATCATTGCGGTTCAATACCTTAACCACCTGGGTGTCGCCCAGGGGCAAGGCATGGAGTTCCAGGGTTTCAGGCCCCACGAACAAGGAGCCTTTCTTCAGCTCCGGCGGGGCCGCCAGTCTCTCCGGAGTTGCAGAAACCTGGTTCGCTGGCACCCAGCCCATGCTTTTGTCTTTAACCGCCAGCACCCGCCACCATCCCCTGCCATTATCTATGATCTTCTGTACTTCCTCCCCGCGCAACAAAAGCTTGTGGCCCGGGCAGTCATTGCTGGGACAGTCCCTCAGGGTTACATTCTCCCGAACAGAGTAGGCCTCGGTTATCGCTAGAGGCGTCTGGCTCAACAAAGAGCTTTGCAGCCAGCCAGTCCGGCCGGTCCGCTCAGAATACATCTGCCACCAATCTTCTCCGCGATTGTCCAAGAACTTAACCGCGTCGCCCCGGTAAAGCTCGGCCACCACCTGGCAGTTATACTCCGGACATTCTCTCAGATAGGAAATTAGCGTGGTCACATAATAGGTTTCAGGAGCCTCTGCGACCTGAGGCGCCGCACATGCGCTTATCAACGCCAGGACCAGACACAGCAGACCCAGGCCCTGCTTCTTTGTCCGCACCGCCATATACGCCTCGGTGGTCAAGGGTTGTGCACCGGGTCCAGTTGCTTGATCCGCCACCCTCCGCCCTCCTGGGAGAACCATACCTTATAGGCCAGGGTCGATTTCTCCTTTTCCCGATTGCTCAGGTTCATGGTTTCGAAAGACCACCTGACCAGGGCTGTCAGGGTGTTCGGGTCCAGGACGGAAAAATCTCGCATCTCATAGTGTAAAGCGAGATAGTCATACTTCTTCCAGATCGCCAGAGTCTTCTGTTGTTTCTTATCAAGACCAGGAAAAGTGCTGGTATAAGATTTCTGAAATTTTGAAATGTCCTTTTCCAGTTGTGCGGCGCGCAGATTGTTGAGTACCGCCGCCGCCTGGGTTTGCAGACCGGTGGGCTCTGCCACCGATGCGGTCTGGGCGGGCGCTTTGCCTTCCGGTGGCAGCGGGGGCGCGGCAGGGATAGCCTGGTTAGACAAACTGACTGGCTGAGTCGGCTTTAAAACGGTAATGTGCGTCGAGACCGCGGGAGGCGGCGCCGGGGTGGTTCTTCGCACAATCGCCCACACCAGAACCGGAATGACCAAGAGCGAACTCAACAGACCGGCGGCAATCCAGCGATTCCTTCTGCGGGGAGGCTTGAGCAAAGTGACCAGGGGCGAGTGGTCGGGTTCATGGAGACTTAAAATTTGCTCTGCCGGCCCGTCCTCAGCGCCTTTATACTCCACCGGCGACTGGCATTGCTGGCAGAACCATTGCCGGGACCTTACCCTGGCCCCACATTGGGGACAAAAAGCCCGGTCAAATTCCGGCAGCAATAGGTTTGCACCACAAGAATGGCAAAATTTTGCATCATTCCTGATAGGGGTATGGCAATAAGGGCATCCTGCCATGGCTAACCCCGTGATTCTTCTCGTTGAATTTTATTTACCCGGTATTGTTCTGATTTAAACTTATTCATATTATTGAATGTTGTCAATAACTATATAAGATAGCTAACGTCATTTTTAACCTGCTTGCGAGAAGCATTGTCATTCTGAGTGAAGCGAAGAATCTTGCTTTTTCAATAGGTTGAATCCTTCACTTTGTTCAGGATGACAGATAATATCGGTTTTGAAATGGCTTGTAGCCAAATTCAGAAGTTGAAGGCGGTAAGGATAATCTAAATAACGCAAGGCAGGTTTGTGGAGGCCGACGCTGGGAACTTCAGAAATACCGGAGGTCAAATCATATTAAATTTGTTGCATAAATTGTCTGGCCGGGTTTTGACCAGGGCAATTTACTGCCTTGCCTAACCTAAAGCTCGGAGGAGAAGATAGAGGCCACTTACGAAGACTTATGAAAAAATGCAAAAAGGCCCCTAACCTCTTCCCCCGATTTCCGCTTGCTCAAATTCAGGCGCTTTCGGCCACCACTTCCACGGTGATCGTGCCCTTGACTTCAGGCGCCATGCGGACTGTGACTTCGTAGGTGCCTAACTTCTTGATGGGCTCCGCCAACTCCAACTGCTTTTTATCCACTTCAACCCCCTGGTCGGCCAGGGCCTCGGCGATCATGCCCACGGTGACGGAACCGTAAAGCCGCTCTTCCTCGCCCACCCGCTGGGCAATAGTGACGCTGACGCCCTGCAGGTGAGCCACCTGAACCATGGCGGCTTCCCGGATCTGAGCCTGGGCCTGAAGATACTTGGCCTTGGCCTTCTCCACCCGGGTCAGGTTGCCTGAGGTGGCCTCCATGGCCTTCCCTTGGGGAATCAGATAGTTACGGGCATAACCCCGGGCCACGTCCACTACCGCGCCCATGGCGCCCAAAGGGCTAACATCTTCTGTCAATATGACCTTCAACGGCAAGTCCTCCTCAAGACTCCTTGGGCCGATGCAACCGGCGAAAATCCAGCCACAGGTCCATCAACCCCAGGGTAATAATCACGAAAAACACCGGATTCAGGAACATCAACGGGTAGCCGATTATCCGGAGCACCCGGGGCAAACCCAGGCGCTGAAACCAGGTGGCAACCACCGCCAACCCCTGAGCAAAATAGAGCACCGCCAGTACCAGGAGCAGGTTCAGACCCAAGAACCGCACCGCGCTCACCGGCACCAACAGAAGAAACCCGGCACCCAGTAAGGGGAAGATCAGCCACTCCGGCGCCGCCCAGCGAGAAAGCGGCGGCCCCATTTCGCCCCAGCCCAAAAGAATGAATAACTGCCGGGCCAGAACAACGTTCAGCCAGGCCACCAGCCCCAGGTTGGCAACCATCAGCCCCGGCAAGAGGCGTTCCAGCAAGACTTGCAGTTCGGCCGAGGCCACGCCCGGAATCAGCGCGCCCGAGGCGCCGCCGGCGTCTCCCAAGATCTTGGCAACGGTTGCCATGATCTCGGCGGTCTTTTGAGCCAGCAGGTCCTGGGGGGCCAGGCCCAGATAGAACGCCTGCCCGACAAAGATCAGCACCGCAAGGACGCTTAAGGCAACCACCGTATAGATGATGGCCTGTGGCGCCAAAATTCCCCGGCATTGGAGGCTGGCCAGCACCACCCCCATAGCCAACAGATTCATGAAGCCCAAGTTTTGCCAGAAGGTGTCCAGTGTGGGGTGCAGGCAAAAGATGAGAACCACCACGGCCAGGGCTAAAGCCAAGGCCGCCAACTCACCTGACCGCCGGCCCGCCACCAACACCGGCAAAGGTGCCAGGACGCCAACCACCAGCAAAGCCACAGGATTTACCTGGGCCCCCACGAATCCTGCCAGCAGGGCGCTCAGGCAAAAGATCCAGACGAGGCGACCTCTGCCCACGGCTTAAAGCCCCCTCGCGCCCTTACGTGGGCGGCTGTGCAGGGGTATAGGCAATCAGGGCCAGGAGCCGGGCCTGTTTGATGGCCCGGGTGACCCGCCGTTGATGGCGGGCGCAGTTCCCCGAGATGCGCCGGGGAATGATCTTCCCCCGCTCCGTGACAAATTGTCTCAGAGTATTGACATCTTTGTAATCAATGGGCAAATTGGCGTCCACACAAAAACGGCAGACCTTGCGGCGGACGTAAAATTGTTTCCGTTTGCGACGAGGCATTACAGGCACGGGTTAGTCCTCCTTGGCCGGGGCTGCAGGTTCGGAAGGAGCGGCGGCTTCAACCATTGCTCCGGGTTCCTCAGCGCTAACGGCGGCTTCGGGCTCGGGCGCCGGCGCGGCCGCCTTGGCCTTGGCCGCGATCTCGGCCTGCAAAGCCTCCAGATTCACTTTGTCTGATTTCTTGGTGGTGATGTAGCGAATGATGCGGTCGTCAATCCGGTAGTTGCGTTCCAGCTCCTTGACCGTCTCGGACGACCCGGCAAAATCGGCTAACACATAGTAACCGCGGATGGTGCCTTGGATTTTGTAGGACAGCTTGCGGCGGCCCCACTCTTCCAGCCCCACCACGGTGCCACCTTGGGAGGAGATAATCCGGGAAAATTTTTCGATGGCGGACTTGACTTCTTCATCCGGGAGATCGCCATTCACCACCCAGACAGACTCATAACGACGCATTCTTCCTCCTTATGGTCGTTGGCCCTGGAGCACGTTGGCCCAGAGCAAGGAAGGTAAAAAATAATATTTATCAGAATGACAGAGGCTTGTCAACTACGGCGGAGATAGGCGAAGCCGGAACCATCTTGGCACTTAAGCCCGATCATCCCGGCTCCGCCTCAGTGAGAACTCCTACTGGACCGAAAAACTCGCGTCCTTTTGCGAAGTCCCGTAACTGCTCGTCACCCGGCTGGTGACGGTATAGGTGCCGCGCGTGGCGTTGTTGGGCAAGGCATAACTCACGTTGTCACTGAAAGTCCCATTGGCATTGGAAACCGTGGTCTGGTAAGGCGACCCCACCATTTGCCCGTTGACCCGAATCTCCCGCACCAGGGTGACAGACACCGGGGCGTTGGCCGGCGTCAGAATGGTGTAAGTCATCCCCAGGCTAACCTGTTGCCCTGGCCGTACGCTGGCCGGAGAGGCGCTCACGTTGTCCACGCTAACCACGTTGCCCTGGCCCTGATAGTTATAAGCCTGGGCCGCAGCCTGGGACGAGCGGATCTCGCTGTTGCGATGAGCAGCATAAAGCGTCGCCCCCACGCCACCTATGAGGCCCCCTGCAGCCGCGCCCACCCAGGCTCCCGTTGCCGGGTTGCCGGTCGCCGCGCCGATGATGGAACCGATGGCCGCACCGGTGGCAGCCCCACCCAAGGCCCCGGCCCCGGCCGAGCGATATGGATCATAATAACCGCTCTCGCTGACACAGCCTACTAAAGACACGGCAAAGATTACCACGAGTGCAATTGCCAACCATTTCCGGGTCATCTTGTCCCCTCCTCATCAACGCTGTTCAAGCCAGAATACCTGCGCCCGTTGCCGGGAAAAGTCGACCATGATTCGTTATCGTCTTGTCTATATATCATTAATGTCTGAGAGCCCAAGTTTCAAGCCCTAACCCCCGCTTTTCAGACTTCCCGGCCCACCGACATCCGCACCTGATCCAGGATGCCGTTGACAAAGCCCCCGGAGGCCTCACTCCCATACCGTTTCGCCATTTCCACCGCCTCGTTGATCACCACTTTGGGCGGGATTCCGGGCTGGTACAAAAGTTCATAGATGGCCAGCCTCAGGAGATTGCGGTCCACAACGGTCATGCGTTCCAGGCGCCAATGCTCCGAGTAACGCACGATCAGGGCATCAAGTTCCTCCACGTGGGACCCAACTCCGGCCACCAATTCCTCCAGATAGGCAGGAGGAGCGCCCTCCTCGTCCTGAAAATGGCTCCAGAACCGCTCCAAGGCCGCAGGATCAGGCGGCTCGGAGAACTCACCCTGATAGAGGAATTGCAGCGCCCATTCCCGGCACCGGCTGCGGGAATAATCCGCCAACCAGCTAGGCCCCCAACTCTTTCAGGAGGTTTACCATTTCGATGGCGGCTTCCGCCGCGGCAAAGCCTTTGTTGCCCGCCTTACTGCCGGCCCGTTCGATGGCCTGTTCCAGATTTTCGGTGGTCAGGATGCCGAAGGCAATGGGAACCGCGCTCTCCAGGGACACCTGCGCGATGCCCTTGCTCACTTCCGCGGCCACGTAATCGAAATGGGGCGTCGAGCCCCGGATCACCGCGCCCAGGCAAATGACTGCGTCAAAGGCCCGGCCCTGGGCCAGGCGCTTAGCCACCAGGGGAATCTCCCAGGCTCCGGGCACCCGCACCACCGTCAGGGCATCCTCGCTGACTCCCTGCCGGCGCAGACAATCCAGCGCCCCTTCAAGCAAGCGCTCGGTAATAAAAGAATTGAACCGGCTGACGATCAAGGCAAATTTCAGGCCTGTTGCGATGAGCTTGCCTTCTACGTTACGCATTTAACCCCCCAGGTTTCAGGTTTCAGGTTCCGGGTTTTAGGTTTCAGGTTCCGGGTCCAGGTTCGATTTTGTCCCAAAACCTAAAACCTGACACCTGAAACCTGACACCTGCTCTTAAACCATCTTCAGCAGGTGCCCCATCTTCTGGCATTTGGTCTTGAGATAGTGGCGATTCACCCGATTGGGGGGAATCTCCAGGGCCACCCGTTCCACCATGGTGAGGCCGTAGCCCTCCAGGCCGATGATCTTCTTGGGGTTATTGGTCATGAGGCGCATCTTCCGGACTCCCAGGTCCCTGAGGATCTGCGCCCCGATGCCGTAATCCCTCAGGTCAGCCTTGAACCCCAGAGCCTCGTTGGCCTCCACCGTGTCCGCACCCTGGTCCTGGAGCTCGTAGGCCCTGAGCTTGTTGACCAACCCGATGCCCCGGCCCTCCTGGTGCATGTAAAGGATGACGCCCTTGCCTTCGCACTCCACCAACTCCATGGCGGACTCCAACTGATCGCCGCAGTCGCAGCGCATGGAGTGAAACACATCTCCGGTGACGCATTCGGAGTGGACCCGCACCAAAACCGCTTCATCGGGGCTGATCTCGCCTTTCACCAGCGCGACGTGCTGGTTGTCATCCACGTCGTTGTCATAGGCGATGGCGGTAAACTCCCCGAACGCGGTGGGCAACTTGACGGTGGCCCGCCGGTGTACAAAGGATTCGTGCCGCAGACGATGTTCCACCAGATCAGCGATAGTTGCGATCTTGATATTATGTTCCGCAGCGAATTTCTCCAGGTCCGGCATCCGAGCCATGGTGCCGTCGTCCTTCATGATTTCGCAGATAACCGCCGCGCCTTTCAGTCCGGCCAGGCGGGCCACGTCCACGGAACCCTCGGTCTGCCCGGTGCGTACCAGCACGCCGCCTTTGCGGGCCCGGATGGGGAAGACGTGCCCCGGGCTGACGATGTGTTCGGGATGGGAATCATCGGCCACCGCGGTGAGAATAGTGGTGGCCCGGTCCGCCGCGGAAATCCCGGTGGTGACTCCCCGCCGGGCCTCGATGGACACGGTGAACGCAGTCTTGAAACCCGACTGGTTATCCCGCACCATTTGGGGCAGTTGCAGGCGCTCAATGATATCCGAACCCAAGGCCAGACAGATCAGCCCCCGCCCGAAGCGGGCCATGAAATTGATGGCCTCGGGCGTGACCAGTTCAGCGGCCATGGTAAGATCGCCTTCGTTTTCCCGGTCCTCGTCGTCCACCAGGATGATCATCTTACCCTGGCGTATGTCCTTAATCGCTTCTTCAATGGGTACTACCGTCATGGTTATAGTCCTGTTTTCGGTTTTCGGTTTTCTGTTTTCGGTTAACAAAAGTTACTTATATTCGGTGGCGCCAGGTTTTCAACCTGTGCAGTTATAGGGCGGCCCATGGCCGCCATAAATCGGCGTGCACGGCACGCCCTATAATTCTTAATATTTGGTGGCACAGGTTTTCAACCTGTGCAGCGCGGGTGTAGGTTGCGCCCTGCGCACCATCCTTAGGCTTTTACTGTTTACTGCTCACTGCTTACACTTTTACTGCTTACTGCTCACTGCTTACTTATAAAAACCCTTGCCGGGCCAATAATTCCGCGCTAACCCCTTCCCCCTGCGGCGCATCTTTACCCAGCAGCCGAGCCACGTATTTGCCGATAATGTCCATCTCCAGATTGACCCGGTCGCCCACTTTAAGTGCATTCAGAGTGGTCGCTGCCGCGGTGTGGGGGATGATGTTCACCGTAAAGGTGTTACCCTGGCAGGAGTTCACGGTCAGGGAGACCCCCTCGATGGCGATGGAGCCTTTCTCGATGACCAGGCGGCTCAAAGGCCCAGGCACTTCAACCTTGAGACCCAGGTGGGCCGGGCCGGGCCGCCGGTCCCGCACCACGCCGGGGCAGTCCACATGCCCGGTGACCAGATGCCCGCCCAGGCGGTCGCCGATCCTCAATGATCTCTCTAAGTTTACCCGGTCGCCCACCTTTTTCAAGGGGAAAGTCGTACGTTTCAGGGTCTCCGGCGATACCTCGAAACTGGCCTTAGGCGGGGCTAGGTCAACCACCGTGAGGCAGGACCCGGCCACCGCCACCGACTCCCCCAAGGTGAGCTCCCCCGCGGGAAACGAGGTCTTCAGCGTAAGACGCAGGCCCTCGGCCATAGGAGTTAACGCCACGATCACGCCGACGCCTTCCACCAGCCCGGTGAACATATTCGTAGTCCATCCTCTATTCCCCTCTCCTCTTGAGGGGAGAGGGCCAGGGTGAGGGGTGATAAAATTAATCCTTGAAACCGAATATAAGCGGTGAATTATCTTGTAATTTTACACTATGCCGCCGCATAAGAAAACGCCTTTCCCCCATAAAAAAAACGGCGCCCCAAAAGGACGCCGCCTTGATGCTAAACTGGAAAACCCTGATAGCTGCATGATGGGAGGCGAACCCGGTCTCCCACCCTTCGTTTACCCCTCGGATGAGGGGATGCTTGCTTTTAGCCGAAAATCCGCCGCCGAAAGGCCACCAGACCCAGCAGGCCGGATCCCATCAGGATGGCGCTGGGGGGCACGGGAACGTTGGTGAACGGAAGATCGACCTGGAGGACGGCTGGGCCTCCACAGCACTCACCATACACCAACTCGAAGGGGAAGTTGCCCGATGGCCCCGTGTACGTTTCTGTCGTAGTAGTGGGCGATGTGGGTCCAGGGTTGAACCCAAGGTCGACACCACCGATGATCAGCGTCAAACCATCATCATGCGTCACGGTGAATGTCTGTCCAGTGGTTACCGTGACCAAGCCTTTAAACTGTACCAAGGTGCCCTGGCTACCGTTATCCATAAGCGAGGCAAGGGTGCCAGCAGTATTCTCTACGATATTGAAGGCACCACTACTAGCAAGCCATGTCCCGACTGTGACGCTTGTGCCAGAAAAGTTAAATGGCGAATTTACGTCGAACGCGACGTCTGCGGTTGTTCCAGGCACATTCGCAGGGATGGCGTTCTGGGAGGTTGCCTCGGGAACGTGCCAGAGATTTCCTGTAATCACGTTGGTCGCTTGGGCCGACAGCGCCAGGCCCATGACCATGATGGCCGCTAAGACAAAAATTCCAAGTTTCTTCATAAAGAACTCTCCTTTAAAGAATTGTGTTAATTCATAAAAACATCTTAAAACACAATATCTGCGCGAAAAAACTCGCCGCCCATCACCTCCCCGATGACATCCCTATCAGGATATTTTGAAAATGGTCACTGTGCTAATCAATCCCGGCAACAAGCCCCAAGAAGCCCACGACTTACCTCGCCACCGGCAGTTTCTCCCTTTGTTCATTTTCGTGAACTAGTGAATATAATTATTTTTAATAATATTTTTATCTGAGTTAATGCATATTATATGCCCCTCCATTGCTATATTTTATTAATTAATTAATTCAATGACATACCTATATCTCATCTATTTTTTAAGAATTTACTTGGTTAAATAAATGAACATAATTCTATATTAATTGTTTTATTGACTAATTATATTAATTAGTTGATTAATGTTTATATTGATGAACCTAATTTAATTAATCCATTTTTCATGGACGGCCAGGGAGTATTGACAAGATTCTCTCGTCTCCAAAAAAACGGCGCCCTTAGAAGGACGCCGCCTTGACGATAAACAGTAAACCCTGTTAACTTGATTACGGGAGGCGAGCGGGTCTATCCTCCCCTCCAGGTGAGAAACTGTTTGCCTTTAGCTGATAAAACGCCTCCGCCAAGCAACCAGGCCCAGCAGACCGGAGCTCAGCAGGAGTACACTGGGGGGCACGGGCACCACTTGGGCGACCATGTCATTATAATCCGAATCACCATAGGGCTGACTGTTGCTACCGTCTTCAAAAGCCACGATGTATTGCCCCGCGTAGGCCGCGTCGAATTGGCCGAGGTCGAAGATAAAACCGGAAGACTGGTTTCCAACCCCATTTTGGTTTTGAGTTGTCTTGGCCGCAAGCCCATCAGGTGTGTCTGAGAAGCCGAAGCTGGCCGGTTCGATGAACGTCGTACCTGAAAAGCCAGATTGGTTGGTGGGACTCGTCGGTAAATTTAGCAAGTTTTGGCTGGGAACATCTAGCGTCTGGCTAAAAGCTGAGGCTTTTGCCCAGTTTAATAAAGTGTAAGAGCCATCAGGCAAGGTTTCTAGAACGGTTGCGTTCTGCAAATCGTTCTGGGAGAGGGTTAAGGTGGTCCACCCATTGATAATGTCCCAAAGGTTAGCTTCGCCAGCGGGAGCGAGATTAATGGTCTGAAACGCATGCGCCGAAAATGTCAAACCCATAACCATGATAGCCGCCAGAGCGACTATTCCAAGTTTTTTCATGAGTTTTCTCCTCCTTTAATTGCTTGTTTGATGAAAAGGGTTAGCACGCTGCATCCACGAATTGCCTGTGGAAAAATCGATGAGTCACCTCCTCGATACATCCCTGTATAAATATTTTGAAAATAGTCACTGTGCGATCAATTCAGGCTACAAGCCACACAAAACACAGGCTTGCCTCTGTGTTTTGCTTCCTCTTGTTCATTTTCATGAACTAATAAATTAAATTAATATTAATAAGATATTTACATTATATTTAATGCAATTTTTATACCCTTTTATTAATTAATTGATTTAATTAACTAATTACATATTTATAGTTCTCTATGTGATATTTATTAAATTTTAATTGTTTATTTTTTTATACATAAATTTCCATCAAACCATTTTTATGTAACAATTATAGTTGGTTCAATAATGGTTCATTAATTGACCAAACATAATCAACATAATTTTCATGAACGGCCAGGAAGTTATTGACGAGGTTTTCCAATCTGAAAACTGCGTGAGAGTGAGGGAAAATATAGGCAGGCAAAGCGACTGCGGTTATTAAAAGAGAAAGGCAGGACCACCATGGCCCTGCCTTTTGTAATTCGAGAAGCGCCGGGCAGACTTAGGCGCCCTCTATAAATCTGGTTTAAACAGAGGGCCTGGACCGCATGGCTCCCGCCCCTCCATTACCTGTTTCTCAGGCCACCGTAACCTCTTTGGTCAGGAAAACGTCCTGGATGGCATTAAAAAGTTCCACCCCTTCCTTCATGGGCCGTTGGAAAGTCTTGCGCCCGGAGATCAGCCCTGTGCCCCCGGCCCGCTTGTTGACCACCGCGGTGCGCACCGCGTCGGCCAGGTCGTTCTTGCCGGAACCGCCGCCCGAATTGATCAGCCCCGCCCGCCCCATGAAGCAGTTGGCCACCTGGTAGCGGCACAGGTCGATGGGATGGTTGGGGGCCAGTTTGGTGTAGACCAACTCGCTGGTCTTGCCGAATTTGACGGCCTTATAGCCGCCGTTATTCTCCGCCAGCTTCTGCTTGATGATATCCGCCTCGATGGTCACCCCCAGATAATTCGCCTGCCCGGTGAGGTCCGCGGAGGCGTGGAAATCTCCCTCCGCGGTCTTGAACGCCGAGTTGCGCAGGTAGCACCAGAGGATGCAGGCCATGCCCAATTCGTGGGCCAGTTTGAAGGCTTCAGAAATTTCCAGAATCTGCCGCCGGGACTCAACGGAGCCGAAATAGATGGTGGCCCCCACGGCCACCGCACCCATGTCAAAGGCCTGCTCCACGCTGGCAAACAGGGTCTGGTCGTAAAAGTTGGGGTAGGAGAGCATCTCGTTGTGGTTGATCTTGACGATGAAAGGGATCTTATAGGCGTACTTCCGCGCCACCGAACCCAATATCCCCATGGTGGAGGCCACTGCGTTGCAGCCCCCCTCGATGGCCAGCTTGATGATGTTCTCCGGGTCGAAGTACATGGGGTTGGGGGCAAAGGAAGCGGCCGCGGAATGCTCTACCCCCTGGTCCACCGGCAGGATGGAAAGATAGCCGGTCCCGGCCAGACGGCCGTGCCCGAACAGAGCGCCTAAAGACCGCAACACCCCCGGGGACCGGTCGCTGCCTACCCAGACCCGGTCGATGAAATCCGGCCCCGGCAGATGCAGGCTCTCCTTGGGGAACCCCGTACATTTATGGTTCAGCAGGTCCTCGGCTTCCGCACCTAATAACGATTGGATTTTTTTAATCATAAGGCCACCTCCTAAAAGACGGTTTTCGGTTTTCGGTTTTTGGTGGCACAGGCTTTCCAGCCTGTGCAGGAGTCATGTGGGCGGGCCTTGCCCTCCATGAGCTACTACGCCCTCGTTCCCAAGCTGCGCTTTACATCCTCGTTCCCACGTTGTACTTGGGAACGTAACTTTTCGCCCAAGCTCTGCTTGGGCTCCTCTTGTAAGGGCTGACCTGCGTGTCCGCCCTCTATCGCTGCACGCCTCCCACCTCACTCCTTATATCTTTCTCTCCCTTGATGGGAGGGCCAGGGTCAGAGGCGATTAAGAATAAACTTTTAGCGATGCGTATAGCTTCATTTAATATAAGATTCCCACGTGGTTAGACAAGGGTTTCCTTCCCCTTATAATTTGCCTCCATAAGTTCCAAAGCCACCTTCGCAGCCCGGGCCGACGCCCCCGGCCCCCCCAGACGCCTGATCACCGTAGCCAGTCCCCGGCGCACCGCAATCATGCACTCAGGGTCTTTAATGAGATTCAAGACCTCCCGGGCCAAATGCTCCGGGGTAAAATCATCCTGGATGAGTTCGGGAAAAATCCGCTCCCCCGCCAAAAGATTAGCCATGCCCACATGCTCCACCCGGATGAGCCGGCGGGCCACCGCAAAGGTGAGGGGCGAGACCCGATAGACAATGACCGTGGGCACCGCAGCCAGGGCCGCCTCCACCGTGGCCGTGCCCGAGGCCACCACTGCCACCTGCGCCGCACCCATGGCCTGATAGGACTGACCGGCAATGATTTTGATGGTAGGGCCGGGGAAAGTTTTTATATGTGGCGCCGGCGCCCCCGCCGGCGTTTGAACAGCCGAGGGCGGCTGTTCCACATGTTCTCCCCCCAAAAATTCCTCTACAACCCCCTCCACCAGTCCCGCCGGCGCGGTGGAGGCCAGGGGCAGGATAAACTGGGTTTGGGGGATAGCTTGGTGGATAAGGTGCGCGGCCTTAAGGATGATGGGCAGATGCCGCTCGATTTCGCCGGCCCGGCTGCCAGGCAAAAGCGCAATGGTAAGACGCTCCGGGTCCAAATTATGCGCGGCCAGGAAGGTCTTGCGGTCCGGCAGGGGCGGCAGGGTTTCTCTAAAGGGATGGCCCACGTACGAAACGGCCACGCCGCGCTCTTTGTAGAAATCGGCTTCAAAGGGAAAGATGACCACCATGCGGTCGGTAAGGCGCGCGATGGTCCGCACCCGGTAGGTGCGCCAGGCCCAGACCTGCGGGCTGATGTAATAGAGCACCGGCACTCGCCAATATTTTGCCAGGCGGGCCACCCAAAAGTTGAAGTCGGGAAAATCCACCAGGATGGCCAAATCGGGGGGTTCGGTTTTCAGGGCCCGGCCGATGGCCGCCAGCCCTCGCCAGATCGACGGCAGGTGCTTCACCACTTCCAGGAGGCCCACCACGGCCAGCTCCGACGCGTGACACAGCAGGCGCACCCCCTGCCCTTCCAGCGCCTCCCCCCCTACCCCGAAAAACTCCGTCTGAGGCGCCGCTTCCCGGATGGCCGCCACCAGCCGGGCCGCATGGTCATCACCGGAGGCCTCGCCTGCGACGATAAGGATACGGGGGGGCTTGCTCCCCGGGGGAAAAGGCGAAGAGGGAAAAAGGGAAAAAGGGGAAGAATCTCTCATAAGGTTATTTGGTGGAACCACGACCTATGTGCATTCCAAGATTAGTTTGGTGAAAATAAAGCTCCAAGCACAGCTTGGGAACCAGAATAAATAAATTTTAGATTTTTAAGTTTTCCTCCCTTTTCGCCCTTTCCCCTTTTTCCCTTTTACCCCTTAGTAGTCATAGGGCGGCCCGTGGCCGCCAGCTTTTGCAGCACCCAAAATCCCCATCAATTAATGAAATCTTTGCGGGAAATAATCTATTAACCCACATCATTTCCGGGAACGCACCGCCAACGCCAGTCTGCCGTAGCCGTAGTTCATGCTGTGCCAGCCCTCCAGGTTGTTGTAGAAGGCCAATCCCCAGGCCGACCAGGCGTTGTTCAACTGCCCAGACCATACATAGGCCCCGGTAGTTTGAAATATGGGGTCCATATTGTTAGGGGACGCCCCTTTTTGATAGATGGCTTTCAATTCCGGAACGGTGGGCAGACGCCAGCCGCCTCCGCCCACGGTGAGATTCTCCGTCCAAGCTTTGGCCTCATGCCAAGTGTTGTCGTGGTTGGGGCCTACATACCACTCAAGGCCGGTGACGCTGTCGCTGATAACGCCATTAGCAGCTTTGGTAAATCTCATGGGCTGGCCCTTGCCGTCCGCCACCTGGGCCTCCACGGAACTGCTCTGGCCGAAACCCCACACCACCAACAAAACCGAAACCATCATGCTCAAACGAAACCATCGTGCCATGTTTAACCCTCCAGTATTAATTGGGGGAAAAAATCATTACCTGGCCTATCCTCTCTCTTATGGCTTAATATAGGGCGGCCCATGGCCGCCGAAATTTGTCGGGAAGGCGTGCACGGCACGCCCTATGACTCTAATTTTTAAAGAGGTCTATTTGCTTCCCCCCCTTTTCGCCTTTTCGCCTTTTCTCCTTTTCCCCCCAGGTTTTTACCCCTTCGCTTTTTTCATGGCGGCGTTGATTTCCAACGCCAGGTCCAGGGCGGCCCGGCCGGCCTCGCCGGGGATGAGGGCCTCACCGCCGGTTTGGATAGCCTGGACAAAGGCCACGATCTCTTTGAGCAGCACGTCTTCCTGGGAAAAGCGCCGGGTCTCCAGGGCCACTCCCGGCAGCGGCCCGATGGCGCCGTCCTTGCGGGAGGCCGCGGTGAGTTCCCGGTTCTCGAAGTCCACTGCCAGGTAGGCGTCAGGCTGGAAGAGACGGAACTTGCGCATGCTCTTGAAGGACATCCGGGATGCCGTGAGGTTGGCGATGCAGCCGTCGCCGAACTCCAGCCGGACGTTGGCCAGGTCCACGCGGTCGGTGAGGACCGAGATGCCCGCGGCCCGAATCTCGGTGACCGGCGTTGGCACCAGGTTCAGGACATGGTCCAGGTCGTGGATCATCAAATCCAGAACCACGTCCACGTCGGTGCCCCGTTCCTTAAAAAACGACAGGCGGTGGCTCTCGATAAAGCGGGGGTGCCCGGATCGCCGTTTCAGTTCTTCCATGGCCGAGTTGAAGCGCTCCAGGTGCCCCACCATAAGGATAAGGCCTCGCTCCCGGGACAGGTGCACCAGTTCGTCGGCTTCGGCCACGGTCACGGTGATGGGTTTTTCCACCAGCACCTGGCAGCCGGCTAACAGCGCGTCCCGGACCACCTCAAAATGCATCGACGTTGGGACCGCCACACTCACCGCCGCAACCTGGGGCAGGAGGTCATGGTAGTCAACAAAGTCCTGAGTATGCAGGGCGTGGGCGACTTTGCAGGCTTGGTCCCGGTTCAGGTCCGCCACTCCCACCAACTCCGTTTCCTCCAATGCAGCATACTTTTCCGCGTGGAAACGGCCCAAATAACCAACGCCAATGACGCCAACTTTTACCGGTTCGATCATGAATTTTTACCGTTTTCGTCTTGAGAAACAAACCCATCGGTGGGGCGGGCCTCCGTGCCCACCACCACAAATATTAAGAGAGTTTGTTATTACTGAGAATGTGAATATGTTACCCCGCCCTAAGATACGGCGGCCTCAAATGGCGCGCCGTTTTGCCCATGATACCGGAAAAGGGTCTCACAAGGCAATGAAAACCGGGGGGAAATTCCGTTTGACAACTGCGCCTCGAAAAGTTAATAATTTTTATTGAGGTTACGGAGGTAGGATTAATGGTGGAGAAGGCCAAATTTATCTGGTTCGACGGCAAGATGATCCCCTGGGATCAGGCCCAGGTTCACGTCCTCACCCATACTCTGCATTATGGGCTGGGAGTCTTTGAAGGCATTCGGGCTTATCAATGCGCTGATGGCCGCACCGCCATTTTTCGTCTGCCGGAGCACATCCGGCGCCTGTTCGATTCCGCCCACGTCATGCTGATCAACATCCCCTTTAGCCAGGATGAGGTCAAGGCCGCGTGCTGCGAACTCCTGCGGGTCAACGCCCAAAAAGAGGCGTACATCCGCCCCCTGGTCTTCCTGGGGGAAGGCGTCATGGGGCTCAACCCCAAGGGTAGTCCCATCCAGGTGACGGTGATCAGTTGGGTCTGGGGGGCTTACCTGGGTGATGAGGGCCTGCGTAAAGGCATACGGGTCAAGACGTCCTCATTCATCCGTCACCACGTCAACATCATGATGACTAAGACCAAAACCGTGGGGAACTACGTCAATTCCATCATGGCCAAACAGGAGGCCATCCAGGCTGGCTGTGACGAAGCCTTGCTGTTGGATACGGCCGGCTACGTCTGTGAGGCCTCCGGGGAAAATATTTTCATCGTCAAAGACGGCGTGCTCAAGACGCCGCCCTTGACCTCGATCCTGCCGGGCATAACCCGGGACTGCATTATCACTATAGCCAGGGACCTGGGTATGGAAGTGAAGGAAGACCGGTTCTCCCGCGACGAGCTGTACCTGGCGGATGAGGCCTTCTTCACCGGGACTGCGGCCGAAGTCACCCCCATCCGGGAAGTGGACGGCCGGATCATCGGCCCGGGTCAGCCCGGCCCGGTTACCATGCAAATCCAGGATACCTATTTCGCGGCGGTCAAGGGCGCCAATTCCCGCTACGAGCGCTGGCTGACCTATATTTAATTTGTGTTGACATTGTAGGGGCGCACCTGTGTGTGCGCCCTTTTTTCCCTGGTTCCCAAGTTGCACTTGGGAACCCATATATCCCCCAAGCTGGGCTTGGGACCTTTTACTTCATACTAAATCGCCCCATCAATCAGTCCTCCGGGTCCAGACTTACCATGAGAAAGGCATGTTGCGTCAAGGTTACCGAGACTTTCCCGTCTGAATGAAACACCGCGGGCAAGTCCGGGCCGGGACCGTGCCAGCGCGCCTCTCCCGACGCCAGGCGTTTTAGCCAGCGTCCGCAAGGCAAGGGGACCTCGACTGACCGAGCCGTGTCACCAAGATTGAAGATGGCGGCCACCTGCGCCTCGCGGCCAAAGCCGCGCACGACCAGGGTGCTCTCTCGCTCCAGGCACACCACTTCCAGGCGATCTTTACTTAATCCCGCGCCCGCCCGAGTTTCATTGCGAAGCTTTATCAATTCCTTGTAAAATTCATACAGGATGCGATGCTTTCCCTGATGCCCCAGGCTGTGATTTAATCTGGCGCTCTGTTGGGTCGCTTCTTCCTGCGGGTCCGGTGGCTCATCCGACCCCTGTGCATACTCAAACTCTTCCCGACGCCCACGGCGGACCATTTCTACCAAATCCGGGTCAGAATGGCTGACGAAATAAGGAAACGGCGCGGTTTCCCCATATTCTTCACCCATGAACAAAAGGGGTATGAACGGCGATAGAAGCACCACGGCAGCAGCCAGCTTCAGCCCTTCGAAGGAGGCCAAGGCGCTGAGCCGATCGCCTTTCAGACGGTTTCCCACCTGATCGTGGTTCTGGGCGCAGACCACGAACCGGTGCGCGGCCAGGTCTTTGGAGCTATTCCCATGTCGACGACGGCGCGCCGGGGCATACGCGCCTGAATAGACAAACCCCTCGGCAAAGGCCTTGGCAAGATCCTGGAGACGTCCGAAATCTTTATAGTATCCGGTGCGCTCACCGGTAAGCAGCGTGTGGAGGGCATGATGGAAATCGTCGTTCCATTGGGCGTCCAATCCATAACCACCAAGCTCTGGAGAGCGCACGAGCCGGACGTCGTTTAAATCACTCTCGGCAATGACATAGATCCGGCGATTAAGCCGCTCGGCCTGCTCGTGCACCGCAGAGGCCAATTCCTGCAGAATATGGAGTGCAGAAAAGTCGAAAATCCCGTGAACCGCATCGAGGCGCAAGGCATCGACGCGGAATTCCGTTACCCACCAGAGCGCATTTTCAATAAAGAATCGTCTGACTTCGTCGCTGTCAGGCCCATCATAATTGATGGCTATTCCCCATGGAGTGCGGTATCGGTCGGTGAAGTAGGGCCCAAAATCCTGGAGATAATTTCCTTCCGGCCCGAGATGGTTGTAAACCACGTCCAGAATCACCGCCAAGCCGCGCTGATGGCAGGCGTCAATCAGCCTTTTGAGTCCATCAGGACCTCCATAAGAATCTTGCACCGCAAAAGGGTAAACGCCATCATAACCCCAGTTGCGCTCCCCCGGGAATTGAGACACAGGCATGAGCTCAATTGCGGTTATGCCCAGATCCTTCAGTTCATCCAGGTGTGAGACGATGGCGTCAAAGGTGCCTTGAGCGGTAAAAGTCCCCACATGGAGTTCGTAAACCACATAATGGGAGAAAGGTATGCCGGACCAGTGCAGCTCTTCCCAAACAAAATTGGGGTCAATGACCTGGGACGGCCCATGGACGCCTTCGGGCTGGAATTTGGAGGCGGGATCAGGACGTTCCAGGTTGCTATCGAACCGATAAAAATATCGGGTTCCCGGGCTAATCCCCTGAACAACACCATAGTGGTAGCCCCGTCCGAATTTTTCCAGGGGCGCAATACGCTCTTCTGGAGAAACAATATGGACTTCCACCCGGCTAACCAAAGGGGCCCAGACAAGAAAGCCGCCCAGGCCTCCTCCCAGACAGGTAGCTCCCAACCCGCATTTAAAATTCACAGTTTATGCCCTCCCAAATCGGAGCGAGGCAACCATAGTGAGAAGCGTTATATTTCCCTGTCCTGCTCATGGAAAATAAGGCTCAAATCCACCATGTCAATTAAGACCTTTAGCCATACCGGAAACAAAAAAAGGCGGGCCGCCTGGCCCGCCTTTGCCATGTCTGCTCAAAAATCAGCTCTTCCTAATGACCGCATTCTTTCACGTATTGCATGAGGATGTCAGTTTCGGTGATCAGCCCCACCAGCAGGTTATTCTCTACTACCGGCAGGCAGCCGATTTTTTCCTCCATCATAATCTTGGTGGCTTCGCAGAGCTCCATATCCGCAGTAATGGTAATCACGCCGGTCACCATGACATCCTTGATATGCAACGTCTTCATCATTTCCCGAGTATCTTTAGAGGCATAACCCAAGGCCTGGGCTAAAGAGCTGCGGAACAGGTCCCGCTCCGAGACAATCCCCACCAACCGGGTGCCGTCCAAAACCGGGAGGTGGCGAATCCGCCCTAACCGCATGATATCATTGGCCAGGCTCAGTTCGTCGTTGACGTCCAGGGTAGCCACTTCTTTCACCATAACATCTTTGACTTTCATGTGTATGTCCTTCCCCGTAAGATGCCTATTATGAGGTTAAAAACTGCCGCATCCTAAATTCGTATCGCCAGGCGGGACTCCCCTACAGGGAAGCCAGCCACTCCTGGCCCCGGGTGCTCAATTCCGCCAGCGTGGTCAACACCCGGCGGGCGTCTGCTACGCTCATGTAGCCCGTGCCGCAGGCCGGAGTGAGCAGCGATTGGGAGAGAATGTCCTTGAGTCCCAGGTTAAGGTCCGCGGCCAGTCTGGTTGCCTGCTCCTTAAAGCGCTGCCACAGGGTGTCGGTGGTTTCCTTCTTAAACTCTTCCGGATCGAGGGTGGGGACCAGGCCCCAGGCCAGCCAGCTCCCCCGGGCCAGGAAAGCCGATAGCGGTTGAGCATAGAGGCGCAGGCTCTCAAAATAACCGTAAGAATCGAAGCTGACAATGTCCAGGGGAGCGGTAAGCAGCAGCGACCAGTCGGTGTTGCCGCAGCAGTGGGTCCCCAGAGTAACGGGGCCGGTGGCAGCATTCCGGGTCTCTTCCAGGGTTTGGGTCAGGATTTCCAGCACTTCTTCCCGGGATATGGGCAGGTAGGCGGAACCGAAACCCGTCAGTGAGGGTTCATCCAAAAAAACGATGGGCTCCTTCCCCAATTCTCTAAACTTCTCAGCCTGCCAGGCCGCCTTGCGGGCCAGACCGGCGCACACCGCCTGGGTCAGCTCCCGGTCATAGAGGATGGGTTTGCCTTCGCTGTCCTTGATGACCAAGGCGAAGGTCACCGGACCGGACAACTGGCCTTTGAGGACCGGGGCCGGGCATCCCTTTGCAGCCACCGCGTCCAAAAGCGCAAAAAAGCCCTGGGAATCCTGCTCGCTCAAGGCAAAGGGGCTGAGGTCCCCGGAGAGAATCGCCTCATAAAACTGCGCCAGGGCTTCATCCCGGGGCACGGCCGGGTCCATCAAAACGGTCCGGTTTGCCACATCCAGCTTCAAGGCGGGCAGACCCCGGGCCGACTGGGCGGTCATGTCTTCGAGATAACCCAATTGGACCATTTGCGGCCAATAGGGTATCTGGGGCAAGGTTTCCAGAATCAAGGCCACGGTCTCCCGGGCGTCGGTGAAAGGCACCGAACCAATGCCGGTAGCGGCCAGGGGGGCGAGGCCGGACATAGTCTCCTCCCGATTGTTTGCCTAAACCTATTATGTTTCCCGGACCTTGTCAATAGCGTCCCATCGGCTCCTCGAAGCCATACCTGCACGTTAACCAAGACCTCCTCCTGTGCCCCCTTGGCCAACCGGGCGCAACACCAGGCATCGGCTTTCCTGGAAAGTGGGGACCAAGCGGCCCTCTATCTGCCTGAGATAGCCCTGGTCTCTGGACGATGCCACGCGGCCCCGGGTAATTTTTTTAACTTTAAATGCTGCTCTGGTAGCAATTTTGTTGCATCTGTGGAAATTTTCAGGCAATATCTTGCACAGAAGTCCTGTGGGGGGAAACATGACTTCACCGAGTGCGACGGTTGAGACCCAAAAAGTCGGGGGAGGCTATAAGCTCCTGGGGTGGATTGCATTGCCCCTGGGGGTGGTCTTGGTTCTGGTCCTGTTCAGCCATCGGGGTCTATACCAGATGTATAGCTTGGGGCATGAGCGGCAACGGTTAGAAAAGGAAAACGCCCGTCTAGCCGCTGAAAATGCCCGCCTGGCCCGCACCATCGACCGTCTGCAGCACGACCCGGTATTGATTCAGGACCTCATTCGCCAGGAACTCAATTTCGTCAAGAAAAACGAAATTATTTTCCAGTTCCCTCCGGAAAAACCAGCCGTGGCGCCGCTAGACCCGGCCAGCGGCAGCATTGATCCGGCGTCGACTCAGGTTCAGACTATTTCTGCCAGAAAAGTCGTGAAGTCTCAATGGGTTTCTCCACCGGCGGACGGTCCTAAGAACAAGCGCGCCAGCCGCCGACGGGAATGAGCCCTCCCGGTAGCGAACCTCTGAAAATCTCGCAGAGCCCTTTTCGCCCCTGACGGCTCGGGGCCGGGCCGGTGCTCTCGGCAACTCATCTTAATAGACAAGGAAAGCTAGACGTATGTATTCAACCGCGGAATTCAAAAAAGGTTTGAAGGTCGAAATGGACGGCATACCCTACACGATCGTAGACTTCCAGCACGTCAAGCCCGGCAAAGGCGGGGCCTTCGTGCGCACCAAGCTTAAAAGCCTGCTATCCGGCCGGGTTATAGATCAGACGTTTCGTTCCGGCGAAAAAGTCAAAAAGCCGGACCTCGTGGAGCGGGATATGCAATTTCTCTACCGTGAGGGTGACAGGTTCTCCATGATGGACAACGAGAACTATGACCAGATCATGCTCACCGAGGAGCAGGTGGGGGAGGCGCGGCTCTACCTGATAGATAATCTGGACGTCAAGGTCCTCTTTTTCAACCAACAGCCCGTAGGCGTGGAGATTCCCATGTTCGTGGAACTGGAAGTGACTCAGACCGAACCCGGGCTCAAGGGCGATACCGCGGCAGGCGGCACCAAGCCCGCCACTTTAGAAAGCGGGGCGGCCATCCTGGTGCCACTGTTTATCAACGAGGGTGACCGGGTTAAGGTGGATACCCGCACCGGCAACTATATTGAGCGGGTTAAATAATAGCGGGTTGCTTTTATGAAACGATTTTTGCTAGCCGCGGGCCCTTAAAAACCTGCGCCTCATGCGACCTTATAAAAAAATAAAAAGACTGCCGTTTAGACCAGCTTGACCAAGACGAGGTAACGCTTGACTCCGAAGCGCCTGGCCTTCTGTTGGCTGTCCAGATATATGTCCACCTTCTTATGCCACCGGGAGGCCATGCGGTCCTGGAATTCATAGACCCCCATCCCGTGCAACAGTAACCGGTTGCCAAAACGCAAATCCAGGTTTCTCTCCAAATCGCGGCTAACTGCCAATACCCCCCGCTTAACCCGCTGCCCCGAAGAAGTAATGCCTTTACTGCCGGGACAATGATGATAAGCTGTTGCCGTAACAATCGACATGGTGACGCACACGGTAGGTTGCGGTGTCGCCAATATCCCCACCGCTAAGAGACAGAATATCGTAATCGCCATTTTTTTCATGGTTCCCTCGCTTTTGGACGCAATTATAGGGAGCTGGCGGATGGTTGGGGAATGGTAAAGACGGGAACTGCCAGGAACTCGTAAGGGCCGTGGCCCGGGATTGCTTCGATAGTTTATTGCGCCTGCGTTTCGGGCGAACGCCTCAAGGAAACGTTCCTCTTCGGCTTATCTGCCACCCGCTCTCAGGTTCCCATCCCCATCATCCAATGGTGAAGTGCACTATCTTCTGCACACCCAAGTGAGCTGATTCGATTTCCGGTATATTTACCCTGGTTAAAACTTGCTGTCAAGGATTATTTTTTACAATTAGTATAACTTGTTGTTATTTATAGATAAATTTAATAGAACATATTGTTCTTTTTTTCTCAATGGCGGGTGCTAAAAATTATAGGGGCTATTCTATGGATAAGTGGGTAGCTTTTGCAGGTTTGAGCCTCTTTCCGATTTCAAGTGGGGGATTTTTGTATGCCAGGAGGTCATTTCGGTTAGTACGTTTATAATGTACTTTTAATCTGTTTATTCAATAGGTTAGTCAACTTTAATTATTCCGGCTTTTTCCGCTTCAGGGTGACCAGGCCTTCCCGCCCTTTATTCGACACCGAGGGCTGGTGGCACAGGCGTCTCGCCTGTGCAGACGCAGGCTAAAGCCTGCGGCTACCTGCAGAAAAGCAACAAAAAAAAGGAGCGTCAGGGCCTCTGGCCCGACGCTCCCCCGATTCATTTCACGGCCCGCAACCTGCGGGTGATTATACCTTTCAGGAGCCCCCGAAACCGATGCTCAGTTTCTCACCCTGCACCAAGACCGGCACCCGGCGGTTGCCGTCGGTGAGCTCGAGCATCTCTGCCAGGGCCTGGGCATCTTCTTGAACGTCCCGATAAATGACCGTCAAGCCTTCCTTGGTCTTGGCCTCCCGGGCCTTCCGGGTAAATGGTCAGGTTTTTTTGCCGAAGATGGTGATCTCTGTGGTCATAGCCCTTCTCCTTAATGGGGGAGGTCCACGTAATAGACCTTGATAAAGAGAAAATCCACCAAATTCAAAAATACCAGGGGTCTTTCCGAAACGGTGTACTGCACCCCTTCAAACCGGGGGCTCACCTTTTCCCTGATGTGCTTCATGACCTTATCGATAACCTGAGGGTCATTGGGACAGGCGAGCTTCAGGAAGTTCTGAAACACCGTCACATCGCGCAGCGCTAAAGCTTGCGTCTCTTGACGCAACTTCACCCGCAGGGGTTTCAAAGCTTCATCAAAGAAATCGCCAATGTCCTCGTATTTCGTCTTGATTTTCGCGAAACTCCATTGGCGCAAACCCTGGTATTCGCTGGCGGTTTGGCTTTGGAGTTTGTCCGTGGTGAGCATGATTATGGAAATGTTGGGCGTATTCGGGACATTGGCCGGCAGATAGGCGATCTTCACCGCTAACTCAGGATACTTGCTATTGGTGAGGATAAAATCGCGGCTGAGGCGTGACCCCGGGCGATCATACCGGTTGGACTCAGACACCCGCCAGCCATCAGTTTCCAAACCCTGGAACAGGTTAGCGGCCTTAGGCATTAAACTGCGCAGTTCGGTAAAGCTGCCGGGGGCCGCGCTGCCCGGGGGTTCCCGATAACTTTGCTCATCGGTGCTGGCCTCCGGGGGCTCAGGCGTTGGCTCTCTTTGCACCTCTTCCCCGGGTCCAGGCAGGGAAGCCGCGGGTTCTGGCGACGCCGGCGTGGCAAGCCGGGCCTGTACCGGCGGTACCTTGAGATCCGGGTTCAAGCCCAGAATAAAAAAGGTCTGCCCCGCCCCGCCCGGCCGGCTCTTCTGCCAATAGGTGTAGGGTCTCTCGGGAAAAAGATCCAGGATGATGCGCACCCCGCCTTTGGCCGAATGGGTTTCGGTAACCACCTGCTGGACTAAAGACTCATCGCCCTCCAGATGGGTAGGCAGCTGTCCCGCTCGAGCTTGCGGGAAGTCCACCACCAATTGCGGTTTGCCTGCCACGTTCTGAGTACTCACCAGGGGCGACGCGGCCCGGTCCAGGACCACGGTTAGGAGCGTATTCTCCCCCACCTTGCTCAGCCCCAGACGCCGCACTTCCACCCCGCCGCCGGCCCCCCAGACGGGTTGCACCAGGCAAACCAACGCCGCGAGCAGCCAAACGAACCTTCTGCCCGGTTTATCGGCCAAGCTCTGCATACCGGTAATGCTTTTACCCTCCTTCCCCGACCCGCAGGAACACCACACAGGCGCCAGGGGGACATCCAGGGTGCCACTCACCGCTCATATCCGCAGACAACGTTTTGCCACCTTCGCTGGGGGTGACGATGAGGATGGCGCCGGTTTTGGTGTAAATCCAGATCTTGTCGTCATTTATCACCCAGGTGAACTCAACGGTTTTCCCCGCCAGCGACCAGGTCCCCTTGCCGTCCTCTTTGAGGTCGAGAGTGATGTTGCCTTTACCGGCGAAGGGCTGCGCAGATTTATACGTCCCGGCGAACTTAGCCCGAGACTCCCCACAGCCTCCCAGAACCAGCCCCATCATCATCAGACCCAAAACTACAGCCACGGTAAGAAATTTTTTCTTCATATCTTTCTGTCCCGCAAGATGAACCCTCCCCGATCCAGCACGAAAAACCGATCGTAGAGGTAGATTTGGATGCACATGATCACCATGCCAGTATTCTTCATAACCTTCAGCCAGTTGACCGGCTCACCCACTTCGCCGACACAGCCGCAGTTGATGGGCATATGATGCAAAATGGCATTAACCAGTCCCACAATGAAGATGATATTCATGGCGGCGATAAGCGTGGCCGCAGCCCTGGTGCGGATGCCCAGGATCAGGAACAGCCCGCACACCAACTCGGCCCACGGCAAAGCCAGGGACCACAGGTTCACGCCGAACCAGGGCATCATATCGTAATCCACCACGTTCAAGGCAAAGACCGCGGGCCGCAAGATTTTGCTCAACGCGAACGAAATGAAGATGGCCCCCAAAAGCACCCGGCAGAACATCGCTAGATATGGGCTGCGCCGGATGGGCGGAATCAGGATAAGCAAGAACATGCTCACCGGTATCCACTCAAGCAGGCCCGGCAGACCCAGCGGCATGGTGGGAGCCGGCTGGGGCGACTTCTTTTCTATGGGAAAAACCTTCGTCCAGGCCCCGTAATCTTGCATCACCACCACGTGCTTTAAACGCTTGCTGATCAATAAACGGGCCAGATCGACGTCCATGCGGCGGCTCAAGGTGCCGCCGTAGACAATCAGGGTTTTGTCCATATCCCCCGGCGTCTGCTCCAGGGTGAACTGGAACATGGGGAACATAATATCGAATAAGATCTCCGGCAGATTCTGGGCGCCCTTGATGTGTTCCTGCGCATAGAAGGCGGTTTTCCTGGCATCAACGAAAATGGCCTTATGCTCCCGGGCTAAGGCCACGGCCTGGTCTGTCGTAATCTCGGGCACGGCAGGTAAGCCCCAACCGTGAATCAGGGGAATCCGGTTATCGTTGTAAATGTTAAAAACTAGGGCGAGAATGAGGCTCAACCCCATCATCAGGACATAATCGAAGTAAGAAACCTGCCGCAGCTTGACCTGGTGCACCGTTTCGGTTTCCAGGCGGCTGTCCCCGGCCACCAGCCAGTCGGCCAACTGCTGAATGATATGCCGGGACAACTGAGGATTCTGGTCTAGCAAGCGGTCGAATTCTTCCTTGGAAACCTTGATCAGTTTTGAGTCCACCGCGGCCTCAACCGAGGCCGTACGGGGCCTTCCGGTGACCAGGGCCACTTCTCCGAAATAGCTGCCGGCCCGCAACTCGGTCAACTCGGTCCGAATCCCTTCGGAGGTTTCCCTAAAGACCCGCACTGAACCGGCTTGGATGACGTAGAAAAATTCCGGCGTCTCTCCCTGGCTCACAAGCCGCGTGCCCGCGGGCACATTCACCTCATGCCCTAATTGACAAAGCTTGAGCCCTGCCTCTACTGCTCCTGTCGGTTTTTTCGGTGCCTCCATGCTGTCTTTCCTATGGGTTGAGGTCTAAGGTTGCCGAGCCGATGTGCGAACACTTACGAAAAAAATACGAAAAACCCAAAAATCCTGACTTCTGTCTTTTACCATAAGATGATGAAGATGTGAACTCCGCCTTAAACTTCCAGGCGCAAAATAATTGCTCCGGACCTGCTTGCCGCCTCAGCGTTGAACTCCTAAAACTACCGCAATCAAAAAAAACCGGTGGCACAGGCGTCTCGCCTGTGCAAGAGCAGGCTTAACATACATGGCCGAACGTGGCCACCCTTGAAGGATGAAAATCCCCCCCCTTCCCCTTTATAAAAGGTAGGGGATTTTAAAAGTACTCCTTTTGGAAAAGGGGGATTTAGAAGGATTTGGGCCTTCACGGCATTGCCTGCCGCTCCCAAACATAAATATAGAGCAGCCAGGTCAGGTCAATTTCTCAATTTGAGAAATTTTTATCAAGCTTCCCGGCCATTCTCTCAAGGAGAGAAATTCGCGGCCATCTCTTGGCGCGGGAAATTTCGTGTAAATTAATTCATTGTTAATTCAAGCAGTTATGGCCCCTCTTTTTCAGCCAACTTGGCAAGCCAATTGCATCTCTAAAAAATGCATCCTGAGTGCGCTTGAATTATTTTGCCATTACACGAGGAACTTAACTATATGCGAACCACCACCTCTGCCTTTCCCTGGACTCAGGTGAAATGGCGCTCCAAAGAGGAACAGCGAGTCCAAACCATTGACCTGGCCCTCAAGATTTTAGTGCCGCTCATCTTGTCGGTCTGTTTGGTAGTTGCCCTGAAGGTAGGCTCATTTAACGGTTATATCAATCTATTGAGCCGCCAGAGCTTCGGCTCCCCCCTGATGGCCCTGGGGGCCGGCTTCACCCTGATCTACCTGGCCTTCCAACTGGTGCGCACTGTCTTATGGCTGCGCTATAAAGCCTATCCCGTACCCCCGGGCCCCTTGCCTCGGGTCACCGTCATCATCCCGGCTTATAACGAAGGCGCCATGGTGGAAAAATCCATCTACGCCGCAGTCGCCTCCGACTACCCCGCCGATCGGCTGGAAATCATCTGCATCGACGACGGCTCCAAGGACGACACGTGGTCCTATATCGATAAGGCCCGCAAACGCTATCCCAAGCTGATCAAGGCCATCCGCTTCCCCAAAAACCGGGGTAAAAAAGAAGGCCTGTACGCCGGCTTCATCCGGGGCAAGGGCGAGTTCTTTGTCACCATCGACTCCGACAGCGTGATCTCACCCGATACCGTCAAACAGGTCATTGCGCCCATGCTCAACGATCCCAAGATAGGGGCGGTAGCGGGCAACGTCAAGGTCTACAACCGGCTCCGCTGCACCATGGCCCGGATGCTGGCGGTGCGCTTCGTCCTGGCCTTTGATTTCCTGAGGGCCTCCCAATCCATGTACGGCTGCGTCACTTGCACTCCGGGCGCCTTGTCCGCCTACCGGGCCGCGGTGCTCAAACCCGTCCTTAAGGAATGGCGCACCCAAACGTTTATGGGCCTGCCCGCCAACATCGGTGAAGACCGCGCCCTGACCAACTTCGTCCTGCGCCGGGGCTATTATACCTCGTATCAACGCACCGCCGTGGTTCACACCATGGTGCCCGAAACCTACCGGGGCTTATGCCGCATGTACCTGCGCTGGGACCGCAGCAATTTCCGGGAAAACTGGGTCCAGCTCAAGTTCATCTTCAGCAAATACCGGGCGCGCCACCGGGTGCTGCCCATCCTGGATTTCTTTATCACCCAGATCGAGTTTCCCTTAACCTACCTCTTCCTGGGTCTGCTGCTCTTCTCCTTCTGGCTCTACCCCATCGTGGCGCTGAAATTCTTCGCCGGTTTGGGCGTCTTAACCCTGGTTTGGATGTACCACTATATCCACCAGGAACGGGACATGGATTTCGTCTACGGCATCATCTACTCCTACTTCGCCTTCTTCGCCCTCAACTGGGTCCAGCCCTGGGCCTTCCTCACCGTCAGAAACGACCGCTGGCTCACGCGTTAGCACGCGCTTATATATAAGTAGAATAAGGGAGGGGCAGATCTCGAACTATGCCCCTCCCTTCGCGTTCTCGTTCCCAAGTTCACGTCCTCGTTCCCAAGGACCTAAAACCGTAGGGCGGGAAAGCGAAGCGCATCCCGCCTTTATACTCCTCGTTCCCAAGCGCAAGCCTTGGGAACGCTCCTGCGTATGGGCATGCCCTGCCCCCAAGACGTAGGGTGCGAAAGCGAAGCGCATCCAGCCTTACTGGCTGCCCCCCAAGAGCGCTCCAAAAAACGAGACCACCCAGGGATAAACGCTGCTCCATGCACCCACCCCGAAAATTCCAAGGAGGCAATTTCTTCATGGATCGTCCGAAATTAATGTGGCTATATAAGGCAGGCGACAAGGTTAGTTGGATCGATAACGGCAATCTTTTAAGCCTAAATAAATAACGAAGATAATATAGATCACAATAATTCAATAAATCTTCAACAATTTATTCAAGCTATGTTTAACGTTAACTACATTTAACTTAATAGACGTATTCAATTAATTATTATGACTTCGCACTTCTCTCCTCATGAAGGTAATTACATTCCGAACGTAACTCTAAAAATAATTCTATTGATCTTGAGAGTTGTTCATTCGTCAAGATAGCATCCGGGAATCCATCTGAACTTCTTTCAAGTTTCATTATCAAATCATCGACATGTACCAAGGATGCAGACAAAGTACGCAAGAGATCATTTATTAACCCTCGAATAATAGATGAATGATTTTCCATTTGATAACCTTTAATCCAGCGAAATAAAACGCTATGATATTTAATAAATTAATAAAAATTATCATTATCTTAAATGGAAAATTATTAAGAGAAAAAAAAGAGGGCACTTACCTTTTTGAGAGGAGCGTCCCTCGATCTAAGATTTTTTATTCTGGCCAGCCATAGAGACTCTCCCCATCCTTAGGGATGCACTGACAGAATGGTTTTTATCTTAACTATGCTTTAACCTATTTATTGTCATTTAGACTTTTCCTAATTATGGCTTCCGATTATCCTTAGGTCTATTAGGGTTTCCCTAATTATGACTTCTGAATACCCTTAAATCAATTTATGAAGTTTATTTCTTGAAAAAGGTAGTTTATTGCTATGTTTAATATTAATCATTATGTATCTGATTTATATAGAGAAATAGCATTAGCTTATTTCGAAACTTCTTGAACGGGGGAGTGACAGTCTCCATCGCACGTTTTTGTTTTTAAATGATGAGCCCGAATTCAAGTCATGGGGAAGGTGCTGGAATGCTTCTCTAAAATCTCGACACTCTTAAAGATGAACGAACTGCATCCACCCCGGTTGCGCCGAAATCGACCGCGCTTTGCAGGCCGGGGTGTCCCTGCGTTCCCCGCCCGCCCAATACGCGCTTTTCCTCTCGTCTCTCCTTTATCACAAAAAGAGGGGCGGCTTCAGGCCGCCCAGGTGAGAGAAATTGGCCGTGCTATCTCCGGTTAAAACTTGACAAATTTCTGGGCTCTCTGCTGTCGGCTGCAGGAGGGACATAAACGGCGCAACACTTGTTTGTTCATGGCCTCGTCGCTGCGTTTGGTAACATATTCCAGGTAACGGGGCGGAGGAATAGGGGCGCCACAGGCAATACAGTGGGCTTCTTCCATGTGGTTCAGTACCGTACCGCAGAGACGCACCTCACGATAATCCGGCCCCTCCACGTAATCAATGGCTTGGGTGGGGCAGGCCAGGGCGCAGGCGCCACAGGCAATGCAGGTGTTGGCCGCCAGGGGGTAGTCGGTGAGGACCCGTTCGGTGGTGGTGATCTGGGTAAATTTCAGAGCCCGCACCCGCATCCGAACGCAGGTCTTCTCACAAGTGCCACAGCGGATGCACACATCGCAACGCAGGCAACGGCTGGCTTCTTTCTGGGCCTGAGTGTCGGAGTAGCCCATCTCCACCGGCGTAAAGGTGGTTTTGCGCAGTTCCACGTCCAACATCGGGACGGGAGTACGGTGATTGGCGATTTTTTCTGCCGCCGGGATGGTTTGAAAAGGTACCTTGCGCCGCTTTTGAGGGCTCATCACCAGGGCCGGAGTGGTGGCTCCGGTCAGGTAATGGTCGATTTCCGCGGCCGCTTGTTTTGCCGCCGCGATGGCTTCCACCACCGTGGCCGGGCCGGTGACGCCATCGCCCCCAGCGAAAATATCTTTCACGCTGGTTGTGGTGCCGCCGGCTTGGGTAACGATGGTGCACCAGGGGGTGGTTTGCACCGGAGGTTCCGGGAAAGGACAGAAATCCGGCTGCTGCCCGATAGCGGTGATGACCGCCCCGACCTCGATCGTATAGTTGCTCTCCGGAATTGGTAAAGGACGGCGCCGGCCGCTGGCGTCCGGCCGCCCCAATGCCGCCTGCAGGCATTCTACCTGCGTGACCTGGCCATTGTCGCCGCCGATCTTGATGGGCACCGTCAGAAAATGAATCTGCACCCCTTCTTCCAGGGCCTGCTCCACTTCCTCAGGGTGGGCCGGCATCTCGGCCCGGGTACGGCGATAGGAGACATGCACCTCGGAGCAACCCAGGCGCACACAGGTTCGCGCTGCGTCCATGGCAGCGTTGCCGCCGCCGATTATCATGACCTTGTCAGCGGGTTTTTCCTTTTTCCCCAGATAGATCCCTCGGAGAAAGGTGATTACATCATGGACCTGGGGAAAATCGGCTTCACCCTCGATTTTTAACTTGTAGCCTAGGTGAGCGCCGATACCCAGGAAAAAGGCCTCATAGCCCTGAGCCCGCAATTCATCCAAGGTGACATCCCTTCCCACCGTCACCCCGGTTTTGATCTGCACCCCCAGAGACTTGATCAGCCGGACTTCTTTCCGCACCACCTCCCGGGCCAGCCGGTAGTCGGGAATGGCGGCCATTAACAAACCGCCCGGTTCTTTTAACCCTTCAAAAACCGTCACTTCGTAGCCGCGTAAGGCAAGAAAATAGGCGCAAGAAAGCCCGGCAGGCCCGGAGCCGATGATTGCCACTTTGTGCCCGTTGGCCGGGGCCGCTTCGGGCGGGAGAAAATTCCCATGCTTGGAGACCCACTCTGAGGCAAAGGCCTTCAAATAGCGAATGTTAATAGGTTCATCCAGGTTGGCCCGTACACAGGCCCGTTCGCAGGGATGGGGACACACCAGGCCGCACACCCAGGGGAAGGGGTTGTCTTCCCGCATCACCTCCCAGGCTTCCTGAAAGTTGCCCTGGGCAATTAAGCCGATAAAGCTGGGAATATCGATGCCGGTGGGACAGGCCTGGTGACAGGGGGCTAAGAGCAGTTTGGGGCAAGTCCGGGCCGGACAGTGCTTGTTTTCCAGATGCAGGCGGAATTCTTCCGGGAAGTAATGGAGCGCCGCCAACAGGGGGTTCACCGCACTCCGGGATAGTTGGCAGGCTCCCTTCATCTTCAAGGCCTGACCCCGGTTTTCCAATTCTTGCAGGGTTTCCTTGCTCCCTACCCCCTCGGAGATTTGGTCCAAAAGGTCTCTGATCTTTAACAGAGCATCCTGACAGGCAGAACACTGGCCCCCCGGTTGATTGAGGATGAAGTCCACCTGCTCCCGCACCAGGGAGACCAAGCAGTCCCGCTCATCCAGAACCCGGATAGAGGCCACGGCCAGGGTGGCGCCCATTTCTTTGAGGGTCTCGTGGGCCAGGTTCATATTCAGCAAAGACAAGGGGAAAAAACCCCCCAGGGGGCCGCCTACCTGGACGCCCTTAGGGGTATGACCAAAGCGGAATCCCCCGCCTTCATTGTGGATGATGTCATGCAAGGTGGCCGATAAGGGCGCCTCCACAAAACCGGGACGTTCCACCGACCCAAACAAGCGGAAAACCACGGTGCCCGGAGCGCATTCCACCCCCAACTTGCGGAACCAGGCTACCGGCGTTTGGGCGATGAACGGTAGGGAGGCAATGGTCATCAGGCTATGGGTGAGGAACACCCGCTGGGGGTATTGGTCCAGGAAGCTCCGAGGCAAAAGCCCGGTCAGACTGCGAATGAGGAGGTGTTCGTCCTCCATCATATAGCGGCCGTGGCCGGAGACCACCTTGATTTCCACCAAGGGTTCCTTCTTGGGCCAGATGGGGGCGGTAACACAAGCATCCATGGCCTGTTGCAGCCGCTCCCGGGCCAACTCATCCTCCTCGGTCAGATAGACTATGGCGGCTTTAGCCTTCAGGGTTTTGGCCGCCAAAAGAATTCCTTCCAGCACCTGATGGGGCACCCCTTCCAGCAAAAACATTTCACTGCTAGCATCGGGCGTGGGGGGAGCGGCGTTGACCACAATGATGGGCTGCTCTTTCTCCACCCGCAATTCGCACCAACGCCTTCCCAAAGGAGCAGAGGTGAGGCGGGCAAACTCGCAGAAACCCGCAGCCACCACTTTCTGTAGAAAGGGATCAAATCCCTGGCTCAGAAAGGTTTGTAACCCCTTATAACCGTCGTAATCCTGGTACTCCTCCCAAGATACCGGATCGATCTGGCCCACCAGTTCGGAGATATACCGTTTTTGGGGTTCGATAAAGTCACGAAAATCCTTGCCTACCAGCCAGCGCTCCACCGGCCGTTTTTCATCCACGTGGCTCAAAACGATGCGAGCCACCATGTCGGGGGTGATGAGTTCGTAAAGGTGAGCCCCGGCGGAGTCCCGGACCTCCACCACCACATCTCTGCCTTCAATGCCCCGCCACCCTACCAGGTGTACCTCCAGCGGCCCCAAATCGTCCAAAGAACGTTCTTTCATGGCTTCCAGGAAAGCCTCTTGAACGGCCTGCGGCTCCCTTAAACTTTTTCCCGGAAAGGTGCAGATATTCACGTGCAGCAAGGGGTGCCCATTGTTAGGCATAATTCTTTTATCTCCCTGTCTTCTCAATCAAGGGAAAAGCCTCCCGGAGCGGGACTAACACCTCGCATCTTTTATCAACGGGCGCTGACCACAGTTTCAAGCTCAAAGGCCACGGTCTTGGCGAAACGCTCCCGTTTCGTGGTGTCCATATGTTCGACTTGGCCAAAACTCAGGCAATGGGTGACGCATTTGGTCACACAGGCAGGCTGCAGGCCCTGGTCCACCCGGTCCATGCAGTAGTCGCACTTCACCGCTTTCCCCGTCTCAGGATTCCATTGGGGTGCCCCCCAGGGGCAGGCAGTGATGCAGGACTTGCAGCCCACGCAGAGGGCCGGCTCGACATAGACGATGCCGTCCTCCGGGCGCTTGCGCATGGCGTGGGTAGGACACACGGGCACGCACCAGGGGTCTTCGCAGTGGAAGCAGGGCATGAAGACGAAGGCCTGTTGGGGAAGTCCCGCCACCATCTTAGGGCCCACAGGCATAATCTGCCCCAGGCGAGGCCCGAAAGGCAGCCCTTTATAGCTCTTGCAGTGAACTTCGCAGCTCAAACAACCGATACACTTTTTTTGATCTTGCAGAAGAAAGTATTTGCTCATGGAATTCCTCACGAAAGGGGGCGTACCTGCACCAGGGTCTCATCCAAAGCAGGGCTGCCGCCAACCTTGTCGGAAATATTTTTTTGCAGGAGGGCGTCACTGGCGCCCTTCTGATAAGCACGGCTCTGGACCGGCACGGTTTTCCCGAAGCCGTGCAGCATGAACGCGGCCTCAGAATGGATGAGGTCGGTGACCTTGGCTCTGATTTTACCTGTGGTGCCCAAGGGGGATAGCACCTCCACATAGCCTCCGTCTTTGATGCCCAGCTTGGCCGCAACCTTGGTGGGAATCCACACCTCGTTCTCGGGCACTAACTCGTTTAACAGCGAGTTATTCTGCGTGGACACGTGAGTGTGCGCCGCGCAACGTCCCACCATCAGGCGGAACTGGCCCTCGGGCGGTGGCGTCACCGGTTCGTACGGCACAAACGAGGGGATGCCGGCTTTTTCCATGAGGGAGCTCACCAGTTCGATCTTGCCTGAAGGGGTGGGGAACTTGAGGCCGTCCTTCCGGTCCATCATGATAGCCTTGTCGGTAAGGGCCACAAACCCCTTGGCGTCAAAATCGTCCAGATTCACCCCCATGTCTTTGAGCTGAAAGTTCCAGATATCTTCGATGGTCTCAAAGGGCAGATATAGGCCCACGTCCAACCGATTGGCCAGTTCTTTGATGATCTGCCAGGCTGGCTTGGTATCGTAGCGGGGGGAAACGGCCTGCCGGCGGATACGCAGTTGGGGCCGGGGCCCGGACACCAGTTGGATGGAGTCGGCGCGCTCCAGGTACATGGATTCCGGCAGGATCACGTCGGCATACCAGGCGATTTCACTGAAATTGACGTCAATGGCGACGATGAGGTCCAGCTTGTCCAGGGCCTGGCGCACTTTCGCGCTGTCCGGGATGGACTGCAGCGGCTCAAAGCGGTTGATGATAAGGGCCTTGATGGGGTAAGGGTCTTCGTTTAAGATGGCATGGGCCAGCATCTGAGGATTGCCATGGCTGGAGTCAGCGATGGGAAAGGCTTCAAGGCCCGAGCCGTCAAACCGGGGAACTGTGATTTTGGGGAATTCCTGGGAAGCGACGTACTTGCCGATATCGCCCCGACCCGCGGCTTTGGGGCCTTTCCGAATGATCAGGCCACCGGTGGCCTCGATGCTTCCCATGAGGGCGTTCAGGATAATGAGGGAGCGCCTGAGATAAATTTCATTGAGGTGATGGGCGCTTCGATAACCATAATGGAAGATCACCGCGGGTTTGACTTCGGCCGCTTCCCGCGCCAAAGCCACGATCTCACCCGCCGGTATACCCGTTTCCGCCGCCGCCCATTCCGGAGTGTAGGGCTCCACAAAAGCCGTCAACTCGTCCAACCCGGACACCCAACGGTGCACGTAATCCTGATCGAAGAGCTTCTCCTTCAGGATGGTATGGATCAGGGCATAATTCAAGGCCAGGTCGGTACCGGGGCGGATCATCCAGTAGCGGTGAGCTTTGGTGGCCGTGACGTTCACCCGGGGGTCGATATAGGTAAGCTTGGCGCCCTTGTCCATGGCCTTAAGAAGGTTGTTGAGAGGGGCGATCTCTAAAGATTCAAAGATGTTCCGGCCATACATGATGATATGCCGGGTATTGGCGTAATCAACAGCCATCTGGGCGTCAGTATAGCCCGTCAAGCTGCGAAAGGCGGTGTTCAACGACCCCTTGCACAGGGCGTCATGGGTGAAGTGGTTGGGACTGCCCAGGGCCTTCATGAAAGCCTTGTTGATGTGGGTATTGAGGTTGGTGCGCTCCCCGAAAACCAGGCTCTGCCCACCATGCTCCTGGAGGATAGGCCTGAGTTTGTCCGCCACATACTCCAGAGCGTCCTCCCAACTGGCCCGGCGCCATTGGCCGGCGCCCCGGGGTCCGGAGCGAATCATGGGATATTGGGGCCGTTCATGGTCATGCAGCAGGGACAGCCCTGCACTCCCTTTGGCGCACAACGCCCCTTCAATGCCCCCAACATGGGGATTGCCCTGAATCCAGGTGACATCATCGTTTTCCACCATCACCTGAATAGGGCAGCGCACCGTGCACATAAAACAGATGCTCCATACTTCAGTTGCCATGATCCTATCCTCTCTCTTTAAAGCCGGTTCGCATTAATCATCTGTTTAATATTACTAGATTTTCCTACGAAAAGCTCCTCTCTTATCAAGCAGTTGCCTACCCCCGTTTCTACCCTTGGGTGTCAAGTAGATTCCTGACCCTGAGCCTGATGGCCAACCGCACCGCACCATGCCTTGATCCGCCGAATCCAGGGCAGCCGCTTTAAAATCAGATAGGCCGCAATATAAATGAGAATGAACCCCCCGATATAGCCCAGAGACCAGTTGGTGCCGGGGATGGGGAACTCCATCTCCAGAAAACGATACTGCATCCAGCCCAAAGCGAAAAAAATCGGCCAGAAAAACGTTGCCGACAGAGTCAACTGCATGAAGAAGGACTGGCCGAAGGCATCATTGGCTAGTTTGTTGGTCGCCTCATAGGCCGGTCTGTCCCCTGTCTTCAAGGCCTCCATGGACAAATCCTGGTATTTTTTGGCTTCGTCGGCCGTGCGTCCGAGATGACGCCGCACCAGGGACATCGCCAGGTTAGAGGTGCACTCCCCCACCAAGAAGGCCAATGAAGCCAGGACAAAGGTCCCCAGGAGAAAATTCAGGGCAGCATGACCCGTGAGCCGGTAAAACCAGATCAAGTAGGGGTCCAGGAAGAGATAAACGGGATGCATTTCCATAGTCAGGGAACCCATGGGCGGGGACGGTAGTGGCTGCGTCCCCGCCTTCCATCAATTAGTCTATCGTTTTAGCACCTTACATGCCCGGGAAAATTGATTTGCCCATGAAGCCCTTGGTCAAATAACCGATGCCGACGTACACGGCCAGGACCACGAAGATGCGCTTCAGCCAGACATCCGGAATCTTCTTGGAGGTCATCGGACCGAGGACGGAGCCGATGGCGATGCCGATGAGTTCAGTGCTGATCAGGACAAAATCCACGGGCACCGCCCGGACCACCATCATATTAAAGATGTTGACGATCATGCCCACCAGCACTGCCAGGGCCGAAGTGCCGGCCACGATGAACATGGGCAGACCGGCCACGGAGGTGAGGAAGGGCACGTAGAGAAAGCCGCCGCCCACCCCGATGAAAGCCGAGATGCCGTTGATCACAAACCCGCCCAAGACGGGCCAGAGGGGATTAAAAGAAAATTCCTGGCCATAAAAGGTAAAAGCGATTCTGGTCAGGCCCCAATGCTTCACCTGAACGCCGCAGGCATGGGCCCCGCCCTCGTCCACGGCGCATTTTCTGATGTGGATGTCCTCAAAGGCCTTGGCTGCGGCTTTGGCCGCCTTCTTGCTGGCTTGCCCCTTAGGGGTGGTTTCATAAAAGAGCACAAAGGCTACGGCAAAGACGATGATCCCGAAAAACCCCACGTAGAAACTGACATCCATTTTGCCCACGGTAAGCAAGGGGACAAGGTAGCCTGCGAGGATGCCGCCGGCAGCTAAACAGAGGCCCAAAGGCAGCACCAAGCGGCCCATGCGATAGTAGGTAAAGGAAGAGATCAGTGCCGATAATCCCACCAAGTACTGGTTGCTGGTGCGGATGGAATCAGTCAGCATTTTGTTCAAAAATGGACTAGTTTTCTTAAAAGTCGAGGCATAATCCGACAGCCCGAAGACCGAGATATGGCCTACCCCGGCCATGATGCCCCCGAAGGCGCCCACGGACGAGAAAATCCAGCCCACCCAGATGCCCCATAAGATGTAAAAGAGCCAGAAATGATGCGGCGCCCCGGGGATCCCCATGAACCCTTTAGTGGCCTCAGGGTTGATCTGCCCCGGTCCTGTGCCCGCCGGGGTCTTGGCAATGGCTTCTTCCAACTTGCCCGCCTCCGCCGGGGCGGTCAACACCAGGGCGGCGAAGGCGACCAGAATGACCGCCATGCCAATAAGAATCCAGGTGTTTCTCTTCATAACAAAAAGCCTCCTTAATGAAATTATTTAGACCCGCCCTCTTGTAATCCATTGGGTCGGTATGGTGCGCCGGGCCTATCTCCAAAACATTTTTTTAGTTAACGATTAACATATAAAACATGTTGATATCAGTTGTCAATTATTTTTTTTGGTTGAGACCGGGGCTTATTTATGTTAATGGTTAACTTAAATAATTAACGGTTAACTTAACCTGAAAATAGGATGCCGCTGGTTCAAAGGAGCGCCATGTTTCAAGGGGATTTGGGGAAACTCTGGGAAAAGGTTAGTGCCACCATGATGGAAGGAGTGGTAGTGGTGGACCCCAAGGGGATAATTCAGACCGTCAACCGCGCCATGGAGGAGATTACCGGCTACACGCACAACGAACTCATCGGTCAGAGCTGTGCGATGATCAGGTGTAACGCCTGCTTCAGTGCGGACCAAGCCAACGCTCGCAAACAGTGCGAGCTGTTCCAAAACGGTGTCGTTGCGCCCTCCAAGTGTGTCCTGGCTAATAAGGATGGTACCCTGAGACATGTCATGAAGACTGCGACTCTGATCCTGGACGACGACGCCCAAATTTTGGGCGGGGTAGAGTTCTTTATGGATATCAGTGAGTTGGCTGCTCAGGAACGGCTCATCACCCGATTGCGCCGGGAACTGAGCCAGGAGGACGGGTTTCAAGGGATCATCGGCAAGTCTGCCGTCATGCTTCAGCTTTTCTCCCTGATCGAAAGCGTCGCGTCAAACGATGCTTCGGTAATCATTTATGGTGAGAGCGGCACCGGCAAGGAGATGGTGGCCCGGGCTATTCATAACTTAAGTCCTCATCGGCAGGGACCTTATATCAGGGTGAATTGCAAGGCCTTGCAGGAATCGCTGCTCGAGACTGAGCTCTTTGGACCCGGTCACGGTGCTTCCAATGCGGCGGAACCTGCCCGCCTCGGCCATTTCGAAGCGGCCAATGGGGGCGACATTTTCTTAGATGAGGTGGCGGACCTGTCCCTCAATATCCAGGCCAGGCTGCTACGGGTTTTATGTGAGAAAGTCATCGAAAGAGAGGGCAGCCAGAAGCCCATCGTGGTGGACGTGCGGGTGATCGCCGCAACTAATCGGGATCTTCAGGGTCTCGTGGCGGAGGGCCGGTTCCGGGAAGACCTGTTTTATCGCCTCAACGTCATCCCCATTCACCTGCCGCCCTTGCGGGAGCGCCGAGAAGATATCCCCCTGCTGGCAGAGGCCTTCATCGAGCGCACCCGGCTCAAGACCCGCAAACCCGTGGGTGGCCTCAGCAAAGAGGCCCTGGAATTGCTGCTGAAGTATGATTGGCCAGGCAATGTTCGAGAGCTGATCAACGCCATGGAGTATGCCTTTATGTTGTGCCCGGAAGGGTATATTTTGCCGGAACATCTGCCGATCCACCTCAGCCAGAAAGGCGCGGCCCGGTTAAAAACCTCCAAAGCTCAGGATGGCAGCCCGTCCCGGGATAAGGAGGCGCTGCTGAGAGCTTTGAAAGGAGCCGGAGGCAAGGTGAGCGAGGCCGCCAGGATTTTAGGGGTAAGCCGCGTTACCTTGTGGAAGTGGCTAAAATATCATAAAATTAACGCCAAAGATGTGCTTTGATTCCCTTGCCTGGGCGAGAGCTACACGGCCCGTGGGAACTCTATAAGGTTTTGCCAAAAGTTTTTTCCTCTAATTCTCCTCTCCCCTTGTGGGAGAGGGTAGGGTGAGGGGTTAATAAGAAAAAACTTTTGGCAATGAGTATAAGGAGTGCAGATCATGAGTGCGCGCAGCGTGGCTCTCCTGTTATGTGTCGGCCTTCTCCTGGGTGGTTGCGGGAATGACGAGCCGGCCAAGACCATTGATTTATCCAAACGGGGGGAGGTCACGGTAGACCGTCCTGATCATGCCATCACCTATGCTTATCTGCCCCAATACGCTCATACGGTCTCCTATGCCCGGCACCATCTGGTAATAGAATATTTGAGCCGCGTCACCGGACTGACCATCCGCCAGGTTTTTCCCGATACCTTTGATGAACACATGCACATGGTGGGCCGGGGGCTGATCGATCTCACTTTTAGCAATCCTTTCATTTACACCAAGATCGCTGACCGCTACGGGGCTCGGGCCTTCGCCCGGATCGTCGAACCCCAGGGTCAAGAAAACTTTCGCGGCCAGATTATTTGCCGCGCCGATAACCACAATCTCAAAACCCTGGCTGATTTGAAAGGCAAACGCCTGATTGCCGTGGACCCCACTTCCGCGGGAGGCTATCTTTATCCCTGGGGCATGATTTTGGAGAATGGCCTGCGCAAGGAGGATTTCACCGAAATAACCTTTGCCCCGGGGCCGGGGGGCAAGCAGGAGAAGGTGGTTATGGCGGTTTATTCGGGGAAGTACGATGTGGGCCTGATTCGCGAGGGAACCCTGAATATCCTGAAGAACAAGATCGATCTCACGAAAATCCGGGTCCTGGCCTACTCTCCCTGGTATCCGGGCTGGGTTTATGCCGCCCGGCGGGGACTTGACCCGGCTCTGGTGGAAAAGATCAAACAGGCCCTGTTGGCTTTGAATATGAATAACCCGGCAGATAGGGCCATCCTGGAAAAGGGCGGCTTTATTAAAGTCGTCCCGGCTCAGGACGCGGACTTTAACGGAGTGCGGCGGCTGGCCCATATCGTGGAATCCGGCGGACGGCGATAGATACCAGCGCTATCTTTTTGGGGCCTCCCTTAAGGTGCCTCTAAGGTTGAGGGCAACATGCGGTTTTTAACCAGGCTGTCGTTTCGCAGTAAAATAATTTTGGGAATCACCGCAGTAGTCCTGGTCTTCGGCCTGCTCTCCGCCATTTTCGTGAGCCGAATCGCCAAGCAGGCCATGCTGGGGGAAATCAAAAAGCGGGGTCTGAGTCTGGGCCTGTCGTTGGCCGCCCGCAGCGCCGACCCCTTGCTGGCCCTGGACTTTCTCCGCCTGAAAAATATGGTGGACGAATTAAAAGAGTCCAGCGATGACATCATCTATGTCTTTGTCCAGGATAAAAACAGCCAGATATTGTCCCACACGTTCAAAAACGGTTTTCCCACGGACCTCAAAGACGCCAATCAAGTGCCCCCAGACGCGAGTCAGCATGTTCAACTCTTGAATACGGGAGAGGGGCGGATTTACGATTTTGCCATACCGGTCACCATCAGTAACGAGCGTCTGGGGACGGTGCACGTGGGTCTGTCCCAGGTCAAAGCCCAGGCTGCGGTGCGCCGGCTTCTCTTCATCATCTTCTGCATTTCGGCCGGGTCCGGCCTGATGGCGGTGGTGCTGGGCACCCTGTTTGCCGGTACCGTCACCCGGCGCTTAAACATTTTGAGGCGATCCGCCGAGTCCATCGTCAGAGGCAATCTTGATCTCCAGACCGGCCCCCAACTCAAGCGCAACTGCTGGGATATCAAGGATTGCCAGGAGCCCCAATGCCCGGCCTACAACGATACCCGCCGGCGCTGCTGGTATCTGGTGGGAACCATGTGCCCTGAGTGCGCCTCCGGAGGTTTTGAACAAAAAATCGAAGCCTGCCAGGAGTGCCCGGTTTACCAGGAAATGAGGGGCGATGAAATCCAGAGCCTGGCCGAGGCCTTCGACTTTATGGCTCTTAATCTGGATTCCTATATTGCCAGCCTCAAAGAGGCCGAACGGACTCTGACCAGGCAGCAGCAGCTGCTCAAAACCATTCTGGATGTAACCCCTGACCTGGTAAGTCTGCAGGATGAAAATCTCATTTATCGGGCGGTTAATCCGGCTTTTTGCCAGTTCTTCGGTCTGGATGAACCGGATGTCCTGGGCAAGTCGAATGCCCAAATCTTCCCCCAAGTGGCCGGACGCCACCGGGCGGAAGATCTTGAGATCCTCAAGACCGGCGCACCTATAAGCAAGGAACTCCTCTTAACCAGAAACCACCGTCGCTACTGGCTGCATATAGTCAAGGTGCCGGTTTATGATGTGGACCGGATTGCCGGTCTGCTGCTCACGGTCCGGGATATTTCCGAGATTAAACAGTACCAGGAGAAATTATTGCAGACGGTAAAAATGGAGCAGTTGGGCCGGTTGGCCGGCGGCATGGCCCACGAAATCAACACCCCCTTGTGCATCATCCTGGGTTATGCCCAGATGCTGCTGGAAGACGTACCCGCTAACACGGAAAGTTTTGAATATTTGGGTATCATTGAAAAACAGGCCCAGATTTGCCGGCGCATAGTCGGCGATTTACTGAGCTTTTCCAGGAATATTGAAAGCAAAATGGAGGAATTGGACCTCAACCAGTCCATCGAGGAGGTCTTGCACCTGGTCGGACACACCTTCAAGCAAAACTGGGTTGATATCGTTACCGCTTTCGATCCCGATTTGCCGCGCTTAACCGGCGATAAGGAAAAACTCAAGCAGGTGTGGATCAACCTTTTGAATAATGCCTTTGATTCCATCGGCCAGGATGGCACCATCTGGGTGAAAACCAGTATCTGTCCCCAGGGCCGGCGGGTGCTGGTGACGGTGGCCGATAGCGGGTCCGGCATTGAACCTGAAGACCTGAAAAGGGTATTTGAACCGTTCTTCACCACCAAGCCCCCCGGCGCCGGCACCGGCCTGGGGCTGTCGGTCTCTTTCGGCATCATCCAGGACCATCACGGCGCCATCTCCGCCCTGAGCCCAAACCCCCCGGCCTTTTTAGGTGATGCCGGACCGGGCCGAAGAGCGCCGGGGCCGGGCTCGGTGTTTCTGGTGGAATTGCCGGTGTCGCCGGATGAACCCGGGGCGGATTCTTGTGAAGACTTTATAACGAATTTGAGTCCGAGCAGTTACCAGCAAGCCTCTTAGGAGGGGTTATGGGTGATATCTTAGTGCTTGACGACGTCCTCGACGCCGGCGTCATGATCAAACGCATCCTGGAACGGAAGGGCCATCAGGTAGCGGTGTTCACAGAAGAGGAAGCAGCCCTCGCACATGCTCGAACTCACCCGGTGCAAGTGGCGATTTTGGACATCCGGCTCAAAAAGATGAGTGGCGTGGATATGCTCCAGGAACTGAAAAAGCTGTCCCCCCAAACCCAGGTAATCATGCTGACCGGTTACCCCACCCTGGAAACGGCGCGCCAGTCCAAGGAACTTGGCGCCTTTGATTATTGCATCAAGCCGATTGACAAAGAAGAGTTGGAAGAAAAAGTGAGTAGCGCCCTGGCCGCGGCCAAGGAGCAGCTTACAACACTTACAACCAGGTAGATGGGGGATCTAAGGGGATTTGGATTTTCACGCTAAAGCTGCGATTATATAACGTCCGGCAATTTTGCAAGAAGTTCAAAAGATTTTTCCGTTATGTCCCAGTCTGAAAGAACCTAACCCATTCCCGCCCCCACATGCTTATAAAATTTTCTCTTTAGAATTCGATGTGATAAAATTATATTCCAACATTATGGAAGGTTGTCTGTCCGAGGGAGGCGGTTTTGGCCGACTGGGCTCAGATCAGGGCGCAGCTTGTTGAAGCACTAATTTCCGCGCCGAAGCAAAAAAGTACACCTGGCTCTTGCGGTCTCCTTCCCATCCGGCAGTTTTCCCGGTCCTCTTCACCCTGCCTATCTTTCAGCCGCTTTTTCTCCATGGAGCCTTGAGATGAAAACTATAACCGGCCGGACCATCGCCTTCATGAGCGCGGGGCTGGTGGTGCTAATAGGACTGGCCTTCTGGTATTGGTCCCCTCCGGCCCAATCTCTGCGGCCCTATGCCGGGCCCGTGGAGAAAATATCTATCAGCGCCGTTTCAAACTCCACATCAGGCCTGCTTCTTATTGCTCAAGCTAAAGGATATTTCCGGAATAACGGCCTGGAGGCCACGCTAAAGTTCTTTCCGACCGGTCCCTTGGGGCTGGAACAACTGCAGGCGGGCCAGATCGATATCGCCCATGTCTCCGATTTTGTTTTAGTCCAGGAAATTTTTAAAGGTGCGAAGTCCCTGCGCTGTTTGGGTTCAATCGGCACCACGGATATTTTGCATATGACGGTCCTAAAGGACCGGGGGATTTTGCAGCCCGGCGATTTGAAAGGAAAAAGCATCGGCGTTGCGCGTGGGACCATCGCGGAATTTTTCCTGGGAAGGTTTTTAACCTTTAACCAGCTTTCTTTAAGCGATATTCACCTAATCTCCCTCACCCCCGAGGAAACACCCGCGGTCCTGGCCAATGGCCAGGTGGATGCGGCCATGGTCTGGGACCCGATAGCCTATGATATTAACCAGCGCCTGGGCAACAAGATCATCAGTTGGCCGGGGCAAACCGGTCAAAAATTTTATAATGTCCTGGTGGGCCGCGACGAATTTATCAAATCCCGGTCAAAGGCTCTGGAAAGGCTGTTCCGGGCCTTGGCCCAGGCTGAAACCTTTAGCAAAAATAACCGGGATGAGAGCCTCGCGATCATCGCCAAACACCTTAACCTCGATCAAGCTATTTTCAAAAGCACTTGGCTCAAAAGCTCTTATGAGCTGTCTTTTGACCAAGCGCTCTTAATCTCTATGGAGGACGAAGCCCGCTGGATGATCAAAAATAAACTGACCGGCCAAACCAGAATCCCCAATTATCTGGACTACCTCAATGCGGAACCGCTGGACAAGGTTACACAGCAAGCGGTCAGTATAATCATCCCCAAAGACAAGAAGTAAATAACTCCGATCTTTAGGAACGCAGCCATGAGAGTCAGAAGCACGGTAAAGATTGCTACTTTTATCACCATAATCGTAGTTATAATTTACAGCGCTCTTGACGTATTCATCGACCAAGCCCAGGAGTTAAAGGAGCAAGATTTACAAAAAGTGGCTGACCTCAGTGGGACTTTTGACCAGTTGCGGGACATTACCACCGATTATGTGCTCTACCGGACGGCACGGGCCCACCAACAATGGTGGACGGTTCAGGGGGAGCTCCTCCAGAGATTAAATACCCCTGAGTACCAGGCGTTCCAAAGGAAATATCTCATCGAAGACCTCGACGACCGGTTAAAGCTGATGGGCGAGGGCTTCACCAGGCTGACGACAACCATCGGTAAAACCGGCTTGAGTGCACCGGAAGTTGAAGCCAATCAAGAATTCCAGAATAGATTGATAGCCCAGATCAGGCTCACCGCCCATAAAATAGTGGCAAGCCTTGTTAAGATATCTGAAGAGATCGGCCGCGACAGAGTTTCGCTGAAGAGTCAGGAAAACCTGCTTGATGTCATCGCCTTGCTGACCTTAGCCTCATTTATTATCGCGAATTCCATATTCCTTTTAAGATCGGTGGTGCGGCCGGTTTTGCAACTTCACGAAGGCGCCCAGATCATTGGCCGCGGCAACCTGGATCACCGGGTGGCGGCCACCGGCACGGGGGAGATCCGGGAACTATCCCAGGCCTTTAATGAGATGATCGACAACCTGGCGAAGGTCACGGTATCCCGTGACGAACTGGCCCGGGAAGTGGAAGAACGCCAGCAGACCCAGAAGGCCTTGCGCCGGGCCCACGAGGAACTGGAACAGCGGGTGGAGGAGCGCACCGAGGAACTGCGCCTGGCGTTGGCCCAATTGCAGGCAGAAGTGACTGAGCGCCAGCAGGCGGAGCAGGCTGTACGGAAATCCGAACAGCGCCTGCGTTACCTGGCCTCCCAAATCCTGACCGCCCAGGAACAGGAGCGCAAACGCATCGCCATGGAACTTCACGAAGGCCTGGGGCAATCCATGACGGCGCTCAAAATGCACTTGCGGTTCATTCAGATGGAAGTGCCGGCAGAGTCGGTAACCATAAAAGAGGATTTCAATGGCGCCCAAAACCTGTTAAAGGAAATGATTGACGAGGTGCGGCGTATTTCCCAGGGCTTGAGCCCGGCGCTCCTTGAAAACCTGGGGTTAACCGCGGCCTTAAAGCGTCTCTTGGACGATTTTGGTAAGTATCAAAACGCAACGGTACAAGCAGATACGGACGACATCCAAAACCTGTTCTCGCCCCAGACCGAGACCAACATATTCAGAATCTTCCAGGAATCTCTCAATAACATTGCCAAGCATGCCCAGTCCACTCAAGTCACAGTCACCATCAAAAGGCAAGACGGGAAAGTAAATTTTCTCATCAAAGATAACGGGGTGGGATTCGATTTTGAACAAATCACGCGTAATGAAATAGCAGATAAAGGCATGGGGCTTGCGGCTATGGATGAACGGCTGCGGATGATCGGCGCCCATCTCAATATCTTGAGTCAAAAAAGTAATGGCACTGCAATCAGCTTCTCCATCCCCATCGACGCTAGTGGTCTGTTTTAGAATTAACTGCACATAAATCCAGGTCCGGAACGCTGGACTTGGCTGGCTTAAGCACCGTAGGGCGGGAAAGCGCAGCGCATCCCGCCTTACGAATCATTCCATCTCTGATACGAAGTTGCGGCCATACAAGTAATTTGTGTTTTGTAGGGGCGGACCTATGTGTCCGCCCTCAGGACCGGCACTCGCGCAGGTGCGTCCCTACAGAATCGAAGCTATGTTTACTTCTATGAGCGCAACTCGGTATGACTACCGAATGTTATCATCTGCCGCCCACTCCAGGTACTTGTGCAAGCTTGAATAAGGCCAATCCATTTTAGGGGAATCTAAAAATGTAAGGAGGGCACTGCCCACCACATTGAGCCTGTTTATCAAATCCCCCCTGTTCGCCTCTTCCCCTTTTCACCCTCCTTTTAAAACCTTCCCCCCATCCCGCCAGCGTACCCGGTAAGTTCAGCGTAACCCAGTCCGGCAACCGGCGCCCCGTTCTTCGTGCCCGCAACCTTGACCTCGCCCTCCCAATAGGTCACCTTCGCCGGGGCCGGAGCCCGGATCTCCTGGTCGGCCAAAGTCGGCGTCAGGTTAAGGCGGTAGCCCGCCTTAGGGATGGCGATCTCCCACCCCGCCGGATACTTGATGCCCGTATGCGGGGACGTCCAGACGCCGGTAGCCTTGACCTGAAAGTCCGCCAGCTTCAAATGCCGGACCTGCCCCTGCGGGTCGATCAAAGTGCCCGAAGAAGCCGGGTCCACCGAACCATCCTTATGCCGCAAGAGATAGAGCATCACGTCCCAGCCGTCGCCCAACTGCACGCTGAACCAGTCCCACCCCGAAAGATTCGGGGCCATGGCGCCGCTGAAAAACTCGTGGTCCATCCAGCTTTCGCCGCTCACCGTTAGGGTGCGGCCGTCCACAGTGATGGCACCCTTGGTCGAAACGCGGCTGATGGAATAGTAATAGCTCGCGGAGTTGTATGCCTCGGACTTGCGACTGTAGCCGCCTTCACCATGCAGGGCCGGGGGTTTCAATGGCGTAAGCGTCAGGTCCAACCCCAGGCCTTCAGCTTGGGCCTTAAGGTGAAATTCATCCCCCATAAGCTCCGTGTGCCAGTCGTCGATCCAGACCCGCATGGCCCCCGCCTTTGCCCCGGACAAACCCAAAGCCCCCCGTCCGGCCTTATCCCGAAAGGCAAAGGTGCTCCGGGCCGGGTCGGTAACGGCCAGGTGGGCGAAATAGATGGTGTTCAAGGACCAGGCCGAGCGGGCTTTAAGGTCGGGTTGCCGTAAAGCGGTCCGAAAGAAGGTCAACTGGTAGCCGAAGGTTTCCCCGGACGCGGCCTTAAGGTGCCCCACATAATACCACCACTCGGTCTGGAACGAAGGGTGAGCCCCGTGGTCCCGGGGGAACTCAAAGGCCCGTCCCGGCTGTGGCGTCTGAAAGGCCTCAGCGGCCCACCCCACCCCGGTCAACAGTACCACCAACATAAGCCCCAAGGCTAGTTTAGCCATAATTAAAGTCGAGGTCCCAAGGTCGTAGGGCGGAAAAGCGCAGCGCATCCCGCCTACGGATCGTTACGGTTTTCATTGTTGCCTTTACCAAGAACCAAAACCTAAAAAAATCATTATAGGCCATTTCAAAACCTATTTTGGGTTCACCTTGAAATGACTTGAAAGGAAATAATCACCCCCCTTTGGACAAAGGGGGGCAGGGGGGATTTATATAACATCTTGAAATCCCCCTAAATCCCAGCAGTGTCCGGTTAGAAAATTGCATGAGGTTGTTCTGCCCCCCTCACCCCAGCTCTCTCCCCCCGAAGCGGGTGGAGAGGGGGTAGGAGATGTGGCCGTTTTAGTAACCATAAGGCATTAAATCGGTTCCACTTTTTCCCCTCTCCCCAATGGGGGAGAGGGTTAGGGTGA
>Ga0265296_1000564_pt1 | contig 53421 bp, 48 predicted proteins | sample MunlanPumphouse1_FD_189073 | JGI IMG/M metagenome (GOLD analysis project Ga0265296, IMG submission 189073) | Groundwater microbial communities from a municipal landfill in Southern Ontario, Canada - Pumphouse #1 | ecosystem: Environmental > Aquatic > Deep subsurface > Groundwater | place...
GAGCCACGGGTGACCGCGCCGACCTGGGTGTTGAGGAAACCGTCGTCCCAGTAGATTTCCGACTGGGTGCCGAAACGGTTGTCCGGCAGTTCCTTCAGCGAAACGAAGAAGGCGGCCTGCTGCGAGCCCGGCTGGCCGCCGAACTTGAAGCGCTCCCAGCTCTGCTTGATGAAGGTGCTGACCAGGCCGTCGCCGGCGAAGATCGACTGCGAGTTCAGATCGTCCGAGCGCCACTCGTAGCCACCCGGCTCGGCGACGAAGGCAGTGATTGCGCCATCCTGGAACAGCAGCAGGCCGTAGCCTTCCGGCACGACGATCTTCGAGCCGTTGCTGATGATGTTGGAGGAGCCGCTGGTGTTCGAGCCGCGCCCGGCATTGGTGCCCTGCGGCACCGCTGCGAACAGGGCTGCCGTGGACGGCAGGCCGGTCGGCACGGTGTAGAAGTCCTTCCATTGGTCAGCCAGCACGCCGCCGACTGCACCCTTCACCGCTTGTACCAGACCCATGACCCACTCCCTGTAGTTGCCGGACAGGCACCACGCCTGTCGTGCTCGGCTGACTATAGAGGAGGCAGGCTACGCGCGGCTAGCAGCCGGGCGAATCCCCATTCATCTCGCGTCTCAGGCCAGGGCAAAGTTGATCAGGCCGTGACCGATCAGCGGCACCAGTTCCGTAGCCTATCGCCGCAATGGCAGGCAAAATCGCCATCCAGCGGCGCGCGAACAGGTGTGCGGAAACGGGCTTCGGTGTAGTACGGATCCAGCGATCCCCAGGCGGTGACAATCCGGCCTGAGCGCGGCCCCGCAGCGACTCAAGCCGGCACAGTGCTGGCAGCCGGTGTTTCCGGAGCCGGTGCCGGTGATTCCTCCATCACACATTCCAGACCTGAAGCGTCTGTGTCCAGCAGGCAGGTGGCGAACAACAGGAAGCGATAGGCATCGGCGAAGTTCGATCCCAGCCCGAACGAAATCCTGACCGCACCGCAATCACCCTTCTCCAGGATCTTCTCGTCGAATGCCGTGCAGTCGAGAATCTTCCCGGTCTTGTCCAGTTCACAATGCTCGGCGCCCGCGGTCGCGTAGGTCGCCTGCTGGACGGCGCCCAGATTGCAGAAGCAGCCATTGCGCAGGGTGATGCCGAACCGGTCTGCGGCCCGCTTGATGCGGGCGTGCGGCAGGATGGAGCCATAGCAGTCGAAGAAGTTAAGCATCAGCGTCGCGCCCCGCTGCGCAGCGGGCGGGCCATATACCCGGCACAGCGGCAGCTCGCCACCGATGTGGTGGCGAAGCGATGACAGCTGCGCCTGCAGCCACTCGGCCAACGCACGCGAGCGCAACGCGACCGCTTCCACTCCGCCCAGCGCGGCCACGAATTCAAAGCCTCTGGCGATGGCTGGGAAGGCCGCGTAGTTCGGCGTGCCGACTTCGAATCGCTGGCCCGCGTCGCGGTACAGCAGGCGATCGGTGGGCGACCACGGCCCGGAGTAGTAGCACACGCCACCACCGGCAAACGACGGTGGTTTCAGCAGGCCGAGTGCGGCCCGTCGGGCGAGCAGGCAACCCGCGCCGGTGGGGTAGCCGAATATCTTGTAGAACGAGGCCACCACGAAATCGGGGCGATGCCGGGCGCAGTCAAGCCGGTATTGCGGCACCAGGGCCGCAGCGTCGCACAGCACCATCGCGCCGTGTGCCTGTGCACGCTCGATCCAGGCCAGGTCGTGCCGCGCGCCGGTCGCATTGGATTGCGCAGGAAAGGCGAGCAGATGCGGCGCGCCGGGCTGTAGCCGCTGCAAGGCGCGCCACATCAGCCCTTCATGCAACAGCAGCTCGTCATCCAGCGGAATGTACTTTACCTGTGCGCCCTTCGCCGTGGCGTACTCGCGCAAGCCGTGTACCGAGGTGTGATTGTCCTTGGTCAGCAGTGTCTGCGACCCGGCCTGGAACGGGAATGACTCCGCCACCAACCGGATTGCGCTGCTGGCATTGGCGGTGAACAGTATCTCGTACTCTTCCTGTGTGGTTCCGAAGAAGGCGTAGATCTCCTCACGCGCCCTATGAAGTGCGTCCTGCGATGCTTTCGATCCGCTGTGCGGATTGCCGAGAATCGTCCGCTTGAGTGCCTGGTAATCCTGCTCAAGCAGGCTGTCGGGTGGCAATGTTCCGCCCACGTGATCCAGATAGGTCACCTGTTGCTCATCCAGTCGCGCATATTCCTGCAGGCGCATGGCCTCGACCTGATCATGGGGGTAACCAGGGTGGTCGGCGAGGAACTGTGCGCGAGCGCTTTCGAAGCCGTGCATCGCGGGCGCATCCTGCTGCAGCGGCAGGTGGAACGCCAGCAGTGGTGAGAAATCCGGGGCCCGGATGGCGGCCCGCGCAGGTGTATGTGCAGCATCCACACAGCCGCGCAGCAACCAGGCTTCCACGTGGTAACGCCGGTCTGGCACTGTTGCATGGACCGCGTCCAGCATCGTGTCCAAATAGCGCTCCCTGGTGGGGGTGTCGCACTGGTTGAACTCCTCCAGAAGGACGCAGGCGTTGAACAGGAATTCGCGCGTATCGGCGTCCCCCATGGCGAACGCAAGGGGCCGCAATTCAGCCATGTCGCCCTCGCGCGGGGAAAGTCCTTCGATCGCGAACGCGCGCGTGATCGGCGACGGGTCGGTCAGGCTCAGGGCGGCATCCATCAGCCGGGATGGCATGCCGAAGTGCTGCCGTGACTGCTCGCGGGTCAGCTCGAAAAGCTGGTTGTAGTGGAATGCCGTGGCGTAGACCCGTCCACCAGGGCGGAGCACCCGCCTGAACTCGCGGGCGACGCGCGCCTTGTCCGGCGGGAACATCAGGCCGAATCCGCATACGATGACATCGAAGCTGGCGTCCGCGAAGGGCAGCTCTGCCATGTCCACATCGGCAAGGAGCGGCACGTTGCGCTGCACCTCATCGCTCAGCACGCTGCGTGCCACGTCAACGGCGATTGCCGACAGATCGGTGGCGACCAACCGTAGGCCGAGGGGCCTGGTCAGGTGCTGGTAAAGGTTGGCGGTGATGACCCCGGTACCGCAGGCGACCTCCAAGACGTCTGACGCGTTGAAGCCCGCCTGGATGTCGCCAGCGATCTCCTCGGCCAGCAGCTTTCCGTAGGGTCCGAAAATGCGCTGGCTCAGGACGCGCTCATAGAACTCCATGAAGGTGCTGAGAGACCATTTCCGTTCGGATACCACCTTGCACTGGTGCGGCGAGACATCCTGCATGGCACGCTCCATGTGGCCGGAGGCCGGTTAATCATCGCCGCCTTTATTGCATGGGATTAATTGTCTTTAAGTGATATTAATCACATAAAGCAGGATTGATAATCCGTGAAAGGGCGGGGGTTTATCTATTCCCCTATTCATGGGCCAACTGCCCCGATTGGCGCTATCGCAGGCCAAGTGCGTGAAGTTCACCCAGGAGCCGATCGAGCGTTATGGCGCCATCGATGCCGGCGTCCATCATTCCGTTCTGGAACGTCCTTCGCGGATGCTCAGCGCACCGATTGCGGCACCCGGCGCAGCTTTCCGGTGTCATACCCCATCGCCTTGATTCGGTCGACCGCCTGCTGATACTCCGCTTCGCTTACCTGCGGCGTACGCGCCATGTACCACACATAGTCGCGCTTGCTGCGGGCCACGATGGTCTGCGTGTAGCCCTCATCCAGCCAGGCAATGAGGTACTCGGCCTGGATGGGCCAGATGAACTGCATGCCCCAGACCGCACCATTGCCATGTTTCTCCACCCGACCTACCGGGTGCATCGACTTCTGTGGCGACTGGAAGCTGCCCTTGCGATAGGTGAAGGTGGTCTTGATGCGCCCATCAGCCTGCAGCGCATAGCTTTCCACGGCATCGAAGGCCTCGCGCTCGGGCCGCGAAGGAATATGGGCAATGACATACCAGTCGCCCATGAAGCGGGGCACGTCCACCTTCGGTGGCAGCGGAATCGCGCGGGTGTCGTGGCTGCTGCAGCCTGCGCCGAACAGGGCCACTGCCAGCAGCGTGAACAGTGGGGCGATACGCATGGTGGCGGTCTCCTTCAGCGCGGGCGGAACAGATAGTGGGCGACCAGCCATTGCTGGCCGTCGTCGTAGCCGAACAGCTCGGCGCAGGCCATCCAGAACATGCGCCAGCGCTGCCACCAGATGCGTGCGGCGGCTTCGTCGCCATAGGTCTGCGCCAGGATCGGCAGCAGCTGCTCGCGGGCGGCATCCTGGTTGGCCAGCCAATGGTTGGCGGTGCGCTGGTAGTGGGTGCCATCCAGCAGCCAGCGCTGGTCCAGCACCAGTTCGCGCTGGAAGTGCAGCAGCGTGTCCGCGGCCGGCATCAAACCACCGGTGAAGAAGTGCCGGCCCATCCAGTTGTCGTCGCCCTCGGTCTCGAACGGATACATCAGCGTGCGATGCGCGAAGATATGCACGAACAGCGCACCATCCGGCTTCAACCAGCGGGCGATGCGACCCAGCAGGCGATCGTAGTTGCGCACATGCTCGAACATCTCGACCGACACGCAGCGGTCGAATGCCGCTGCAGGCAGCTCCAGCTGGTTGACGTCGCGGGTCAGCACCTCGACGTTGCCGAGCCCGCGCGCCTCGCACTGCGCCAGGATATGGTCGCGCTGGCTATGCGAGTTGGACACGGCGGTGATGCGTGCGTTCGGGTAGCGCTCGGCCATCCACAGCGTCAGCGAGCCCCACCCACACCCCAGCTCAAGGATGTGCTGGCCGTCGGCCAGCCCGGCGCGCTGCCCGTACAGTTCCAGCATCGCGTCCTCGGCCTGGTCCAGCGTCTCGCTGCCGGTACGGTAGTAGCAGCTGCTGTACTTCAGGCGATGCCCCAGGCAGCCCTTGAAGAAGGCGGCGGGAACCTCGTAGTGCTGGCGGTTGGCTGCATCCACGTGCAGGGCCAGCGGGCTGCTGGCCAGTTCGGCAATGCGGCGGCTGAAGCGCTGCGACTGCTCCTCCATGCTGCCGGCCGACTCTTCGGCCAGGCGTTGTGCGCACAGGCGACGGATGCCCGCGCGCAGCGCCGCATCGGGCAGCCAGCCACGCTCGGCCCAGCCGGTGAGTCCGCCCTCGGTATCGGCAACCGGAGCAAGGGACGGGGTGCTGTTCATCGGGATCACTCCTTGGGGCTGCGCGGAAACCAGGGGAAGAACATCGAGGTGCTGCGCTGGTAGTCGCGATAGTCGTCACCGCGACTGCGCAGCGCCTGTTTCTCGGTGAAGGGAACGCCGCTGAGGTAGCGCAGGAACACGTACATCAGCACCGGCCCGGTCCAGGCCAGCCACCACAGCGGCGACCCCGCTGCCAGCACTACATAGGTGAACCAGTGCAGCCACTCGAAGAAGTAGTTGGGGTGGCGCGTATACCGCCACAGCCCTTCGCGGCAGGTGCGGCCCTTGTTGGCCGGGTCGGCACGGAAACGCGCCAGCTGGCGGTCGGCGAGTGCTTCGCCACCTACACTGAGCAGCCACACCACGAGCGCCGCTGCGATCCAGGCAGGCATGTCGCTGCGCGGGTTGTTGGCCACGGCCACGAACGGCAGCGCAAACAGCACCACCAGCACGGCCTGTGCCATGAAGAAGCCGAAGATCTTTCCCTGGTGGCCGTGCCAGTGCTCACGCAGATAACGGTAGCGACCGTCCTCTGCTTCGCTGCGCACACGCCGCCACAGATGCAGGGCAAGCCGGCCTCCCCACAGCCCACCCAGCAGCGCCAGCGCGATGCGGGGCTGCAGCGCGCCATCGCCCAGCCATGCAAGCAGCAGCGCGCCTGCGGCCATACCCTTTGCCCACAGCACATCGACGATGCCGATGTTCTGGTGCCTGCGCTGCCACGCCCAGCCCCAGGCCATGATCAGCACGGCATACAGCAGTACCCACCACACGCTGCTCATCAGGTTGCTCCAATCAATGGGGTGGCGTGGTTGCCGGGCGGTCTGCGGCGTGCCACCGCGCACAGCAGCGACAGCGCGATGCACCAGCCCAGCGCCAGTATTGCTACGCCCTGCCAGGCCGGGGGGGTGAAATGCACCGCCTGGAATCCGCGCGCCGCAGATAGATACGCCAGCGGCGCCAGCAGGCCGAGGGCCACCGGCAGCAGCCAGTGTCGCTGCAGGAACGCCATCGATGCAGTCAGCGTCATCGCAAAGGCAGCCCACAGGGCGAGAATCCACGGTGGCGGCACCCAACCCAGCGGCGCAGCGGCGTAGTGCACGCCACCACTGGCGGCCGCGCTGCCATCCACCAGGAATGCGCATGCCAGCGCGAGCAGCAACAAGCGCAGATCCAGACGGGGCTGCGCTGAAGTGAGCAGCTGGCTGCCGATGTATACGGTGGCTGACAGCATTGCCGGCCATTGCCAGCCACGGCCGGCGCCGGCAACGGCGCACAGCCACACCATCTGGTTGCCGATCACGTTGACCCAGGTGCGGCGCATGTCAGCCGGTCCGCTCGCCATGGGAATCCGCTTCGGGGCGGTAGCCAGGGCGTGCCAGCAGCAGATGGGAAACGCCGATGGAGCGCTCCAGGAAGCCACCTTCGCAGTAGGCCAGGTAGAACTCCCACAGCCTGCAGAAACGCTCATCGAAGCCCTGCGCGTGTACTGCAGGCAACTGCGCGAGGAAGCGCTGCCGCCAGGCGCGCAGGGTCAATGCATAGGAGTGGCCGAAGTCCTGCTGGGCGATCAACTGCAGGTCGCAGGCCCGGGTCTTGGCAGTCAGGATGGCGTTGATCGAGGGAATGAAGCTGCCCGGAAACACGAAGCGCTTGATGTAGTCCACGCTGCGCCGCGCCTGTTCGTAGCGCTGGTCCTCGATGGTGATGGCCTGCAGCAGGGCCAGCCCATCAGGCTTGAGCAGCCGCTGCAGGGTGGCCATGTAGGTGTCCAGGTACTCGGCACCGATGGCCTCGATCATCTCGATGGACACCAGTTTGTCGAACTGCCCCTGCAGATCGCGGTAGTCCTGCATCAGCAACGTCACGCGATCCTGCAGGCCGGCCTCGCGCACGCGCTGTGCGGCCAATGCGTGCTGTTCTGCAGAGATGGTGGTGGTGGTGACATGGCAGCCGTAGTGCTGCGCGGCATGCACGGCAAAGCCACCCCAGCCGGTGCCGATCTCGACCACGCGATCACCCGGCTGCAGTCGCAGCTGCTGGCAGATGCGATCCAGCTTGCGTCGCGATGCGCTTTCCAGTGAGTCACCGGCATCGGTGAACAGCGCCGAGGAGTACATCAGGTCCGGCGACAGGAACAGGGCGAAGAAATCATTGCCCAGGTCATAATGGGCGGCGATGTTGCGACGGCTGCCTTCGCGGCTGTTGCGCCGCAGCCGGTTCCAGCCGCGCAGCAGCCAGCCGCCGATGCGCGCCGGCCCGCGTTCCATGCCATCCAGCAGGTCGCGGTTGCGTACCAGCAGCTGCACCAGCGCCACCAGGTCGTCGCAGCGCCAATCACCGTTGATGTAGCTCTCGCCGGCGCCAACGCTGCCGTTCGCCGCCACCTTGCGGTAGAACGCCGGGTCATCGATGGTCACGGTGACCTGAAGGTCGCTGCCTGCGTTGCCCAGCTGCACCTCGCCAAACGCATCACGCACGCACAGACGTCCGTTGTGCAGCGGCGCAAGCTGGACCAGAAGGCGTCGGCGGAGGAACGCGTCCAGGGTGCCGGGCTGGGGCAGGGTGGCCGAGGGGGTCATTTCGTTCATCGCGGTTTCTCGGCTAGGGAAGGATGGTCGTGCACGGGGTTGCGCTTGAGCCAGAGGCGCAATGCCTGCCAGTGGATGGCGGTGACCACCTGCGCGCTCATCAGCGGGTAGCAGGCCAATACCCGGGCAAGCCCACGGCCATCGATGGGCCGCCGCTGCATGCTCTGTGTGGCATCGAACTGGCGCTGGCCGTTGCACCATACCTGCATGTGCACGCGCAGGTCGTCCGCGGGCGCGGTGAAGCGCCAGTCATACGCGCAATCCATGGGCATGAAGGGTGAAACGTGGAAGGTCTTGTCGAACTGCCAGCGCAGGGCGCGGCCCTGCCGTATCGCAGTTTCGACCGGAAGCACGTAGGCGTGTCGCTCCTTCCAGGGCGTATTGGTGATCTCGGCGACGATGCAGTCCAGGGTCTCCCGGTCAGCTTGGTAGCAGTAGTAGAAGCTGACCGGGTTGAACACGTGGCCACCGAAGCGCAGGTGGGTCAGCAGCCGCACCGGGCCGTCGGGGCGCCGCCCGAGCACCGTCGCGGCATGGTCACGCACTGCGTCGGCCAGGGAGGTCGCGGGATCACCGAAGTAGTCGCTGCGGCGGAACTCTGCCAGGTTGCGGCGCCCGACCGACCACAGCCAGCGTCCGGCAAATACCTGGTCCAGCTCGTCCAGATCCAGCAGCAGCTGCGCGATCGGGTAGCGGAACGCGTGGGCATGCGGGTGGTGGCGACGATGCTCGACGTGGCCGAAGTAGATGGCGCTGGCGCTCACGCGGGCACCTCCGCTTGCTGCGCGCTGTGGCTGCGGAATGAGCGTGCCTGCAGCGCGTCGACCACGCGGCGGGCACTGCGGATGCCGTCCTCGTGGAAACCCCAGCCCCAGTACGCACCCGCGAACCAGGTATGGCGATGTCCCTGCACCTCGGCCCAACGCTGCTGTGCACCTACGGCGCTGTGGTCATGTACCGGATGTGCGTACTGCAGGCGGCGCAGTACCTTGGCCGGATCGATGGCCTCGCTGCGGTTGAGGGTCACCACCAACGGAGTGTCGCCGGGCAGCCCCTGCAGCAGGTTCATGCAGTAGCTGACCGTGCAGGGCGCAGCGGGGTCGCGCGGCACATGCGCGTTCCAGGCCGCCCAGGCCTTGCGATTGGCGGGCAGCAGCGAGGCATCGGTGTGCAGCACCGCCTCGTTGGGCTGGTAGCGGATCGTACCGAGCACCGCCTGCTCAACCGGATCGGCGTCGGCCAGCAGCGCCAGGGCCTGGTCGCTGTGGCAGGCCAGGATCACTTCATCAAAGCCTTCGATGCCGTTGGCCGTGTGCACGCGCGCGCCCCACGGCATGCGCTCGACGGCGTGCACGGGGCATTCCAGCCGCTCGTGTACCCGCCAGCGCGCACGCAGCGCATCGACGTAGCGCGCCGAGCCGCCCTTGACCACGCGCCAGGACGCGCGCCCGGTCATCTGCAGCATCTGGTGGTTGGCCATGAACTGCACAAGGTAGCGCGCCGGAAAGTCCAGCACCTGTGCGGTCGGTGATGACCACAGCGCCGAGGCCATCGGCAGCAGATGCTCCTGCACGAACGCCTCGCCATAGCGCTGGCTGTGCAGGTACTGGCCCAGCGTAGGTCCCTGCTCCTCGCCGAGCAGCAGGGGGGCGTCACGATAGAAACGCCGCAGGTCAGCCAGCATGCCCCAGAAACGCGGGGACACCAAGTTTCTTCGTTGGCAGAACAGGCCATCCAGCGAGGTGGCGTTGTACTCCACGCCGCTGCGCTCGCTGTGCATCGAGAAGCTCATGGTGGTGGGCTGCGAGGCCACGCCAAGTTCATCGAACAGGGCCGACAACAGCGGGTAGTGGTGTGGGTTGAAGACGATGAACCCGGTGTCGACCGCCATCCTGCGTCCGTCCACCGTCACGTCGTGGGTGTGGGTGTGGCCGCCCAGGTAGTCGTTGGCCTCGAACAGGGTGACGTCATGTTCGCCGTCCAGCCACCACGCGCTTGCCAGACCGGCGATGCCGGAACCGATGACCGCGATACGCATGTCAGTGCCTCGCCTTGGCCAGCACCCAGGCCGGGATCGGCTTGAGCCCCTTCACCAGGCCCAGCGCGGCCATGACGCGCAGGCCATACCAGCTGATGTCGATCTCCCACCAGTGGAAGCCCTGGCGCGCGGTGCCGGGGAAGAAATGATGGTTGTTGTGCCAGCCCTCACCGAAGGTCAGCAGCGCCAGCCACAGGTTGTTGCGGCTGTCATCGCGGGTCTCGAAGCGGCGCCGGCCGAAGCGGTGCGCCAGCGAATTGATGGTGACCGTGGCATGGAACAGCACGACGGTGGAGATGAAGAAGCCCCACACCAATAGCTGCGGGCCGGAGGTATGCAAGGCCGGGGCCACGCGCTCGAGTACCGCACCGAGGCCGTACAGCGCAGCGGCCAGCAACACGGGCACCACAGTGTCGAACCGGTCCAGCCAGCGCAGCTCGGGGTATTTGGCCAGATCGGGGATGCGCTGCAGGTCGGTGGCAAAGGCACCGCGGGTGAGGAACCACCCCATGTGGCTGCGCCAGAATCCGCCCTGGCGTGGGGAGTGCGGGTCCTGCGGTTGATCGGCGTGGCGGTGGTGATGGCGGTGGTGGGCTGCCCACCAGAGGGGGCCACGCTGCACGCTGGCAGCACCGATGACCGCGAACACGAACTGCACGGTGCGCGATGCCTCGAAGGTGCGGTGAGAGAAGTGGCGGTGATAGAACGCAGTGATGGCGAACATCCTGATCGCGTACAGGAACACTGCGACCGCGACGGCCGTCCAGGACACGCCTACCCAGATCACCCCGAGGCAGGCCACATGCAGCAGCGCGAAGGGCAGGGCGCGCAGCCAGTCGATGCGGTCACCCTGACCGCCGTCCGCCGCCGATTCGCTTCCGGCATCGGTATCGAACCAGCGCTTGAAGGTGCGCAACAGGCGCGAACGTCTGCGGAGTGGAGGCGCTGCGGATGCCATGGACGGGAGCCCGAGGAAGTCGATTGCCTACCTCTACGTGTAGCAGTGCAGGTTGGATGCAGTGGATCGCATCCGTCTGTGTTTTCACTTGGTTGTAACAACGCAGCTCGATACCAGCGGTCGTTGCAGTTCATCGCGCCAGCGTTGCTCCGGTTGTTCCGTTGCGGGTGCCGAGAAGCGCACGATCACCTGCGGATAATCGCCGCGCGCATCGCGCAGATTGCTGGTGCCGCGGAACTCCAGCAGACGGCGATCGGCCTCGGCGTAGACCAGCGAAAGACGCGGCGCCACCGCCCCGAACCAGGTATCAAGGCGGACCTCCATCGCATGGGCGGCAAGCCCTTGCCAGCGCACCGGGCCGCGGTACTGCACCTGCACGGGATAGAAGCGCTGCCGCCCGGGCACCAGAAAGGGCAGGCTGACCGGCGTACCACCCAACAGCGTCTGCCAGTGGGCCCGCACGGCGGCATCGAAACCGGCATCGATCACGGCATCCGCGGGTAGAGGCAGCTGCTTCGTTCGTGAAGGCGCGGACGTGTCTTCCTTCCAGTCGACCTGCACCCCGTCGCGGCCGACCACCACGCGGGCCGCTTGACCACTGCGGGCGTCCTGCAGCACATAGCCCCTCGCCTGGGCCCGCACGGCGGCGGGCATCTGCTTGCGGGCGAAAGGCTGCCCAGCAGGGCACAGGTATTCCACCCAGCGCTCGCTGCCATCACCGGCCCCGCGCTGCCAATGCACCTCGCGGTAGGCGGTGGTTCCATTGGGCAGGGTGGCAACGCCTTCCGAACGCAACAGCGGCGCGGCGCCGGCAGCGCAGGGGGTGAGAAGCAGCAACCAGACAAGGCGCATCGGGGCGATCCATGGGAGGATTGCCCTGCTGTACGTACGTCGGTGCAGGCTGGATGCACGCTGGCGCCCATCCGGGGTGCATCCAACCGGCGCTGCTGTGCGTAGAGGGAAGGACTCCTCTTCACTCAACGGCTGCCCCCGCCGATGTACCGTCCTCCCGCCAGCCCCTCTCTTTCCTTTGACACCGCGCGGATCGTGTCCAGTTCACAGCAGCCCAGCAACGAGCCGACGAACTGGAATGGCGAGATGGACGGCGTCGCCCGGCTGCGCGACCGTGACTGTTTCATGCGCATCTACGACCATTTCATGCCGCGCCTGTGCATCTACCTGCGCGGCTTGGGCGCGCCCGCAGCGGTGGCCGAAGAGCTGGCCCAGGAGTGCCTGCTGCGCCTGTGGCTGCGCGCGTCCGAATTCGATCCTGCGCAGGGCGCGTTGAGCACCTGGCTGTACCGCATCGGCCGCAACCTGCACATCGACCGGGTGCGCCGTGAGCGTAGCTGGATGCAGGTGCAGGAGGCGGTGGAGGATGCTGCCGCTGGAGATGTCAGCGAACGCAGCAGCGCCGAACAGTTCGCCGACCACGCCCGTCTGCGCCAGCGTATCAACGAGTTGCCGGCCACACAGGCGCGCCTGGTGCGGATGTCCTATTTCGAGGCCAAGAGTCACAGCGAGATCGCACAGGCGCTGGGCATGCCGCTGGGCACGGTCAAATCGCACCTGCGACGAGCGTTCCTGCAGTTGCAGTCGAAGGTCGGGGGGGCATCATGAATCCGCACCATCACCTGCATGAGTCGACGTTGATGAGCTACGCCGCCGGTGCCCTGCCGACGCCCTTGAGCATCGTCGCCGGCACGCATCTGGAACAGTGTCCGCACTGCCGCCAGCGCCTGCGCGAAGCGGAGGCCATCGGTGCCGCACTGCTGGAGCAGACCCAGCCGCCGGCAGCTGAGGCGCGGCGGGCAGGGCTGCGCGAGGCAATGCTTGCGCAGCTCGGTGAGGACCATGCCGGCATCGTGCCGAGCCCGCTGCGGTCGATGCCGCCGGAACGGCCCGAGGCCGACCCGGACCATCTGCCGAAGTCGCTGCATCCCTACTTTGGCGATTCGCTGGGTCGGCTGCACTGGCGCTGGATGGCGCCCGGTGTGCATTGCATCCGCGCCGAGCAGATGTCTTCGCTGATCATGCTGAAGATCGCGCCGGGCAAATGCTTGCCGATGCACAGCCACGGCCGCAGCGAACTGACCCAGATCCTGCGTGGCTCCTACAATGATGCGCTGGGGCTGTTCGCGCCGGGCGATGTTGCAGACCTGGACGAGGACGTCGAGCACCAGCCGGTAACGGCGCCTGGTGTACCGTGTATCTGCGTTTCCGCGCTGGACGCGCCGCTGGTGTTCAGTGGTTGGTTGGCCCGCAAAATCCAGCGCTTCGTCAAACTCTAGTCTTGTTCAAGGTCAACGCATGCACGAAACACGCCCGCTGCGGATTCTGCTGACCGGTGCAACCGGACTGGTCGGGCAGGGCGTTGCCCGTGCCTGCCTCGCTTCGCCGCAGGTTGCGCGGACCGCAGCCCTGGTCCGCAGCCAGGCCGGGCTGGACGCGCGGATCGAGCAGATCGTGCTCGCGGATTTCCAGCAGGCCCGCAACGTGAGCCCGCAGTTGGCTGGATTCGATGCCTGTTTCTACTGCGCCGGCGCGCCACCGGTCGGCACCGCCGAGGATGAGTATCGGAAGGTGACGCTCGATGCCACTCTGGCTGTGGCTGCAGCGTGGGCGGAAGCGAATCCGGACGGCCGGTTCCTGTATGTCTCTGGCGCCCACGCCAATCCACACAGCCGGATCATGCCGCTGCGCATCAAGGGCGAGACCGAGGCCGCGCTGGCGCAGCTCGCGGTGCGCACCGTCATGCTGCGTCCAGCCGGGGTACGCCCGGTGGCGGGAACCGGCACCCGTCATGCGGCATTGAAGCCGCTGTACCGCTTCGGCGGCCCTTTGATGGCGGCGGCGGGCCGCGTCCTGCCTTCGCTGGTGACCAGCAACGAGGCCATCGGCCGCGCGATGATCGTGCTGGCGACGATGCCGGACCCGCCAGCAGTACTGGAATGTGCGCAGATCAATCGACTGGGTTCTGCTTCCGCAGACTGAGGGCCGTGGTGCACATCTGCTGCACATCGCGGCAACTACAGTCGAGGCTCCTCCTTCTGTGACGCATCGACGTGAACCTGCAGCCATCGTCCTCTCCGCTTCGCCCCTCGCGTCCAGCGCCTGACAACGGCCGTTTCGACCTGCTGGATGTCAACGCACTGCAGGATCCCGGCAGCGGCCGCATCGTTCATCTCTATTCGCTGGTGGCGCGCTGTCTGTCCTGCGAGCTGGTGTTCAAGGCGCAGGAAGGCGATGGACTGGTCAGCACCTCTGCCGCACGGGTGCTGCGCTGCCCGACCGGCTGCGGCGAGCAGGCCTTCAGGGGCAGCGCGCTGCGCCAGTGGCGGCCTGCGGCACAGGGCCTTGAGGCATCGCTCGGCTAAAGCACGGCCGGATTGGCCTGCCACACGGCGAAGTTGAGCGCGCTGGCGAACGCCACCCATGCCAGGTAAGGCAGCAGCAGCCACGCCGCTGCCGGGCGCACGCGATGGAAGGCGACCACCGTGGCCACGATCAGCACCAGCAACAGCAGGATGTCCGCAAACGCCAGCGCCCCCTGCTTCCAACCGAAGAACAGCCAGCTCCACAACACATTGAGAGCCAGCTGCAGCAGGTAGAGCACCAGCGCAGGCGTGGCCGCGCGCCATCCGCCTTGGCGCCAGACCAGCCACGCGGCCAGCGCCATCAGCGCGTACAGCACCGTCCACACCGGACCGAACACGCTGGCAGGCGGCGCCCATGAAGGCAACGTGAGGCCTGCGTAGAAGTCCGCCGCAGAAATAGAGGCGCGAGCACCCAGCGCGGCAGCCAGAAAAGTAACCACGGCCCAGCCCAGAAGACCAACAACCTGCCTGCGGACATTCATGGTGTATCTCCTCCTGCACTGCCACCGGTTGTGACAGCGCGTTGTACGCAGTTGCGTCGCGACTGGATGCAGGCGCCCGGTCAGTCGGCTGTGCCACCGGTGCCAGACTGCGCAGGGGCTGGCAACAACGCAGGCCGACCGTCGAACCACTCCCGCGCGCCGGCCAGATGCCATTGCCGGCGCTGGCCATCCAGTTCGATGCCGGCGCCCAGCAGGCCCAAGCGCAGGTAGAGGTCGCCGCGCTTGCGCTGGTCCAGCAGATCCAGCCGCGCACGCAGCGAAAGACGCTCGTTTTCCGCTTGCAGCCCATCCAGCACCAGATGCCCGGCCCGCCAGCGCAGTCGGGTATGCGCGTCCACCTGGCCGGAATCGAGCAGGGACAACGCCCAGCGCGGGTAATCGCTGCGCTCGGCAAACAGCGCCAGCAACGGGCCGGCGTCGCGCATGGCAAGGTCCGCACGTGCGTCCACCTGGAAGGGGGACTGCGCATCGATGTCGCCGCGGGCGATGGTGACCCGGCCCCACCACGGTTGTGGTCGCTGCTGGTCACCGACCTGCACGTTTCGCAGTTCGATTACGCTTCCGCCCAGATCGAACCGGCGCTGGCTGAAATCGCCACGCTTCAGCCTGCCATCAACCCGCGCGTCGCCCTGCAGGTCGAGCCCCGCCACCTGCAGCCGTGCGCGTTGACTGCGCAGGCGCACGCTGCCGTTGCCGACCCGGCCCTGGGTATCAAGTTCAGCGTCGCCGCTCACCTTGCCAGCGCCCCCCTGCAGCCGGACCTGGCCGTTGCCCAGGTAGCGGTTGTAGGCGGTGAGGTCTGGAATGGTTGCGTCGTCGAAGCGCAGCTGCGCACGCACACCCTTGCGCAGCTCGCGCAGGCGCCCGTCACCGGTCAGTGTCAGCGCCAGGTCGCGCCCATCGAACAGCGTGGCACCTTTGGGGTTGCCCGCACGGGCATTGAACGTGGGAAGCTTCACTGCCAGCACGGCGCGCGTCGGCGTCCCGGCCTGCAGTTGCCCACGCGCGCTGGCCGTTCCCTGCAGGTGCACGCCGGCGACCTCGGCCACCGCCCGCGCCGCGGGAATATCGACGCTGCTGCCGGCGGCCAGTTCGCCGTTCTGCAGGCGCAGGTCCGCGCGCAGCACGCCACCGCCCTGCAGCTGGAACCAGGGCTTCTGCACGAACAGTGCGGGAATCCAGTTGAGCGAGGTGAAGGTCCATTCGCCCTTGACCGTGCCAGAGGTACGCCCCAGCATCTCGCTGGGATCGTCAAATGGAATCTGTCGCCCGGCGATGATCAGGTCCGCATCCAGTGCAACACCTGTGCCATCGCGCTGCGGCAACCGCGCCTGCAGACGGATATCGCGAGCGGCGTCCAGCTGTATCGCCAGCGTTCCTCGATCCGGTGCGCCGGCCCCCACCTGCAATGGAACCCGCCAGACGGCATGACTGCCTGGCTGCAGCGCGCCCTGGTCCAGGGTAAGCGAGGCCTGCAACTGCCCCGGTACGGCAGCGCTGGCAACGGCGGGTCGTTGCGTGTCCGTATCCAGGCGCAAGCCCTGGCTGCGCGCCTGTACCTCCAGCACTGCGTGCAGCAGACCCAGTTTTTCCAGGCCCGGCGCCTGGTCGCGATAGTGCCGTGGATAGGAGAACTGCGACTGCAACTGCATGTCGCCAAGCAGCTGGGTGCCGTCGAGGCTGACATCCGCATCAGCGAAAGACACCTCCGAGTCCAGCAGCTCCGATGGCCCGCCGCGCAATTGCTTGACGAAGCCGACGGTGCCGCTGCCCTGGCCGACGATCAACAGCTTGCCCGTGCGGACGCTGCGGATGCTGTCGCTGTGAATGGCATCGAATCGCAACGTCCAGCCGCGATCACCGCGTGGTGGTGAGGGAATGGCCTCATCCACACGCGCGATCTCGGCGGCCACACCGGTCGCGTGCAGCGACGGCACGCGCACTTCACGCCGGAACAGTGGCAGCAACGCCAGGCGGGCACTGGCCCGGTCTGCGCGCAGCACATACACCGTGTGATTGACGTGGCCGCGCATCTGCACGTTCCAGGCGATGACATGTCCCGGCAGCAGCGTGATCGCGGGCCCGGTGGTCATCACGAACTTGTGCGGCTTGCGATTGGTGACCTGATCGAACAGCGGCGTATTGAGAAAGACATTGCCCGCGAGCAGGTACAACAGATACAGGCCCAGCAGGACGGTCAGCAGCGTGCGGCCGTGACGGAACCATTGCTGCGGCGGGGCGAGGGAGCGGGGCATGAACCCTCGGCGTGGAATGAGATGACCATCACTATCGTGGATGCCCCTGCGGCGCGATGTGAACGTGCTGCGCACGCTGCGCCCTATAATCGGCGTGTCTCTGTTCAAGGAGGTCACGGCATGAATGCCCAGACCAGCAAGGAAGGCGCAACCCTGGATGCGCCACGCGATGCCGCCGCGGCGTCGTTCGATCCGACTTACACCTCGGCCAACAGCGAGGTCCGCGCTGCCGCCGGCGGTTACTCGGTCACGTTGAACGAGGGCGATGGGGCGTTGAAGGTGGGCGCCGAGCAGAAACGCGCAGCGTCCAGTCTTGCATCGCAGTTCCAGGGCACGTCGCTGAACATGGCCGGCAGCCCGACAGCCGACGGTGGCAGGGACTACCTGCTGACGATGGAGTCGGTGGTCGGTGCAAGCGTGAAAAGTGCCGGCTTCCAGGACACCAGCAGCACCGGCGTACGCGGGCGCTACAGGGTCAGCCTGCCCAGCGACGCGGTGGACGTCGATCCCACCCGCATCAATCCTTTCGATCCGCAGACCATTCCCAACGGTGGCAGCGTCACCCTGGATGGCCAGCAGTTCACTGGCACTGCACTGGAAGGCAGTTTCCGCAACATCGCCATGCAAACCCAGACGACCGAGGCGAGCGGTGCCAGCTACCGCGTGGATCGGCTGCATGATGGCCGGGTGCGCGTTACCACCGGGCCGAACGAGGCGGTCGAGGCCTTCAATGGCATCGGCTTCAACGCAGGCAGGTTCAGCGCGATTGCCGGTCGCCAGGACGCGCTCGGTCACTCCGCCGTCCGCACTGCGACCTTCGACATCAATCAACCCGAAGGCCGCCAGGCCTATGAACAGTTCATCGACAACGGCACGCTGAACAGCCAGACCGCGGGCGTGCAGGATCTGGCCACGGTCGAGCGACTGGGAATGAGTTCGCAGACGCGGCTGAAGGTCGGCTACGGCGACACGTTTGGTGTCGACCTGGCCGGTGCACGCAACAGCGGTGACGTGGTGCAGGTCAGTCGCGAAGACGGCAGCCGCACCGAGCTGCGCAGCGTGCAGTACAGCGGCAACCTGCCGGCAACCCGGGTCAGCGCTTACGGCGCCGATGGCCAGGAGGACACGGCGCAGCGGCGCTACGAATTCACCTTCGACCTGCGCGGGAATGCGCAGGGCGAACAGATTGCCGGCATGGTCAACGCGGCGCTGTCCGGCGACCCCGCCGGCGATCGCGGGCCGATGAAGGCCGGCGAGCTGAACACCCTGAGCTTCAGTGAGGCCCAGATGCGCACGCTGATGGAGCGCACCCAGTCGATGGTCAAGGACAACCCGATGCTGGGGCCATCGTGGCAGGTGCTTGCCGAGGACGGCAGCGGCAAGCCGCAGCAGGACGTAGATGCCTTTGCCCAGGGGCTGGCACGCAACCAGGGGCAATCTACCTACGGCATGGCCGAGCGCATGTTCCACATTGCCGCGGCGGGCGGCAAGGATCTGCAGAAGATCGACGCGGCGGTGCAGGGCGAGCACCTGCAGTCACTGGCGCCGCCGTCGCCGCTGCTGCCGCGGCAGGATCCACGCCACGCCGCCAGCCCGGACCATGGCCTGTGGCTGCAGAGCCAGGGCGCGGTCAGCAGCCTCGACCAGGCGATGGGGCGCCAGCCCGATGCGATGAGTGAACGGCTGGGGATGGCGCTGCTGGTCGCGGCCAAGGACAAGGGCATGCAGCGGATCGACGAGGCCGTGCTCAGCGACGATGGCCGCTATGCATTCGCAGTGCAGGGCCAGCCGCACGCCGCGGATCGCCAGATCGCCCGCACCGAGACCGCGCAGGCAGTGGCCATGCCGGTCGAGGACCAGGTACGCAGGCTGCAGGACGCACCCGGGCGGACCGACGCCACCCAGCAGGATGCGCAGCAACAGGAGCAGGCGGTACAGGAGCAGACCGCGCGGGCCATGGCGCGCTGACGCGCGCACGGGGCCAGCCGCCTGCCGGGCACGGTCACCGCGCGAAGGAGCCCTCCGGCGGGCACTGGCGCTCGGCCGAGTCGACGACCATGCCCAGGTAGGGTTCGCCGATGCCCTGTGCGTCCAGCGACCGGCGCTGCCACGCCTTCGTGGCGGGCACGTCGCTGCTGAGGCAGGCATGGCGGGCTGCCGCCTCCAGGTTCCATGCAGTGGGGTACTCGGCGAGGATGTCTTCCCAGCCCTGCCGCATCAGCGGCCAGTCGACTGCCGAGTTCTGGAACAGCTGCTGCCCCGACACGCCTTCGCTGACCGATGCGTACAGGCGTGCATACAGGCTGGCGCGGCGGCGCGTGGATGTTCGTGCGATGGCATGCCGGGCGAAGGCTTCCATCTGCTGGGTATCGCCCTGCCAGTGCGGGGTGAAGCGCTGCATCGCGATCAGATACAGCGGGTCATAGTCGGGAAACAGCCTGCTGCCTTCGTCGACCAGCGCCATGAAGGCTGCTTCGTCCACGCCTTGCCGCAACGCGATCAGGAGGGACATTTCGTACCAGTAGGGGTCGCGCTTGGCGATCGCCTTGTGCTCCTGCATATAGGCTGCTGCCACCGCGTTGTACTCGTTGAACTGCTGCCAGTCCTGCGCCGTCACCTCGTTCGCATAACCATCGCCACGGAAGCTCCAGGCCAGGTTGAGCGGCACGCGCGCGGCCACCAGGTGCGCCGACGGAGAACGCGGTGATTGCCGGATCCAGCGTGCGGCCCACGCGGTCCAGTCATTCCACTGCTGCACGTCCTGATGCGCGGTGCCGATACGGCGTGACATGCAGATGTAGAAACGGCCGAGGTTGGAATAGCCGCTGGCGTTGCGCTGGCCCTTGCGGAAGCGCTCGGCCATGGCATCCAGCGCTTTGAAGTCGTCGGCGTCCATCAGCGGCGCTATCTGTTCGCACAGGGCCAGTGAATCGGGATCTTCCGCAGCCCAGGCGGGCGAAACGGAAAGACAGGCCACGCTCAACAGCGTGCCGACGAAGTGCATCCTGCGCATCGGGGTCATCCTTGAAGGTGGGGGGGCCGGGAGCGGCTTCAAGGCCGGCTGCGGCAGGCGCAGTATCCCACTGCCCGCTATCCATCGGAAGCGCCGCCGGCTTCTGCGCTACGCTGGGCGCATGCCCCAGAGCCCCGAACTGCTGCGCCGCCTGTTGCGCGCCAAGGACCACATGGACCGGGCCAGCCACGAAGACTGGCCGGTGGCACGGTCGGCGCAGGTCAGTGCGGTCTCTACAGCCCATTTCGCGCGTTCCTTCAAGGACGCCTTCGGGATGCCGCCGCACCGCTACCTGCTCAGTCGGCGCATCGAGCGCGCGGTCGCTCTGCTGCGCGATACCGACCTGCCGATCACCGAGATCGCACTGCAGACCGGCTGGACCAGCCTGGGCACCTTCGGCCGGATCTTCCGCGATATCACCGGCGACAGCCCCGGCGCCGTCCGCGACAGTGAGCGCGCCCGTGCTCCGGTGCAGGGCCCGGTACCGGAGTGTCATGCGCGTGCTGCGCAGCGCCCGGACCTGAAGATCGCAGTTTTGGAGAAGCGCCGCCGCAGCGGCCTTGTTAGCGTAGATCCCACCTGAGGGAGGATCCTATGACTGGCATGGTGAATGTGGTCGGCCTGTATGTGCACGACCAGGACGCAGCGCTCGATTTCTACGTCAACGCGCTCGGCTTCAAGGTGCACACCGACGTGGGCAACGGCGACTATCGCTGGCTTACGGTGCATTCGGGCGACGAGGGTGGCGTCCAGCTCGGGCTGTTCAAGCCGGGACCGCCGGTGCACGACGCAGCCACTGCGCTGACCCTGCAGCAGATGGTGGCCAAGGGCGCGATGCCGCCGCTGGTGTTGGCGGTGGATGATTGCCGGGCCAGCTACAAACAACTGCAGGCCCGTGGCGTGGAATTCACCCAGGAGCCGGTGGAGCGTTACGGTGCGGTGGATGCCGGGTTCCGTGATCCGTCCGGCAATGGCTGGAAGATGATCGAGCGCCCCGCGAGGAAGCCGCAATGAGCGCCGGTGGCTGGGCGCGTCCGGTGCACCGCTGGACCTCGATCGTCTTCACCCTGGCGGTGATCGCCAACTTCGTGGGGCGCTGGGCGGGGCAGGGCGAGCCACCCGCATGGATCACCTACTCGCCACTGCCGCCGCTGTTCCTGCAGTTGTTTACCGGGCTGTACCTGTTCGCATTGCATTACTGGCATCGCCAATGCGAAGCGATGGCGGGTCCGTCCGGATGAGCGGCACGCGTTCACCCGGCCGGTCCGCGGTGCGAATGCATGTCATGGCTGAGCCGCGCGCCTCAACTTCCTGGACCGCACAGGCTGCCTGCACAGACCATCAGCCTGCGAGACGCCAGGTTCATCCAGAAGTAGGCCACGGGTCAGTTCCCGCCATTGCGGATCGTGCATGTAGGCGATGACCGCGTGATCATGCGAACCCCACCATTTCTGTGAGAAGTCCACCAGCATCGGCTTCTTCCCAAGATCGCCCCACGTTCGCTCGCAGGCTGTCTTCGGTGCAGTGGTCATGCAGGTGGCTCCGTACCAGCGGCAACTGGTGAACGCTCTCCCTTTGCCTGTCGCGAAATCATGTCTGCTGGTACCCAGGATCAATCGTTTCGGAACGAGACCGTGCGGACTTCCATCTTCATGTACGAATTCCGCAAACGCAGAGACGGGTTGTGCTGGCACGAGCATGGCGATCCGGACATTGGACAGCATCGGAATTTCATAGCCGAGTCCACCGGCGGCCCTTCTCCGGTACTCAGTGCCCATGTCCGGGAAGGCCGAGGAGTTGTCTCCCAACGCGTTGGTCATGACGAATGCGCCAGAGCTGTGAGTAAATACCCGCAGAGGCAGGGTGGCTGGAAGTGCGTTGAGGACTCGTCTCAGCTCAAGACCCACCCATGGTCCGTTGGCCTGGGCGGCTGTCCAGATCGCAACTGGATTGCCTGATAATCCATCCCAGTACATGCGCACGAATGCTGCTTTCTGGCCATGTGCCGCCAGAAAGCGACCGAACTCCTCTTCAACGACGTCATACCATTGGCTTGCCTCCCGATGGTCGTTGTTGAAGCCGTGGATCAACAACACGACCTGGTCCATGTCGGCCGCGGCGGCTTCGATACGTGCCGCTGCCTGCGCGCGGTACACCGCCTGCAGGCGGTCCCAGTCCGCTTCGAAGCTCTGCGTTCTCGGCACGCCCGCTGCGACCAGAACTGCCTGCCAGTCTCGGCCTCCATCCTGTCGTGATTTGTCGCGGAACAACGCTTTCAGACTCGAAAAACCTTCTGCTGGCCTGGGCGAAACCATCTGCGTGTAGTCGATATTGATGTCGGCAGGTGGGTACAGGCTGCCTTGACCATCCATGAAGAATGCGATTTTTGGCTCTGCCCGGTCGGCTTCGCTGTAGACAACGCGTTCGGCGGATGCCGGCTGTGAAAACCCAAGCAGGATGAACGTCAACACAGGAAAGAAGCGCTTCATGCAATTCCTCCTATCGAATTGTGCCGCCGTGCCACGCTGGCAGGGAGGCCGCCGAAAGATCGCATACTTCCGGTCGGCATGGACATGGCATGGCGGCTGGCACGGGGGTCAACATAGTGACGCCGCGTGTCTGGCATGTGCGGGGAGCACCTCAAGTGGAGTGAGCTCCTGGGCAGGTGAATGAATCGTTGCGGCGCCAGGAGATAGGCTGGTAGCCTCGCTGTGAAGGCGTCGAGCGCCAAGGAATGAACGCATGTCATTGGATTGGTTGTTGATCGGCGCGCTTCTGGCTGCGCCTGCCACAGGTGCCCCGGGCGAGGCTTGGTCCGCAAGGCTATCGGGCGATCTGGAAGCCATCGATGCGGCCCTGCGTGACAGCCATCCGGGCATGTTCGATGTGCGCAATCCTGGCTTCGTGCCACAGCTTGATGCAGCGCTGGCGCAGGCACGCTCCCGCGCCGCCAAGGTCGACAGCCATGCCGGGTACTGGTGGACACTGAAAGGCTACGCAGCGACCTTCAACGATGGCCATGTCAGCCTGAATGCCCTGGCAGGCGCCCCGCAGCTGGCGATCCGTTGGCCGGGATTCCTGACCGGTTTCGATGGCGACGCGCAGATCGTCATGACCGCCGAGGAGGGCGTCGCGCTGCCTCCTCTGGGCGCTACGCTGGCCTCATGCGATGGCGTGGACGCGCAGGTGCTGGCGCGGCAACGCGTGGGCGACTTCAGCGGGCGCTGGAACCTGCAGGCCAGCCGAATCCATGAAGGCGGCGAAGTATTGCTGGATCAGGGCAATCCCTTCATTGCCACGCCACGCATGTGCACCTTCCTCGTGCAGGGGCGAATGGTGGACTATCCGCTGGTGTGGAAGCCCATCGATGCCGCAGCACTTGCACCACGCCTGGCCGATACCCGTCGCAGCTTCCGGCCAGCCAATGGCATGCGCAGGATGCCCGGCGGTGGCTACTGGATCACCACCAGCAGCTTCAATGCCGATCCCACCAAAAGCAATTTCAAGGAATTGACTCGGCTGCTGCAGACGCTTGCTGGTCAGTCCGATGCATTGCGGCAAGCGCCGGTGGTGGTGCTGGATGTGCGCGGCAACAGCGGCGGCGCCTCGCAATGGAGTCTCGAGCTTGCGCGCCTGGTCTGGGGCCGGGAGCGTGTCGACGCCATCGGCGACCACACCTGGGTCGAGTGGCGCGCTTCCAAGGCGAATCTGGCCCAGTTGCAGGCATTCCAGGCAAAGCTCAAAGGCTCGCCTGACGCGGCACCTGAGATGCTTGCGATGCTGGACACCGTGACTGCAGGCATGAAGCTGGCGCTGACCCAGGGCGAGCCGCTCTGGCACGCATCTGGCCCGCCGGATGCTGCATCGGCACCCGTTGCCGCCGAAACGCCGGCGCGGCCACGGCGCAATGTGGTCGTCATTGCCGATGCCTCCTGCGGCTCCGCCTGCCTGGATGCACTGGATCTGTGGAAGCAGCTCGGGGCGATCCAGGTGGGCGTCGAAACGTCCGCCGATACGGTCTACATGGATGTAAGGCCAGAGCCGCTTCCCAGCGGCCTGGCGCGCATTTCCATCCCGATGAAGGTGTTCCGCGGTCGCGCGCGGGGATTCAATGAAGCCCTGGTGCCTGATTGCCGTTACGCAGGCGACATGCGCGGTGGTGCCGCACTGGAAACCTGGGTGCTGCAGGTCGATGCCGCACGACGTAGCGGGGATCGCTGCCCGTGATCGCTCAGCCCAGATCGCATCCGCTCGGCAGCGGCCAGCTGGCGCTGGGCAGCATGTTCTTCAGCGACGCCGGTGCGTTGATCGCCACGTAGCTGGCGCCCAGCAACTCTTCCAGATCCGCGATGGTGACCAGATAGCTGTCCAGGCTGCCCAGTCCCGTTTCATTGGGAATGATCCAGCTGATGGCCTTGGCGGTGCCGGTGTTCGGATCCTTGGTGATGATCGTCTTCCAGAAGAATTCCGGGGTCGGAATGCCATGGCTCGACAGGAAATAGTCATTCGATGCATCGCCATAGACGACGCCACCATAGACGTCGACCGGGGCAATGTCCCGATAGCATTCGGCCACGTTCTCGGCCTTGACCCAGATGCCCTGGTTGAAGCTGGACACCTGCGGCACGATGTTGGTCATGTAGTTGGCGCGACGGATGTAGGTGGTGTCGTAGTCCATGTGGTTGGACGTCACCAGATGGCCGCGGTCATAGCCGGACTGCACGCTGGCATAGGAGGCGGTGCTGGTCTGGCCGAGGCAGTTGGCCGGCAGGTCCGGGTCCTTGTAGAAGCTGGACGGGCGGGCGGCCGAGCCGGTGTCGGCCACCAGTGTGTATTCGTATCGGGTCGCGCTGTGGATGCTGCAGTCATAGGTCAATACGAATCCGCCCTTGTTGAGGGTCACGACCTGGGCGTGTGCGGCACCGGCAAAGCTGCTGAAAACAAGGGCAAAGAAGAACGTGGCAAGGCGCATTGCGGATCTCCATGGGTATGGGCAAGGCGCAGCCGTCCACCACGGCAGGCCAGGCCTTTCCGTGTGAAGGACGATGCGGTGACAGGGACGGGGGACGCGATCCGGCCGTGGCCGGTATTGCCTGGAATCTCGACCGCTGCAGGGCGTTACGAACGCTGTCGCGGTGTCGTTAGCGTCATTTGTTGACGCCAGCTGGTCAACGAGCAAAGTGCGAAGATGTGACTGCGCGCAAGCACTGGGCTCCTGTCAGACCAGGGCGCCCATGCATGAAAGGAAGACCTGATAATGGCGTGGCCGCTACCGGGGCATTGCGCGACTGCAGGTGCCCGTCGGGGATTGCCGCGACGCATCACGGGCAACGCTGCCGGCCGACCTGCACGCGGTATCCATGGCTTCTTGACGGCGCCTTGGCGCCGGGCGTGGATACTGCCGCCGTCGTTTGCCGAGGAGGATCGAAAATGGGTAGCGCCGAGACCGTCAAGACACTGCGCATCCTGCGTGTGGAGGTGATGCCGCTGGACTGCGGGGAAACCGCAGTGGTGGTGGAGCTGGCATCGGCCCCGGGCAGAGCGTGGGAGAAGGCGCTGAAACGCGTTCTCTCCGAGACCGACGGGCTTGAATCGGCGCAGTCGCGCTGCGATGGCCGCTTCGTCTACATCATCGGTATCGAGCCCGGTGGTCGCGGCACACTTCATCGCGTGAACCAGGTGATGGCCGCCACCCACGAACGCGTTGCGCCACGCAATGGACATTCCCTGGCAACGCGGAAGCCGCCGAACGGCGGTATGGTGAGCGCCAGCCTCTGAGCAGCAAGGGTCGATGCCGGGCAGCGCCCCCTCGGTAGGCCGGCCACGCCCGGCGGCGTGCTTCACGCCGCAGCCGACGTGTATTCACCGCACTGCTACGGTCCCGCCATCACCGTAGCGCAATGGCACTTGAATCTCATGACCCACACTCGGCGCACCGCGTCGCCGTCGGCTGCGCAGGGTGGTCGCTGCCCGCCGATGTCGCGCACATGTTCGGCACGGGCGACAGCGCGCTGCAGCGTTACGCATCGCGCTTTCCGATCGTGGAGATCAACTCGTCGTTCTACCGTCCACATCAGCCTGCCACCTACGCACGCTGGGCGGCGAGCGTGCCGGACGATTTCCGCTTCTCGGTGAAAATGCCGCAGGCGATCTCCCACGTCGCACGCTTGCGCGGCGCGGCGCCGTTGCTGGACCCCTTCCTGCACGACGTGGCGCATCTCGGTGATCGGCTGGGCGCGCTGTTGCTGCAGCTGCCACCCAGTCTGGCCTACGACGGCCGCACCGCGTCGGCGTTCTTCCGGGCCTTGCGTCGGCGTACCGCGACGCCCATGGCGTGCGAGCCCCGCCACCCCAGCTGGTTCGACGCAAAGGCCGATGCGCTGCTGGAAGACCATGACATTGCACGGGTTGCGGCCGATCCCGTGCGGGTTGCAGGGGCTGACCAGCCGGGCGGAGCCAGGCACTGGAGCTATTGGCGGTGGCACGGGCAGCCGCGGATCTACTACAGCGCGTATCAGCAGCCGGAGCTGTGGAGGCTGGCCGGCGCAGCAACGCAGGCCGCGGGGCCGGGCGGGGCCTGGGTCATCCTCGACAACACGGCACACGGCCATGCCGTTCCCGATGCACTGCAACTGCAGGCCCTGCTGGAGCAGCTTCATGCCTGAAGGTCCTTCCATCGTGCTGCTGCGCGAGGCCGCCGCCAAATTCAAAGGGAAGACGGTCCGCGAGTTCAGCGGCAACAGCACGCTCGACCTGGCCTGCCTGCAGGGCCGCCGGGTGCGGGCCGTGCGCAGCTGGGGCAAGCATTTCCTGCTGGAATTCAGCCACGTTACGCTGCGCATCCACCTGATGATGTTCGGCAGCTGGCGCATCGACGAGCGCAAGGAGGCCCCAGCGCGGGTATCGCTGCGCTTTGACAACGGCGAACTGAACTTCTACACCTGCTCGGTAAAACTGATCGCGCAGCCGCTGGACGAGGTATACGACTGGCGCAGCGACGTGATGAGCGACCTGTGGGATCCCAGGCTCGCACGTCGTCGCCTGAAGTCGATGCCCGATGTCCTGGTCTGCGACGCCCTGCTGGACCAGACGCTGTTCTCCGGCGTGGGCAACATCATCAAGAACGAGGTGCTGTTCCGCATCCGGGTCCATCCGGCCAACCATGTCGGCGACCTCCCGCCGCGCAAGCTTGCCGAACTGGTCAGGCAGGCCCGCGAATACAGTTTCGACTTCCTGGAATGGAAGCGCGGGTTCGAGCTGAAAAAGCACTGGCAGGTGCACACCCGGCGGACATGTCCCCGTTGTGGCGGTCTGGTCAGCAAGGTCCATATGGGTACCACGCATCGGCGCACCTTCTTCTGCCCGGTGTGCCAGATTGACTATCGAGTACTGCCGCTACCGCCAGCCGCGAAGAAGCGCACGCGGGCGAGGCCTGCAGCACAGCGCGGTGCCGGCAAGGTCGTGCGCTGAAACGCGGAGCGCAGGATCGGGCGGACGCGCCGTCCTGCTGCTCGTTGTGCGCGGTGCCGGCAATGAGGCGATCAGCGCGCGATTGCTGGGTACCTCGGCAGTGCCTGCCAGTGAATGCCCGTGATATCAAGATGCATGCAACACCTTCCGGTAAGAGCGCGTCGGCCTCTGGGGAGCGACGCGCCGGCCGGATGTGCAGTGCACCTGCGCTTACCCGGCCTTCGCGGGTTTGGCGTTGCCGCCGCCACTGGCCAGCAGGGTCAGCTTCTGGTCGGTGGCCTTCTCTTCCTCCAGGGTTTCCAGAAGCAGGGGCACGGCGTCCTTGTATCCCAGCTGCATGGCCAGCGCGGCAATGGTGCCGTAGGAGGCGATTTCGTAGTGCTCCACCTTCTGTGCGCCGCCGATCAGCGCCGCATCGCGCACGGGGCCCTTGTCGATGCTGTCAATGGCCTCCTTGCCTTCTTCCACCAGCCCCTCCATTGCCGCACACTTGATGCGCTTCAGGCGGATCCCCAACAGCTCGACCACCTGGTCGATACGTTCGATCTGCCCCTGGGTCTCTTCCAGATGGGTCTCGAACGCAGCGGAGAGGTCAGGATTGTCAGCGGCGCGCGCCAGGCGGGGCAGTGCATTGGTCAGCTGCTTCTCGGCACTGTATATGTCGGAAAGTTCGTGGATGAACAGATCTTCAGCGGTCTTGATGGCCATGGTGTGCTCCGGAACGAAGGGAGACTTCACCGTAGCCGTGAGGCCGTAGGGATACGGGGTAGATGCAGTGAACGGCAGATGCCCAACGGGCGTGTGGTGCATGCATCCTGCTCACATCGCCGTGCTCCATCACGGGCAGCGCTGCATCAGCGCTCACCTGCGGCGACGGCGGGCCGCCCGGCCGCTGCGGCATGCGCGCCATCGGCAAAACGCGCGTTGCTGACCGCCTGGTGGGTCCCGCATCTCCCACAGGTGAGAAGCGTGCCACCCGCCACCCGCTTCAGGTCCGCGTCGGCACGGGACACGTGGTGGCATTGATTGCAGCGGAAGGTGATCGAGGTGATCCGGTCGAGGCCGCCGCGCGCGTCGGCCGCGTAATCCACTGAAAAGACGTAGAAGAGTCCGGTGTCAGGCATGTGGTAATCCTCTTGGGTCACCTTGAACATGCCACCGCACAGGCGTTGTTGGCGTGAATCCTGTCGGGGTCCAATTTCACATCGGGCTGCGTCAATCAGTCCAGGTCAGTCGCGGCGGAGGCGCCGGAATCACTGTTGTGGCAAAGGGGCGTTGGCCCATCGCAGGGACGTCCAGCGTGCCTGTCCGAGCCAAGCCGGCCACCCTTCTGGGCTTAGCGCTTTGCAGGAGACTCCGGCGGGGCCTCCTTGCCGCTGCTGGCGCCGGTTCCTGACGACTGGTCCTGGGAGGCTGCGGTCCCGCTGCCACCACCGGGCACGTTGCGCGCCGGCGCGCTGCCGGTTGGTGCGGTTTGCCGAACCGCATCGGCATGCTGTGCCTTATCGGTCGGTTCGCTTTGATCGCAGGCCGACAATGACATCGTCGCCACGGCACACAGCAGCAGTACCCGCATGGCCACTCTCCAGAGTAGGAAAGCCCTTGTTTCTAGCCCTGAGGGCGTTGTGCGGGCGTGACGGGGGCCCCTGCTTGCCGGCGGCAATCTGCTTGCGTTGATGCCGCAAAGCAGGGCACTTCGCCGTTCTGCGGCCGCTCCCGCTCACCCCGCGACGACGAGCAGGTGCGTTACAGTTTCACCCGTAGGTGCCCCCCGCGTCGCGGTCAGGGGCAGCCGAAGACGTGACGCATCAGGAGTCCACATCATGAGTGTTCCCGAGGGATTGGAAGGGAGTGGGCAAGGCCTGACGCGCAGAACCTTCCTGCTGGCGGTCGGCTCGGCTTCGCTGCTGGCTGCCTGCAGTGGCAAGGTACCAGCGCCCGCTGCCAGTGCCGCCCCTGCGAAGCAGGCGGACGGGCGCTTTCTGCAGCTCTCGCAGGCGCTGACGGGCAAGACCGATCTCGATCCGGCGACCGCCGGGCGCATCGAAGCCGCATTCGCCAAGCTGCATCCCGAGATGCACGCCCGGTTCCCGGCACTCGCGGCCAAGGCGCAACAGGCACAAGGCCCTGAAGCGCTGCTGCAAGTTGCTGGCGACGCACGGCCCACAGCGCTGGCCATCATTACTGCCTGGTACACCGGCAGCGTCGGCAAGGGCCCGCAGGCCATCACCGTTTCCTATCGTGACGCGCTGATGCAGCGGCCCGTGGACGACGGCCTGTTCCCGCCGACCTACGCACAAGGCGGCCCTGCATGGTGGACGGCTGAACCGCCGGCGGCGGTACGTGCGCACGGCTGAGCCTGCGCTTTCATCTCTTTCCCGTAATTGATCTGGATTCCCCCTCATGAAAGCTCCGGTTTTCCGTGATGGCGACGCCGATGCCGATGTTGTGATCGTCGGCTCAGGCGTCGTCGGCGCATTGATCGCCCATCAGTTGGTTCGTGCCGGAAAATCGGTTCTGGTCCTCGAAGCGGGCCCGCGCCTGCATCGCTCCGACGTCGTCGAAAACTGGCGCAACGTCAGCTTCGAGCGACGCATCGGCAGCGACTTCCAGGGGCCGTATCCGCAGTCGCCGCTGGCCACCGCGCCGCTGTATTTCCCGGCCAACGACTACGTGGGTTTGACCGGCCCCGATGCCAGTAGCTTCCACCAGGGCTTCATCAAGGCCGTGGGTGGCACCACCTGGCACTGGGCCGCCTCCTGCTGGCGCCACCTGCCGGTGGACTTCAAGATGCAGTCCACCTATGGAGTAGGGCGCGACTGGCCGATCAGCTACGACGACATCGAGCCGTACTACTGCCGTGCGGAAGAGGCCATGGGTGTCTCCGGGCCGAACGATCCGGGCAAGCAAAGCCCCTCCGAGCGATCCAAACCCTACCTGGCCGACATGATTCCCTGGGGCAACGGCGACAAGGTATTCGCCGAGGTGGTCAATCCGCACGGCTACAACCTGGTGCCCATTCCGCAGGGCCGCATGATCACGCCCTGGAATGATCGGCCCGCCTGCTGCGGCAACAACAACTGCCAGCCGATCTGCCCGATCGGCGCGATGTACAACGGCATCCATACCATCGAAGCGGCCGAGAAGCTGGGTGCGCAGGTATTGGCTGAAGCCGTGGCCTACAAGATCGACACCGATGCGCAGAACCGGGTGACGGCCATTCACTGGTATGACAACAACAAGGTCAGCCACAAGGCCACCGGGCGCAGCTTCGTGATTGCATGCAACGCGCTGGAGACGCCGCGCCTGCTGCTGCTTGCCGCAAACGAGCAGAACCCCAACGGCATCGCCAACAGTTCCGACCAGGTCGGGCGCAACATGCTCGACCATTCCGGTTTCCACTGCTCGTTCATCGCCGATCGCCCGATCTGGCTGGGACGCGGACCGGCGCAGTCCAGCTGCATGGTCGGTCCGCGCGACGGTGCCTTCCGCTCGCAGTACTCGGCCACCAAGATCATCCTCAACAACATCAGCCGCGTGGCGATCGCCACCAACCAGGCGCTGCAGAAGGGGCTTGTCGGCGACGCGCTGGATGCAGAAATTCGCCGTCGCGCGATCTTCGGCGTCGATCTTTCGATCAGCCTGGAACCCTTGCCGGACCCGAGCAATCGGCTGACGCTGTCGAAGACGCGAGTCGATGGCCATGGCCTGGCTTGCCCGGACATCCACTACTCGCTGGGCGACTACGCCCGCAAGGGCTATGACGAGTCCTGCAAACAGCTGCGGCATATCGGCTCGCTGTTCAACGCCGAGGAATTCGTCATCACCACGGCGCTCAACGCCAACAACCACATCATGGGCTCGACCATCATGGGCGCTGACCCGCGCGATTCGGTGGTCGATGGCAATTGCCGAGCGCACGACCACCCGAACCTGTGGCTGCCTGGCGGCGGCCCGATGGTGTCGGCCAGCGTGGTCAACAGCACCTTGACCATGGCCGCACTGGCATTGCGGGCTGCAGATGCCATCGAGCGTGCGGCATGAAGACCTTCGTCTCCGCTCTGATGGTGCTGATGCTGGCCGCAGCCAGCCAATCCGCGCGCGCAGACGAGGTCGCCGAACGTGGGCGCTACCTCTCGGTTGCCGCAGACTGCGTGGCGTGCCACACCAGCCCGAAACAGGGCAAACCCTACGCCGGCGGCTACGCGATTGCGTCCCCGCTGGGTGAGATCTGGGCCAGCAACATCACCCCCTCCAAGAGCCATGGCATCGGCCTCTACAGCGAAGATGACTTTGCCAAGGCGGTACGTGAAGGCGTACGCAAGGATGGCGCCCATCTGTATCCGGCGATGCCCTATACCTCGTATGCCAAGCTGACCGACGAGGACATCCACGCGCTGTATACCTACTTCATGAAGGAGGTGGCGCCGGTCGACGAGGAAGCGCACGCGACCGAACTGCCGTTCCCCTTCAGCATCCGCCAGTCCATGGCGGTGTGGAACCTGCTGTTCCTGGACAGGGAAACGTTCACGCCCGATGCGGGCAAGAGTGCGCAATGGAATCGCGGCGCGTACCTGGTGGAGGGTCTGGCGCATTGCTCCAGCTGCCACAGCCCGCGCGGGCTGATGATGCAGGAAGTGGGCGGCAAGTCATTCGCCGGCGGATCGCTGGGGGACTGGTACGCACCCAACATCACCTCCCATCCCACCAGCGGTATCGGTGGTTGGAGCGATGCAGAACTGGCCCAGTACCTGAAGACCGGCCGCGTCGCCGGCAAGGCGCAGGCCGGTGGCGGCATGGCCGAAGCGGTGAGCAACAGCCTGTCCAAGCTGCAGGACGAGGATATCGCCGCGATTGTTGCCTACCTGCGCACGGTACCGGCCGTGGCCGACCCTGACGCCACGCGGGCCGCCTTCGCCTGGGGCGACGCCACCGCCACGCCGGGCGAGCAACCGGTACGCGGCACGGGTGCCGCATTGGCCTCGGGCGGAGTGCTGTATTCGGGCCTGTGCGCAAGCTGCCATGGATCGCGGGGCGAGGGCAGCAGGGACGGGTACTACCCCTCCTTGGTGCACAACACCACCGTCGGCATGACTCGCCCGCAGAACCTCATCGCCACCATCATCGGCGGCATCGACCGCGACGTGCAGGGCGAACATGCGTTGATGCCGCATTTCTCGAAAGGCTCATTCGTGCAGGACCTGAGTGACGCCGATATCGCAGCGGTGGCGACCTACGTGCGTACACAGTTCGGGCCGGGCGACCAGGTCACCGAGGCCCAGGTCGCACTGACCCGCGCCGGTGGTGAAAAGCCACTGCTGGCGAAGATCGCACGCTTGTGGCTGCCGATGCTGATCGTTGCGGTGCTGGCGCTGGTCGGTGTCGTGCTGCTGGTGCGTCGTGCCTGGAAGAAGCGCAGGAACAGGAGGGCTGCGGCATGAAACTGCTCTCCTTGAGCGGCATCTCGCTGCTCCTGCTCGCGGTCAATGGCCCGGTGTCGGCCGCCGAATCGACTGCCACCGCCAAGCCCAAGCCCAAACCAGTGGACAGCATCGTACAGACGCCGCTGAGTGCCGATTGGGCCGCACGCCTGTGGCTGCAGGACCACGGCGTAACCCCCAGCGCACGCATCGTGGTCGGCACTGGCGTCAACAGCGATGGTTACAAGGGCAGTGGCTGGTCCACCGCCGAACACATCGACCTGGGCGCGACGATCGATACCGGCAAAGCACTCGGCTTCGACGGCACGCTGCGCGTTGTGTTTTCCGATCGCTTCGGCAACGCCATCAACGAGCGGTCCACCGGTTCCTATATCCAGAACCAGGCCTTCTATGGCCAGGGCCAGAACCTGCGCTTCAACGAACTCTCCTACGAGCGGCTGCTGCTGGACAAGCGGCTGAGCCTGAAAGGGGGCTTCTACTCGATGGGCAACGACTTCGGTGGCTTGCCCTACACCTGCAACTTCAACAACAACGGTCAATGCGGGCATCCGCTGGGCCCGATCTACAGCTCCGGCTGGCTGGACAACCCGACGGGCCAGTGGGGGCTGCGGGTGAAGTGGAACGATCCGTCGGGCTGGTACGCACAGACCGGCATCTACGACGTCAACCCGACGCGCAAGCAGGCCAACAGTGGCTTCCGTGTTTCGACGAGGGGAAAGACCGGTCTGTTCCTGCCCGTGGAAGTGGGCTACAGCCACGGCACGTCCGGCGAGGACTATGGCGGCACCTACAAGGTCGGCTACTACCTGGACACCTCCAACGCCGATGACATCGGTAATCCGGCCGCACCTCGCGCCTCGCATCGCAGCGGTTCGTACGTGCAGGCCGCGCAGCGCGTGTGGAAGCCCGAGGGCGATACGGTGCGCGGCATCTCGGTGTTCGGCGTGGCCACTCGTGCGGACGCGAAAACAGGGCTGATGCGCTACTCGTGGGAAGCGGGCGTGAGCTGGCGCGGCGTGATCGCGTCGCGCGAAGATGATGTGCTCAGCCTGGCCTGGAACCGGCTGGACATCTCCGACAGGCTCGCTCGCCATCAGCAGCTGACCGGAAAGGATGTGCAGAGCAACGAGCAGTTCGTCGAGCTGAACTACGGCATGCAGGTCGCCCCGTGGCTGGTGCTGCGGCCAGCGGTGCAGTACGTGGCACGTCCCGGCGCCTATGCCAGCCGACCCGACAGCTGGGTGTTCACCCTGCAGGCGCAGGCGACGCTGTAGGCGCATTCAGGCCCGCGGTGTGGGGTGGCAGGGCCGCCGCCCCATGTTGCGGCGCAAGGTGTCAGCCACCATTCGCACTGGTACGGTCCAACCCGTTGCACCATCAACAACGGGGAGAGACGACGATGCGCAAGGTATTGCTGCTGTTGATCCTGCTGACCGGACTGGCGCCCACCGCCTGGGCCGCCACGGTCAAGACCACCCACCGCACCGTTCCCAGCTGGGACGGAACACCCCTCGGGGTCTTTGTCATCGAGCCCCAGGACGCGGGTGGCGGCAAGTACCCGCTGCTGGTGATGCCCAGCAGCTGGGCCGTTCCCAGCGTGGAGTACGTAGGGGTCGCACAGTCGCTGGCCAAACGCGGCTACGTGGTCATCAGCTACAGCTCGCGCGGCTTCTGGGAGTCCGGCGGAGCCATCGACATCGCCGGGCCCGCGACGGTCGAGGATGTCAGCGCATTGATCGACTGGGCGCTGGACAACACCCAGGCCGACCCGGCGCGGATCGGCGTCTCGGGCATCTCCTACGGCGCCGGCACCAGCCTGCTGGCGGCGGCACGCGATCCCCGCATCAAGGCAGTGGCCGCCCTCAGCGGATGGGCCGACCTGCAGGCGTCGCTGTACTCCAACGACACCCCCAGTGCACAGGGAATCGCGCTGCTGGTGGCCGCCGGCCTGGTCACCGGCCGCCCCGGGTCCGAACTGGCCACGATCAACCGCAACGTCGTGGTCGGCAACTATCAGGGCGCAGTGGAATCGCTGTTGCCGGTGGCCGCGATCCGCAGCCCCGCTGCGAGCATCAACGAGATCAACGCCAACCAGCCGGCCGTATTGCTGGCCAACGCCTTCAACGACAGCCTGTTTCCGCCGGGTCAGCTGGTGGATTTCTTCAACCAGCTGAAAGGCCCCAAGCAGCTGCAGCTGCGCCATGGCGACCACGCCCTCAACGAGGCCCTGGGCGCACTGGGCATTCCCAACGAGGTCTATGACTCGGTGGGCGACTGGTTCGATCATTACCTCAAGGGCGTGACCAACGGCATCGACCGCGAGCCGGCGGTGCAGCTGAAGTCACAGAAGGGCAGCTGGAACACCTACCCGAACTGGCAGGCCACCAACAGTGGCGCGGTCAGCTACGCGTTGACCGCACCCAGTGGCCTGCTTCTGCCCACCGGAGGCCTGGCTGAAAACGGGCGCAGCAATGGCTGGAATTACCGCATCGGCAGTGGCCTGCCTACCGCCGCCAATTCCGGCGTGGCGATGGTGTCGGGCTCGCTGCAGATGATCAACATTCCGCCGGGTGCATACGTGCCTTTCATCGGGCGCAACGCTGCAGGCGTCTGGCAGGGGCCCATCTACTGGAACGCACGCCGCCTGGACGGTGCGCCGGAAGTGCGCGTGACCGTCACTCCCAGCCGCGCCAACACCACGCTGTATGCCTACCTGTACGCGGAAGATGTGCTGGGCAATGGCCAGCTGATCAGCCACAAGCCGTACACCCTGCGCGGCGTTGCGCCGGGCCAGGCGACCACCCTCGATCTGCGGCTGGAAGCGAGCAGCTGGAACATTCCCGCCGGCAGTCGCCTGACGCTGGTGGTCGATACGGTGGACCTGCGCTATGCAGGCATCAGCCAGTTGGGCGGCGCGGTGACCTTCAGTTCGCCCACGTCCGCGCCATCGGTGTTGAAGGTGCCATTGCACTGAATCCATGCCGCGCCCGCGGTTGCGGGCGCGGCCGTTCCGTGGGCACACCGGCGGCAGATGCCGCGTGGCGTCCTCAGAGCTTGCCGGCCACCCGGTAGCGGGAGACACCCTGTTCGATCAGCATCTGCAGTTCGTGCAGCAATGCTGGATCCCAGGCATCGAAGTTGAAGCAGGACTTCCCCTGCATATGCTTCTTCAGGGCCGGGCTGATGCCGGCCAACAGCTCGGGGAAGGTGTAGATGGGCATGAAGTGGAATGAATGCCTGCGACCGGACACCTTCACCGCGCCGAAGAACTGAGCCTTGCCCTTGGCATCCACGTTCCTGCAATTGGCGTAGAAGTGATCGCCATCATCGTGTACCACCAGAAGGTCGGCCTGGTAGGGAAGCAGCAGGTCCCGCAGGGCGACGAACAGGTTGGGCGACGGGCCCTCCATTGCACGATACGACGCGGCGGCAGCTACACGTGGTTTCTTCATGGACGTCGGCCCGGAGGGGAGAGCAGCGGCGACAGCGTGCGTTGGGTCTGCCGCGCCAGCCTACCATGGGCCAGTAAGCCGACCTCGGCACGGCCCTTGGTGGCTTCGGCCGAGACCGGCAGATGGCTATGGACTTATAGCCACGAGCACCTGACCATGGCGCTCCAAGAATACCCGCACAACCTGGCAGCTCGATGAAAACACTGGCCCTGATCGCACTTTCCCTCTCCATCTGCATCAGCCTGGCCGGCTGCATTGCGCCGTTTCGGGTAAAGGCGCGCGAGTTTGCGGCTGCCGACGTGCCGTCGCCAGAAAAACGCGATGCGCCCGTTCCGTCAGCGCCACCGCAGTGACGCCCCATCGGTCGGTATCACCCGCAGCACCGGCATCGATTTAAACCTTTCCCGCATTGGCAGCATCCATCAGGTGCCACGCCACTATCACCAAACGAAAGGGAAGTCGCCCGTGCCTGGAATCCTGCATCTTCTGCTGACTGCCGCTATCACTTCAGCCGCTTCAGGCGCGAGTGCCGGCGCCAATGCCACGCCGGTGGCTATTCCGTTCGAGCAGGACAAGGACCACCGGATCTACGTCCGCGGCAGCGTCAACAGGTCCGAGCCCTTGCGATTCCTGGTAGACACCGGCGCGGACGGATTGGCCATATCGCGCGCCGTCGTGCCGAAGGCATCGGTGGTCATCGATGATCGCACGGAGAACACGGGTTCAGACGGCGTCACCACGATGGACTACAGCACGCGCAACGACGTGGAGATCGGCGGGCTGCACACGCGCATGGGCGCGGTAGTGGTCGACTACAGGAACCGTCCCTTTGATGCGGTTCTGGGATGGAAGTTCTTTGAAGGGAAGGTGGTCGAGATCGATTACGACCGGCAGCAGCTGCTCGTCCATCGTAGCCTGCCGGATGTAACCGGCTATACCCGCGTCAACGTCCGCTGGATCGACAATACGCCCGCAATCGAAGTCACGCTCGGCAACGGTGACGCCGTCGTCAAGCCCTGGCTGGCACTGGATACGGGAAGCAACGGCAGCATCGATCTCAGCCATGCGTACAGCTCGCGCCATGGGCTGATGGAGGTGTTCACCCAGAAAGTGGGAACGTCCCGTTTCACCGGCAGCGCAGGCAATGTCATTCGCGCCGTGGATGTGCGCGTCCCGTCTGCAAGCATCCAGGGGTTGGCCATCGGCAACGCCGCTGCGTCGTTTCCAATCGACGATGACGCCTCTACTGGCGACGGCACGCTCGGCGCGGGTGTTCTCCGGCAGTTCAACATGCTGCTGGACATGAAGACCGGGGAGGTCTATCTGCGACGGAACCAGTACATTGGTGTGGACCCGGCCGGGAAGTAGGGGCTTCAGCACCGACAGCCTCTTGTGAAGGACGAGCGGTAACAGCACACTCCTCGCCAGCCACTCCCTTCAGGAAGCGTCCATGTCCCTTCGCATCACCTGCCTGTGCGGCGCAAATACCATGGAACTGCATGGCCGTCCTGCTGCGCAGGCGAACTGCCACTGCGCCACCTGCAGGGATTTCTACGGCGTTGCAATGCTTTCGGCCACCGCATGGGCGGCCGAATCGGTGAGCGTTTCAGGGGCGGAGAATGCGCGTTTCCAGCACCCGGCCAAGCAGCTTTGCAAGACCTTCTGCCTGAACTGCGGTGAGGTGCTGTTTGGCACCAATCGCCTGGGCATGCGCGTGGTTCCCAACGCTCTTGTTGCGCGAGCTGCCGAGGGCGTGCTGGGTGCAGCGTTTGCGCCAACGATGCACCTGTTCTACCGGGAGCGTGTCATCGACGTTGCAGATGCGCTGCCGAAGTACCTCGATGGCTGGGACGGTCCGCTTCATGTGAGCCCGGGTCATCAGCAACTGCCTCTGGATCATGCAGCCCACGCAGCTTCTTCTTGTTGATCTTGCCCACGCTGGTGCGCTCCAGCGAATCAACGAAGCTGACGCGGTCGGGGATCGCGTACCGGGAGATGTCGCCTGAGCGGCTGCGTGCGGCGACCAGTTCGATGATCTCTGCTTCGGTCACATCGCTGCCGGGCTGCCGGACCACCAGCGGCAGCGGTCGCTCACCCCATTTCGTATCGCTGATGCCGATCACGGCGACCTCGTTGACCGAAGGATGCAGGGCGATGATGTCCTCCAGGGCGAGCGAGGAGATCCATTCGCCGCCGGTCTTGATCACATCCTTGATGCGGTCGGCCACGCGCAGGTAGCCGCCGCCATCGATGTTGCCGATGTCCCCGGTATGCAGGTAACCGCCCGCCCACAACGCCGTTGAAGCGTCCGGGTTGTGCAGATAACCCTGGGTGAGCCAGGGCGTGCGTGCCACCACTTCGCCGGTAGCGACGCCATCGTGGGCAACGTCGTTCATGTCTTCGTCCACGATGCGCAGATCCACCAATGGCACCGGGATGCCGGCCTTGGTACGCAGCGACAGCTCCTCATCCGGGTCGTCCAGGGCGTGCGCATCAATCTGCGCGATGGTGAGCAGGGGGCAGGTCTCGGACATGCCGTAGCCGCCGAAGATGTCGATGCCACGGGCCAGAGCCTGCTGCGCCAGTGCCCGCGGCAGTGCCGCACCGCCGATGATCACCTTCCAGCTGCGCAGATCGGTATCGGCCGCCGTGGCATCGCCCAGCAGCATATGCAGGATGGTCGGCACGCAGTGCGAGAACGTCACCTTCTCGCGGGCGATCAGCGCCAGCAGCTTGGCCGGTAGATACCGTCCGGGGTAGACCTGCTTGATGCCCAGCAGCGTAGCCACGTACGGCATGCCCCAGGCGTGGACATGGAACATCGGGGTGATCGGCATGTAGACGTCGTCGCGGTGCAAGCGCCCCTGGCTGGACGCGCTGCCGAGTGCGGCCATCGCCGCAAGCGAGTGCAGCACCAGTTGCCGATGGCTGAAGTACACGCCTTTGGGCAGGCCCGTGGTGCCGGTCGTATAGAACGTCGTGGCGCGGGTGTTCTCGTCGAAGTCCGGGAAGCAGGTGATGGGCGTGGCCTCGCGCAGTCCGGCTTCATACTCGGTCACGAAACCCGTTGGCAGCGGGCCAACCTCATCGGCCAGCAGAATGCGCGTGCGCAGATCCGGCAACTGTTCGTCGATGGCTTCCAGCACCGGCAGGAACTCGCGGTTGGCCAGGAGTACCCGCGCGCCGCTGTGATTGAGCGTATAGGCAATCTGCTCTGGCGCCAGGCGGATGTTCACCATCATCAGCACCGCTCCGATCATCGGCACGGCGAAGTAACTCTCCAGGTAGCGATTACTGTCCCAGTCCATCACTGCCACCGTATCGCCGCGCTTGACCCCCAGCGAGGTCAGCAACCCGGCCAACTGGCCGATGCGCGTCTGAAGGGTGCGGTAGTCGAAGCGCACCTTGTCGCCGTAGACGATCTCCTGCTGTGGACGCACGGCCAGCGGCGTCAGCAGCAACTGCTTGATCAACAGGGGAAAGGCGTTGGCCTCGGCAGCGGGCGTGTCTGTAGCGGTGGCGGACGACATGTGGGGCTTCCTGGTGGGCGGCGTGTCAGCGGTTGGAGAGGGTCGTGACCGCGGGAATGGACAGCTGCTCGCGCAGCAAGGGCGCTTCGGCGCGTGGCGTTGGCTGGATGAGAGCATCCTGCGGCAGTGGATGCGCTGGATCCTCAAGGTGATCCCATACCTGGTCCATCGCCGCGAACATGTAGGGCAGCAGCGGCACGTAGCGCTTCCGGTAATCCGGGAAGGCCAGCAGCGAGTCGAAATGCTGTGCGTTGTTCACACGCCAATAGGCGATCTGTGCCCCCGCCTTGCGTGCACGTGGCACGTAGCGATCGCTGGTCATGCTGATCGGCACCAGCCCATCGTCGATGCCATGGATCACCACGATCGGCACACCGCGCCGCGGCGCCTCGGCGGTGGCCGCGGCGATGCCGGCGCGCACCCGCCGTGCGTCGGCGCTATCGCCATTGCCGAGTGCACGCAGGCAGTTCAGACCGCGCAGTGGACCAGCTTCCGCCCCGGTGGCATTGCCATCCACCAGCACCACACCGTTGCCCGGCGGAATGCCGCTGCCCTCACTCCACCAGGTTGCGCGAGCCTCGGCGGTGGCCGCGCCGGGCCTGCCATCTGCCCCAGCGGCGGAGAAGCTGTACGCGCAGGGATGTTCGCCGGCGCCGTAGCGTCCATAGGCTGACGAATAAGTGACCGCGATGGCGCGCCACAGATCGAACCCGGTCGAGAACGCGCCGGCACGAAGTGCGTCGGCACTCAAGCCAGCGTCGAGCAGCTGCTGCCGTGCCGACCGTGCCTGTGCCGTAGCGTCATCACCTTGCACCAATCCGGCGGATTTCAGCATGGCACATCGCTGGGTCCACACCGGCACGGCCTGCGCCGACATCGGCGGTTGCGGCAGATCGTCCTCTGCCAGCAGGGCACAGGGCATCAGCAACGCGGCCTGGGTAACGAAGTCGTACAGCGGCGGTGCGCCGGCCACCGAGACATTGGGTTCGCCGGCCACCATCGCATCGAACCAGTCGCCGTCGATCTCCGCCGCGCGCAGCACGGCGCCACCGCCATTGGATACACCCACGCCCAGCGTGCGCGTGTTGGCCGCCGTGAATGGAGCGGATTCGGGGTAGGCGCGGTCCAGTGACTGCAGGCCGAACTGCAGCGCCTGCAGCAGATGCCGACCCCAGTCTGCTTCCGGGTTGTCACCCGAATGGGCATGTTTGAAAGCTATCCCCTGCCTGGTTGCCGCACCCGCAGGAATGAAGGCCAGCGCGCTTTGGCTGGCGTGCGTGCCGTCGCCCTGGAAGCCCGTCTTGGCGTCCAGATCGTAGTAGTCACTGCCGGCGCCTTTGTCGGTATAGGCGACGGCGCAGCCATGGGCCAGGCCCCAGCTGCCGGCTACCGCAATCGCGCCATAGATGCCACGCGAGCCGGATGACGCAGCGACGACCAGGCAGCGTCGCGAGGCGTCGAAGGTGTCGGGTACCTGCACCAGCACGCGGTGGGGTTGGCGCGCGTCATCGATGCGCGCATAGGCCGAGAATTCGCGGCCGGGTACCGCCTGCAGGCTGCCGTAGACATCGCCGAAACCACCGCCGGGAGTCAGGTCGGCAATACCACGCCAACTGCTCCAGATCGCACGGCGTCGGGCCTCGTCGGCGGTGGGCCGGGCCGGGTTGGCGAACTGGGGCGCGCTGGCCGAGCGCAGGGCGTCGAGGCCCAGTCCCGCGGTCAGCAGTTCATCGTCGCCGCGATGCAGGGTTTCCCGCCACTGCTCGAACACCGGAACAGCGGTGCTGGCACGGGGCGGGGCGGCATGGGCGCTGGCGATGCTGCCCACAAGCAGTGGCAGCGTGGCGCACAGCAGCGTAACGGGGCGGTGGATGTTCATGGCTCCACCCTAACGATCCGGGCGGCGCACGCCAGCGTACCTTGGTACCCGTGCCCAACCGCAGGCGATTTGCTAACCTCCGCTGGACATGCCGACCCTGCTCATCGCCGACGACCACCCCTTGTTCCGCGCGGCGCTGCATCGTGCGGCCGAGGAGGCGGTGGCTGACCTGCAGATCAGCGAGGCCGATTCGCTGCACAGCGTGCTGGAAGCGATCGAGAGCCAGCAGATCGACCTGATGCTGCTGGACCTGCATATGCCGGGCAACCATGGTCTTGCCGGGCTGGCGACCATCCGTGCACTGCAACCGGGGCTGGCGATCATCATCGTCTCGGCCAATGAAGAGCCGCACGTGATCCGCCGCGCCATCGACCTCGGCGCAGCCGGCTATCTGCCCAAGAGTTCGGGGTTGACCGACCTGCAGTCCGCGCTGCAGACCGTGCTGGAAGGTGAACGCTGGATTCCGGCGCTGCTGCGTGAGCCAGTGGCGCGGGTTGCGCCCTTCAACAAGGACGCCGATCTTGCCGCGCGCTTGTCCAGCCTGTCCGCGCATCAGTACAGGGTGCTGAGCCTGGTGGCCGAAGGGCTGCTCAACAAGCAGATCGCGGACCGGCTGGGCGTGCAGTTGCGCACGGTCAAGGCGCACATGACCCGCATCATGGGCCGGCTGGGGGTGCGTAATCGTGCGCAGGCCATCCGTGTGCTGCACGAGATGGGGTTGACCGATCCCTCGCGGCAGATCGAAGAGACGCAGGACGCCTGACCCTTGGTCAGGGCGTTGCCGTAGCGGCCGTTGCCAGCAGATGGTTGATCGCCCAGCGCAGTGCCAGCGGTTTGAACGGCTTGTTGAGCAGTGACAGGCCCACGCTGCGCACCGCCTCGCGGGTGTCGCTGCCGGTGTCGGCGCTGAGAATCACCGTCGGCCGCGTCCCGTGGACGGCGACAAGGCGCTTCCACAGCGCGACACCGGTATCGCCATCATCAAGGTGGTAGTCGAATAACCACAGTGCAGCTTCCTGCGCTGAAGCACCCAGCGCATTGACATCGCGCGCCGCGATGACATCGCAGCCCCACGAAAGCAGCATCTGTCGCATTGCCTCCAGCGCCTGCGGATCGTTGTCGACCACCAGCACGCGGGTACCCTTGATGCTGCTGTTGCCAGCGGCGGGTTCAGTGCGCGGGGCCGCAGGCGGCGCTGCCCGCGCCACGGTGATCGAGAAGGTCGAGCCGCGATCGAGCGCGCTCTGCAGTTGCAGCGGGGCGTGCAGCAGGTCGGCAATGCGGCTCGCGATGGTCAGCCCCAGACCGAGGCCCTGGCCGTTGCTGCGGTCGCCACGATGGAATTCCTCGAACACTACCGCTCGTTGCTCCGGTGCGATGCCGGGGCCGCTGTCATGCACGCCGATCGACAGGGTCTGGCCATGCCGGCGCACGCCCAGCAGCACGCCGCCACGGCGGGTGTAGCGGATGGCATTGGCCAGGAAGTTCTGCAGCACCCGGCGCAGCAGCAACGGGTCGCTGTGCACCCACGCGCGGGTCCGCACATGGCGGAACTGCAGGCCGCGCGCCGCCGCCAGCACGGCGAACTCCTGTGCAAGTGGATCCAGCACGGTCGACAGCGCGAACGGACGCGGATCGGCGACCAGTCCGCCGGCTTCCAGCCGCGAAATATCGAGCAGGCCCGACAGCAGATCGTCGGTGGAGTCCAGCGCGCCACGGATCTGGCGCAGGAAGCTGTCCAGGAACTCCGACTCGATGTGCTGCGACATCGCATCGGTCAGCAGCTGCGCCGCATGCAGGGGCTGGATCAGGTCGTGGCCAACAGCGGTCAGGAAGCGTGTCTTCGCCACGTTGGCTCGTTCGGCTTCATGCACGGCCTGCTCCAGCCGGGCGGTGCGGTCCTGCACGCGGCGCTCCAGGGTTTCGTTGCTGCGCTTCAGCGCGTCCTCTGCCCGACGGAAAGCGGTGACATCGGTGAAGGTGGCCACGTAGCCGCCACCCGGCATCGGGTTGCCGCGGATTTCAACGATGGTGTTGTCCGGGAAGATCCGCTCGGACAGATGCGGGGTACCGCGCCGCATGTGCACCACCCGCCGTTGCAGCGCCTTGTCGCGCGAGTCGCCGGGGGCGTCGCCGATCTTCAGCTGTCCCAACGCCCACGCCGTCAGGTTCGACACCGGTTGCCCCACCTGCAGCAGCTCCGGCGGGAACTTGAACAGCGCGGCATAACGGCTGTTCCAGGCCACCAACTGCAGCTGCGCATCGACCACGCTGATGCCCTGGCTCATGTTTTCCAAGGCGGCTTCCAGCAGGCGCTGGTTGAAGCGCAGCACCTGGGTGGCTTCGCCGACCGCGCGGGTAACGGCGTCCAGCGGTGCGGCACCACCATCGCGGGCAGCCTCCACCAGCAGGCGTGCCATGCCCGCACCGACCACGGCAGTCAGCTCCCGCTCGATGGCGGTGACGCGCTCGTCATCCAGCATCTGCCCGGCGTGTCCGTCCATCAGCTGGCGCGCCCGTTCCTGGCCGAGGAAGCGACCGGCCGTCTTGCGCAACGATGCTGCGGCGATCGCGTCGCGCTGCCGTGGCAGCGAGGGACGCACCGCACGCGATACCAGCACAACGGTCGCCAGGTTGACCGCCAGGCTCGCCCCCATGCTGATGGCGATATGGCCCGGCTGCATGCGCAGCGAGAACATCGCCAGCCAGTGCAGTCCATCAGGGCTGGCCGACGGCGGCGGCGCCGGGATCACCATCGGCAGCAGCACCAGCCACAGCCAGACCAGTGAACCCAGCACGATGCCGGCGATGATGGCCGGGGAGGGCGTACGCGGACGGTACACCGCCAGCAGTACTGCCGGTGCCAGCTGGGAGAGCGCGGTGAACGACATCAGGCCGAAATCGCTGAGTGCCTCGGTGCCGCTCATCGCGCGGCTGTACAGCCACGACATCAGGAACACGGCGAGGATGCCGGCGCGACGGAAGGCCAGCACCCGCGGTCGCAGATCGGCGCCGCTGTTGAAGCCGTTGACGCCGCTCAGCAGGCGTGAACCCACGCCGTGGTTGCCGAGCATGATCGACAGGGTCAGCCCGGACAGGATCATCATGCCGGTGGCCGCGCTCAGGCTGCCCAGGTAGGCCAGCAGTGCCAGCAGATGGTGGCCGCGTTCCTGCGGCAGGGCCAGGACATACAGGTCGGGCGACACCGAAGACGGCAACTGCGCGGCACCAGCCAGTGCCATCGGCACCGACGGCAGGCCGATCAACAGCAGGTACACCGGGAACAGCCAGCGCGCCGTCTTCAGGTCCGACGACTGCCGCAGTTCAACCACGCCCACATGGAACTGATGGGGCAGGGTGAACGCAGCCATCGCACCGAGCGCCACCATGGTCAGGTAATCCGGCACCACGGCCGGTGGCGGCAGGTGCGCCATCTTCTCAAGCAGCGGCACGCCGGCCTTGTGCACCGAGCGCGCGGCATACAGGCCAATGGCCAGCAGTGCCGTCAGCTTCAACAGCGATTCCACGCCCAGCGCGACCACGATGCCGCGGTTGTGTTCGGTGGCCGACGCCTTGCGTGCGCCGAACAGCGTGGTGAACGCCGCCATCGTCAGCGCGAACCAGAATGACATGTCCAGTTGCCAGCCGACGGGCGCGAACTGATCACCGAGCAGTGCGGCAAGCCCCTGGCTGACCGCTTTCAGCTGCAGCGCGATGTAGGGAATGATGCCGAACAGCGCGACCAGGGTAATGGTGATGCCCAGCCCTTGATCGGCACGCAGGCGCGCCACCACCAGGTCGGCGATGGTGGCACTGTTGTGCTGCTTGGCCAGTCGCCCCAGCCGCACCAGGAACGGCAGGCCGAAGGCAAAAATGAGGGCCATGCCGACCAGTGTCGGCGGGATCGGGAAGCCCCACTGCACACCCTGCGAGGCGGCCCCGTAATAGGTCCATGCCGTGCAGTGCACGCCCAGCGACAGCGCGTAGATGGCCGGCCAGACCTTCGACAGCCGATGCCCCTGGCGCTCCCCCCACAGGGCGACGCCGAACAGCAGCACGGTCCACGCGATGCAGGCGAACAGGACGATGGAGGGCGTCAACATCGCTCCAGTGTAGAGAGAACCGTGGCCGGCGGGCAGCCGGCCGCCGCTAGTCGGCGAGCAGGATCAGCGACAGCTGTTCGGCGACCACCGCGACCTCGCCGGCGGGGATCACTTCCACCGTCTTCTGCTGGGTCAGCAGCCACTGCCCGGGCCTGCGTGCCTCCAGTGACAGCAGCTGCGAGCGCACCCGCACCTCGGAACCGCTGGGCACCGGCGCCAGGAAGCGGACCTTGTTCAGACCGTAGTTGAGCACGTGGGCGATGCCCGGAAAGCCGGCCAGGGCCGCCACGTCGTCTTCGACGGTGAGCGAGAGCAGAAGGAAGCCGTGCGCGATGGTCTGCCCGCCCGGCAAGCCGGTCTGTGCGCGGGCGGGGTCGGTGTGGATCCAGTTGTGGTCACCGGTGGCGTCGGCGAAGGCATCGATGCGCGACTGCGCGATGCGCGTGCTGCCGCTCAGTCGCTCGCTTGCCGCCCATTGCCGCAGTGCCTGCAGGGCAGCAGGCAACTCATCCGTTGAAACGTCGGCAGTCATCGCACGCGCTCCAGCAATGCCAGAATCGCATCGCGCGCCTCGGGCTCGGACAGCATCGGCGCATGGCCTACCTCCGGTACCTCAACGAGGCGGGCGTTGGGCGAGGTGGCTGCCATCTGCCGTGCGACATCGACAGGCAGGATGTCCGACAACGCCCCGCGCACTACCAGTACCGGTACCCGCGACGTCAGGCCACGCACCGCACGCCACAGCACCGGGCGCAGCAGCCACAGCAGCCACGGCCGCGTGGTGCGGATCACCGCCGGGTCGTAGTCCAGTTCCAGCAGGCCATCGCTGCGTTGGCGGAAGGTGCGTACGGCCATCGCCCGCCAATCGTCGGTGGTAAAGCGCGGGAACGCAGCCTTGCCGATGGACTCCACATAGGTCGTGGCCTGTGCCAGGTCCATCGGTGGCACGGGCTTGCCGGCGTACTTGCCGATCCGCGCCAGGGCTTCGCGCGGCACCTTGGGGCCTGCATCGTTCAGCACCGCAGCGGCGATCAGTCCGGGCGCACGCGAAGCGAGGGTAATGGTGACCAGCACCCCCAGCGAGGTGCCGACGAACACCGCCTTGTCGATGTTCTGCGACCGCAGCAGCGCCACCATGTCATCGGCATACGCGCGCGGGTTGTAGCTGGACGGGTCGGGCGCAGGTTCCGAGCCTGCGCGCCCGCGCAGGTCAACGGCGATCACCCGCCAGCCGACGGCGGTCAGCGACTGCGCAATGGCATCGAAGTCGGCGCCATTGCGGGTCAAACCGGGGATGCAGACCACCGTGCCACGGGGCGGTTGCCCCGCGTCCGGGGCATGGTCGCGCGCATGCAGGCGAAGGCCATCGTCACTTTTCCAGTACAGATCATCGTAAGACGGTGTCATGCAGAAGCTTCCTAGAAATCGTAACGGACGCTGAGGCTATATTGGCGCGGCGGCCCATAGAAACCAATCAGCGTGCCGACCGCCGGAATGTTGTAACCGGTGGTGCGGTATTCCTTGTCGGCCAGGTTGGTGCCCTGCAGCGAGAAGGTCCAGGCGTCGTCGAGCTTCCAGATCACACCGGCATTGACCAGCCCGTAGCCGTCCTGGCGGATCACCGGGCTCAGGTCGGTGGTCGGCCACACTTCACTCTGGTAGCTGTAGCTCACCCGCGCGGACAGGTTGCTGCCATTGGCCAGGTCGGTGCGGTATTCCACGTTCAACGCGCCCGAGAAGTCCGGTGCGTTGGTGAATTTCATCTGCTTGGCAACATTGACGCCACGATCCATGTACTCGTCATACTTGGCGTCCAGCCAGGCCAGGTTGCCGGAGATCAGCCAGTGCTGGCTGGGCAGGTACTGGTACTCGATTTCCAGGCCGTTGATGGTGCCGGCGCCGGCATTGGTGAAGTCGCCGAAGAAGGAATCATCGACGCCGTCGCCATTGGTATCGATGCCGGTGAACACCGACAGCTGGATGTCCTTGTACTTGTTGTGGAACGCCGACAGGTTCAGGAACAGGCGCTGGTCGAGGAAGGCCATCTTGCTGCCGATCTCGAAGCTGTCCACGGTCTCGTCATCGAACGGCTCGGCCGAGCGCGGCACCGCCACAGCGTTGGCGCGGATGTTGTAGCCGCCGGATTTGAAGCCTCGCGTGGCCAGGCCGTAGACCATGATGTCCGGGGTGATCTGGTAGTCCAGCGACACCTTCGGCGAGACGTTCTTGAAGTTGGTCTTCTTGTCGAAATCCGCCGCCACCGCGATGGGTCTGCTGAAGGTCGCGTCGGCGTAGAAGCGGTTCAACACGACTGCGCGCTTGTCCTCGTCGGTGTAGCGGGCGCCGACGTCCAGCTTCAGCTTGCTGGTCAGGTCGAAGGTCCAATCGGTATACAGCGCGATGCTGTCGGTGAGCACCTTGCCGCGGGTGTCGCCGAACTGCAGGTTGAAGAAGTTGTTGCGGATCTGGCCGCCGGCTTCGCCACTGAACTGGTACAGGCCGACCACGCCGCGCACGCGTCCACCGGAATCGTAGTTCAGCTGCACCTCGTTGCTGACCTGGTCGTCGTGGTAAGTGCCACCCACATCGGCCAGCTTGACCGGCGTGCTGTCGAAATCGATGTTCGCGTCGCTGTCCGATTCGCGCTTGGCCACCACGTACTTCAGTGCAACATCTTCGCTGGGCCGCCAGTTCACCGTGGCCGAGGCGCCCTTGGTCTCCACGCTGTTGAGGTTGCGCATGCCCGAGCGGATGTCGTAGCGGTCATCCATCGGCGGGTAGGCGCGCACGAATGGATTGGGCGCCAGCATCTTCGAACCGCGCATGCCGGACTGGTCATCGATCCAGTCCAGGGCGAACTGCACATCGAAATCATCGCCGGCATACGCACCCAGGTTGAAGCGTGCCGCATTGATCTGCTTGTCACTCACCGGCTGGTTGGTGAACGTGTTCTCGCCGAAGCCGTCACGATTCATGCTGGCCACTGCCACGCGGGCGCGCAGACCGCTGTCGGCGCCACCGATCGGGCCGCCGATCGCCGCCTTGGCGTCCAGTTGGCTGTAGTTGCCCACGGTGATCTGGGCAAAGCCTTCGGTCTGCGTGGGCAGGCCGCGCGAGATGTACTTGATGGCACCACCGATGGTGTTCTTGCCGTACAGCGTGCCCTGCGGACCGCGCAGCACCTCGATGCGCGAGACGTCGAACACGTCCAGCAATGCACCCTGCGGGCGCGCGATGTAGACGTCATCCAGGTAGATGCCGACGCCGGGGTCAGCGCCCCAGGTGGGGTCGGACTGGCCGACGCCGCGGATGTAGGCCGTGACCGTGCTGCTGGCGCCGCGCGCCGCGTAGATGGTCAGGTTGGGCACCTGTCCATCCAGGTCGCTGATGTCCTGGACGTTCATCTTGTCCAGGGCTTCGGAGGTAAAGGCAGTGACGGCAACCGGCACTTCCTGCAGGGTTTCCTCGCGCTTGCGCGCGGTCACCGTGATGCTGTCCAGGTTGGTCGCCGAAGCGGTCCTGCCCGCCGCCGGCGTGCCCTGCGGTGCGTCCTGCGCCAGAACCGGCCCGGTGGCCAACAGCGTGCCGATCATCAGGCTCAAGCAATTCCGTTTCATTCGGTCCTCCCCCAAGGCAGATGGCCCATTGCCACCCATGCTGCCTAGGCTAGCGGCGCCGTGGCGCACCGGCGAGTGGACCTAGGTCCAGTCGGCAGCGGTCGCCAGATCCGGATACTGGGCGCGTCCCCACCTGGAAGCGCCGTATGTCGTTACTGATCGTACTTGCAGCGCTGGCCTTCCTCATTCTGGTGGCATACCGCGGTTACAGCGTGATCCTGTTCGCGCCCATCGCCGCGCTGGGCGCTGTGCTGCTGACCGATCCCTCGCTGGTGGCGCCGATGTTCACCGGCTTGTTCATGGACAAGATGGTCGGCTTCCTCAAGCTCTACTTTCCTGTGTTCCTGCTGGGTGCGGTATTCGGCAAGCTGATCGAGCTTTCCGGATTCTCCCGATCCATCGTCGGCGCGGCGATCCGGTTGTTCGGACCGCAGCGGGCAATGCTGTCGATCGTGCTGGTGTCGGGCCTGCTGACCTATGGCGGCGTGTCCTTGTTCGTGGTGGTGTTCGCGGTCTACCCGTTCGCGGCAGAAATGTTCCGCCAGAGCAACATCCCCAAGCGCCTGATTCCGGCCACGCTGGCGGTGGGCGGTTTCAGCTTCACCATGGATGCGCTGCCGGGTACGCCGCAGATCCAGAACATCATTCCAACCACGTTCTTCGGCACCGATACCTGGGCGGCACCCGTGCTGGGCATGCTTGGCGGCATCTTCGTGCTGGCGGTTGGCATGGCCTACCTCGAGTGGCGCCGTCGCATTGCGCTGCGCAACGGCGAAGGCTACGGCGATCCGGCCACCCTGGTGAACGAGCCCACATCGTTCGCCGGCACCCACCTGGCACATGCGGGCATTGCCGTGCTGCCGCTGCTGCTGGTGTTCGTCTCCAACAAGCTGTTCACCCTCGGCATGCCGCACTGGTACGGCGCCGAGCACAGCTTCGTACCGTCGATCATGGGCAGCGCCGCGCCCGTGGTACAGGACGTGGCGAAGATCACCGCAATCTGGGCCGTGCTGGGTGCGTTGCTGGTTGGCATCCTGTCGGTGCTGGCGCTGGCCTGGCGTCCGGTGGTCACCCAGTTTGCAGAGGGCACCAAGGCGGCGATCGGTGGCGCAGTGCTGGCCGCCATGAACACCGCCTCGGAATATGGCTTCGGCGCGGTCATCGCCGCGCTGCCGGGTTTCATGGTGGTGGCCAACGCGCTGGGCTCCATCAAGGATCCGTTGCTGCACGAAGCGGTCACCGTCACCGGCCTGGCCGGCGTCACCGGCTCGGCATCGGGCGGCATGAGCATCGCCCTGGCGGCAATGTCGGAGACCTTCATCGCCAACGCACAGGCCGCCGGCATCCCGATGGAGGTACTGCACCGTGTTGCGGCGATGGCATCCGGCGGCATGGACAGCCTGCCGCACAACGGTGCGGTCATCACCCTGCTGATGGTGACCGGGCTGACCCATCGCCAGGCCTACAAGGACATTTTCGCAGTAACCATCATCAAGACCCTCGCGGTGTTCGTGGTGATCGGCATCTATTACGCCACCGGCTGGGTTTGACAGCGGCGTCGCAGCACCCTCTGGAAGGTCGGTCCAAGAGGATTTCCGGTACCACTTCATCCACGACTCACGCATGAGGATCTGGTCATGAAATCTGGAATCGATTCAATCAAGGCGCTGATGCTGCTGTTGTGCACCTGGCTGGCCACGACGGGTACCGCATCTGCGGCAGACCCACCCGGGCATTGGGATGTTGGCCTGTACGGCAATCTGTTCGGCGCCCGCGAGTACCAGGTATGGGTGCCCGCCGGCTACGACCAAACGCAGCCGCTGCCCCTGTTGCTGGTGCTGCACGGCTGCGTGACCGGGCCGAACCTGATGGGCGAGGCCTCCGGCTTCAACGAGGTGGCCGACACCGAGGGCTTCATCGTGGTCTACCCGCGGCAGAACGTAACCTCCAATCCTGCGCGCTGCTGGAACTGGCAGTTGCCGATCAACCAGGCGCGCGACAGTGGCGAGGCCTCGATCCTGGCCGGCATCGTGGACAAGGTGAAAGCGGGCTACAGCATCGATCCGCATCGCGTGTACGTCACCGGCATTTCCGCCGGCGGAGCGATGACCTCGATCATGCTGGCCTGCTATTCGGATGTGTTCGCTGCGGGTGCGATCCATTCCGGTGGCATGTACAAGGGTGCGACCACGATCTCCGGCAGCGCCTACGCGCTGTTGGCCGGCAGCATCTACTCACCGGACAGCAACGGGCGGCTGGCCTGGCAGTGCTCGGGCTCGCCGTCGCCGCGACCGATCCCGGTGCTGGTGTTCCATGGCACCGCCGACGCCACGGTGAACCCGGTGAACGGACAGCAGGCGGTGCGCCAGTTCCTGCAGACCAATGACCTGGCCGACGATGGCCTGGACAACGACTCGGTGAAGTATGTGCCGACCAACACCTTCCATGGCCAGGTGCCGGGGGGGCGTGCCTACACGGTCGACACCTACACCTACGGCGGCAGGACGCTGGTCCAGCATTACGTGGTGCAGGGCATGGGGCATGCCTGGAGTGGCAGCCAGTCGGGGTTGCCGTTCACCGACCCCAAGGGTCCGGATGCCACGCTGATCACGTGGCTGTTCCTGAAGGATCAGCAACGCTGAGTGTGGGGCGCAGGAGCAGGGGAGGCGGCGCAAGTGCGGGAGTGGAGGGCTCCCGCGCTGGCGCGCGGCCTTTGTGCTTCGCGGAGCGGAGCGTGTTCGACAGGATGCCCTGGCCCGCTCAGCCCTGGGCCAGAAGCTCCTCGCGGATGATCTGTGCGCCTGCGCTGAGCGCGCGCAGCTTGCCCCGCGCCACCTCACGCGCCAGCGGCGCCATGCCGCAGTTGGTGCTGGGGTAGAGCTTGTCAGCATCCACGAACTGCAGCGCCTTGCGCAGGGTAGTGGCCACTTCTTCCGGTGTCTCCACTACGCTGGACGCCACGTCGATGGCACCGACCATCACCTTCTTGCCGCGCACCAGCTCGATCAGGTCAATCGGCACGTGCGAGTTGTGGCACTCCAGCGAGATGATATCGATGCTGGAGGTCTGCAGCTTCGGGAACGATTCTTCATATTGGCGCCATTCCGAACCCAGCGTCTGCTTCCAGTCGGTGTTGGCCTTGATGCCATAGCCATAGCAGATATGCACCGCCGTTTCGCACTTGAGCCCTTCGACCGCGCGCTCCAGCGCGGCCACGCCCCAGTCGTTCACTTCGTCGAAGAACACGTTGAATGCCGGCTCATCGAACTGGATGATGTCCACGCCAGCCGCCTCCAGCTCCTTGGCTTCCTCGTTGAGGATCTTCGCAAACTCCCATGCCAGCTTCTCGCGGCTCTTGTAGTGCGCGTCATACAGGGTGTCGATCATGGTCATCGGGCCCGGCAGCGCCCATTTGATCGGCTGCGTGGTCTGCCTGCGCAGGAACTTCGCATCTTCCACAAACACCGGCTTCGGGCGGCTGACAGCGCTCACCACGGTGGGCACGCTGGCGTCGTAACGGTTGCGGATGCGGACGGTTTCGCGCTTCTCGAAATCGACGCCGTTGAGGTGTTCGATGAAGGTGGTGACGAAGTGCTGCCGCGTCTGTTCGCCGTCACTGACAATGTCGATGCCAGCATGCTGCTGTTCCTGCAGGGACAGGCGCAGAGCATCCTGCTTTCCTTCATTCAGCGCTTCATCCTGCAGCTTCCAGGGCGACCAGAGCTTCTCGGGCTCCGCCAGCCAAGAGGGCTTGGGCAGGCTGCCGGCGGTGGAGGTGGGGAGCAGTTTCTTCGTCGACATTGCGTCTTGTGTCCTGGGGGGCGAATGGAAAATCGATGGATCAGCGGGCAGCCCACTGCTCAAGCACGGCGCGGTGCGGCTTGATGAAGTGCTCTTCAGTGAACTTTCCCTGCTTGACCGCGAGCTGGCTGCGCTCCTCGCGGTCGTAGACGATGCGGGTGGAGGAGTAGTCCTGGTGCTTCAGGCTGGGCTGGTAGACCTTGCCCGCCACGGAATTGGCGTTGTAGATCTCGGGGCGGTAGATCTTCT
>Ga0265296_1000565_pt1 | contig 53332 bp, 42 predicted proteins | sample MunlanPumphouse1_FD_189073 | JGI IMG/M metagenome (GOLD analysis project Ga0265296, IMG submission 189073) | Groundwater microbial communities from a municipal landfill in Southern Ontario, Canada - Pumphouse #1 | ecosystem: Environmental > Aquatic > Deep subsurface > Groundwater | place...
GTCCAGAGCGTGTCCCCCCTTCTGAGGCGGAGACTTTCGTCGTAGTCGTCGCAGGCGTCGGGGTCGATCCTGTCCACCGGGCCCGCCACCGGCGTCTCCCTGCCCCGGATCCCCGTTTGCGGCCGCCTGTCGACGTCATGCCATATGCCGCGATAGACGTACGCCGCCATCGCGGCGTTGTCGAGAAGGCCCGCGAGCCCCTCGCCGCAAGCATAGGCGGCATGAATCTCGATCGCGGCGCCCGGCACGAGCTGGGAGAACGGGCCGAGACTCATCAGCACCTTGTAATCGTTCGGCTCGACCGTGTTCAAATCCATCGTCGTATCCGAGAGGGAGGAATAGCGCTCGAAGTCGTTCACCGGTTCTCCCCCGCGATCGAAGGGCAGAAGCCCGGTGAAAATCCTCACGCCGTTGAGCTGCCCCTTCACGGGAGCGAGATCCCAGGCCGTTTGCATCCAGCTCCCGAGAAACACGAGCCCGAAATAGCCCGGCGTCCTGTCGCCGTCCCCGTCGGCGTCGTAGACATACACGACGCTGAATCGCACCGGCACGGATGCGTCGCCGACCCTCGCGCACCAGATCCCCTCCCAGGTGCCGATCATGTCGTCCCTGAAATAATTACCGAGGTTTCTCGGTCCCGCGTCGAGGTCGGCATATATGCCGGCGTAGATATTCTCCAGAATGTCGTTGCCGGTATTCGTAACGCTGTAATGAACCCCGATGAAATTGTAAAGCTGCTTTTCGCTCCACTGGAAGGTCTCCTGCCGCACCTCGACCCCGAGCGGCGAATGCTCGGGCCAGACTCGCTTCGCTGTCTCTTCGGTGTCGGAGTACCGGCACGAATACATGAGATTGCCGATCGCGGCGTAATCCTCGTCTATGAGTCCGTCGCCATCGTCGTCGCGTCCGTTCAGCCGGTCCTCGTTCACGCGCCTGTCGCCGTCGTCGTCGGCGCGGCCCGGGTAATTCCCGCCCCCCTTCACCCCTTCCGCGCTGCGATAGATGACGTCGATCGGACCGTCCGACGGATAGAGCTCGGTTTCGGGATATCCCGTCGAGACGGACGGGACGCCCGTTCGTTCCGCGCCGATCCAGATCCCCGCCGCGTAGAGATACTCGATCCCGCTCCCTGCGGGCCACTGCGCGGACGGAGAGTCGGACATGGGCATCCTGCTGTTCGGCATCGAGCCGAGGAATCCGAAATTGGTCACGTTCATCTGGAGATTGCCGGCATACTGGACGCGGCTCCCGTCGATGACAAGCGTCTTCGCGATCGGATCGAGCTTCCCGGGGAGCGCGGATGCGCGGTCTTCGGTGCGCGCGGACGGAAAGGCGCCGGCCGCGAATGTGAGCGCCCCACCCGCAAGTGCGAGCGTGAGTATGATCGTCCGGATGTGCGGGAGAAAAAGCCGCATGCCGCGCCATGCCCCCCTATGGCATTGTATGAAGATTTTGGCGAGACCCTTTCGTGCCTGGTCGTATTGTGCTTAAAATATCGCGGTTTATATGGTGCGCCGCAATTCCATAATGCGGCGGCGGCCGCATTCATCCGGGGACGCCATCGGCCTTCCGAAGGATGTAGTAGATCTCATTATTGAGGAATGTCCCGAGCCACGGTATCGGGCTGGTCTTGGTCCGCAGGATCACGAAATCCCGCTCCAGTCGTTTCCTGAAGGGACGATGATCGAACCCCATGTGCTGGAAATGCCAGGGCAGGCCCGGCCCCGAGTCGGCGATCGGTCGGTCCCGCACCGGGATGCCGAGAGACGCGCGCAAAACCGTGGAACATCGGGAGTCGTAAGCTCCGTACCGTCGCGTCATCCGGAACGCTCCCTTGAGGAGAGCCGGGATGAATATCTCGATCGGCACACCGATGACGGCAACGCCGTTTTCACTCAATAATCCCTTTATCTGACCGATTGCGTTCTCGATTTCCGCGGGCGGGAAGTGTTCAAACACCTCGTTGCAGTACAGGAGGCCGCACTTCCCCTTCGGCAGCCGATCCACCGATGAAACGAACGCGATCCGCTTCGTGCCGGCGAGGTTCTCTTCGGCCTCCTTCGTCATCCACGGGCTGGGTTCGTAGCAGAATATGTCCGCCTCCGGAAAACGCTCCGCGAGACGCTTGCAGAACTCGCCGGTGCCTCCTCCAAAGTCGATGACGATCTCGGGCGACAGTCGTTCGTCGAGGCACGCGAGCGCATCATGGAGGCGGCGGCGCTGCAGCAGCCGCTTGATTGCGTTTCTATCCTTGAGTGTGGCCTCTGCGTAACTCGTGCGACAACCCCCGCCGGAGCTTCCGCTTCCGGGCTTATCCCATTATTGGATAACGAGGCCCGCTCTTCAAGGGCAATAAGTTCAGCCCGCCCGCTTGTGGAACCTCATCGTCGCGAATCCGAACACGCAGACGCCGATCACGAGGAGCGAGCGCAGCTCGGGCCAGAGAACGCCGAGCCCTCCACCCTTGAGGAAGATTTCGCGGTTGATCGCGACGAAGTAGCGGAGCGGGTTGATCGCGGTGATCGTTTGCACGACGCGGGGCATGTTCTCGATGGGGTAGAAGAGCCCGCTGAGCAGAATGAATATCTGAAGGAAGAACCACGTGATGAACAGCGCCTGCTGCTGCGTGCCCGCCATGGTCGAGATGAGAACGCCGAGCCCGAGGGTCGCGAGGATGAAGGTGAGTCCGAGGAGCGCGAGCAGCGCGACGTTCCCGACGATCGGAATGCCGAACCAGAGGACGCCGACCGTCGTCGCGAGCGCCATCTCGGCCATCCCGAGCATGGCGAAGGGGATCGTCTTCCCGGCGATGATCTGCCACGGCTTGAGCGGCGTGACGAGAAGCTGCTCGAGGGTCCCCGTCTCCCGTTCCTTCACGATGGCGAGGCCCGTGAGCAGCATCGTGATGATCGTGAGGAGGATCGCGATGATTCCCGGGATCATGAAATAGACGCTCTTGAGCTCGGGGTTGTACCAGATGCGCGTCTCGGGCTCGATGAAGCGCGGCGCGCGCGTGACCCTCGGCGAGCGGGATTGCCCGTCGGCCGCCCGGTCGCTCGCGAACCGGTATATGATCCTGTTGCAGTAGCCGAGCGCGATCCCGGCTGTGTTCGAATTCTGCCCGTCGAGGAGGATCTCCACCTCGGTCGGCTTCCCTGTCTCGAGACTCCGCCCGAAGTGTTTCGGGATGACGACCGCGAGCACCGCTTCGCCGCGCCGCAGGTATCCCTCGATCCCCTTTCCCGGGTCAGCTATCCGTTTCACGACGAAGTGCTCGTTGTGCGCGAAGCGATCGATAAGCCCCCTGCTCGCGCTCGTCGCGTCCCGGTCGATCATGAGCAGCGCCACGTTCTTGACGTCGAAGGTCACCGCGTAGCCGAGAACGAAGAGCTGCATGAGCGGCATCAGGAAGATGATCCGCAGCATGGTCGGATCCCGGAAGATCTGCCGGAGCTCCTTGCGCACGAGATGGAGAACACCCTTCACGCGCGCCCTCCCTTCGCTCCGAGCTTCAGACTGAACCGTTTCACCGCGAGAATCATGAGGAGGAGGCCGATGCCGACGAGCGCCGCAACGTGCGGCCAGAGGTCCCCCAGGACGTTCCCCTTGAGCATGACCCCTCGCACGATGACGAGGAAATGCGTCGCCGGGAGTATGTTCGAAACGAACTGGAGCACCCGCGGCATCGAGGCGATCGGGAATATGAAGCCCGAGAGCATGATGCTCGGGAGCAGCGTCACCATGAGCGAGAGCATCATGGCGACCTGCTGCGTCGAGACGAGCGTCGATATGAGGATCCCGAGCGCGAGAGCCGCGAAGAGATAGAGAAGACAGTAGAGCATGAGGGCAACGACGGAGCCCACGAAGGGAACTTTGAACCAGAAGTGCCCTACGGTCACGACAATCATCGCGATGGAGAAGGCGAGCACGAGGTACGGGAGAGTCTTCCCCGCGATCACCTCGAACGGACGAATCGGGCTCACGAGGATCTGCTCCATCGTCCCCGTTTCCTTCTCGCGCGCGATCGTGACGGACGTGAGGAGCGCCCCGAGCATCATCATGACGATCGCCACGAGCCCCGGCACAATAAAGTTGGTCGAATCGAGCGCGCGATTGTAGAAAACGACCGGCCTCGCGGCGATGAGCGGCGCGGCGCTTGCCCCCGACGCGCCGGCGGCCGGCCCAGTCCCCGCATCACCCCCAGCGGCCGCTCCGCCCCCGCCACCGATCGGACGCGTCGCGATGAACGTCTCGAGATAGTTCTGCACGATCGAGGCGCTGTTCGCGTCGCTGCCGTCGATGACGAGCCCGACCGCGGCGCGGCGCTCGCGCTCGAGCGCTCTCGCGAAATCCCGCGGGATGATCACCCCCGCGCGGATGACGCGCCGCTCGAAGAACCCCCCCGTTTCCCCCGGATTCTCGTAACGGACGACGACGGAGAAGTAGCTCGAGGCGTCGATCGCCTCGACGAGCTCGCGGCTTTGGGGCGTGCGGCTCAGATCGCAGACGCCGAGGCGGACGTCCTTCAGATCGAGATCGATCGCGTAGCCGAAGAGAAACATCATCACGATCGGCAGCATGAAGACGATCCAGAGCGATCGCGGGTCGCGGAGGATATGCTTGAATTCTTTCCGCGCGAGCGGCGGTATACGCGATCCTTTCATGCGCCCCTCACGAGCTGAATGAACACGTCCTCGATCGAATGCGCGCCGTGGCGCGCTTTGAGCTCGGCCGGCGAGCCGAGGCTCACGATCTTCGCCACGTGCATGACGCAGAGCCGGTTGCAGTACTCCGCCTCGTCCATGTAATGCGTCGTCACGATGATCGTCACGCCGTCCGCGGCGAGAGCGTTGATGAGCTCCCAGAAACGGCGCCGCGCGATCGGGTCGACCCCGGATGTCGGCTCGTCGAGGAAAACGATCGACGGCTTATGCAGGATCGCCGCGCCGAGCGCGAGCCGCTGCTTGAACCCGAGGGGGAGCGACGCGGTGCGCCGATCGAGCCATTCCGCGAGCCCCAGCGCCTCGTCCAGCTCGGCCGTCCGCGCCGCGACCTGCGCCCGCCCGAGCCCGTAGACCCCGCCGAAGAACTTCAGGTTCTCTTTCACGGTCAGATCGTTGTAGAGGGAGAATCTCTGGGACATGTAGCCGATGCTCTTCTTGATATTTTCAAACTGCGTGTTTATATCCCAGCCGCCGACCGAGCCGCCGCCCGAAGAAGGCCGCAGCAGCCCCGCGAGCATCCGGATCGTCGTCGTCTTCCCCGCGCCGTTTGCGCCGAGGAGGCCGAATATCTCCCCCGCGCGGACCTCGAACGAGACGCGATCGACCGCCAGAAAATCGCCGAAGCTTTTCGCGAGGTCCTTCACGATGACGGAGTGTTCGTTCATGTTCATTCCCGCATGAGAGAGACGAACGTATCTTCGACGCCGGGCGGTATCTCCCGGCTGTGCGACACGACGCCCTCGCGCCGCATCGTTTCGAGAAGGGCGCCGACCTCTCCCCGGCGCTCGCCGAGCGCAAGCACCTGAACGGCGTCGCCGAGGATTCTCACGAGCTCGGGCTCGGCCGCATTCCTGAGCCGCGCCGAGATGGCCCGAAGGTCCGGTCCTTCGACCGCGAACACCGTTCCGCGGAAGAGCCCCGCGATCTCGCCGACAGTTCCCGAAGCGAGGATTGTTCCCTTGTGAATGAACACCATGTGCCCGCAGAGCGAGGCCTCGTTCATATACGGCGTCGAGACGACGATCGTCACGCCCTGCGCGCGAAGCCTCTCGAGCATATCCCAGAAATCGCGGCGCGACATGGGGTCGACTCCCGTCGTCGGCTCGTCGAGAACGAGAACCTTCGGTGTATGAATGAGCGCGCATGCAAGGGCGAGCTTCTGCTTCATCCCGCCCGAGAGCGCCCCCGCGCGCCGATTCACGAAGGGGCCGAGACGGCTGAATTCGAGGAGCTCTTCGGTCCTCGCGAGGCGCGCCGCCTTCGGAACTCCGAAGAGATCCGCGAAGAATCTGATATTCTCGGCGACGGTGAGGTCCCAATAGAGGGAGAAATGCTGCGGCATGTAGCCGATCGTCTCGCGCACCTGCGCCGCCCCGGAGCGCAACGGAAAGCCGAGCACCCAGGCCTCTCCCTCGTCGGCATCGATGAGGGACGTGAGGATGCGCATGAGCGTCGTCTTGCCCGCGCCGTCGGGCCCGATGAGCCCGAACATCTCGCCGGGCTCGACGGCGAAGCTCACCGAGGAGAGCGCGACCGTCCCGCCGTGGCTTTTCGTGATGCCTTCGACCCGAATGGCGGGGTCGCTCATTTGAGGTGCACCTCGGCGGGCATTCCGATCTTGAGCACGCCGGAGGGATTCTCGATCGAGACTTTGACCGCGTAGACAAGTTCCGCGCGCGCGTCCTTCGTCTCGACGTTCTTCGGCGTGAATTCCGCTTGGGGGGAGACCCACGAGACTTTCCCCGCGAGAGGCTCCGGATGAGCGTCGACGCGCACCTCGGCGGCGCTCCCGACCGCGAAGAGCCCGAGGTCTCTTTCAGACACATATACCTTGATCCAGAACCTCCGCGTATCGGCGATCTTGAAAACGGCGCCCCCGGCCGGCACGACCTCCCCGGACTCGACGTATTTTTCCGTGACGACACCCGCGAGCGGAGCGATCACGGCGCCGTCCCTGATCTGCCTGTCGAGAAGAGCGATCGAGGCGCGCACCGTTTCCTCGCGGGCGTCGAGCATTGCGCTCTGCGCCTTCGCCGATTCGAGCTGGCTCTGGGCCACGCGGTATTTCGTGGAGGCGTCGTCGTTCTGCTGCTGCGTGGCCGTGCCCTGTTCGAAGAGCGCGGTGATCCGCTTGTGGCTTTTCTCTATGTTCTCGAGATTGTCTTTTGCCTGCCGCACCGTTTCGGCGACAGGTCTGCGGTTCGCCCGTATCTCATCGACGCTCGCGAGGAGCTGCCGGCGCTGGAGCATGAGCTTCTCGACGTCGATCACCGCGAGCGTATCGCCGGCCGCGACGGCGTCTCCTTCGTCCTTCGCGAGCCGGAGAATCTGCCCGGCCGTCTGCGCCGCGACCGTGACCTCGGTCGCTTCGAGCGTCCCCGAGCCGGCGAAGCCGGCTTGCTTCTCCCCGCCGCAGCCGGAGAGCGCCGCGCACACAAGAGCCCCGCACGCGGCAACGAGAAGCACGGCCGCGATGCGCCGGCCAAAGCTCGTGAGATTCATCAGTCCCGCTCCTTGTCGTTTTTCATGTTCCTAACTTTTCACTCGGGCCTCGAGCTGAAGCTCCGATGTTTTCGCCTTCTGCCGCATGCGCGAATAATAGCGCACTCCCCACGCTGCAAGAAAACAATTCTCTTGGTCCTGCGCCCGCCATTGCCCGCCATTATTGCGGCTTCCTGCCATACCTCGCCTGTGTTAGAATCGAAGGCGTATGAAGAACAGGGAAATCGCCGACCTCTTCAACGAAATCGCCGACATTCTTGAGCTTCGCGCCGAGAATGTTTTCCGCGTGAACGCCTACCGGCGCGCCGCGCAGAATATCGACGGGCTCTCGCGCCCGATCGAGGACCTCGCCGGGGATGGAGCGCTCCTTGAGCTTCCCGGCATCGGCAAGGATCTCGCGGCGAGGATCGCCGAGTACCTCGAGAGCGGCGAGATCGACTATCTGAACGAGCTCCGCAAGGAAACGCCCCAGGTCCTCCTCGACATGCTCCGCATCCCCGGCATCGGGCCGAAGACCGCCGTGCGCCTGCAGGCCGAGCTCGGGATCAACTCGCTCGAAGAGCTGAAACACGCCGCGCTCGAGCATCGAATTCAAGAGCTCCCCAAGATGAAGGCCAAGACAGAAGAGAATATTCTCAAAGGGCTCGAGTTCCTGAGCCGCGCCAGCGCGCGCACGCCGATCGGCATCGCCCTTCCTCTCGCGCAGCGGATCGTCGCCGCTCTCGAAGAGCTTCCCGAGGTGCGGAAGATTTCCGTCGCCGGGAGCCTTCGCCGCTTTCGCGAGACGGTGGGCGATATCGACATCCTCGTGACGTCGCGCTCCCCCGAAAGGGTCATCGCGCATTTCACGCATCTCGACGAGGCCGCACGGATTCTCGCGGAAGGCTCCACGAAGGGCAGCATCGTCACGAAGGACAAGATCCAGGCCGACCTCCGCGTCGTCGAAGAGGCTTCATACGGCTCGGCGCTCAATTATTTCACCGGCTCCAAGGAACACAACATCAGGCTCCGCGAGATCGCCATTCAAAAGGGAATGAAGCTGAGCGAGTACGGCGTCTTCAAGACGGCCGGCAGCGCGAAGAGAAGGCGAAAGGCCGGAGAAGACATGCCGAAAGAGATCCGCGTCGCGGGGAAGACAGAGGAGGGCGTGTATCGGGCGCTCGGCCTCCCCTATATTCCGCCGGAGATCCGCGAGGACTCCGGAGAGATCGAGGCCGCCCGGGCGGGAGCTCTCCCGGCGCTCGTCGAGCTCGAAGACATCAGAGGCGATCTCCATTGCCATTCGAACTACAGCGACGGCGTCGCCACACTCCAGGAGGTTGCCGCCGCAGGAAGAAAGAAAGGCTACGCCTACATCCTCGTCACCGATCATTCGCAAAGTCTCCATATCGCAAACGGGCTTTCGCCGGAGCACCTTCGCAAGCAGCTCGCCGAGATCGATGCGATCAACGCGAGACTTAAGGGCTTCAAGCTTCTCAAGGGGAGCGAGGTCGATATACTCCCCGACGGCTCGCTCGATATGGACGAGGCTCTGCTCGCGCGCCTCGACGTCGTCTATGTCGCGATTCATTCGAAATTCAAAATGAGCCGCGACGCCATGACGAAGCGCGTCATCCGCGCGCTGGAGAATCCATACGCAAACGTCCTCGCGCATCCGACGGGGCGCCTCATCGGCATACGCGACGCATTCGAGATCGACATGCACGAGGTCATCGGCGCCGCCGCGCGAACGGGCACGGCGATAGAGATCAACGCCCATCCCGCGCGCCTCGATCTCGATGCGGCGAATTGCCGTGCGGCGGCTGCCGCGGGCGTCATGATCAGCATCGGAACGGATACTCACGTTCTCTCCGAGCTCGACTACATGCTCTACGGCATCGGCACCGCCCGCCGCGGATGGCTCACAAAGACGAACATCCTCAATACGAGGTCCGCCCGAGAGCTCCTTTCGCTGCTGCGGAAAAAACGCTGAGGAGCGCCAGCACCCCGTCGCTCACCAAGAGTGCCCCGTCATCGCCCCCCAACCCAGCTGTCATTTCGCCATATATTTTCAGCCAATTCTTGACTGCCATTATGACATATGTTACGCCCAATTTTCTCACTGGTGGCGCATTCTGTCAGAGCTTGTGCCCCTTCATCTCGCTCATATTTTCCGTATGCTTTATAACGCATTATATAACTGCCGGTTAAGCGCGCGGCTTGTTTTGGCATGCGTCCTGCGATATCCCCTTCACAAAAGCCGAGCTGTTCAATAAGGATCGTGAAACAGTCAAAGCAGGAGGTGTCCGAGATGGCTATCGTAAGATGGAATCCGGTAAGGGGCATGCTGGGACTTCAGGACGAGATGAACATGCTCCTGGGCGATTTCTTCGGCGTGGACAAGCGCGGAGAGGAAACCGAGTTCATCCGCTGGGCCCCGCGCGTCGACATCCTCGAGCAGGACGGCGGCTACGAGCTCGTCGCGGATCTACCGGGCCTCAAAAAGGAAGACATCAAGATCGAGATTCAGGACAACGTGCTCACCCTGCGGGGCGAGAAGAAGCTCGAAGAGGAAAAGAAGGACAAGAACTACCGGCTCTGCGAGCGGTACTACGGCGAGTTCGTCCGGACCTTCGCGCTGCCCGAGAACGTCAACCGGGACGGCATCGTCGCCGAGTTCAAGGACGGGGTGCTCAAGCTCGAGATCCCGAAGACGGAGAGGACGAAGCCGAAACAGATCGAAGTGACGGTGAAGTAGATCTCTGGCCTGCCTCCAGAGTGCCCGGCCGCGCGCAACTCGCGGCCAAAACGAAAGGCGCCCGCGATCGGGCGCCTTCTTCATTACCGCTCTCTGTCATCCATGCTGCCGCGCACTCCCATCCGAGCTACCGAGCGAAGTATGGATGCTGCGCGATGGGCGGCTTCGGCACGTCGCCGCCCGGCTTCTTGAGCGTGATCTCCTCGAAGAGCAGATCCGGCGTCACCACGGTTATAAGGGGAGGCCCGGCGCTCGCCGCGCCGAATATCGCCGCGAGTCTCTCGGCCATGGCGGACATCCCCCCTCGCGTATAGGGAAAGGTGACCGCCGCCGGCGCGTCAGAGGCGGCTACAACATCCTTGAAGGATGAAACGCCGACCTCATCGAAGGCGACGTTCCGCACGACTTCCTCCCGGCCATCCGGGTAGATCTTGTATGCGGCCAGTGCCCCCTCGATACCCTCGCCCTGTCCGCCCCCTCCCATGATCCGCATCGCGGATGCCATGAGGTCGCCGGACGCGGGGATCAGGTAGGGATTCCCCATGCGGCGCACAATGACGCCGTATTCGAGCCCGCGCTCCTTGACGAGGGAGAGGAGCTTTTCGCGGAGCTTCTTCTCCTTCAAACCACCCTGCGCGGTCAGAATGACGTTCGTCGGCGACGCCCCTTCGCCCCGCCGGTTCCCCGTGCTCTTCAGAGCGCCGCGCGCGGGGTTGCGGGTGCCGAGAAGGGCCTTCAGGATTCCCCCTTCTACAAGAACCGTTTTGCCGGCCGGCACGCCGTCATCATCGATGGAGTATCCCCCAAGGAGCCGCTCTGACCCGAAACGATCGAGCGCCGGGCTGTCTTCGAGCTTCATGGAAACGGGAAGAACCCGCGCGCCGATCTTATCGGCGAGACTGCCCCCCTGGCTCCGGAGGAACATTTCCATCTGAGCATTATCCGTAACCATCTGCCGGGACGCGACGAGGCGGGGCAGAAAGACCTGGGCGAGGATCTCGGCCGCCGCTCCGTCCTCGAAGAGAACGGGGCCGTTGTACGTCTCGAGGATCTGCCCGGCGCTCATCTCGTTTATGCGTACGCCGATCGCCCGAATTTCCCCGGCGAGCTTTTCCTTTGGGGGAAGATCTCCCATAGTGCGGCCGAAAAAGGCGGCGAACTCCCGAAGCGGGAGTCCGTCCGGAGCGTATCCTTCGGCGCGCGCGACGAGGCTCACCTCGGGGCTGCTCCGCTGGAACTTCGTCCCCTCGCTATTGACGTAGCGCGTGATCACGGTCGTGCCGCTGATGCTCACATTCGAGGAGGAGACCTGCGGCATCTCCCGGAAGAGAAGCGATAGTTCCTTCGCGAGAGCGCTCGCCCGCGCGAGATCCGGCGGCGGACCGGCGTCTGGATCAATGACGGTGGCGGGCTCCGCCGCGGCGAAATCGTTCAGCTCCTCGCTGCGGGTCTTGTTCTCCAGGGCGGCTCTCTTCTTTGAGAGCTTCTCGAGGGCCTGCTTGTATGCCTCGTCCGTGGCCAACCAGAGTTTGCGCCTGATCTCCTGGTAGCTGTCGTCGAGGGGAATGCTGTTCGATTCTCCCACGCCGAACAGCGTGCCCTGATCAAATTGGAGAGAGAAGTAATTGGTGTTGTCCAGCGACGCATCCCCGATCCGCACCTCGACCTTGAGATCGCGCTTTGTGGTCTCGCTGCTCGTGACCAAGCTGCCGAAGGTGGCCTCCGCCCGGATCGCGGCCGTTTCATCGATGCGGAATGCCATGAAGTACGGCCTCTCGAGATTTTCCACGCGCAGGCTCTGCATCGATCGAGCCATCTCATCTTCCATGGCCTGCATGATCATGTCCGGAGCGGCGCCATGCCCGGGGCCCGCGAGGAAGAGCAAGACGAGAAGAATAGTATGAATGCGGAACATATTCGATCCTCCTATCGACCCGGTGTACCGCGCTCGGGCGCGGGAAGAAGCGGCAGTCTCTCCTGCGATTTCTCTTTCTTCTGCACCTCTATTTGATCTACAAGGATCGCGGGGGAAATGCAGGAGGTCGGCACCCCGCCCGACTCAGCGCCGCAGGTGCCGTTGAAAACCGCGATCTCGTCGTCGCCCGCCGCAATACGGCTGAACGCGGTAAGCGGCGTGCCTATGAGATCGACGCCGCGCACGAGCTCCTCGCGGCCATCGGGGAAGATGCGATAAACCAGCGTCGGGACGACGTTGAAGGCGTTCGGTATCGTTCGGCCGGTCATGGTGAATCCGCCCACGATATCGTCAAAGAAGAGACCGTAAGCCTTGCTGTCCCTTTTTATCCTTTCGATGAGCATTTTCTTGAGCGCGGCATTCGTCACCGGGCGGTCAACCTGTACGATCAGGTTCGACTGCCGCGAGACAGGAACGAGCCCGGCCTGACAGCGCCCGTGCCCATTGGAGACGGGGAATCCCTCAATCGGTTTTCTCGACATGAGGAAATTGCGCAGGATCCCCTTCTCGACGACCGTCACGGGGCGGGAGCGCACCCCCTCGTCATCAAAGCGGTAGCTCCCGGCGAGGTCGGTGCCGGCGAGGCGCGTAATCGTGGGATCGAAGATGACGGAAAAACTCACGGGGAGCACCTCTTTCCCCACCATTTTGCGGAATGTCTGGCCTTCATCCTCGCTCCGCTGTCGGTGTCCCTCCACGCGGTGACCGAATATCTCGTGGAAGAAAACGGAGCTCGCGCGCCCGGAGAGAATAGCGGGGCCCGTATATGGATCGACGACCGGCGCGGTGCGCAGGGCAAGGAGATTCCGGATCATCTCGTCAACGCGCGCGAGTACGGTGGCATCGTCGGGCATCCCTTCCGCGGTGAAGGAAAAGAAGCTCTCGATGAGCGGGAGCTCCATGCCGTCTTCGGCCTTCGTTGCAGCGGATATCGCGAGCTTGCAGGAGATATGCGCCGTCTGGATCCTCGCGCCCTCGCTGCTCGCGAACCACCTTACCTCTCGCACTGCGGTAAGATTCGCTTCGGCCCGGTAGATCTCGCCGTATTTCGTGAAGGGCTCCGTGTAGCGGCGCAGCTTCGCCGCCCAAGCGGCGCGGTCGATCGCGAATGAAGGGATCTCCTCCACCGAGGATACCGCTTCGTCACGGGAAAAATCGGGAGATCGGTCCTCCTCGGCCACCTTCACCTGCACCTGGGTCTTCACGGTGGCGAGCTTCTGCAGCGCACGTTTGTACGCTCGATCGGATTGAAACCAGAGAACTCCGCGCATAGCGTCGGCATCGTCCTCGAGCGGCATTTTCACGTAGCTGAACCGGTCCAACATTCCCGACATGGCATCGCCGCGGATCTCGTGAGAATTATCGAGAGCGTAATCTCCCACGCGAAGATCGACCCGGAGCAGACGATCGCGATCGCTCTCGTTCTTCGTCAGGGCTCCGAACTCGGCGGTCACATCGGTCTTGTCGATTTCGGTGATCATGTAGCTCAGGAAGTAGGGCGGCTGCGGCTGAGCGTTCAGCACCGTCATGGTCCGGTTGAGCTCCGCCTCCATAGCGGTCAGAACCGCCGACGCGGTCGTGGCGCAACGTGCCGGGGATGTCGCGGCGAGCATCCAGATGCCGACGACAAGGCACCATAGAGCCGGCGCGGCCGCGCGCCAAGATTTCCGTTTCATATGCACGTGTTCCCCCTTTCGATTCGGTATGATTACCCCTAGGACGCTGCAGTGTAACACATGTCGGGAAGAAATAAAACGGCGCTTTCGGGCGCGCCCGGACGCGCGCTCCGGCGCGCAGGCTCCCGATGAGCGCCGGAAAGTTCTCAACGAAAGGCGCCCGCGATCGGGCGCCTTTTCTTTGTCGCACGCCGGTCCGCCGACCGGACGCGCCATTTCTTAACTATCTAATTCGCTATTGCCGACCGTCGATCGTCACCGCGCTCCGACCGGCATCTCGGGCTTCTTCGCCTGCTGATACTGCGGATTCTGTGCCGGCGACTTCTGCTCGCTTCTTCCGTCGGGGCTCATCTTGCAGTTGCCCTCGAAGAAGACTCCCTCGTCGATGACGAGACGGGTCGTCTTGATGTCCCCCTCGACGCGCGACCCGGCCTGGAGCTCGACCTTTTCCTTCGCATCGATGTTGCCGACGATCGTGCCGCCGACGACGGCGCTCTTCACCTTAATTTCGGCCTTCACGCGGCCGTCCTTGCCGATGACGAGCGTGTCCGGGACCTGGATCGTTCCCTCGAACTCGCCGTCGATGCGGAGCGTTCCCTCGCTGACGAGGATCGTTCCGGTGATCTTACAGCCCTTGCCGATGATCGAATTCATCTTGCCCTCCCCTGGGAGCTGTTCGCCCTCTTTCCCGAACATGACGTCCTCCTTCCTGCCCTCTTTCTTTCCTCCTATCATATCCCTCCTATTGCAGCAGATATTTCAACGGGTCCACGGGGAAGTTGTTCTGCGTTACCTGGAAATGCAGATGGGGCGCCGTACTTCTCCCCGTATTTCCCGAATACGCTATCGTCTGCCCCTGCGCCACGCGCTCTCCCTTGGAGACTACCAGCATATCGGCGTGCGCGTAAAGCGTTTTTATTCCGTAGCCATGATCTATCTGTACGTAATATCCGTACGAGTCGTTCCACCCCGCCTCGCTCGCGTAGCCCGATGCAGCCGCGCGCACCGGCGTGCCCCGGTCGACCGCGATGTCTATGCCGCCGTGAAAAATCGTATCTTTCTCCCCTTCCGCCTGGCTGAACCTCTTCGTGATGAATCCGCGCACGGGCCAGAAGGTCGGAATGGCGCGAAGCATGGTTGCCTGCTCGCTCCGGAGCCCCTCCGGCATGGCCGATTTCCCTCGTTCGGCCTGAGTAATCGCGACGCTGTCCCCGGGCGTAACGACGAGCCCGAGCATCCGGCGCACCTGAAGGTTCATCGATCGGAGCTCCGCGACGTTTCTCCTGAGCTCCACGATCTGCTCCTGACGCCTGCCGAGCTCCTCAAGCTGCCGCTTGTACATGCGCCCCTCCTGCACCTTGAGAAGAAGCGCTCCGTAGGTCGCGACGAATACGATCATGACCACCACCCCTGCGGCGAGGATCCCGACGATCGCGTAGAAGAGCGTGTACGGTATACGCAGCGTGCGCGTCTTCTTGAGATCGTGCGGAACGATGATTATCGAGAATTTTCCTTTATCCATGCGTGCGATCGCCGCCGGGCTCTAACGCGGAAGTTTGATTCCCATTTTCTCGAGAACGCTCTCGAGCTCCTCGTCCGAGTAATATTCGATCCAGAGGATTCCGCCCTTGCTTCGCGGCGTGATCTTCGCGCGCGTGCCGAGGTGCGTCTCGATCGCTTCTTCGATCGCCTGGATCTGGGGGGATATCTTTCGCAGGCCCCGGCGTTTCCTCGTGCGGGCCTTGCCCGGAGCGGTGCGTTCGATTTCCCGCACGGTGAGGCTCTCGCTCACGATTTTTCTCGCCCATTCAATCTGCGCCGCTTCCCCTTCGATCGAGAGCAGCGCGCGCGCATGGCCTGCCGTGAGCTTGCCCTCGACGATGAGCGTCTTCACGATTTCGGGAAGATTGAGGAGCCTCAAACTGTTCGCGACGGTGCTTCTGTTCTTGCCGATCATCGCGGCGATATCGCCGACCGCGAGTCCGAAACTGTCCTTGAGCGCCTGATACCCGCGCGCTTCTTCCATCGGGTTGAGATCCTCGCGCTGGAGGTTCTCCATGAGGGCATGCCTGAGCGAATCCGCGTCATCCACGTTCCGGACGATCGCCGGGATCGTCGCCCTTCCCGCGAGCTTCGCCGCGCGGAGCCTCCGCTCCCCGAGGATGAGCTCGTAGCGGTTCTCGACGCGCCTGACCACGATCGGCTGAAGAACGCCGTTCTGCCTGATGGATTCGGCGAGCTCCTTAAGGTGCTCACCGTCGAAATGCTCTCTCGGCTGATGGGGATTCGGATCGATGCGCTCAATATCGAGATCCTTGACGCGCTCCGTCTCCGAAACGCTTTCCCTGAGATCCTGCGATATCAAAGCCTCGATCCCGCGCCCCAGCACATTCTTCGTCATTTCGGCTGCCACTTTCCTTCACTCGTCTTCCTGCTCGTCTCGATCAGGGGGGTGAGCTTTTCCCTGGCCTCACCGCGGCTGTCCTGCCTTTCGATCAGCTCCTTCGCCAATTTGAGATAGCTCTTCGACCCGACGCTCTGAACGTCATACAGAAGAACGGGGCGTCCAAAGGACGGGCACTCGCCGAGCCTCACGTTTCTCGGTATCGCGGTCTCGTAAACCTTTTCGCCAAAATAAGATATGACTTCCCGGGCGACCTGGTTCGACAGATTGAGCCTCTTGTCGAACATCGTGAGAAGCACCCCTTCGATCCTGAGATCGGGGTTCAGGTGTTTCTGAACCATACGGATCGTGCTGAGCAGCTGGCTCAATCCCTCGAGGGCGTAATATTCGCATTGAATGGGAATCAGCACGGAATCCGCGGCCGTCAGCGTATTGAGCGTGAGCAGTCCGAGACTCGGCGGCGAATCGATGAAGATAAAATCGTAATCGTCCGCGATCTCCGCGAGCGCCTCTTTCAGTTTGTACTCGCGCGCGATCTGCGAGACGAGCTCTATCTCGGCGCCGGTAAGCTTCGGCTGCGAGGGGATAAGATCGACGAGCTCGACCTTTCTGATCGCTTCCCTCGCGCTGATTCCCCCGAGGATCACTTCGTAGATCGTCAGCTCTCCCACGCCGGCCCGCACCCCGAACCCGCTGCTCGCGTTCGCCTGGGGATCGATATCGACGAGGAGAACCTTCTTCTCCGCGGCACCGACGCTCGCCGCGAGGTTCACGGCTGTCGTCGTTTTCCCGACGCCACCCTTCTGATTCGCTATCGCCACTATCTTGCCCATGGTCTCTCTTTCGCGCCTCCCGCGGAGTTGGCTTTCAGCGGCTCGGGGCTCATGTTGAGCCACGGAACGTAGCCCACATACGGCAAGCCGGCTTGATCAATTCCGTCGAATATCACGAGCTCGATTTTTTCTTCCGTCGTATTGCCGGCGCCCCAGAAATTATGCTCCGCATGCATCGTATCGCTTCCGGTGTAGCCGGCGAGCTTTATCGCATAGCCCGGGCCGGATTCCTCGCCGTTGGCGCTGATCGAACAGTACCGTATCATGGGGGCTGCCCAGCTCGAGAGCTCGATGCCGTTGGCCCCGTTGTTCGCGATGGTTGTGCTATCGATCGTCGTTACTTTCGTTGCGGAAAAGGAATACGAGATCTTGATCCCGTTCGCAACGTTGTACCGGACAGAGCTCGATTTGATTTCAACGTGCGCATTTTCGATCTCGATCCCTTTGCCGTTATCCCAGATATCGCTGGAGAGTATGTGCGCTTGGGACGCTTCGGTCAAAATGCTGATTCCGATATTGCTATTGTCGTACACCGAGCTTCTGTCGAGCGTGAGCTTCGCCCCGTTCATGACCTGCATTCCGTTCGAGCTGGCGCTGAGCTCCACATTCCTGAAAATGGCCTCGCTGTATGGCCCCGTCAGATAAATTCCATCCCACAGGCCAGAGCCGGACCCACAGGTATTGCCGCGGAAGCGAATCTTCTTGTCGGGGGTTCCCTCGGCTACGATGCGCCCGAACGCTTCGAATCCCCCTGCGGGTACGTCGAAAACGATCGTTACGCCGGGCTCGATCGTAAGCGTCGCGGTGGATGGGATCACCAGCGGGTTGGCATTCTTGACAATGTAGACGAATCCCGTGTTTGTGATCATAATGGTCGTAGCGGCCGGTACCGGGCTCGGAAACCGGGTGCAAACGGTTATGTTATGAGCTTTAGTAACCGTTTCTATATCGTCGGTTACCGACATACTGATCGTCACGGGCCCCGCAGTAGAGGGCGCCGTCCATTGCACGCTGGGTCCTGTCGCTGACGCCGGATAGAAGCTTCCTGCCGTCGCCGTCCATCGAAACGTCAACGGATCGCCGTCATCATCGATGGCGCTTCCGCCGAGCGTCACGGCTCCACCCGTTTCGATAAAGCACTTGCTCACAGAGAGAGTGATGTTGCCGGGCGGCGTATTGGCGATCTGGGTCTTGCTCTCGCAGCCCGGAAACGAAAGAAGCACGGCCAAAAGGAACGGCATCGCAAGCACATAGAACGTGACGGTTTTCATTGCCTCCTCCTTGGTAGAGGCGGGGTCACAGGCATTATAGATTCCATCCGGGGGGAAATCAACGGAAAAAGAGCGCCGCAGGCGTGCGAGTGGGGATTGTTTCACGCGAAACGCCTCGTTTCGGGTGCAAAAGAGTCGCGGCCGCCCAAATGCGGGATGTTTCACGTGAAACATCCGGGGCTGGCGGGCGAGGGCTATTTCACGTTAAGCGGTCGCTGCGAGCTGCTTCGTCCGCCTTGCCTCGCTGCGCGACGCAAATAGCGCGGGTGGCGCCGATGGGGCCCCCGCACCGCGCGCTTCCGTGTCTGGGCGGGAATAATTACGCCGCCCCTGTAACGCCCCGAATAGCGGGTGGCGCCGATGGGGCCCCCGCACCGCGCGCTTCCGTGTCTGGGCGGGAATAATTACGCCGCCCCTGTAACGCCCCGAATAGCGGGTGGCGCCGATGGGGCCCCCACACGGGGCGCAGCGTCAGCGAGCACGTGCGGGGTGCAATCCGGCGACAGGGCCCGCGTATCCAGCGAGCACGTGCGGGGTGCAATCCGGCGACAGGGCCCGCGGCCATGTGTTTCACGTGAAACACTCAGGTGGGCGGGCTCTTGCGGAATACTAACGCCGTGCCGCGCCCTTCGGGGAGCTCGATGACGGATTCCAGGCGCATCCGGGCCTCAAGTCCCTCCGGCAGCTCGCTCTTCCAGGACCGGCTTTTGACGGTAACGTACGCTCCTCCCGGCACGAGAAGCCTTTCCGCGAGCGGAAGAATGCCCGCGAGCCGCCCCGCGGCTTTCGATATGACAAGATCGAAGGCCCCGGCTTCTTTGTAATTCGCGGCGTCCTCTCCGAATACCGTTATACCCTCGAGGCCGAGCCGCAGGACGACCCTCTCGAGAAAAAGCTGCGGCTTGAGCCTCCGCTCGAAGAGCGCCAGCTCGAGCCGCGGCCGCACGATCTTCCATACGAGTCCCGGAAATCCTGCGCCGGAGCCTATATCTGCCACTCTGCTCGCCGCGAGCCCGCTCTCGCCCGCCGCGGTCAGCATGGTGAGGGAGTCGAAAACGAGCAGCTCGAGGCTGGTCCCGAAACGCCCCTTGCCGACGAGATGCATCCTTGCGTTCCAGAAATCGACTTCTTGCAGGTAGAGCGAGAGCTGCCGCAGCGCCTCGGGGGCTTCGTTGCCGAATCCCGCCCGGCGGAGCGCAGCTTCCGCGATTTCTCCCATCTCCTTATCGGTCATACAGCTCTGCCTCGCCCGGCGTTCCCGCGCTCGCCCCGCTCCCGCTTTCCCAGATGGATCATGAGGATCGAGAGATCGGATGACCGCACGCCGGAGAGCCGCGACGCCTGAGCGAGCGTTATGGGCCGGAACTTTTCGAGCTTGAGTCTCGCTTCGGCGCTCAGGGCCTCGATTTCGTACGAGAAATCTGGGGGGATCCGCACCCGTTCGATCTGCAGCATCCGCTCGGCGAGCTTTTTCTGCCTGCGGATATACCCGTCATACTTGATTCCTATTTCGAGGGACTCCTTCTCCCGCGGCTCCAGCCCGAGGCTTCCGGCCGGAAGCGAGCTCTCGATATCCTTGATGGATATGCCTGGCCGCTGGAGGAGCTGGGAAACCTTGAGGGGGAACGACACGCTTCCCTGGCCTTTGGAGGCAAGAATGCGGCTGCATTCATCCGCGCTCAGGGCGTGCCGCTCGATGAATCTTCGCGCCCCGGCGACGCGCTTGCGTTTCGCGATCATCTCCTCCCAGAGCACGCGCGGCAGAAGGTTGCAGCGAACCCCGTGCCTGAAGAGGCGCTCGTCCGCATTATCCTGCCGCAGGACGAGACGGTGCTCGGCCCTTGATGTGAACATGCGGTATGGCTCGTCGATCTCCTTCGTCACGAGATCGTCGACAAGAACTCCGATATATGCCTCGTGTCTTCCGAGAATGAGCGGGCTTTTGCCTGCGAGGCTCCGTCCGGCGTTGATGCCCGCCATGATCCCCTGGGCTGCCGCTTCCTCGTAACCCGACGTGCCGTTTACCTGGCCGGCGAAATAGAGCCCCCCGATCCTCCGCGATTCGAGAGTCGGGAGCAGCTGGTGCGGAGGATAATAATCGTACTCGATCGCGTAGCCGTATCGAACGATCGCGGCGTCCCCCAGCCCCGCGATCGAATGGATCATCTCCTCCTGCACGTCGCGGGGAAGGCTCGTCGAGAGCCCGTTGATATAGATTTCCGCCGACTCGCGCCCCTCGGGCTCAAGAAAGAGCTGATGCCGCTCCCGGTCGGAGAATCGGACCACCTTGTCCTCTATTGAGGGACAGTACCTTGGGCCGATGCCCCTGATGCGCCCCGCATAGAGGGGAGATCTGCCCAGATTCCTTCGAATGATCTCGTGCGTCTTTGCGTTCGTATAGGTTATGTGGCAAGGCACCTGGTCGCCGCTGATCTGCTTTGTTCTGAACGAGAAGGGAGAAGGTTCCTTGTCCCCGGCCTGCTCCTCGCAGCGCGAGAAATCGACGCTGTCCCTTGCGAGACGCGCCGGCGTGCCCGTCTTGAGCCTGCCGCGATCGATTCCGAGAGAGATCAGCTGATCCGCGAGCCTGCACGAAGGGGGCTCGCCCTCCCGTCCACCCGGAAAGCTCTCCTCCCCGATGTGCATGAGCCCGTTGGGAAAGGTGCCAAGGGCCAGAATGACCTTCGGCGCATAATACCGCTTCTCTCCGGCCGCCTCGACACCCTCGACCGCTCCGTTCCTTACCAGAACGGCCGTCGCCTCGGCCTCGACGAGAACGATATTATCGGCGCTCTCGATCGCCTTGAGCATCCGGCGGTGGTATGCCTTCTTATCCGCCTGCGCCCGGGGAGACCATACGGCGGGGCCCTTTGCCCTGTTCAGCATACGGAACTGTATGCCGGTCTCGTCGATTGCGAGCCCCATTTCGCCGCCCAGCGCATCCACCTCTCTGGCGAGCTGCCCCTTGGCGAGTCCGCCTATGGCAGGATTGCACGGCATTCTGGCGATATGCTCCCGACTCATCGTGAGGAGCAGCGTCTCCCGTCCCATCCTGCTCGCCGCGAGCGCCGCCTCGCACCCGGCGTGGCCGCCGCCTACGACGATGATATCGAACTCGAGCTTCCCGCCGTTAGTCATAATTATTATTAATAATGCCGTATTTCATTATTTAACAAGCAAGTTTCTTATAAAAGATTTGGCACCATTATTTTCCTATGCAGAATTTCGCGAATATCGTTTCGAGAAGGGCCTCCGACATCGAACGCCCCGTTATCGCGCCCAGGGCGTCCAGCGCGCATCTCGTCTCGACACTGAGAATCTCGGCGTGGGCTCCTATCTCGATCGCGGCCGAGAGCCGATCGAGCGCCTCGTCCGCCTCTCGCAGCGCGGCCGCCTGCCGCGCGTTCACCGCGATTCGCTCGCGGTCGAGATCTCCCGCCGAGCGCTTGACCGTTTTGTCGAATATCCAGGCTCGCAGACTCTCGAGCCCTTCCCGCTTGAGGGCCGAGACGGCGATCATGTCCCGTGCGCCGAGCCGCTCGCACGCATCGTCGCGCGAGTATCGCGGCTCGAGGTCGCTCTTGTTGAGCACGCACAGAAGTTTGTCCGGGTCAATCCGGGAGATTTCGTTTCTCGTTTCATTCGTGATCTCATCGCTCCCGTCGACGACGAACAGAACAATGTCCGCCTCGAGTGCGGCCGCTCTCGCAATCTCGATTCCCTTCGCTTCGATCTCGCAGCGCGTCTGGGCGATGCCGGCCGTATCCTCGAGGCGGCACGTGAAGCCGCCGACGTGTATCCTCTCGCGAAGAATGTCTCTCGTCGTTCCGGCGATGGGGGAGACGATCGCCCGCTCTTCGCCGAGGAGCGTGTTGTAGAGGCTGCTCTTCCCGACGTTCGGCCCTCCGAGAATCGTCACGCGAATGCCGCGGCGCAGCCTTTCTCCGGCGATCTCGGATTCGAGGAGCGCCGCGATCGCCGTGCGGGCCTTCCGCGCGGCCTCGAGCGTGTCGCGCGGGGAATACCCCGGCAGATCCTCTTCGGAGAAATCGATCGACGCTTCGATGAGGGCGAGCTCCCCGAGGAGCACTTCCTCGAGCGCGCGCACCTTGCGCGAAAGCGCACCCCCGAGCTGTTCGAGCGCGACCTTCCGTTGGAGCTTCGTCTCCGCCGATATGAGATCGACGACCGCCTCCGCCTGCGCGAGGTCGAGCTTCCCGTTGAGGAAGGCTCTTTTCGTGAATTCACCGGGAGTGGCGAGCCGGGCGCCGAGCCGCACGATCTCGCCGATGAGGTCCGAGACGACCTGCATGCTTCCGTGGCACGAGATTTCCACCATGTCTTCGCCCGTATAGCTCGCGGGGGCGCGCATGACGGCAACGAGCGCCTCGTCGATCGGCTCGCCTGAGCCATCGCTGAGAGTAACGAGGGACAGGGTGCGGGAGGGAGCGAGCTGCGCGCCGGGAGCCATCGCGTCGAGAATACGCACGGCCGAGCTCCCCGAAATGCGCACGACGGCGATCCCCGACTCGCCCGGCGGGGTGCTGAGCGCGACGATTGCGTCATTCTCCATGATTCGTCAGCGGTTGCCCTGCCGCCTGCCGTCGTCCGGTTTCGCGGGCGAGATGCAGACCTTCCGAAGGTCGCCGTTTCCGATCGTGTAGGTCGAGATGCCATCGAGGCCGGCGAGCGCCATATGCACGACGCGGCGCTCGGAGGCGTACATCGGCTCGAGCGTCACGTCGTGGTTGCTCTTCTTCGCCTTTTCCGCGGCCTTGACGGCCTTCTGCTTTAAAATCTCGTGGCGGTTCCTGAGGTAGCCTCCCACGTCCAGCGTGAGCCGCTGATACCCGCCCATTCTTTTCGACACGATGCGGCCGACGAGGTGCTGGAGGGAGGTCAGCGTGTCCCCTTTGCGCCCGATGAGAAGCCCATCGACCCCCGCGGTCTCGACGTTGACGTAGGTCGTCCCGTCCTGCTCTTCGGAAAACAGCCGGTAATTCACGTCGAGACATTCCATGATCGCGCGCGTGATATAGTCGACGATCTCCTCGACGCCGCTCCCCGATTTCTTGCGCGTTACGCAAATCTTCGCGTCGCGCGAACCGAATATGCTGAGAAAGCCCTTCTGCCCGGGGTCTATTATCTTGATCTCGACCTCGTCGATGCGGGCGCGGAGCGTCTCGAGCCCTTTTTCGAGCGCCTTCTCGACGGTCTTCCCCGTCATTTCGACGCTGTCCGACCGGATCTCTTCCCGGTTCTTGCTTTTTTCTTTATCGCGTCCGAATATGCCCATGCAAGTTCCTGCCTTTCCTTACGCGGTGAGCCTCGTCGCCTCTTCGGCGTTGAGCTCCTTCTGCACAAAATATTGCTGGACGATTGTGGCCACATTGTTCACCAGCCAGTAGAGGACGAGCCCCGACGGCATGGTGTAGAAGAATACGGTCATGATGACCGGCATGAGATAGGTCATCATCTTCGTCTGCGCCGCGGGCACCGCATCTCCCGTCGGCGAGCCGCCCATCTTCGACTGGTAGAGCATCGCTCCGCCCATGAGAATGGGGAGGAGGTGAAATTCGCTGCCGATGATCGGGATCGACAACGTCCACCTGAAGAGCGTGTCCGGCATCGAAAGATCGTTGATCCAGCCCACGAACGGGGCGTTCCGGAGCTCGATCGTATTGCTCAGAACGCTGTAGAGGGCGAAAAATACCGGCATCTGGAACACGAGCGGCAGGCATCCACCGAGCGGATTCACGCCCGCCTCCTTGTAGAGCTTCATGACCTCCTTGTTCTGCCGGTCCCGGTCCCCCTTGTACTTCTCCTGGATCTCCTTGAGCTTCGGCTGAATGCGCTGCATGTCCTTCATCGCCTTGAAGCTCTTGTGGGTGAGGCGGTAGAAGAGGAGCTTCGTCAACAGAGAGAGGATGATGATGACGACTCCATAGTTCGGGATGACCCGCCCCATCCAGACCATGAGCTTCAGAATACCGACGCTCATGAACCGCAGCCGCCCGAGGTCGATCGTTTTCTCGAGCCCCACGCCGAACGCCTTGAGCGATTTCATGTCGAGGGGTCCGACGTACCACGTGAACGAATCCTCGATCTCTCGCGGGTCCCCCCGGAACGGATACGCGATCGCGTACCCGACGAAGCCCTTGTCCCGCTCGCCGAGGAGGGCGAGCGTGCCCGATCCCCGGTTTTCCTTCGACGCGATGAGCGCGCTCAGGAAATATTTCGTCCGCGCCCCGGCCCAGACGACCGTGCCGTCGTACGCGCGCCTCGTCTCCTTCGAGAACTTGCTCAACGGCACCTGATAGTATTCGGCCCCGACCATGCCGAGCGCCGCGAACTTTGTCTGCTCGAGCTTGATATTGGTCTCGCTCGAGGCGAGCCCGCTCTCCCAACCGATCGAATACGCGCCGCTGCTCTCCATCTCCCCTTCGCGCCTGAACGCGACCTTGACGCCGACGCTGTATCCGCCGCGAGAGAACGTGAGCCGCTTTTCAACGTACTCGCCCCCGGGCCCCAAGCGCTTGAAAAGGATCTCCGCCGTCTCGCGCCCCTCGCCGAGCACGACCCGGGCGCTGTCGGCGACGGGAGCGCCGTCGACGAACGCTTCGAAGCCGAGCCCGGAGAGCTTCTTCCATTCGCCGTTCTGCAGAAGGCCGATCGCGAGACCTCCCTCGGCCTCGGCGGGAACGAGCTCGACGGGGCTGCCATCCTTCCTCTTGAAGCTCGCGAAGGCGACGCTCTCAACCTCCCCGCCGACGCTCGAGAGCACGACCTTCATCTTGTCGGTCACGATCGTTATTCTCGCCGCCACGGTCGTCGCGCCGCCGGGAAGAAGGAATGCGCTCGTGCCCGCCGGCGCCGCACCCGGCGTGTCGGGCGAGCCCGATACCGCAAGCGTCTCCTCCTCGGCGACCCCCCGCTCGAGCGCGGCCAGCGAATCGGCGCGCTCTTTCACGCGGACCTCCGCCGCCCGATCCGCGGCGAGTTTCTTCTGCTGCGGCGCCGCGTAGAACACCTGCCAGCCGATGAGTATGACAAACGTCAGACCGATCGCCATCAACGATCTCTTGTCCATGCCGTCCTTTCGTTCGGAAACCGGGGGGTCTCGAAAAACTATCGATGGTTCGCAGGCCGGAAAAGCCCCGTCGCGTCAACGCACGGGATCGTAGCCGCCGCTCGAGAAGGGGTGGCACCGCAGGATGCGCCTGATCGCAAGCGCCGTTCCCTTACCGGGACCGTGCAGCCGCAGCGCGTCCTCGGCGTACCGCGAACATGAAGGCGTGAATCGGCACACCGGTGGATGATAGGGAGAAACAACCACTCTGTATATGTGCAAAGCCGTAAGGCCGATCCGTGTAAGAATTCGCGATATCATCCGTTTGGTGAAATGAGTCCAGCCCTTCCCAACGAGCTCTCGACGTCCGCTAAGATCTCGTGGAACGTGCATTCCTTCGGGCGAAACGAGGCTACAAAAACGATCCAGAGATTCGTGTCGGTGAAACGATCTTCCAATCTCCTGAATATCTCTCTCATGTGCCTCTTCGCCCTGTTTCGCTGACAGGCCTTTCCTCTTTTCTTGCTTGCTACGAACCCGGGCACGACGCTGTCGCTTTCGTGCTTGAGAAAGTAAATGACGACCTTCGTCCCGGCTTCCCTCTTTCCCTCATTATAAACAAGACGAAACTGATTATTCTTTTTGAGCCTCCGCGATTGCATGCGGACATCTTCCCTCACGATTAGACGCTCAGGCGTTTTCTTCCCTTTGCTCTCCTCCTTTTCAGAACCAGGCGGCCGTTCTTCGTGCTCATGCGCTTGCGAAATCCGTGTGTCGTTTTCCTTCTTGTGTTGTGCGGCTGAAACGTTCGCTTCATTTTCCACCTTCTCCGATGATGGGTGTCTCCCGTATTCTTATGCCCTAGTATACAAAAGCAGAATACGATAGAAAAGACCTAAAACGTTGTCAAGCTAATAATCCCCCAAAATCATATCTCCGCTTGGCATCAAGGGTTTTCTCCCTCCTGCGAAAACCAGTCCAGGCCTCGTTTTCGATGTCAAGCCCAAAATGTCATTTATAATTTTTTTAATTTGCATCACACTAACGAGTTGTGGCTATTTTCCCCCGGCCAAGAAAATTGTCTTGATAAGCCGCCAGGTGTGTGATAGATTTCCCCCCGCGGGATGAGGGGACATTCCCCATGAGCGATACTGGCCACACCGTTTTACATCTTGGCCGACAGCTCTTTCTAAATGTGGATAACGCTCTGAAAGTGATATTTGAATCCCGCTGATTCTATTACAAAAAATGAAGTTGCGCGGTTATCCACATTTGTGGGCAACCTCTGCAATTCAAAGAGATTCATACTGGTCTCCTGGGGGATTTTGCTTTCCTTCCGGGGGGCCATAATCGGGGATTCAAGGGCTCTTTTTCTCTCATATCGACGATGAAAGACCGGCTCAAACACCTCTGGGATTCCATTCTCGAACGCGTGAGCTCGCACGTCAACGCGCAAAGCTTCCAGACCTGGTTCAAGCCGACGCGGCTCGTGAGTTGCGAGGACGGACATCTTGTGATCGAGGGCCCGAATCCCTTCTTCGTCGATTGGCTCGCGGAGCACCACCGGGCCAAGATCGAGCAGGCGGCGCGCGAAACGCTCGGCGAGCCCGTCTCGGTCGAGTTCGTTTCTTCTGCGAACCCGCCGCGCGTTTCCCCGCCCGAGGCGAGCGCGACGCGCTCGATGATCGTGAACGAGCCCGTCATTGTCCCCGAAAACGCCCAGCTCAACGCCCGCTACGTATTCGACGAGTTCGTCGTCGGAAGCAGCAACCGTTTCGCCCACGCGGCGGCGCTCGCCGTCGCCGACAACCCCGCGCGCGCCTACAATCCGCTTTTTATCTACGGCGGCGCGGGGCTCGGGAAGACCCACCTCATCCAGGCGATCGGACACCGCGTCATCGAGAAACACCCGAAGATGCGCATCTCGTACGTTTCCGCGGAAGGTTTCATGAACGACCTGATCCTCGCGATTCGCTCCGGCATCACGCACGAGTTCAAGGACCGGTACCGCAACATCGACATTCTCCTCATCGACGACGTCCACTTTCTCGCGGGAAAGGAAAGCACGCAGGAGGAGTTCTTTTTCACCTTCAACGCTCTCCACAACGCGAACAAGCAGATCGTCGTCACGAGCGACCGGCCGCCGAAGGAGATCCCCACGCTCCAGGAACGCCTCACGTCGCGCTTCGAGTGGGGGCTGATCGCGGACATACAACCCCCCGACACAGAGACGAGGATCGCGATCCTCCGGAAAAAAGTCGAAAAGGAGCATATCCCGATCCCCGACGACGTCATCCAGCTCATCGCGGAAAACGCGAAGTCCAATATCCGGGAGCTCGAAGGATCCCTCATCAAGCTGCTGGCCTACTCGAGCCTCGCCAGCCGCGAGATCACCGCGGATATGGCGCGCGACGTCCTGGCCGACATGGTGAAAAACAGCGCCCCGAAAAAAATCGCGGTCCAGGCCATTCAGAAAGCGGTCGCCCAGCACTTCGACATCCCGATTGACAGCCTCCGCGCGAAAACGAGAATCGCCCGCGTCGTCATCGCCCGCCAGGTCGGCATATATCTGTCGCGAGAGCTGACCGAGTTGTCTCTCGTCGAAATAGGGAAGCGTTTCGGCGGCCGCGATCACAGCACGGTTCTCCACGCGATCGCCAGGGTGAAGCAGGAGCTCGACCGGGATGCCTCGCTGAGGAGAAAGGTTCAGGCGCTTCTCGAAGAACTTTCGGCCTGATCCGGCGCCCGGCTTCGGGGGCTTTCCCACACTATCAACAGAACGGTTGTTGATACCTATAGATTGGGCTTCCTGATTGAGTGCTTTGTTGAAAACTTCGGGATTCCCACAGAGCACTCAACAAGGCCCCGTGTGGAAATATCGATATGGGGTTTCGGGATTTTGATGGTTTCAACAAATACACAGGGCCTACTCCTACTACAGAATCTTTCTATAATAAGGAGTAGGAGTAAAGAAGGGGATTATAGGGGAGTGGGTTTTTTGAGCCTTGGACTGTTTTTCCTTGAAGCCGTACAGAGTATGCCGTATTATGGCCTTTCCATTTTGGAACCGGCAAGTATAAGAGTAATTTGATCCACTCCACATCAGGAGGTGGCGGCGTGAAGGTCAGTGTCCCTCTCAGTGAGCTCAACCATAAAATGAACGCCATATCAGGCGTTGTCCCGGGTAAAACGACGATGCCGATTCTATCGACCGTTCTTATGAGCGCGGAGAATGGAATATTCAGTATATCCGCCACCGATCTTGATATATCGGTAACATCGAGAGTCAACGGGACGGTCGTGGAAGAGGGAAAAATCGCGGCGCCGGCAAAGAAGCTTGCGGAGATCGTAAAATCGCTTGCGGGGGACGAAGTGGCGCTCGACGCAGAGGGAGACAAGCTGACGCTCTCGTGCGGAAAGAGCAGGTTCGTCATGAACGCGCGGAGCGCGGACGATTTCCCGAAGCTTCCGAAACAGGAAGGCAAAACGTCATTCGCGATAGATCCCGAGATCGTCGGTGCTCTCGTTCAGAAAACGACGTATGCGGTGTCGACCGATCTCACGAGACCCGCCCTGTGCGGCGTGCTGTGGGAAGTCGACCGTAAGGGAATCTCGATGGTGGCGACCGACGGGCACCGGCTCGCGAAGGTCGAGATCGCGCTGGACCTGGGGAGCGTCCAGAAGATGGACGTCATCGTTCCGCCGAAGGCGCTCGGGACGATGCGGATCTACGCCGAGGGAGAAAAAGAAGTGCGGATCTCGATCGGCGAGAACAGCATCAGCTTCGACATGAAGGAAACGACGATATATTCGCGGCTCCTCGAAGGGCCGTTCCCCAATTACCAGAGGGTCATTCCGGCGAAGAACGAAAAAGAGCTCGTTGTATCGCGCTCGGCCCTGGCCGAGGCGACGAAGCGCGTATCCATCCTTTCCGACACGCTCACGAAGCAGGTCGTCTTCTCGATTGGCAAGACCAAGCTCATGCTCAACGTCAGCACGCAGGAGCTCGGCGAGGCGCGCGAGGAAATCGAGGCCTCCTTCTCGGGAGAAGCCATGGACATCGGCTACAACGCCAACTACGTTCTCGACATTCTCCGGACGATGGGCGACGCCGAGGAGATCGTTTTCCTCCTCGATCGGCCCGACAATGCGGCCGTCGTGAAGCCCGCGAGCGAGGGCGGAAACCTGAAGCAGGTCTGCATCATCATGCCTTTGAGGATAGGGTGACCATCGGGTGAAGGGGGCGGGGTGACGGCGGGTGATCGTTCGCGGCGTCGACATTGTTAATTTCCGCAACATCGCGAAAGCGGAGCTTTCCTTCTCGCCCACATTCAATCTGATCACGGGGCGGAACGCGCAGGGCAAGACAAATCTTCTCGAGGCGATCTATCTCTTTTCTCTCGGACGCTCCTTCAGGACGCGAAGTCTCGATGAGGTAATCCGGTTCGGCGAGGAATACTTCTACGCCGGGCTCAGGGGGAGGAGCGATGCGGGAGTCGATTTCACGATCGAGGCGGGGGCCGAGCGGGGGGGAAGGACGAAGGTGTCGAGTAACGGGAAAAAGGCCTCGGGGCTCGCGGAGATAGTCGGGATCATACCGGGGGTCATTTTCGTCGCGGAGGATATCCTTCTCGCGGCGGGTCCGCCCGCGGAGAGACGAGCGTACCTCGATTATACGGCGGCACAGATATCCCCCTTGTACCTCCGCGGGATCAAAGAGTACCGCGGGGCGCTCAGGCAGCGAAACGCCCTTCTCGAGCGCGCCGCGCGGGAAGGCGGCGCGCCTCTCGGAATCGAGCCGTGGGACGCCGCGCTCGCCGAAAAAGGGGCGGCGATCGTACGGATGCGCCTCGAGACGATGCGGGAGGTAGAGGCGCGGGCCCGCACGCTCCTCGGCGAGATCCTGGGGGACGCGGCCGGCTTCAGCATGCGGTACGTCTGCTCCTTCAATCCTTCGGGCAAGGAGCCCGGGGAGGCGCTTCGGGAAGCGCTCGCGAGGGTCCGGGAGGCGGAACGGAGGAGAGGCTACACGATGGCGGGACCGCATTTCGACGACGTGCAGATATTCCTCGAGGAGTCCGAGATCAGGCGCTTCGGGTCGCAGGGGCGAAAGCGCCTCGCCGCCCTGGTGCTCAAGCTCTCCCAGGCGCTCACCATCCTCGAAAAGCGCGGGGAGAAGCCGGTCGTTCTTCTCGACGACATCTTTTCGGAGCTCGACCGCGAAACGGCGGAGCGCGTGAGGGGGCACCTCGCGGACAGCTACCAGAGCTTCATCACAACTCCGCGGCCGGACGAGTTCGGCGCCACGGGCCCGGGGGCCGCGCGCTTCTCCGTGGATGCGGGAATGATAACGCCTCTCGGCTAGCGGGTGGGGATGGCGCCGGACATTCCCGCTCCGAGCCCAGTCGCAGAGCTCCAATGGGCTCATTCGCGGGAATGTCCGCGCCGGCACCGTTAGCGGGTGGCGCCCATGGGGCCCCCGCACGCAGCGCAGCGAGCTTTGCGAGCGAGCACGTGCGGGGTGCAATGGGCGACAGGACCCGCGTAGCAAGCGAAAAAATGAGCCCGGCGCGGTCTAAATTCTTGTGTCTTTTTTCAGGGTTTGCTAATAAAATTCCACATCCGCAGGGAGGTACGCTTCGCCGTGGATACGAAATCATCCGCGAGGGTCGGGGAGATCCTCCCCCGCGTGCTCGAGCTCTTGGGGCTCGACAACAAGTTCGAAGAGGTGAAGCTCATGCGGGGATGGGCGGAGGTGGTGGGGCCCGTGATCGCGCAAAGAAGCCGCCCGCGGATGCTGAAGGACGGCATCCTCTTTATAGAAGTCGAGAACAGCGTTTGGATGCAGGAACTGTGGTTCCATCAGAAACAGATCGTCGATCGCATCAAGAAGGAATATCCGAAGATCGAGGTCAAGGGCATTCGCCTCGAGATTGAAAGGGAGAACAGATAACGGATGAGCCAGGATTATACCGCAAAAGGGATACAGGTTCTCAAGGGGCTCGAAGCCGTGCGCAAGCGCCCGGCGATGTACATCGGCTCCACCGACCTGCACGGTCTTCACCACATGATCTACGAGGTCGTGGACAACTCCATCGACGAGGCGATGGCGGGGCACTGCGACCAGATCGACATATCGATCCAGAAAGAGGGCACCGTCACGGTGATCGACAACGGACGAGGAATTCCCGTGGATATCCATCCGACGCAGAAGCGGCCCGCCGTGGAGGTCGTTCTCACGATGCTCCACGCGGGGGGGAAGTTCGATCACAAGAGCTACAAGGTCTCGGGAGGGTTGCACGGCGTCGGCGTCTCCGTGGTGAACGCGCTCTCCGAGTGGCTCGAGGTCGAGATATGGCGCGAGGAGAAGGCCTATACGCAGCGTTACGAGCGCGGCGCCCCCGCGCACGATCTCAAGACCGAACCGCAGACGGGCAAGAAGGATCGCCGGGGGACTCGCGTGACCTTCTATCCCGACAAGGAAATCTTCACGACGATGGAGTTCAGCTTCGACACGCTGTCTCAGAGATTCCGCGAGCTCGCGTTCCTCAACAAGGGGATCACGATCAACTTCGAGGACGAGCGGACGAATAAGAAACACGAGTTCAAATATTCGGGGGGCATCGTCTCGTTCGTCAAGTTCCTCAACCAGAACAAGGACGTTCTCCATACGCCGCCGATTTATATCGAGGACAAGCGCGACGACTATGAGCTCGAATGCGCGATTCAGTACAACGACGGATACGCCGAGAGCATCTTCGCCTTCGCGAACAACATCAATACGATCGACGGAGGCACGCACCTCATCGGCTTCAAGGCCGCGCTCACGCGCACGCTCAACAACTACGCCGCGAAAGCGGCCATGTTCAAGAAAGAGAAAACGGTGTTGACGGGGGACGACATCCGCGAAGGCATCGCCGCCGTCATCAGCGTGAAACTCCCCGAACCCCAGTTCGAGGGGCAGACGAAGGGGAAGCTCGGGAACAGCGAGATCAAGGGCTACGTCGAGAGCGCCGTCGGGCAGCGGCTCTCGGAATACCTCGAGGAGCATCCGCCCGTCGCGCACAAGATCATCGACAAGGCGCTCCAGACGGCGCGCGCGCGGGAGGCGGCGCGCAAGGCGCGCGACCTCGTGCGGCGCAAGAGCGCTCTCGAGACGTCGACGCTCCCCGGCAAGCTCGCCGACTGTTCGCTCGGGGACCCCGCCCAGTGCGAGCTCTACCTCGTCGAGGGGGATTCGGCGGGGGGCTCGGCGAAGCAGGGACGCGACAGGCGCTTTCAGGCGATTCTCCCGCTCCGCGGGAAGATTCTCAACGTCGAGAAGGCCCGGCTCGACAAGATTCTCTCGAACGAAGAGGTCATAACGGTCATCACCGCGCTCGGCACGGGCGTCGGCGAGGAGGATTTCGATATCTCGAAGGCGCGCTACCACAAGATCATCATCATGACCGACGCCGACGTCGACGGGGCGCACATCCGGACGCTCATCCTCACGCTCCTGTTCCGGCACCTGCCCGAGCTCGTGAAACAGGGATACGTGTACATCGCGCAGCCGCCCCTCTACCGCCTCAAGAAGGGCGCCGACGAGCGATACGCATACGACGACAAGGAAAAGGACAAGATCCTCAAGGAGCTCGGCGGGAGCAAGGGCGTGTACCTGCAGCGGTACAAGGGTCTCGGCGAGATGAATCCCGATCAGCTCTGGATGACGACAATGGACCCCGAGAGGCGCACGATCCGCAAGGTCACCCTCGAGGACGCGGTGGAGGCGGACCACATCTTCACGATCCTCATGGGGGACGCGGTCGAGCCGCGCAAGAAGTTCATCATCGATAACGCGCTCTCGGTGCGGAATCTGGATATTTGACACAAGAGGAGCAGGGAATGGACATCAGCCGCCAGCGGATCATACCGGTCTATATAGAAGACGAAATGCAGACCAGCTACCTCGATTACTCGATGAGCGTCATCGTCTCCCGCGCGCTCCCCGACGTTCGGGACGGCCTCAAGCCGGTCCACCGGCGGATCCTGCTCGCGATGAACGACCTCGGCGTCATGCACAACAAGCCGTACCGCAAGTCCGCGAAACTCACCGGAGACGTAACCGGCAACTACCACCCCCACGGCACGTCCAGCGTATACGACGCGGTCGCCCGCATGGCGCAGGATTTCTCGATGCGCTATCCCCTCGTCGACGGGCAGGGGAACTTCGGTTCGGTCGACGGCGACCCTCCCGCGGCGGAACGGTATACCGAGGTGCGGATGACGGAGATCGCCGAGGAGCTCCTCGCCGATCTCGAAAAGGAGACGGTCGAGCTCGGACCCAACTACGACGAGACGCGCCAGATGGCGCTCGTGCTGCCGGGTAAGGTACCGAACCTCCTCATCAACGGGGCGGCAGGCATCGCCGTCGGCATGGCGACGAACATCCCGCCGCACAACTTCTGCGAGATCATCGCCGGGCTCAAGATGCTCCTCGACAAACCCGCCGCGACCGTCGAGGAGATCTCGAAGGTCGTCACGGGCCCCGACTTCCCGACGGGGGGTATCATTTACGGAAGGGCCGGCATCCGCGAGGCCTACGCGACCGGCAGGGGGAAGGTCATACTTCGCGCCCGCGCGACGATCGAAACGCAGAAGAGTGGCAAGATGAGCGTCATTGTGAACGAGATCCCCTATCAGGCCAACAAGGCCTCCATCATAGAGAAGATCGCCCACCTCGTGCGCGACGGGAAGCTCGAGGGCATCTCCGACATCCGCGACGAATCGGACAAGGAAGGGATGCGCATCGCCATCGAGCTCAAGAAAGACGCCTACCCGAAGGTCGTCCTCAACCAGCTCTTCGCCCACACGCAGCTCCAGGTGACGTTCGGGATCATCATGCTCGCGCTCGACAAGATGCGCCCCGTCGTCATGAACCTCAAGGAGCTCATGGAGTGCTTCCTCGCGCATCGCGAGGAGGTCATCACCCGGCGCACGAAGTACGACCTTGCCCGGGCCGAGGAGCGGGCCCACATCCTCGAGGGGTACAAGATCGCGCTCGACCATATCGACGAGATCGTACAGCTCATCAAGAAGAGCGCCTCCCCCGACGAGGCCCGCAAGGGGCTCGTGAAGACGTTCAAGCTCTCGGAAATCCAGGCTCAGGCGATCCTCGACCTGCGGCTCCAGCGCCTCACCGGTCTCGAACGCAAGAAAATCGAGGACGAATACCTCGAGCTCATCAAGAAGATCGAATATTTCCGCTCGATCCTCGAGAGCCGCACGCGGCTCCTCGGAATCATCCGCGACGAGCTCGACGACCTCAACACCCGCTTCGGCGACGAGCGCCGGACCGACATCGTCGACCAGGAAGGCGAGTTCCAGATCGAGGATCTGATCGCCGAAGAGAACATGATCATCACGATCACCCATACCGGCTACATCAAGCGCATCCCGACCGGGACCTACCGGCGCCAGCGCCGCGGCGGGAAAGGGATCTCCGGGATGGGCATGAAGGACGAGGATTTCATCGAGCATCTCTTCATCGCCTCGACGCACAGCTACCTGCTCTTCTTCACCGACAAGGGGCGGTGCTTCTGGGTGAAGGTGCACGAGCTCCCGCAGGGCGGGCGTCTCGCCCGCGGCAAGGCGATCGTGAACCTCCTCGAGATGTCGCGCGACGAGAAGATCACCGCCTTCGTCCCCGTGGGCGATTTCAAACAGGACGCCTATCTCATGCTCGCGACGAAGGACGGCTTCATCAAGAAGACGCACATCTCCGCCTACGCGAACCCGCGGCGCGGCGGCATCATCGCGGTGATCCTCCGCGAGGGGGACAGCCTCATCGCGGCGAAGCTCACCTCGGGGAGCGACGACATCATCCTCGCGAAGCGCAAGGGGAAGGCTATCCGGTTCGGCGAGAAGGACGTCCGCGACATGGGGCGCTCGACCCAGGGCGTGACGGGAGTCAAGCTCGACAAGGACGACAACGTCGTGTCGATGGTCGTCGTGAAGCGCGGGGGGGAGCTTGTCGCCGTGACCGAGCACGGCTACGGCAAACGCACGAGAATTGGCGATTTCAGAAATATCAAGCGTGGCGGCAAGGGCGTCGTCGCCATCTCCACCGACGCGAGGAACGGCGATCTCGTCGCCGTCAAGGAAGTGATCGAGGAGGACGAAGTGATGATCATCACGCGCAACGGGATCATCATACGCTCCCCGGTCAACAGCATCTCCATTCTCGGGAGACCTGCGAAGGGCGTGAAGCTCATCAGCCTCGCCGAGGGAGACGCCGTCGTCGATGTCACGCTCATGGCCGGCGAAAAGATTCCGGAAGGCGAAATCGCGGAAGGGGATGAAGGGGAAGAGGTGGACGGGGAAGATATCGGCGACGAGGCCGGTGACGAAGAGGCCGAGGCGGCCGAAGAGGAAACTGGCGGAGAGCCGGAAGAGAAGTAGATGCGCTCAACCCGGATCACGCCATCGACAGCCCCGCTCGAGCGAGCCTACCTGGTCGGCATAACGCTGCCCCGCGCCAGGCGCGAAGACGAGATCCAAAACCTCGCCGAGCTCGATCTCCTCGCCCGCAGCGCGGGCGCCGAGGTCGTCGGGCGGATACTGCAGTCCCGCACGCGCGTCGACGGCACGACCTTCATCGGCAAGGGCAAGATCGAGGAGCTTGCCCGGGAGATCCACGACCACGGCGCGAACATCGTTATATTCGACGACGATCTTACTCCCGCCCAGGCGCGCAACATCGAGAAGATTCTCGAAGTCAACGTCATCGATCGCACGGAGCTCATCCTCGACATATTCGCTCGGCGCGCGCGCACGCGGCAGGCGCGGATCCAGGTGGAGATCGCGCAGCTCAACTACGCGCTGCCGCGGCTCAGGCGCCTCTGGGAGCACCTCTCCCGCCAGGCGGGGGGCATCGGTACGAGGGGCCCGGGCGAGACGCAGATCGAGGTCGATCGCCGCAGGGCCCGCGACCGGATTGCCGGCCTCGAGAGGGAGCTCGAGAAGATTCATCGCGGCGCCGGGGAGCGCCGCAAGCGGCGCGAGGGGATCTTCACCGTCACGATCGTCGGGTATACGAACGCGGGCAAGTCGACGCTCCTCAACCGGATCGCGGGGAGCGGCGTCCTCGAGAGCGACCGCCTGTTCTCCACCCTCGACTCGACGACGCGCCGCGTCACAAGCCCGGGAGGCGAGGCGTTTCTCCTGACCGATACGATCGGATTCATCAGGAAGCTCCCGACCCACCTCGTCGACAGCTTCAAGGTGACGCTCCTCGACGTGCGGGAAGCGGATCTGCTTCTCCACGTCGCCGACGCCTCGATCGACCGCTGCGATGAGCACATCGACGTCGTCAACGCCGTTCTCGATGACGTTCTGGCAAAGGGCAGTCGCGGGGATGCGGGCGCCGCCGCCTCGCGCGTTCCGACCGTTCTCGTCCTCAACAAGATCGATCTCATCGAAGACGCCGGCCGTAGGAACGCGCTCCGCGTCAAGCACCCGGATGCCGTCCTGACGAGCGCCGCGACGGGCGAAGGGGCGGACGCGCTTCTCGAGATCGTCGAGTCCCACCTCGGCAAAGAGCTCGTCGAAGCGGAGGTCCTGGTCTCCCCCGAGGAGGGCCGGGCCATCGCCCTGATCGAACGATCCGCGAAGGTTCTCTCGCGAAAGCTCGCGGGGGGCCGCATGGTTTTCAGGGTGCGGGTGCGGAAGCGGGAGCTCGCGATTCTCGAGAGGGAGCGCGCCGTTCGTCTGCGAGTCACGCCGTCATCGTGAGCCGGGCGGCATGTCCCGCCTGAACCGCAGCCTGTCTCCGTCGATCGTGACCAACGGATATCTCCGGACGATCTCCGAGCGCTGCGAGGACAGGGCCGGACTGGCCGCCTTGATGGCGTAGTTGTGGTCGAGCTGCAAGGCTATGAAGCGCGCAAGGATCACGAAGAACAGCGGCACCACGAAAGGCACGAGCCGCCGCCACCCCCGGTGCGCGATGAGCCGCGAGCAGTAGACCGCGCCCGCCGAGAGCACGAGGACGAATCCGATCGATACGAGATAGAGGTGCCGGATGTTGAGCCAGTCCGCCGGGAACTGGAAGAAGGCGAACGGGAGCAGCATGATGTAGGTCCACGCGATAAAGAAACGGATCGTGTGGTTGCCGAAGATGAAGCCGAAAAACGAATAGGAGACAACCGTGAGCGCGATGGCGATTCGGATCTCCGTGGCCAGGCCGTACACGAGCCGCACGACCGGGCCCGCCTGCGCGACGAGATGCGACGTGTGGATCGGAAAGATCATTCGCACGAGATAGCTGATGACGTTCTTCGCGGCGTAGAGGACGTACTTGATCGGTCCCGGATTCTCCGTGTAGAAGGACGGAGAATAGTGGAAGATCTGTGTTTTCAGTATGAGCGCCGCGGCCGCGATCACGAGAAGCAGAATGAAATTCGGGCTGATGACCCGGCGCCCCCGTTCTTTCCGGAAGAAATAATTGAACGCGAGAAAGGCGCCGAGGATCGAGAGGCTCGTGCTCCTCGTGAACATCGAGCCGATGAAAAAGATTAGCGAGAGCAGATACCACGGCGACCGCATCTTGCCCCCGCCGACGAGCTCGGTCCTGAAATAGAAAACCATCGTGAAAAGAGTGAGTGTCGTGATGAGGAGGTCTTCGAGCCCCGACATGATCATGATCGATTTGCCGAAATTGCCGACCGTGAAGACGAAGAGAAGCCCCGAAAGCACCGCGACCGTGCGGTCGCGGTGCAGCGTCTGCACGAGGAGATATACGAGAAACGCATTGAGGCCGTGGAGCAACAGGTTGAAAAGGAAGTAGCCCCGGGGCTCGAACCCGAAACGGTCGAACAGGAAATAGGACACTCCGTAGACGAGCGGCTGGAACTTGTACGGCTGCGCGTTGTCGAAGAGGGCGGCCTTGGTCTCCGTCATGTGGAGGTTGTGCGCGAGGTAGCCGAAATCGTCGCCGTGCCAGAAGCCGTTGTCGAGGGCGATCTGGAAATAGAGGAAGCTGAGCGCGAGAAACAAGGCGCACAGCAGGGCATTCAGCAGAAACGGCTTCAAAGGTCCCTCCGGCTTATGGGGCGGCGCACACTGAATGGGGCGAAGCGTACCATGCGCCCCCGCCGCCAGTCAATAAAAGAGGGCTCCGATGCCGGAGCCCTCACCCTGCGGGATCCCGGGGGATGCCGGCGAGCGCCGCTACTCCTGGAGGAACAGGTGCGCGAATACCTTCGCGTCTCCCACCATGTTCTCGATGATCGTGTACTCGTTCGGCTGGTGCGCGACCTCGTCGATCTTCGACCAGACGACCGCGCCGAAGCCGTGGCGCCTGAAGAACGCCGCCACCGTGCCGCCTCCGATGCCCTTCGGCTTCGCCTTCACGCGATAGACCGCCTTGATCGCGGCCGAAAGGGCTATGACGACCGGTGCATCGGGCGGCGTGGCCGGAGCCGCGTCCTCGCGCTGCGCCGCGTCGGTCGTGATCTTCACGCCGAACTTCTCCTCGATCTCCTTGATCATCCCCTTGATCGCGGTGTACACGGCCTCGACCTTGATCTCGGGGAGGATCCGCATGTCGATGTAGATGACGTCGTCCCCGGGGATCGTGTTGATGTTGGGGACGTTCGCCTCTTTCTTCGTCGGCTCGAAAGTGCTGATCGGCGGATCGAAAACCTTGTTCTTCTGCGGGAAGAGCTTGTAGAGCTTGTCGATCTTCGTGATGAGGTGCGCGGCCGCCCGGTGCGCGTTGATCCCCTGCTTCGGGGTCGAGGCGTGGCACTGCTTGCCCTTCGTCTCGATCTTGAGCCAGAAGATCGACTTCTCGGCGACCTCGATCATCGTGCCGTCCGGCGCTCCGGCGTCGGGAACGACGATGAAGTCGTTCTTCTGGAAGAGGTTGCCGTGCTTTTCGAGGAGGAACTGAATGCCGTGCTTGCTCCCCGTCTCCTCGTCGGCGACGAGGATGAGGCCGACGTCATACGTGGGAACGATGCCGAGCTGGCGGAGCGCCTTCGCCGCGAAGAGCGGCGTGACGATCCCGTGCTGATTGTCCTCCACGCCGCGGCCGTATATCTTGCCCCCCTCGATTCTGACCTTGTACGGATCGCCAGTCCACTTGTTCAGATCCCCGGGCGGGACGATGTCGAGGTGCCCCATGGCCCAGACGCGCCGGGCCGACGATTTTCCCTTCATCAGGGCGACGAGGTTCGGCCTGACACCGGAAGGAACGGTCGGGTCGGGCGAGTCGTACTGGTCGATCTTGTCGAAAATCTTCTCGTTCTCGAGCCAGCCCTTGAAGAACGCGGCCTTTTTCGTCTCCCCCTCGCCGTCGTTGACGGGCGCGAGCGCCGGTATGGCGGTGAGCTGCGTCTGGAGAGCGATCATCTCGTCGCGATAGGTTTCGACCTTCGCGTACACCTTCTTGAGCACCTTCGAATCCATCAGTCATCCCCCTCTTCCGTAACCGGAAAACCCTTGTGGGCGCGCTCCCGAAGGGCCTTTTGGCTGGCGCGCCGCTCGTGAGGAACGACGCTAGCACCCTGCCGGGGCTCCGTCAAGGCCCAATTCGGGTTGAATCGGGTTGAATGCGGGGGCGGATCCGTCGTACCCTTGGGCGCGAGACAGTTTGGAGAAAGGGTGCTCGAAAGGAGGAGACTCGTTATGACACGAGGACTGATGTTCGTCGGACTAGCGCTCCTCGCCTTCGCGGCGTGGAGCGGCTGCGCGAAAAAGGAGAAAATTATGATCGAGCCGGCGGCGGATGCGGGGAAGCGGCTCGAAGCGTATGCGACATACGACATCGAGGTGCCATGGGAAGTCATCGGGGAGCGGAACAGGCCCGCCCTCCAGAAGCTCTACGAGGCGTCGCGGATCATGGACGAGCTGTTCGTTCGCCAGGTCTGGGCGCGGAACGTCGAGCTCCGCGACGAGATCGGCCGCCGAGGGAACCCGGAGCTCTCCCGGTTCTTCTGGCGCAACTTCGGGCCGTGGGACCGCCTCGACGACAACGCCCCCGTCCTCGTCAAGGACGCGAAGCCCGCGGGCGCGAACTTCTATCCTCCCGATATGACGAAGGAGGAGTTCGAGAACTGGGTCAAGAATCACCCGGCGGACAAGGCGGCCTTCGAGAGCAATTTCACCGTGATCAAGCGGACGAAGGACAAAGGGCTCGAGGCCGTTCCCTATTCGAAGGAATACACAGAGCTGCTCACGGAGGCCGCGCGCCTTCTCGACGAAGCAGCGGCGCTCGTCGACAACGAGTCGCTCGCCAACTTCCTCAAGCTCCGCGCCAAGGCGTTCCTCTCGGACGACTATTTCGAGAGCGACATGGCCTGGATGGACGTGAAGGACAACGTGATCGACATCACGATCGGTCCCTACGAGGTCTATGAGGACAACCTCTTCAATTATAAGGCCGCCTTCGAGGCATTCCTCTGCGTGCGCGATCCCGAAGAGACGAAGAAGCTCGATGGGCTCAAGGCGTACGTCTCGAAGATGGAGGCGAATCTGCCCATCCCCGATCAGTACAAGAACACGACTCGCGGGATGGAGTCGCCGCTCTCCGTCGGGGACGAGATCTTCTCCGCCGGCGACACGAAGGCGGGCGTGCAGACGATCGCCTTCAACCTGCCGAACGACGAGCGCGTGCGCGAGGCCAAGGGGAGCAAAAAGGTGATGCTCCGCAACATCTGCAAGGCCAAATTCGAGAAGATACTCATGCCGATCGCGCAGCAGGTGATTGCGCCGGAGCTTCTCCCGTACGTCACCTTCGACACCTATTTCAACGAGATCCTGCTGCACGAGATCTCGCACGGCCTCGGCCCCGGCACGATCAAGCTCCCCGACGGCTCGACGACCACCGTCAACAAGGCGCTCCGCGAGACCTATTCGGGGATCGAAGAGGCCAAAGCCGATGTTGTGGGGGAGTACAATTTTTATTATCTTGTAAATGAAGGGTTTTTCCCCGAAGCGCTCGCGAAGGAGACGGCGGTGACCTATCTGGCCGGCTTCTTCCGGTCCGTGAGGTTCGGCGTCGGTGAGGCACACGGGAAGGCCGTGATGGCGATCTTCAACTACTTGAGGGAACGCGGCGCTTACGTCAGGGATCCGGCCACGGGGTACTGGTCGGTCGATTTCACCAAAATTCAGGATGCGGTCAAGGCGTGCGCGAGCGAGCTCCTCACGCTCGAGGCGCGCGGCGATTACGACGGGGCGAAGGCCTTTATGGAGAAATACGCCCAGATGGACCCGGAGCTCAAGGCCCAGCTCGACAATCTCAAGGGGATCCCGGTCGATATCGAGCCGAGATTCGCCATCGAAGGAGCGTTTGGCGGGACACTGAAGTAGAACTTTGATGTTCCATTAGATAGCAAATGGAAACGTAGAACCCCCGGCCCCTGTATTAAGGCCGGGTGACCACCTCCGATTAAGGTCGACCTTCGTGGGGGTATGTTGACCTTTCGGTGTTGGAGGTACCCTGGGCACCCGGCCTTTATCATGCCCGCCGCGCGCTCACTTGGCGCTTGATTTCGGGGCCAAAGACCGCTAATCTATTACTCTACCATAGCGTAAGGAGGATATTGATGCAGGCATTCCTCGATGGTTGCGCAAAATCGGTGCTCGAAGGGGACGCGGATGCGGCCGAGAAGCTTGCCCGCGAGGCGCTCGACAAGAAATATCCGCCGTTCGAGGTCATCGAGATGGGTTTCGTGAAGGGAATCAAGGAGGTGGGCCGCCTCTGGGAGGATGGCACGCTTTTTCTTCCCGAGCTCGTCATGGGCGCGGAAGCGATGAAGCGCGCGATGGCCGTTCTTCATCCGGCCCTCGCGAAGAGCGGGGCGCGGCCGAAATCCCTCGGCCACGTCGTCATCGGAACGATCGAGGGGGACATTCACGATATCGGGAAGACGCTCGTCGCGACGATGCTCTCGGCGAACGGTTTCGAGATCACCGACCTCGGCGCCGACGTCCCGGTTGTGAAATTCGTGGACGAGGTCGAGGCGCGCGGCGCGGGCTGCATCGCCGTATCGGCGCTCCTCACGACGACGATGTCGGGGCAGAGGCGCGTCGTCGATGAGCTCAAGAAACGCTCGCTCAAGGGCAAGGTGAAGGTTATGGTCGGCGGCGCTCCGTGCAGCGACGAGTGGGCGCGCGAGATCGGCGCCGACGGCTACGCCGGAGACGCGGTTGCGGCCGTTTCCCTCGCGCAGAGCCTCATGGGCTCGCGCGACTAATATCGAACAGGCGGCACGGGAGATCCGGGGGGCGCGATGCAGAAACACGATTTCCTCGAAACGATAAAGCGCAGGGTCGTCCTTTTCGACGGCGGCATGGGGAGCATGCTCATCGCCGCGGGGCTCACCCAGCGCGAGATTCCCGAGGCGTGGGTTCTCTCGAAGAGCGAGAAGATCGGCGAGGTGCACGCCGCGTATCTCGAGGCGGGCGCCGAGATCATCACGACGGCGACCTTCGGGGCGAGCCGTCTCAAGCTCGGCGCCTCCGAGGCCGGGAAGTCGCTCGACGCGGCGCGAGTGAACGAGAAGGGCGTCGAGGTCGCGCGGAAGGCGCTCGAGCGTTCGGGAAAGCGCGAGAGATTCGTCGCGGGGGACATCGGCCCGACGGGCCTCTTCTTTCCGCCCGTCGGCGCCCTCAAGGCCGACGAGGCCCGCGCGGCCTTCCGCGAGCAGGCGAAGGCGCTCGCCGCGGGCGGCGTGGATCTATTCATTATTGAGACGATGTACGATCTCCGCGAGGCCGTCGAGGCGCTGCGCGCCGTGAAGGAAGTGTCGAATCTCCCCGCCGTCGTCACGCTCACCTTCGACCGCAAGCCCCGGGGCTTTTTCACGATGATGGGGGACACGACGGACAAGGCCGTCGAAACGCTGCTCAAAGAAGGAGCGAGTGTCATAGGCGCGAACTGCACGCTCCAGAGCGGCGACATGATCGATCTTGCGGAGGAGTTCAGGTTTCTCACCGATGCGCCGCTCGCGTTTCAGCCGAACGCGGGGCGCCCCGTTATGGAGCACGGCGTCGCCGTGTATAAGCAGCGCCCCCGGGAATTCGCTGCTGACGCGGTGAAGATCGTGGCCGCGGGGGCCAACGCCGTGGGCGGGTGCTGCGGCACGACGCCCGAGTTCATCCGAGAGGTCCACGCGACACTCATACATGGAAAATGATGGAGCCTGTCGTTCTCGAAAAATTCGACGTCGCGATAGATCCCGCGGAGGTGCGGCGCTTCCTGGGCTCCAAGGACGCGGGGAGGCCCGCTCCCGCAGGGCGCTACGACGGGATTCTGGGCGAGGCAACGGGGGCGGCGAAGCGCCTCATCGTTCCGAAAGGGATATATACATACGCCGCCGGGCGCGAGCTCCCCGGCTCGACGATTTTCGCGCACCTCGACCGGATGGCGTTCTGCGTCTGCACAATAGGCCCCGCGCTCGAGGCCGAGGTGACGAGACTCTCGACGAGCGGCGAGCTGCTCAAGGCGGTCGTGCTCGACGCGATCGGATCGGTCGCGGCGGAATCGGCCGCGGCGCACATCGACGCGACGATCGCCGCGGAGGCGGCGCGGGAGGGGCTCAAGACGTCGTGCCGTGCGAGCCCGGGCTACGGCGACTGGGACGTGCGAGAGCAGGCGTCCATTTTCAAGCTGCTCCCCGCTGAGCGGATCGGCGTGCACCTGAGCGATACGTTCATGATGTCGCCGCGGAAGTCGGTCTCGTTCGCGATGCACGTCGCGGCGGAGCCCGGGAGGCTTCGCAGCGAGAACTCGTGCGAGAATTGCGGTCGGAAGGATTGTCGGTACCGGTTGGATTAGAGGGAGGACCGAATTGGAGAAAAACATGAATCCCCGAATAACCTGGTGGACGGAGAAGGCGAGAAGAAAGATCGTCGACGAGGCGAAGCGGATCCTCGAGGAGATCGGCGTTTTCGTCGAGAACGACGAGGCGCTGCGGCTTCTCGACGGCGCGGGCGCCCGCATCGACCAAAAGAGCCGCCAGGTGCGCATCCCGGCCGGGCTCGTCGAGAAGGCCGTGGAGAGCGCGCCTTCCAGGGTATCGCTCTATAACCGCAGCGGCGAGCAGGTCATGGATCTCGGTGGGGACCGCGTGCATTTCAATCCTGGCTCGGCGGCGCTGCGCATCTACGATCCGAAGGAGAAGCGGGCGCGAACACCCATCACGGCCGACCTCGTGAAGTTCGCCACGCTCATCGACGCGCTCCCGGGCTACGCCGCGCAGAGCACGGGGCTCATCGCGGGGGACGTGCCGCAGGAGATCCAGGACCGCTACCGGCTCTTCATCGCGCTCCAGTATTCGGTGAAGCCGGTCGTGACCGGCACCTTCCTCGTCGACGCATTCAAGGTGATGCACGAGATGCTCTCGACGGTCGCCGGGGACGCCGAGAAGCTTCGCGAGAAGCCGATGGCGATCTTCGACTGCTGCCCTTCACCCCCGCTCAAGTGGAGCGACCTCACCGCGCAGGCCCTCATCGATTGCGCGCGGACGGGAATCGTCGCCGAGCTCATTTCGATGCCGCTCACCGGTGCCACCTCGCCGGTCACCCTCGCCGGCGCTGTCGTGCAGCACTGCGCCGAATCGCTCAGCGGCGTCGTCATTCACCAGCTCGCGACGCCGGGCGCCCCGATAATCTACGGCGGATCCCCCGCGTGCTTCGACATGCGCAAGGGCACGACGCCGATGGGCGCCATCGAGACGATGATGATCGACGGCGCCTATGCCGAGATCGGAAAGCACCTCGGGCTTCCCGTGCAGGCGTACATGGCGCTGAGCGATTCGAAGACGGTCGACTATCAGGCGGGGATGGAAAGCGCGATGGGCGCCGTGATCGCGGCGCTCTCCGGCATCAACAATATCTCCGGACCCGGCATGCTGGACTTCGAGTCGTGTCAGAGCCTCGAGAAGCTCGTTCTCGACAACGAAACCTGCGGCATGGCGCTCAGGCTCGTTGAGGGGATCGAGCTTCGCGACGACCCCATAGTTTCCCTCGACCTCATGCGCGAAGGGATCGAGCGCAAGAGCTTCCTCTCGCTCGCCCACACGATGAAATGGTTCCGCAAGGAAGTCTATTATCCCGACGAGGTGATCGATCGCAACGCCCTCGACGAGTGGCAGAAGCAGGGATCGAAGGATGCCGCGATGCGCGCCACCGAGCGCGTCGAGAAGATTCTCGCGGCGCACAAGAGCGAGCCGCTCGATCCGGAAATCCACGCGCATCTCAAAGAGCTCATGTCGGCGGAGGCGAAGCGGTTCGGGATGAAGGATCTGCCGATTGTATCTTGACAAGCTACGCGCAGCCTGCGAATCTCGCGACAAGCGGTTGTGGGGATAGAGAAAAGGATTGGGCCGTCAAATTCGAGGAGGTGCGGCATGCGTTGCCGGGATGTACTGGTCGTTGCCTTTTCTGTCGTGGCCATTGTCCTGACGTACTCGTCCCAGGGCGAGGCAATCGAAAAAAAGAAGGGGGGCTATCTCGGGATATATACCTATGAGAATATCGAAGGCTACCACACGGTATCGGGGGCGGCGGGCACCGAAATGACGAACGCCTTCATGCCATTTTTCGAAAAAGTCGTCGCATTCGACAAGGTGCCGCTCACCTCGAATGAAACGGTGCGGATTCTTGAGGAAATGACGAAGGACCGAAAGATAATAGTGACTGCCATCAATTCCTGGCTTGCGGGAGGCGTTGTCTCCGCGCCGACCGTCACCATCGCTGATGACGCGATAAAGTTCAAAGATTTAACCTGGCACATTAATCAGGACTCGGTGCTGGCCGAAGCCAAGAAAAAAGGCATGACCCACGTGATCGTCGGGACGTTCACCGGCATAGAGAATCCCGTCCAAAGCGACGCCGAGGGAGCCCGCAAGCGGCTGCGTTCGGTGAACGTTCTGGGCAACCTTCGGCTCATGGACGTGGCGCGCGGGTCCGTGATCTGGGCAAAGACGTACAGGCAGGCGAAAGCCGATTTCGATTCCCGGCTTGCGTTCAATGCCGCCGTTTTGACGGTGGCGGAAACCGCGGCCAAAGAAGCAAAAGAGATTTCCGACAGGTTGAATTGAGACCCGAGGATTGGGAGGTGCCACATGAGACTATGCGCGAGCAAGGGATCCGTACTGGGGCTCGTTATCGCGTTTCTTGTCTTGAATGGATGCGCGGGCACGTCGAAGTATCAGAGCACGGACCAGATTGACGACTTGACGGCGGGAGTGAGCGATACGGACGTCAAGCTCCTCGCGAACAAGATTATTGCGAATCTGCTGGCCGCCGAATTTATAGGAAGATACCAGAAGCCAATCACCATTTCTCTGCTGCCGATCGTAAACAGCACATCGGAGTTCATCAACACCGACGCGCTCTTCGGCGACAAGATCACCGAAGCTATAATCAATAGCGGCGCGGGCGTGTTCGAATTCGTTGATCGGAAACTCCTTGACGAAAGCATCAAAGAGGCCGAGCTCGCGGCAGACGGGCTCATATCTGATGCTGAAGCCACGAAGCTCGGCAGAGCCGCGGGGGTCAAGCTCCTCATGGCGGGCGAACTCACCTCGATCAGGACAAATACGCGCAGTAAGGATCAGCGCTATTACAAATTGTCCTTGAAGCTCGTGGATACCGAGCGAAATACCATCACCTGGATCGCGAACGAGGAAATCCGCAAGCTCACCACCAAAGGGTGGATGCAATAACCCGGAGGAAGATGAATATGATCAGGCGAGTATCGTTGGCGGCGCTCCTGGGCGCTGCTTTGCTCTGGACGGGTTGCGCAACGCCGTACATGAAGGCACAGCAGGCCTATTTCAAAGGCGATCCGGCCACCGCGGAGATAGTGCTCGCGCCGGTAGCCCAGAAGGAAACAGAGAAGAACGGAAAATTGAAGAACCTCTATCTCTGGGATATGGGCATTTATCGGTTTTCGCAGGGCGATTACGACGGGGCTATTGAAGTATTCATGCAAAGCGTAAAGGATGCCGAGCGGATCCACGATGCCGGCGAAACGATGGGAGCCGCTGTGACGAGCGCGGCAAGCCAGCAATATGTCGGGGATCCGGTAGAAATCAGCATGGCATACCTCTACCTCGGGACGTCTTACTTCATGAAGGGCGATTATCAGAATGCGCTGATTGGATTCAGACGCAGCATCGAAGAGGATCTCAGCAAGGATGAAGCGAGAAGAGGGGACATGGGAATCACGAACTTCTTGCTGGGAGAATGCTACTCTCGTACGGGCAACTTCGATGACGCAGTCGTGGCGTATCGGCGCGCAATCCAGCACGAAGAGAATCTGGTGCCCGCCTACGCATCCCTCTATTGGGCGCTCAAGAAACAAGGCAACGGATCGGACGTCGCCCGGATTCAGGAAGAGATCGAGAAACGAGCGGGCAAGGGATACCTCGAATCGATCGACGGCACCGCGGGGCAGGGGATCATCGTGGCGATGTTTGCCGGGCAGGCTTCCCGGGTGAAGGGGGACATGTTCCTGGGCGCATTCAGACAACGGGACGAATTCGGGTTTAAAGTCGCGAGTTGGGAGGCATCGATCAATCCGGCGGACCCGCATTTGGCCTTGTTCCCGACGGATAATATGCACGAGCATTTCAAGGATCAGGGGGGCATGGGGGATGAAGCGAAGAAGCAGGCTACGCGATTGGTGGCGTCAAAGGCAATGAGCGCCATACCGATTCTCGGGCTTTTTGCGCCGAGCACAAAGGCGGATCTCCGCTTCTGGCCGACGCTCCCCGGAACCGTTCACGTCGGCTACCTTCCCACGCAACCAGGGAGCTATAATATCAGCGTGAAAGCATACGACAAGAATCAGAAGCCATTGAGCGGGTATTTTCAGACATGGGCGGGCGTTATCGTTCCCGAAAACAGGCGGGCGCTCGTGGTTTTGACTTCGTGGCGTTCCGCGAGTTACGAAAAAGCCCGATGATTTCCTGAATGGATGAAGAGCTCACCGAAAGGAGATCGCCGTATGGAGAAAAATGAAGGAGCACGGAGAACCTGCCGTTTCATTCTGTGGAGCGCGCTGATCTTCTCTTGCCTTGCGTTTCTTTCCTCCGGATGTGGTCCTTCGAGGCCGAGGGTCAGAGATACCAACACCGTGCTGGACAATGAAACGGTAGTTATGCTCGACACGTGGGCCGCTACGCAACTTGCCGGGCAGAAAGAATGGGTCGAGACGAAAAACGGGTTCATGGAACCGCATGTCATTCTCAGAAATAAGGGAGGAAAAACCCTCCACCTGGAAATACGGACCTATTTCAAGGATGCAAACGGCGGAACGATCGATACGCCGACGGACGTATGGGACCCGGTAACGGTCAATCCGCATGAGGATTATCACTATTGGAGACTGTGTCCGAACAAGAACGGCGCGAGCTACCAGTTTCATATCCGCCTCGGGAAAGAAGTGCACGAATAGTCGGGAGGCCATGCGATGAAAAAAGCTCTAGTGAGAATGGTATGGGGCTGTGCGGCCGTCATGATCCTTGGCGGGCACGTCGCCGCCGAGAAGAGATTCGAGTTGGGCGCGGGGATCGCGAGTCCGGTGGGGAATTTCCAGGATAGCTGGAACACGGGGCTGGGGCTGAACGGCGCCTTTCTGATGGAAATCACGCCATTCGTAAGCGGCGGATTCAGCGCAAGCTATAGCGCGCTGGGGTTTGATATCGATGCATTGAAGGCGACAGCGAAAAACCCCGCGACGTACACTGCATTCGGGGGGGACGCTTCGATCATATCCTTGTGCGGAGAGCTACGTGCGCAGACCGGGGTGATGGACAAAGCGGTTTTCTACGGGGGCGCCGGGATGGGGCTCTATGTGGTGAGCATTTCCGATATCACCTCAGGGGACCCCGGCGCTTTGAAAACGGAGACATTCAAAACAAAGAACAGATTCGGCGGCTTTGCGAATGCGGGGTTTGCAATACCGGTCGCATCGATGATAAGGCTTGGCGCTCGAGCGTAGTACAATATCTATTGGGCTCACGAAGGCGGCCAATCCGTCATCGGGAGCAGCGCAACAAGTTCGTTTCTTGCGGTTCAAGCGATGGTGATGATTTCCCTGGGCGGATAAACGACAGAGAAGCCTCGACGAGACGGGAAGGCCTTATTGAGTGAAGCAGCCCCCGGGATATTCCCCGGGGGCTGCTTTCGGTTTCGGAGGCCTTTCGCTTCTCGTGCCGGGTGCTCTCTCCGTCGGCCTGAGCGCGAGCGGCATCACCGTATGGCCGCTTTGAGCGCGAATTGGATGCGCGTATCGTCGAAGGCCGTATCCGTTGACCTGAGCTCGTCGCCGCCGGCGATCCACCGATACGCGTACGTCGTCTTGAGCCGCGAGAGCTCGACCATCGCGGTGACGGTGCTCGTGAGATCGTACATGACGCTTGCGAACAAGTTCGAGTTCCTGCCGATGAAGCTCCTTACGTTGGGTTCGTTGGCGGGGATGACGAAGTCGTCGTCGTCGGGATTGTCGACGCCGTAGCCGGCGTTGAGCCAGAGCCCATCGACGGGCCGGAAGGAAAGCTCCGCCCAGCCGCCGCGCGACCCGATCTCCTTCCACAACGGATTCACCGTCTGCCCGACGCCGCCGTAATAGGCGCCGAGGTTATCGCCGACGAAAAGCTCGCACGTGAGCTCCGTGCGATCGCAGGGCGCGAATCTGAGGTCGACGTTTCCGGACCACGACTCGACGCTCTTGGAGCTCCTCCCGGGCAGGTACTCTTCCGTGCCGTAGTGCCCCGAGACGCCGAGCTCCATGGTGCCCTTCTCGCGGACCTTCGCCGACATCGCGAGCCTGCCCTGGAAGGTCGGAGCGCCCGAGTCGGCGCCGTCGTCGATCTTGTCGCCGTCGAGGTCGCCGCCGAGCGTGCGGAAGATGCCGCCCGTCAACGTAACCTTCCCATGATCGGACAGGTCCGCCCAGGTCGAGACCCGGAGCTGCGGCCTGCGGTAGCCGATGTTGCCCTGATCCCAGAGAACGGTGTAGTTCGCCGTTTTGGGAACGAGAGGCGAAATGATGTCGCTCGTCTGTCCGGCGAGCAGCGACCAGTGCCCTTTCGTGAGCTTCACGTACGCATGCCGGAGCATCGGCGCGGCCTTGTTTTCCATCGAGTTGAGGCTCGCCGGCGAAACGCCGAGCCCGTAGAAGTCGACTTCGAGCCGCGCGTCGGTCCGGATATCCTTCTCATTCCACATAAAATCGAGCCCGAAGCGGCTCTCTCGTGCCGTGATGCTCATGATGTCGTTATCGGACGCGTTGAGTGGGCTACGCTCCGAAACGTAGAGCGCGTAGTTGCCCGAGTTGACGCGGGTCTGGTCGTAGACGAAGTCAGCTTTGAAATAACCGCTGAACTTGAACGTGTACGCGGGCCCCGCATTCTCAGCCGCGGCCGATGCCGCGAAACAGCCGAGGGCGAGGAGTGCGAGCACAAGTGCCGTGCGTTTCATGGGCGCCTCCTTGCGAGAGTTATTCGTGACGTCGGGGAGCCATAAATACACAGCCTGTTTAGGCGAACCGCGCGGGGATGTCAATTGTTTTCGTGAGTGCGCACGGCGGAACCGCGCGGGGCGCGCTTCCCCTTATGGAGCGGGCGCGTTCTGCGGGGTGCGCTTCCCCCTATGGAAAGGGAGCGGTTCTCCCGTAGAGCGACCATTTGCCGGCGGCCCTCTCGAGCGCGAATCCCTCGGGGGCGCTCCCGCCCCTGATCAGAAGGTAATCCATGTCGCGGTACCTGCCGTCGTAGGCGTTCCCTTTTCCGACCCACTCGAGATACCAGGGGATTGCGCGGCCGCCGGCGGTCTTTCGTATCGCGCTAAAACGGTACTCGGCGACCCTGGATGTTGCGATGCCTTTCTCCCATACGATGTAGTAGCTGGGGAAATGGATGAAGACCGTCCGTCCCCGGTATGCATAATCATAGACGAGCCCCGCGAGCTTCCCGTCGTTTCCGGAGGGGCGCAGAAAGGCTCTGTCGAAACCGGCATTCTCCTTGTTGAAATCGATAAAATAATCGGTCCAAAGGGCATAATGGAGGAGACTGATCGCGACGATGCCGGCGACGGCGGCTCGATGGAGTTTCTCCGGCGCGCGCATGCCCGCGTAGATGACGAGCGCGATGAGCAGGAGCGAGGAGAATCGTTCGTAGAGCACCGATTGGCGCGGGATTTCATTGGGCAGAAGCAGGCAGCAGAGAAACGCTCCGAGAATGAGCGGGGGCGGGAAGCCGAAACGCGTTCTTCCTGCCCGGATGCGGTCGCGAAAGAAAAGAACGACCGCGGGAACGACGATGCTCAGCGAAAACACCACGGCGATGAAATACCCTCTCGCCCCCACGGAGAGATGGTAGTTGTCGAAGAGAAAGATCGATTTCCGATGAATGACCGACTCGAGATAGGAATTCCTATAATATTCTGAAAGAAACTGCAGGATTCCGGGACCGGGATAGCCCCTCATTTCTCCCCGCCACCATCCGGCAAGCAGGACGACGAGCGGCAGCGAGGCAAGAAGGCGCCCGGGCAGTGCGCGAAAAATCCGTCTGCTGTCGGGCGCCGGGGCCAGAAACGGGAGGAGGAGACAAAAGAGCGCCGCGAGCAGGTGGACGAAGTATATGAAGACGAGGAAAGCGGCGGCCCAGAGAATTCGAGAGGCGCCCGCGAGCCCGCGCGCATCGAAGATGAAAAAATAGCAAAAGAACAGCACGAGTGGAATCGCAAAGAAGAAGCCGACGAATCCCCAGCTCACGTTAAAGTTGTACAGGAGGAGAAAGGACAAAAGCGAGAACCAGGGATTGCCGCCGAGTTTCCTGATGATGAGATACACGGACACGGGGAGCAGGATTGCATAGAGCGCAAGGTATACCCTGTTGGCGAACTCCGGCGAGGGAAACAAAGCGAGGCTGCAAAAGATCGGGTGAAACGAGTTCGGCTTCAGAAAGACGTCGACGCTGTAATAGTCGGCAAAGCTGTTCGAAGGCTCTCCGATGTAGCGGACGATCGTCGCCGCGGCGAGATGATTGGGGATATCGGTGAATGGATAGAGACGGGTGGATAGGATGAGTATGAGGTGGAGGGCGATGACTCCCATGAAGATCGCGCAGAAAAGACGCTTTTCGCGGGGAGTCGAAACCATCTTCACCTGTTTGTCCGCTCCCTGCTCACGAAACATCGAGCATCGCGAGGATCGCCCGGCGGGCGCGGTCGGCGACCGCCGGCGCGACGGCGATCACGGGCCCGAGCGACTCGAGCGACTGCGCGACCTTCTCGAGCGTGATCTTCTTCATGTTCGGACAGAGCGCGTGCTTCGTGGCCGCGAAGAACACCCGATCGGGGAATTTCTTCTGAAGGCGATGGACCATTCCCGTCTCGGTGCCGACGACGAATTCGCGCGCGAGGCTCCTCTCGACGTAGGCGAGCATTCCCCCCGTGCCGAGCACGGCGTCGGCGATGGATGCGACCGCCGGATTGACCTCGGGATGCACCATGACGACGGCGCCGGGATGAATCCTGCGCTGCTCCTGAATATGCTCGGGATGTATCTTCTGGTGCGTGGGGCAGTAGCCCTGCCAGAGGATCAGCTTTCTTCCGGTCTGCTCGGCCACCCAGCCCCCGAGATATTTGTCGGGGCCGAAGATGATCGGCTTTCCCTCCGGCACCGCCTGAACGACGCGCATCGCGTTCGCCGAGGTGCAGCAGATGTCCGTTTCCGCCTTGACCTCCGCGGTGGAGTTCACGTACGTGACGACGACCGAGCCGGGATGCTTCTTCTTGAGCGCGACGAGGTCCTCCGCGCGCATCATGTCGGCCATCGGGCAGCCCGCCTTCGGCTCGGGGAGAACGATCGTTTTCTCGGGAGAAAGGATGGCCGCGGTCTCGGCCATGAAGTGCACGCCGCAGAAGATTATCACCTTCTCGCTCGCCGAGGCGGCGAAGCGGCTCAGATCGAGCGAGTCCCCGAGCCTGTCCGCGACGTCCTGGATCTCGGGCGGCTGGTAATTGTGCGCGAGGATGATCGCGTCCCGCTCGGCCTTGAGCGCCAGTATCTTTTCGACGAGCTGTCGTCTCGGCATGAAGCTCCGTGGGCGTCCCGGGCGTCAGGACGAAGGCCCGG
>Ga0265296_1000566_pt1 | contig 53282 bp, 56 predicted proteins | sample MunlanPumphouse1_FD_189073 | JGI IMG/M metagenome (GOLD analysis project Ga0265296, IMG submission 189073) | Groundwater microbial communities from a municipal landfill in Southern Ontario, Canada - Pumphouse #1 | ecosystem: Environmental > Aquatic > Deep subsurface > Groundwater | place...
CGGTCCGGATCAGAAGGTCCGGGTCAGGCATTTCGGCAGTAAAAATATTTTTTTCAATCGCGCCGCAAATATCCGTTAATTTACCCGCTGCAACCTGGACAGCGATCTTTTGCACTGCCAATGCAATCTCAGCCCTTCCACCGTAATTAAGAAGAATATTTAACGTTAATCCGCTGTTGCTTTTTGTCGAATCCATCGCACTTGATATTTTTTTCCGTAAATTTTCATTGAGCTTGTCGACTCCGCCCAAAAACCTCAATATTACGTTATTTGTTTTTAACTCTTCTGTTTCTTTATCAATCGTTTCCCCCAAAAGCGTCATCAAAAAATCTACTTCTTCTTTGGGGCGGCCCCAATTTTCCGTAGAAAACGCGTATACCGTAAGATATTTTACTCCTATTTGAGCACAGACTTTTACTGTACACCGCAACGATTCCGCTCCCATTTTATGACCTGCTATCCTCGGCAGACCCCGCTTTTGCGCCCATCTTCCGTTTCCATCCATTATTATCGCTATATGGGCTGGGATATTGCTTAAGACCTCGTGTTGAACCGAATCATTGTGTGACTTAAAATGCGGCAGAAAGCGATTAATAAATCTAAACATTAATAAACTACCGTTATACCTCCATTACCTCTTTTTCCTTATTCAGGACAAGCTTATCAACTTCCAAGATATATTTATCGGTAATTTTTTGTATTTCATCTTCTTTTTGCCTGATATCGTCTTCGGAATGTTTAATTTTATCTTTTTTTATCGAGTCCAAAATATCCCGCCTTATGTTGCGCAGAGCTACTTTTGAATCTTCGGAAAGCTTTTTAAGATGTTTAACCAGTTCTTTTCTGCGCTCTTCCGTTAATTGAGGCATATTTAATCTTATTACACCGCTTTCGGTATTTGGAGTTAAACCCAAATCCGATTTTTGGATTGATTTTTCAATATCTTTGGATGAACTTTTGTCATAGGGGGTTATCACTAACATCCTGCTCTCGGGAACAGTAATCTGCGCGAGTTGTTTTAGCGGCACAGATGATCCATAATAGTCAACTAAGATTCCTTCAACAAGGGCCGGGGACGCCCGTCCGGTCCTCACTCCTGAAAAATTTTTCCTTAAGTCATCAAGCGTTTTTTTCATCTTTTCCATATTAATCACCTCACAAGAGTTCCTATGTTTTTTCCAATAACGGCTTTTTCCACGTTACCAGATTTATTTAAATTAAAAACAAGAATAGGCAGATTATTGTCCATGCAGAGGGAAACAGCGGTCGAATCCATTACTTTAAGCCTTTTATTTAAAACATCCATATAAGTTAAAGCTTTGAATTTTACCGCGTCGGAATTTTTCATCGGGTCCTTATCATAGATGCCGTCTACTTTTGTCGCTTTTAAGATAATATCCGCGTTAATTTCCGTCGCGCGAAGCGCGGCAGTCGTATCGGTTGTAAAATACGGGTTGCCGGTTCCTCCGGCAAAAATTACCACACGCCCTTTTTCCAGATGTCTTATAGCCCTTCTTCTGATGTAAGGCTCCGCGACCTCTTTCATCTCAATAGCCGATTGGACACGGCTATACACTCCGTTTTTTTCCAATACCGCCTGAAGCGCCATGCAGTTAATGATCGTTGCCAGCATTCCCATATAGTCGCCAGTTGCCCGATCTATTCCTGAATCTCCTGCGTTAAGGCCGCGGAATATATTTCCTCCGCCCGCGACAATAGCAATCTGGACATTATGAGATTTGGCTTTTTTTATTTCGTCTGCGATAAGCTGCAGAGTTTGAGGGTCAATGCCGAATTTTTGACTGCCACCTAAAATTTCACCGGAAAGTTTGAGAAGGACCCGTTTGTATTTTACTCTGGACATTTAAAAAGATTATATCACTGCGGTTTAAGAGGTGTCAAACCTAGTTAACCAGGCCCATCCGCATCTTGAGCTGGTACAATTCGTCTACGAGAATTTTTACAGTTTTTTCTTTATATACGGGATTATCGACCGGCACCATCTCTTTACATCTGGTGCATTTAATTATATTTTCTTTCATCAATAATTTGTGGCATTTAGGACATCTTGTTTCATCATTCGCGGCTTCGTCTGTCATTTTGTACACCCCGTATTTTATAAATAACTACAATAGTATATCGACCGATAATAACAAAAATTTCACTTTTGACAAAAGATTTTGTATAATTAAATAGAGGTGCTAAACATGAGAGAAAAAGTTGAAGAAGCATTAAACGAAATCAGAAAAAGCCTTCAGATGGACGGAGGAGACGTTGAACTAGTCGAAGTAACGGGTGACGGCGTTGTAAAGTTAAAATTAAAAGGCGCGTGCGACGGATGCCCGTTTGCGTCTCAAACAATGCAGTTCGGCATTGAGCGGATACTTAAATCAAAAATTCCTGAAATAACAAAAGTTGAATCTGTTTAAGTTCTTATTTTTCCCAGACTGCCGTCGACCAGAATTCCCTTATAACAGTTTCTAATGACAGATTTATTTCTTTTAAATCATATCTGACTCTTGTATGGGGAACATCTATCTTTATCAACGACGCCAGATCAATCGGTGTTCCAATTACAACAGAATCAATGTGGCCAAGGTTAACAGCTGCTTGGATCGTTGCCTGTAAATCAGCCAACTGTTCTTTTCCATATCCCATCGCAGGCAGAATTCCGGTTCCTTCCAAATGTCTATGTTTGTCCAATGTCTCTCTCATTGAACCAACCGCTATTTGAAACGGATCAAAAATATTAAATGCGCCAAAACTTTGGGCCGCTATAATTCCCGCTCCGGTCGTCATATCACCGTGGGTGACAGTCGGACCGTCTTCAATAACAAGAACTCTCTTGTCTCTGATCACAGAAGGATCATCAACTGATATCTCGGAATTTGCCCTTATAACTGTCGCAAAAGGATTTACATCAGCAATATTTCTCTCTAAAATATTTATTCCCTCCGGTGTCGCGGAATTCATTTTATTCATGACTATTACATGTCCCATTCTAAAATTTGTTTCCCCAGGATAGTACAAAAGCTCATGCCCCGGCCGGAGAGGATCGACCACAACAATCTGTAGATGTTTGCGGGACGTATAAAACGGAATATCATTATTTCCTCCGTCCCACAGGATTACGTCAGCTTCTTTTTCTGCCTGTTCCAAAATTTTCCTATAGTCAACACCCGCGTAAACAACAGTTCCTGCCGCTATATGCGGAGCGTATTCTTCCCTTTCTTCAATAGTGCATTCGTGCCTGTCCAAATCTTCCATTGTTTCAAATCTCTGTACCGCCTGTTTTTCCAGATCTCCGTATGGCATAGGATGCCTTATGACAACAGGCCTTAAATCCAATTTCTTTAATTCTTCTACAACCCTTCTTGTTGTCTGGCTCTTTCCGCATCCGGTCCTAACCGCGCAAACCGAAATAACAGGCAGATTCGATTCTATCATTGTGGCACGGAGATTCGGGAGAACAAATTCCGCCCCCCATGATTGGACCATCGATCCTAATTCCATTACGCGACGCTGTGTGACGTCGCTGTACGCAAACTCAACTCGTTGTATAGCCTTTCCTCTTATTAAACCTTCTAATTCCGCTTCATGGTGAATCGGTATACCTTCTGGATATAAACTCCCAGCCAAACTCCCAGGATAAGTCCTGCCACCAATGCCCGGTATCTGCGTTGCGGTAAAGACAACAACATTCGATCTTTCATTACCTCTATGCAAAGTATTAAAATTATGGAAATCACGCCCCGCCGCACCCATTATAACTGTTCTGACTCTTCCTGATTCTAATCCTAAACTCATTTTATTTTCCTCCTTTTATTTAAACGTTCTTCTTATTACATCTTCCATTATCTTTGGAACAACCCCAAAAGAATAAGGAGCAAAAACCCGTTCGGTTCTTTTGTGGGCGTCAACACCCCATGGTCCAATATTTACTACGGGTAAATTGAGAGCCGCAATATCATCTAACGGGATTGAATATCCGCGTCTCCATAACGGCATTAAGTTCCCTAAATTCGCACCGTCAGCAGGAATTCGAAGATAACTATTATCTGAAATATAGGGATAAAAATGTTTTATGGTAAGGCCGTTTCTTCTTGCGGCGGATATAGCAGCTTTGACAAAGACTGAAGTCCTCTCTTCTTGAATATCAATAGAACCATGAGGATAATATGGTGGAGACAAAAATGAAATTATCGCGGGTCCCGAAAGTTCAGATCTGATACCCGATCGCAGCCAAAGGTCCTGAACAATTAATCTACTTCTTTCTCTAGGATCCGCTTCATCTCCTGCCGCAGATTCATCTATTTCCATGCCCTGCAAAAGTCTGCTAAATGGGATTACTGAAATATTAAATTCTCTGCCTGGCAGACCGGACCTGCTTCTTTTAGCGTACGAATAGCAGCTTCCCATGAATCTGGCTTCTACAATTTTTGCCGCGATAATTGCCTGTTCTTCTACCTTTGCCATCGCTTGTTCGGGTGAACGTGAATGTGTAAACATGTTAAAATAAACCCAAGCCCATAGCGGAGTTTGGACGTCATATTTTGGTTTAAGATCCATCATTTTAAGAGCTACCGGCGGCTGGGTTACCTCTCCATGGGCATTGTCGCAAAGGCTCACATTTAATTCAATTTGCCTCACCAATTCAGCGGCAATCATGTTAGGGCTTATTCCATTATAAACTTCTCCTGCATGAGTCACATCTCCAAATATTAAAAAGGATGGCAAGATTTTACCGATAGTACCTATATATAAATATCTTGACCCATCCCCTGGAAACCTTTCGGTTGTATAATCGGCATTAATCGCGCCGACAATCTCAAGCCCTTTTTGAGACGCAAACTCCCGAATAAATGACAGCCCTTCCATCATTCCGGCAGACCCATTTTCCTCATCAGGCGTTCCAAAAAATATTATATTACCGTTAACCGGATTTTGTTTGAGATGTTCAATAACAGACATTTCAATAGCGACCCCGGACTTCATATCAAATGCACCCCTGCCGCAGAGATAGTTTCCGGTTTTTAAATCCTCGACCGCCCTGGTTTCAGTATTTTCCCTAATTAAAGCTCTCTTCAACTTATCCGGATCAAAAGCAAACTGCCGAAGCGCGCCATAATCCGCAATGCCAACAGTATCAATATGACCGAATAATAAAAGTGTTTTGCTGCTTCCGCCCTGTCCCGGCAAAAAAGCAAAAGAGTTTGATCTTCCATCGGATATTTGTATCATGCTTGACTGAATTCCGCGCCTCGAAAAAAAATTTACAATTTTTCCCGCGATAAGGGATTCGCCGTTCGAAGGGCTTATGCTGGGCATTCCCACCAGCCTAGAAGTCAAAGCAGACAACCTGTTTATTTGAGTTTGCATCCTATTCAACTATCATCATTCTTCTTTTTAATTGTTCAAGCATTACCTCAACGTGCCGCAAAGCAGAATCTGAATAGAATATTTCATCGCCGCTTGAATATACAACTTTCGCAATACACGGCTTAAAGCCTCCGATTGGGACCATGTTTTGGACTTCTGCTACGGTAATATCAAAATTAGTTGCTCTTACTGACGGAGAACCTGCCAAAGTCAGCACTCTATGTGACAGCAATAAATCGAATAGCCGCTCCAATTTCTTTTTGTTGCTTTCAGCAAATATATTGACCGGGATTTCATTTAATCTTTGTTCTTCGTCTTTCGAAAGAAGGGCAAATCCAAATATTTGTTTCCGAGAAAACAAATCGACTAGTTTAGATTTAACGCCGGTTAATGATTGATATCCGGAAAATACCTGCCCAATGTTTCCGCCTTCAATCGAAGGAATTTCAACTCTCGGGACTTTTTTTACGATAATCAAAAACGGTGAAGTTGTATGTTGAATATTTAAGCCGACATTACCTCCCTTGCTATTAAATCTTGGCGCGGCGCTTATCCTAAAATCAAAAGCCATATATAAAACCTCCTATAGTTTTCCAAAATATCTTCCGGTTTCAGTTTTCTCAAATGCCTTATGAAATTCTGCCAGCTTGAAACTCCCAAAGATCTCATTGATCTTGAAACGTTTGGTATTGCCATATCTACTCCTCCTGATTAGCTGATAATCTGATTCCCTGACCTGCCTGCCGGCAGGCAGGTATCCTAACCTATATCGAACCGATTATTTGAAAATTTCACTTGACGCAACTCTTGACGCAAACTTGACGAAAACATATAATAGATGCCATATGTATAAACCGGGATTCCGTATTAATTCGAGAATACTTAATCTAATTGATGAATGCAGCTCTCTTCGCGCCTGGATAGAAACAGCTGCCACAAAAGTCTCTTGGCTGCCTTTTTTACAATCGGAGGCAAGAATCGCAGCGACACATTCATCCACATATATAGAGGGAAATCCTTTGAGCATTTCTCAAGTAGAAGCTATTGCCCAAGGACAAAAACTCCAATTTCCTCAAAAATATGAAAGAGAAGTATCTAATTATATAAAAGCCATATTCTGGATAGAAAAACATAGCCGGTTTCCAATTAATGAAAAATCAATCAAAAAACTGCATATTCTCTTGATGAAAGACTTGATGACAGTGAATAAATGCGGCGAATACAAAGAAAAACAAAATTATGTAATTAACGAGAAGGGAATAAAAATCTACACGCCCCCTCCTCCGTCTCAAACCCAAAAAATGGTTAAAGAACTATTGGATTGGTTAAATTCCAGTGAATCAAAAAATCTGCACAGCATTTTAGTATGCGCAATATTTCACCATCGTTTTGTTTCGATACATCCTTTTACTGACGGGAACGGAAGATTATCCAGAGTTCTGGGATCATGGATACTCTATAATCGAGGATTTGATACCAAACATATTTTATGCTTAGATGATTATTTTGCATCAGACAGAAAAAAATATTATTTAAAAATCCAACAGACCAGGGAACTTGACGAAGATTTAACTTATTGGATTGAATACGTTGCAGAGGGAATTGTATATACACTGAAGAATACAATAAAACGCATCGAGAACTTACAAATTTCTCCGAAATTTAAACTAGCTCTCACCCAAAAACAAGAAGAGCTTTTAAGAATTCTCCGAAATCATCCGATAATCACGGCATCAGAGCTTAAAATATTCCTAAAAGTAAGTCGGGCAAGAATAAATCAGATCATTTCACCTTTAATAAAAAACGGCATAATATTAAAAGAGGGAAAAAGCAGGGCAACAAGATACAAGTTAAATCTACGCTCCCCGCGATAATTATGTTGAATATCTAAGCCGACATTACCTCCCACGCGATTAAATCTTGGCGCGGCGCTTATCCTAAAATCAAATGCCATATATTAAGCCTCCCATTAATTATTTTCGTAAACCACAAAATGATGTCTTCTATTTTCGGTACCATCCAGAAATATATCGAACCTAGAGCATTGTCTTACGCTATTCCATTGGAATATCGTTCTTAACTACAAAAGAAAAACATGGTATTCCCCACGCTGGTCCACACATAGCATTTATTTTAATATAAAATGTTATATCATGATTGCTGACCATAATGTCCATATCATAGGTTGCGCTTCTCGATTCAGTAAAAGATATAATATGCTTAGAAATATGCTCCTCTAAGCTTTTTAGTCCATCTTTCAGGGAAACATTGCTCTGATACACCCATATGTCAGGTGACCATGTGCCAATTACATTTTCAGGATTTTGACAAGCCAAAAGCAATTCATCCGATATCTTCTTAAGCAATCCCCTATAATTCAGTTTATTAGGGTTCGACAAAATAATAAGCTGATCGTCAAGTATTGTAACATCTTTTAATGAAATGCCGCTTAATGGTGATATTATAGAAGGAATTTGAAGTGGAAAACTGGGAATATTTCCATACACCTTAAATTTTCCGGTAACTTTACACTCCTTAAATACTTGACTGCTGTCACCAGATAAAACATTCCTTGCTCTTGTTCGCGTCATCCCAACCCTACCCGGAGTAAATATCTCACCAAATATATCAGCTGCAAAATTTGTAACTTTGCCTAACCGTCCGCCATAAATATTATTTATTAATCTTGCTTGTGTTAAATTCATATAAAACCTTTGATTAACCGTTTCTAATCCTTTTGTCTGCATGTTATTAACTCTTTATCGAACCAATTATTTATAAATTTCATTCCAGGAGCGACATTTTTCCGCCGATAAAACACGGATCTGATATCGCTCTTCTAAAAGCTTGTGCGCTTGCTTTAGTGGAATTAATACGCCAATCGGTTTCTTTTTTTAAATCGAACCAGGTAAATGCCTCAAGTCTTGGATATCCGGCCTTTATTTGTGCCAGTGATTCTTTGATCCAACCGGGTTTGCTCCCGCCTTGTTCCGCACAAGCCATCTCCCCAATCCAAACAGGTTTATTTGATAAATCGGTAACTTCTTTATACGCTTCCCCAAATATTTCGGAAAAACTTGCCCAATGTGACCATTCCTGGGTATTTCCCCAGTTAAATCCGTCAATCGCAAAAATATCTACAAGCCGGCTCCCTGGATAATATTCTCTTATTGAAGTAGGAGGATAATGGTTGGGATTAAAAACCCATTTAACCTTTGTCGCTTCCATATCATCAAATAACAAATGAATATGACCCCATGCTCTTGTAAACGCGTCATGATCTCCTCCCCAAGGGTAAATGTCGGGAATATTCATCTCATGACCAAAAGCAATGGCTACTTCTTTTCCCCAATTTCTTGCGCCGGCCGCAAAATCGCATAATCCGCTGTCAAACTCGCCTTCCGCAATCCTCGCAAGTGAAAATGAATTATCGGTTATTCCCTTCCAGCTCCATGGTTCCAATTTTATAAATGGAAGCCCTCCAAATTTAGAGACAATATCGCATGCTTCTTTTGGGAACTCAAATCCAGTCACAAACGCGTGATACCACATTACAATTGAGGGGTATTTGCCTGTCATTTTCTGAAAATCATGCATTTGCCCGCTGGTTGGAACCCCGTCTCCAAGGAACGCCCCAACCTTGCACACCCTTTTCGGCACCTGTGCAACAGGTTGAATTGCAGGCCTTTTAAATATTCCGAATATACCGCTCATGTGAGATTATATCGAACCATTTTTGAAATAATTTCATATTTTATGTTATAATTATTTAAATATAAGGGGGGTAAATAAATGGCGCACAAAATAATTCCCGAAGAATGCATCTCCTGCGGAGCCTGCGAATCAACTTGTCCTGAAAACGCAATTTCACAAGGAGATGGCGCATATGTAATTGATCCCGCAAAATGCAATGATGACGGCGCTTGTGTTAGTTCCTGCCCTGTTAACTGCATAAAAGGCCCCGGCGAATAGTTTGTTCATCACAGCAACCGATACTGGTATTGGCAAAACATTTGTTGCGTGCGGTCTTGCAAAATTCTTATTAGAAAAAGGCGTTGATGTCGCTTACTATAAGCCTTTGTCCTGCGGAGGAGATTTAAGCGAAGATATGGATTCTATTTCCCGCAGCGCAAAATGCCCGGTTTACGGCACTTATCACTTTAAATCCCCTCTTTCTCCATATGCTGCATCTAAAATTCAAAAGGAAAGCGTAAAAATTCAAAAAATACTCAATGATTTTAAAAATATTCAGAAAAAACATGATTTTGTTATTGTTGAGGGGATTGGCGGGGCATTAGTTCCGATAACAGATAAATTCTTTGTTGCGGATTTGATTGCAATGATGAAGATTCCTGCAATTGTTGTCGCAAGAGCGGGTCTTGGGACAATTAATCATACTCTTTTAACTATCGAAGCACTGAAAAAAAGAAAAGTAAATATTCTTGGGATTATCCTTAATGGATTTAAAGGAAAAGATATTTCGGAAAAATCTAATGCGGAAATAATTGAAGAGTTGTCAGGTTTGCCGATTTTAGAAAAAATAAAATGGCAAGAAAAATATCACAAATACGATTTGACAGCTAAAAGAATACTCAATGTTTGAGTATCATTAGGAGGCCATGTTCCCTGCTGAGAAGATCCCCCATTCCAATGAATCAATGCGCTTCTGCCCTGTAATTCAATATTCCAATCTTTGTTAATATGATATCCAACTTTTACCATTGAAGATAAAGAATAACCACTTGAACTGCTAATATTTATTTCTGGATTATTTGGATCTACCGTATTTTTATTATTTACGTTCACAGACAACGATAAAAAGCCCTCAATTTCCCCCCCATAAATCCAAGAAGGAGAATCCAAATCAAATTGGTTTTCCCCTTTTATGCCAAACAATACACCAAAAGATTGAATTATTTCTGTTGCTTCGCCCGCCAAAGCTTCTGCTGTTGTAAAATTATTCCTGAATTGGTCTCCTTTATATATTCTTAAACCTCCGTATGTAAAAATATTATTCGGAAATTTGTATCCGCCATAAAAATCGGCCATTATTAACCCATAGGTCAGATCATTTGTTTGATGAGGGGCATTTCCAACAACCCACCATTTTTCCCGTGCCTTAATTTTTGATATTGGCAGTGTTGTTTTTATTCCCAAAAAGTAATTTTGAGGAAATGTGTATTCTAGCCTGCCATTTAATATAATGTTGCTTGGATTTGAACTAGAATCTATATCTAATCCGGAGTTATTAACATTTTTAAAATGCTCCTGGTAGCCAATCATCTCATAACCGGAATCACACTCAAAAATCCATTGCCCTGTTGAAGCAGGATGGATAGCGATAGTTTCAGGTTTTTGTTGCAATATGATAATAGGCTTCTTTTGTAAAATAGGTTTGGATTTATGCTTTTGGGCAGAAAATGATGCCCCGGAAAGCAAAATCATCATCATTAATAATATTAAAAGTTTTTTCATTTTATTTAATTGATTACTTTTGTCTATATTGTATCAAATTGGCACTTATAAATGTAACCTTTGGTTACATTTTAATTTACAATTACCAATAAACAATGACCAATTAAGGTATTTTTTATTATATTAAAGCCAAAAATACACATATCCCGGGCTTGGCATAAAAATTGCTTACATTCATATGGAGGATGATCATAATGGATATTAACCATATTATAGATGTAGCAAATAATCAGGGACATGTTAACGCGGCAAAAAAACTGGCAGAGTTTATCAAGGAAGACACAAAAGATGGCCAATACACCGATACAGCAAAACTGATTAAGGACTTTCTTCAGCATAATTACAAGAGACACCTGCCTGATCTATTAATATACACTATGAACTATGGAGTTGACGGAGCTGATCTCTTTAAGATATTCACGCAGCTCGAAGTTGACGGCAGCAATTTTATATTCAACAAAAAAGATATCAAAAATCTTAAAGAGGTCGTTGAAGAAGAAACTAACAACGAAGAAATATGTTCGCTTGTCGAAAAGCTTGGAAAAGAAATAAGATAAATATAAAGACAGCCTGAGTCTTTGTATGGAAATTTAAAGCAGACCTTAAAACAGTCTGCTTTTTTTATAATCCGCGTAGCCGACCCTCTTAGGGTCGGACCAATATTTCATCGCCTAAGAGGCGATGCTACGCGATTTGTCATGATATAATTATTTTATGAATACGAAAACCAAAAAACTCCAATCTCTCGACAAGAAGTTTGTCTGGCATCCATTCACGCAAATGGAAGATTGGCTAAAGAGTGATAACCTCGTAATCGAAAAAGGCGATGGAATTTATCTATATGATACGGATGGAAACAAATATATTGACGGAGTTTCATCTCTTTGGGTAAATGTCTATGGACACAGGAAAAAGGAAATTGATAAGGCAATATCAGATCAGCTAAAAAAGATTTCACACTCTACTCTTCTTGGTCTTGCTAATGTCCCATCAATACTTCTGGCAAAAGAATTAATCAAAGTAGCACCAAAACGTTTGAAAAAAGTATTTTATTCGGACAACGGAGCAACGTCCGTTGAAATTGCGCTCAAAATGGCATATCAATACTGGCAACATAAAGGTTTAAAAAACAAAACAAAATTTATCGCGCTAAAAGAAAGCTACCATGGAGACACTATTGGGTCAGTATCGGTAGGCGGGATTAAACTTTTTCACAACATTTTCAAGCCACTGCTATTTGACGCATATTTCGCTTATGAAAATATTGAAAAAATAATCGAAGATCATCACAATGAGGTTGCCGCTGTTATTATGGAGCCTCTTGTCCAGGGGGCAGGAGGTATTATTGTCCAACCAAAAGGATTTCTAAAAAAAGTCCGCAATCTTTGCACAAAATACAAGGTCTTATTGATAGCTGATGAAGTAGCCGTTGGATTTGGAAGAACAGGAAAAATGTTCGCGTGCGATCATGAACATATTTCCCCGGATTTGATGTGCGTTGCAAAAGGGCTGACAGGAGGATATCTTCCGGTTGCCGCGACACTCGCGACAAATGAGATTTTTAAAGCGTTTTTGGGTACAGGCAAAACCTTTTACCATGGGCATACTTATACCGGAAACCCGCTTGGATGCGCGGCCGCGCTCGCGACACTCAAACTTTTTAAAAAAGAAAAGCTGCTAAAGAAGTTGCAGCCAAAAATCAAGTTGTTGGCAAAAGAACTGGAAAAGTTTAAAACAAACGGAGAAGTCAAAGAAATTCGTCAGTGCGGATTAATTGCCGGAATAGAGCTGAATCAAAAAGCATCGGAGGCATGTTTACTAGCCAGAAAGTACGGCCTTATAATCAGGCCGCTTGGCAATGTTATTGTAATCATGCCTCCGTTTGCAATATCAAATTTGCAGCTTAAAAAAATGCTGCAAATAATTTATAAGGTTATTTTGCCTTAGCTTTTGCTTCCGGTGTTGTCTGCTGCATCATTGGACATGGCATTGGTTTCATCATTTTTCCCATCTTGATCATTTTTCCATGCTTTGCGTCCATACCGCACATCTGACATTTACTGGATGCACACATATATCCCCCGACAACCAATGAGATTATTATCAAAACCGTTAAAATTGCGGCGATTATCTGTCCGATCATTTTTACAGCGCCAGTTTCTTTCCTTGCAAAAGTCCAAACAATATACGTCAATCCCGCGCTAGCAGATAATATCAACAACATATGGGTATGCATTCCTATTCCATTCATCATCATACTTATTCACCTCCTCTATAAAAAAATCTCATCAAAAGAGAATTCGTTAATACCGAAACAGAACTACATGCCATTGCAACTCCAGCAATTATAGGATTTAAAAGGAATCCTGTAAAGGGATAAAGTATTCCCGCAGCGATTGGAATACCCAGGACATTATAAATAAACGCCCAAAACAGGTTTTGTTTTATTTTATTCATCACGTAAGAACTTAATCTGACCGCCTTTACGCAGTCTCTTAAGTCATTCTTTACCAGAATAATTTCGCCCGCCTCAATCGCAATATCGTTACCTGATCCGACTGCAATACCGACATCCGCTTGGGCGAGCGCGGGAGCATCATTTATGCCGTCTCCAACAAAAGCAACAACAGAACCATTACTCTGCATTTTTTTTACTGCCCTGGCTTTTTCAGTGGGCAATACTTCAGCCAAGACTTTTTCAATTCCAAGATCTTTCGCTACTGACGCGGCAGTAATCTTATTATCTCCTGTTATCAAGACAATCTCTTTACCCATTTTTTTAAACTCACTGACAGTTTCTTTCGCAAATTGTTTCAATGTATCCGCCACGGCAATATATCCGGCATATTTTTTATCTTCAGCAACCAAGAGTATAGTTCTCCCTTGTTCTTCTGTTGCCCTGATTTTCTGATTTTCATTATCTGATAATTTGATTCCCTGATCGTCCATCATTGACCTGTTTCCCACGATTATTTGTTTCCCGTCAACCTGTCCGCTGATTCCCTTTCCGGGAAAAGCCTCGAATCCATCAACACTGCCTAAAGATAAATCTCTTTTTTTCGCTTCATTAATTATCGCTTCGGCAAGCGGATGCTCTGATTTATCTTCGAGCGAAGCCGCGAAATAAAGTATATTCTCACCTCCGGCAACATCGACGATCTCGGGCTTCCCTTTGGTTAAAGTTCCGGTTTTATCAAACACAACCGTCGTAACACTTTGGGCCCTCTCAAGCGTCTCCGCGTCTTTTATTAAGATTCCTTTTTCCGCGGCAATACCTGTTCCAACCATTACAGCGGTTGGCGTCGCAAGCCCCAGCGCGCACGGACAGGCAATGATAATGACCGAAACAAACGCGTTCATCGCGAATGCAATACCCATCCCCGCGAATATCCAAACAACAGCTGATAAGATGCCTATGATAAATACAATAGGTACAAAATATGAGGAAACGGCATCCGCGAATTTTTGTATGGGAGCGCGTGATGTCCGCGCTTCTTCAACATAAGAAATTATCTGCGACAACAGGGTATCGGAGCCTACTTTGACTGCTATAAATTTAAAAGTTCCTGTTTTATTAATTGTCCCTCCTATAACAAAACATGAACTGATTTTTTCAACCGGGATGCTCTCCCCCGTTACCATTGATTCGTCAACGCTGCTCCTTCCTTCGATTACATTTCCGTCAACCGGTATTTTCTGCCCCGGTCTTACAACTATAGTATCTCCGACAATTACCTGCTCCACAGGGATTTCGATCTCTTGCCCGTTTCTCATTATCAGCGCGTATTTTGCCCCAAGTCCCATCAATTTTTTAATTGAATCTCCTGTTCTGCCTTTTACTTCTGCTTCAATCCATCTTCCTAATAAAATAAAAGCAATAATAAGTCCGGCAGTTTCAAAATAAGTATCAAACCCGGCAAAAACTCCGGCAAAGCTGTAAATATAGGATGTTCCTGTCCCAAGGGCGATCAGAGTATCCATTGTCGCAGTTCTATTGGTAAACAAAATTGGAATTCCCCTCGCAAAAAACTGATAGCCTAAAAACATTATTGGTGTTGCAAGAATAAGCTGAATCAGTCCGCTAAACTGCCCTCCGCCGGATTTATCCATTGATAAATATATTATCGGGATAGAAAGCAGAAATGATATAATTGTTTTGATCCTAAGCGAATAAATCTCTTTTTTTAGGCTGCTTTCATCGCCTAAAAATAAAGACCTGCATGACTCGCTGCAGAAATAATAGACTTTCCCGTTCTTTTTGCCGGAGAGACCAGATTTTTCATCAACTTCCATTCCGCATACAGGATCTTTTGCCATAAATTATATCTTTCCCAAATATACAAAAATTCCGACAAGAATCAGCAATGCGCCGCTCAACAGCTCAATAATATACATATATTTTTGAGTTTTCCTAAAAATCTCCATTGCCGGACGAATCATAATAGCGGTAATAATAAATGGAAGGGAGAGGCCAATACAATAAAAGAAAAGAAGAAAAGCCCCAAAATACATTGACTGCGATTTGCTCGATAAAACCAATATTGACCCGAGAATTGGTCCGACACACGGCGTCCATGCCGCGGCAAATGTTAATCCTATGATATATGAGCCCAAAAAACTGGCAGACTTTGACCCTAAATTAATTCTTCGCTCAATGCTTAAAAATTTTAGCTTAAAAACACCCATAATGTTGAGTCCAAAAATAATAATGACGGCCGAACCGATTGTCCTTATCAAATCTTTATAATTGAAAAATAAGTTCCCAAAAAATGTTGACGCAGCCCCCAGCATGATAAAAATAGTGGATAGTCCCAAAACAAATAAAAGTGAATTAATTAATACGTTTATTTTGGCCTTACCCTCCCCGAGGTCTTTTAAGGAAATGCCTGTCAGATAAACAATATAAGACGGGATAAGCGGCAAAACACAAGGCGAGAAAAAAGACAAAAGTCCAGCCGCAAAGGCAATGGAGATTGTTATATTATTCATAAGAAAAATTTATTCTTTCTAATAATATATTTTTCAACCTCAACAAAAAAGAAAACAGTACTCGAAACCAGGATACACAATATAACTTCGAATATATTAAGGGATGATGTATGAAATATTTTTTGCAGCTGCGGTATAAAAGTTATCGCGAACTGCAAAACAATAATAATGCCGACGGAAACCAACAAAAACATATTAGAAAAAATATTTTTGGTTAGCGACGAAAAACGCTCTGACCTTATGGCCATAACATGAAAAAGCTGAAAGAAAACAAGAGTCATAAATGCCATCGTTACTCCATGCCCGTTTTTGATCCCAAGAATTAGGTTTAAGAGGGTTCCACCTGCTATAAGGACAGAAACCCATGTGATATGTATCCCCACTCCCCGCCCAAGGATATTCTCATCCGGAGGTCTTGGGGGTCTTTTCATTATTGCGTCATCAGCTGGTTCAAATCCAAGTCCGATCGCGGGAGCTCCGTCAGTCACAAGATTTATCCATAATATTTGTATTGGAAGAATGGGAAGAGGAAGTCCAACAAGTATCGCAATAAACATAGTCAGTATCTCCCCGAGATTGGTTGAAAGAACATATCTGATAAATTTTCTCATATTGTCATAAATGACCCTGCCCTGCTCAACAGCTGATACAAGAGTCGCAAAGTTATCGTCAAGAAGAATCATGTCTGATGCTTCTTTGCTTACATCGGTACCAGTAATACCCATAGAAACTCCTATATCTGCTTGTTTTAGAGCCGGGGCGTCATTAATACCGTCACCGGTCATAGCGACAATTTCTCCTTTTGCTTTTAGGGCATTAACAATAGTCAATTTATGTTTTGGTGATACGCGCGCGAAAATATTATATTTACATATTTCATCGGAAATATTTGATTCAGCAAGTTTATCAAGTTCGGCTCCTGTTATAATTTTTTCAGGTCCTATCATATTTATTTTTTTTGCGACAGCAGCCGCGGTTAGCGCATGATCACCTGTAATCATAACGGGCCTGATACCTGCCTTATAGCATGAAGATATTGCCGACGCGGCCTCCGCTCTTGGCGGATCAGACATAGCAATTACTCCCAAAAATGTCATATCTTTTTCGATATTTTCTTCCGATAATTGAGGCATTTCATCAAATATTTTGTAGGCAACTCCGATTACGCGCATTCCTGCCGCGGCATAGTATTTGTTCTTATCAGCAAAACCTCCTATATTTACGCAAATCGGCGTTAAAGAATCGAATGCTCCCTTGCAGTACGCAATAATTTTGCCCGAAGGATCTTTATGGACGGTTGTCATTCTCTTTCTCTCCGATGAAAACGGAACTTCGGCTATACGAGGAAATTTTGCATCAAGCTCCTCTTTTTTTATTCCTGATTTTGAAGAGTATACTAGCAGAGCCTCTTCCATCGGGTCTGATCCTCCAAAAGAAACATCGTTACAAAGCATTATGGATTCTAAAAGCCTTTTTGTTTCCCAGCCGAATATTTCGGAAACCTTTATCTTATTCTCTGTAATTGTTCCGGTTTTATCTGTGCAGATAGTTGTTACGGAACCCAGCGTTTCTACTGCCGGGAGGTTTCGGATAATTGCTTTTTTCTTTGATAAATATTTTGCGCCGATAGCAAGCGCAATTGTTATTACCGCAGGCAGCCCTTCCGGAACAGCCGCTACCGCGAGACTGATTGACGTCAAAAGCATCAGCTGAATTTCGTGCCCTCTTAATAATCCAACGACAAATACTATTGCTACAATACCGGATACGATAAACACCAGATTTCTTCCCAATTTATCCAATTTTTTCTGAAGAGGCGTTTTTTCAAACTCGACTTTCTCAACCATTTCAGCAATTTTACCAAGCTCCGTTTTCATGCCTGTTGATACAACTACTATAACTCCACGGCCATAAGATACGGTTGTACCCATATAAGCCATATTAAGCTGGTCTGCCAAAGCAATATTTTCCCCTTTTAACACATACGGAATTTTGTCTATGGGAACGGACTCGCCGGTTAACGCGGACTCGTTTATTTTTAAATTTGACGCATCAATTATGCGACCGTCAGCAGGGATTCTCATTCCGGACTCTAAATAAACAATATCGCCCGGCAGTAATTTTTCGGCGGACAGCTCAATTATTTTCCCGTTTCTTTTTGCCCTGACTTTTGATACGGAAAGATTTTTTAGCGATATCATCGCGGACTTCGCCCTAAACTCCTGAATAAAACCGATTAAACCGTTCAAAATAATAACTACAAGAATAACAATGCTATCGCTTATTTCCCCGATAAAACATGAAACTATCGCGGCAAAAATAAGCAGAAATATTATTACATTATTAAACTGGTCGGCAATCATCATCATAAATGATTTGCCGCCGCTTATCCTAAGCTTATTTTCACCGAATATTTTTTGGAGTTTAGCTGCTTGACCCCCCGAGAGGCCATTTTTAATTGAAGTATTAAGCTTTAATTCGATTTCCTGCTGCTCTAGATTGTACCAGTTGGGTATCATTTGTTCCAATCTCGAGCTCCAACTGTTTTGTCGATTATAATACCTTTGTCATTAATAACAAACGTTGTAGGGATACCTGTCACACCATATTTCCGCGCAATTTTACCGTCTGGATCTAGCGCAACCGCAAAAGTAAATCCATTTTTTTTCATGAATTTTTTTACATCGGCTTCATTTTTGTCCAGGGAAACCATTAAAACATTTTGTTTTTTATAGAATTTCTGTATGTACGGCAACTCTTCTCTGCAGGGAGGACACCACGTGGCCCAAAAATGCAAAAATACGGTTTTGCCCCTAAAATCAGAAAGCTTTATCGTTTTACCTTCGATACTACGCAAATAAAAGTCGTCGGCAGCAACAAAAGCACAGGAGACCAATGCAGCAAACAACAATAAGACTATTAATTTAAATTTCATATTATCTTGAGTTACGGTTTATTTTGGCGTTTTGACGATTAACGTCCGCTCTGCAATGCGAGCAAAACACGCTTCCTTCGGCAGCTGTCCTTCCGCATTCACATTTTTTAATCTTCGAACTTTTTATCGTATGCATTTTTTTCATTGTTTCCCCCTTTTTTTCGTCACACATGTCATCAACTGTCTGCTATTGTAACATAAATCCTTTGCGTAATTTAATCTCCCGAACAGGTTTCACACTCAAATTCTAAAGTGGCATGATTAATTTTGAATTTCTCTTTCAGAATATTTTTTATCCGGTCAGAAATATTTTCACAGTTGCTTACCAGTGTATCTTCAATTAGAACATGCGCCGAGAGCGCTCTTAATCCAGAAGTAATAGTCCAGATATGTAAATCATGAATATCATTTATCCCCTGGATATTATTTTTTAAGGTTTGTACAATCTCTTCTAAGTTAATATCTTTTGGGGTTGCCTCCAAGAGTATGTCTACGGATTCTTTGATCACCTTCCAAGCCCCTCTAAGTATCACAATTCCTATGAGAACTCCAATAATTGGATCTGCCAAAAAGAAGCCCGTAAAAATTATGACTAGACTTCCCAGAATGACTCCAACAGATGAAAGAGCATCAGAAATCATATGCCAAAGAGCGGCATCAGTATTTAAGTTTTCTCGATTCCCTTTTGATAAAACGACCGCGCCCAACACATTAGCTATCAATCCCACTCCTGCCACAGCAAGCATAAACATTCCTTTTACTTCTGCCGGGTGAATAAATCTTTGAAAAGCTTCATAAAAGATATAAACCGCAATTACTATTAACAGTGCCCCATTAAGGAGTGCCGAGAGTATTTCAGTGCGATAGAAACCATATGTTTTTTCAGCTGTTGCAGGCCTTCTGGAAAACCAAAGAGCAAAGAGGGCCAGGGCTAAAGATCCTGTATCTGTAAGCATATGTCCCGCATCAGAGATTAAAGCTAAACTATTACTCAATATTCCGCCTATAAACTCAACCAACATCATGGTAAAAGTTATTGATAGGGCAAATATGAGAGCTCTTTTATTTGTCCCGTACGCGACGGTAGTTGTATGGTTATGTTCGCTCATAATTTTGGTTGGGGTTTATGGCATGATGGGTTATCTCTAAATTACAACTCTTATTTTTAGCACACCAATCCTCACACTTCTGCGCCCATTCTTTTTCAACATACGCAAGACTGCACTCTTCGCAAATATAATATTTTTTAGAATCTTTTATAACTTCTTTAACCATTCACCTAAATCCAAAAGCGCCTCATCTTCGCTTCCGACGTATTTCTGCAATTTTATATCCGAGATTGCGAGCAAAGCAGTAACAATTGCCTCTAATTTTGCCGACTCACTCTTAATAATAGCAATGGATTTCTCCAAAGTTTTCCTATCTTGAGTGGCTTCGCACAATTGTGCTTGAGCGCTTATGGCAGTATTTACATTCCTGATATAGTGGGCAACGGTTACCGTCAACTGTTTAAGCGTATTATAAGCAATCATTTTGCGTTCAATATCAACTTCAGCAACTTTTAAACCATTGATTTGTTTAAATTGCTCCTCACATGACTTTGAACAAAATAAATATTCTTTGCCATTTAAATCGAGCTTTGAGTAGCTCTTGCTCTTTTCTATTTCCATTCCACAGATAGGATCTTTAACCATTATTTTTTTATGTATTTCTCCGGATTCTTTTTAAACTGTTCCGGACATCCGGCGCAGCAAAAATAATATGTTTTCCCTTTATAAGTTGTCTTTGCATATGCCTTTGCGGGATCTATTGTCCCTCCAGTTACCGGACATTTTACTTTTTTTTGAATATCTTTTTTGCCTGCTTCCTGTGTAGACTTTAATATAGCATTAGAAGAATATCCTACTCCGATTATAAACATAATCAAAATCAAAACTGTAAATATTTTCATTTTATTTCATCTCCAAATTTCTAGTGGTGACTCTTTTGCATATTCATGGGCATATCAGGCATTTCTCTATGATATCCTTCCAGCTTTGGCATTTCTCTTGGAGTACACATCTCTTCGCATTTTTCCTTTTGGTCTGCAGTTAGAACCTTATCGAATCTTGAATGCAGCTTTTCCATATCGGATTTTATTGCCTTTAATTCTTTTATTTGAATATTGTTAAGCCCGATATGTTTTCCATGAGATAAGTACATATCTATTTTTGATTCTATCGGACAGTCTTTAACACTTTCGGCAAATATTCCAGTGCTAAAAATAAATACAAAAATTACTGCAAGAAACATAATATTCTTCATTTGTTTCACCTCCTTGTAATTACGGAACAGGCAATTTGCTGACATCTACCGTTCCCTGCTTCATTTCAAATCGCCATTTCCATATCGAATAAATAGGCGGGTAAACCAAAAGCTCCATAATAAAGCTCGTGAATATACCTCCGATCATGGGGGCGGCGATCCTCTTCATCATATCGGCCCCCGCGCCCATGGACCACATAATAGGCAGCAGACCCATAAACATCGCCATCACCGTCATCATCTTTGGGCGGATACGCTTCACCGCGCCATGAACGATCGCCTCATCAAGATCTTGCCTTGTTTTCATTTTTCCCTGCCGCACCATGTCATTATAAGACATATCCAAAAAAAGTAGCATAAATATGCCTGTTTCGGCATCCAATCCCATAAGCGCGATCATCCCCACCCAGACCGCGATTGACATGTTATAGTCCAAAAGATACAAAAACCATACGGCACCGACTAAAGAAAACGGAACAGCCAGTAGAACGATGGAAGCTTTAATCACTGATTTTGTATTCATGTACAACAAGATAAAGATGAGAAAGATTGTGATGGGTATGACAAGTTTTAATCTCTCTCGAACTCTAATCATATTTTCGTATTGCCCGCTCCATTGAATAGCGTAGCCCGCCGGAAGTTGGATCTTCTCGCGAACGATCTTTCTTGCTTCTGTGACATAGCTTCCTACATCACGCCCGGCGATATCAACATAAACATAGCCCGCGAGCATGCCGTTTTCATCACGGATCATCGCGGGCCCCAAAGATAAATATATGTCGGCCAGCTGTTCAAGCGGTATTTGCGCGAGCGACATCGTGGGCACGAGAACTCTCTTTAGTTTCTCCAAATCATCCCGGAACTCCCTCGCATAGCGCACGTTGACGGTATATCTCTCCCGTCCTTCAATTATCGTTGTAACCGGTTCTCCGCCTATTGCCGACATAATGATCATTTCCGCGTCTTTTATTGTAAGACCGTATCGGGCAAGCTGTTCGCGTTTTATTACAAAATCCAGAAAATATCCTCCTGACACCCGTTCGGCAAAAACCGAGCGCGTGCCTTTGATATCTTTCATGGTTGATTCAATGTTTAGTCCGATTTTTTCAATCTCTTTTAGGTCAGCACCGTATATCTTTATTCCCACCGGCGTGCGTATGCCTGTCGACAACATATCTATCCTCGCCTTGATAGGCATGGTCCAGGCATTTGATACTCCGGGGAATTTCATTTTTTGGTCTAAATCATTTATTAAATCCTCGTAGGTTATACGATCCCGCCAAACAGGCCGAAACGGCGCTTGCATAAAATCCGGCAGCCATGAATACCAGCGGTTAACTTTTCGCCACTCCTTCTCCGGCTTTAACACAATAGTTGTCTCCATCATAGAAAACGGCGCCGGATCAGTCGATGACTCCGCGCGGCCTGCTTTGCCGAATATCCTTTCCACCTCCGGTGTATCCTTAATGATTTTATCCATCGATTGAAGCAGTTTCTGCGCCTCTGTTACCGAAATGCCGGGCAGCGTCGTAGGCATATACAGTATCGAGCCTTCATTAAGAGGAGGCATAAACTCTGACCCTAGTTGAAAGTAAACAGGTATGGTGGAGAGCATTACTATTCCTGCAGTTATGATCGTAGCCTTGCGATATTTTAGTACAAACCTGCAAGCTGGCTCATAAATACGAAAGAGCATTTTGCTGATAGGGTGTTTCTCTTCGGCATAATATTTTCCGACCGTCACCGTATTAAAAAGATTTGAAAGCCAGCGCGGTTTAAAATGTTTGTAATCCATCCGTGTAAACAACATCCGCATAGCGGGATCAAGCGTAATGGCAAGAAGTGCCGCGATCGCCATCGCAAAGTTTTTGCTAAAAGCAAGCGGCTTAAAAAGCCGTCCTTCTTGATCTATGAGAGTAAATACCGGCAAAAAAGCAACCGCGATCACAAGGAGAGAGAAGAATACGGACGGGCCGACCTCTTTTAGCGCGTTGAGCCTTATGATATGAAAATCGCCTTTACGCCCTCCGGCTTCCCAAAGCTGTAATTTTTTATAAGCATTCTCAACCTCAACAATAGCTCCATCGACAAGCACGCCGATTGAGATCGCGATACCGGAAAGACTCATAATATTTGAAGTAAGTTTCATCCCGAACATAGGAATAAAGGAAAGAAACACTGCTATAGGTATCGTAACAATAGGAATAACTGCTGATGGAAAATGCCATAAGAAAATAAGAATAACAATGCTGACAATAATCATTTCCTCGATCAGCTGGTGTTTCAGCGTCTCAATAGAATGTTTGATAAGTTCTGATCTGTCATATGTGGTTGTGATCTCAACGCCTTCGGGAAGAGACGGCTTGATTTCCTCCATCTTCTCTTTAACTCGGTCGATCACATTGAGGGCGTTCTCACCGTAGCGCATGATAACAATACCGCCAACGGCATCTCCCTCTCCGTCGAGGTCCGCTACCCCGCGGCGTATATCAGGCCCCAGAACGACATTTGATATATTTTTGACCAACACCGGTATCCCGGATTGATCGGTCCCGACTACGATATTTTCAATATCTTGAACAGACTTCGCGTAACCTCTGCCCCGGATCATGTACTCGGCTCCGGAAAACTCCACAAGCCGTCCGCCCACATCGTTATTGCCGTCACGCACTGCATCAACAACCTTGGTAAGAGGTATTTTGTAGGAAAGAAGCGCGTTAGGATCGACATTTACCTGATATTGCTTCTGAAACCCTCCTACAGAAGCAATTTCAGCTACCCCGGGAACACTCTGAAGCCAATAGCGCAGGTACCAGTCCTGAAAGGAACGGAGTTTTGCCAGATTATTTTTGCCGGTTTTGTCGACAAGGGCGTATTGATAAACCCAGCCAACGGAACTTGCGTCAGGCCCCATCTCGGTTTTAACCCCTTCTGGTAGTTTGGGGATGATTTTACTCAAGTATTCAAGCGTACGGCTGCGCGCCCAATAGATATCCGTGCCGTCTTTAAAAATGACGTAAACATAGGAAAACCCGAAATCAGAAAATCCCCGGATCGCCTTGACGCTGGGGGCGCCCAGCATAGCGGTTACAATAGGATATGTCACCTGGTCTTCGATGATATCGGGAGACCTGTCCCAGCGGGAATATATAATAACCTGCGTATCGGAAAGATCCGGGATAGCATCCAAAGGAATATTTCTCATACAATACACCGCGCCTATCATCGCTGCTATGGCAAAGATAATAACGATGTATTTATTTTTTGCCGAAAATTCGATAATTTTTTCGATCATATCAGTTCCCTTGAGAAGGAGATCTTAATTTTGACTCGGAATCGACAAGAAAATTACCGCTTGTAACAACCTTGTCCCCTTCTTTGAGGCCGCTTATCACCTCGTAATAATTTCCCGCCTTCCGGCCAAGAGTTACTTCGCGTGATTCAAAAACATTATTTTCCCTGGAAAGATAAACAATCTTTCTCAAACCGGTGTCCAGAACAGCGGATTCCGAAACCGCCAATTTTGGCCCTAAAGTTTCTTTAATCGAAGCATTCACATACATTTCCGGCTTTAGTTTACTATCGGGATTAGGCACATCGACGCGCACCTGGTTGGTTCTTGTAGCAGGATCTAGAACAGGATAAATTGATACAACCTTGCCGGTAAATTTCTGTCCCGGATAGGCAACGGCGTCAATTTCCACAGAATCCCCAATTTTAATGGACGCTATTTCATATTCATATACATTGATATAAGCCCATACGTGCTCTCCCTCGCCGGGAAGATAAAGATTAGTTTCCGCCTTCCGCGACTTTTCAAGAGCCTCAATCTGATCATCGCTCATCCCTAAAAGTTTTAATTTATTGCGCGCCGCGTTTGTCAAACTTTTATCTGTATCAATGTTCTCGGCATTCAATGCCTGAATAAATTCTTCCTGTGCTACGGTCAGCTCGAAATCATAAGCGATCCTGCCTGAAGCACGTACAACATTTGTCAAATTCATTACTTTGACCTGCTTTGTTTTAACGCCGATCATCTGTTGTCTTTCAGGATTAATTACTAACGCAGAAGATTCATCATCATATACAGGGATATAATCCATCCCCATTGAGTCTTTCATTGGCACTGGTGACGTAGCTTTTGGATTCATTGGATTCCGGTAGTAAATAATCTTGCGTTCTTTCTTTATATCTGATTTAACCAGCTTCATTCCGCAGATAGGGCAATCTCCCTGTTTATCAGACGTATATGTAGGATGCATCGGGCAATTATAAATAATCTTACTCTGGACGACAGAGTTAGAATCTTTAGTTTGCCCTACGCAACCGGCAATCAAAATCCCAAATCCCAATATTAAAATCAAAATCAATCTCATTTTACTATCACCTCATTCATAGCATTTTCTCCAATAATTTCTTCTAACTCGGCCAATTTAGTATACAGCTGCGCGACATAATTATAGTATTCCGTATTCAGCTGGACATAACTTCGCTGGCTGTCCAAAATATCTATAAAATCAACTTTACCCGAACTATATCCGGCAATAGATGATGCGATCAATCCGCTGTAAGACGGAATAAAATTATTTTTATAAAGCCGGGATGTCCTGCTCAAGTTATTTATATTTGTGGTTAAATCTTTTGAGTCAAAAGCAACCTGATTTTTAACGTAATCAACTTTTGCTTTTTGAAACTCATATTGCAATGATGACGAAGAAACTATGCTCCTCTGCCTGATTGGAAACCATAGCGGGATTGTCGCCTCAAGCATAATATCACGGCTGCCCGGCATATCGCCAAACTCCTGTTTTTTAAATTTCGCCATAATATCCGGCGCGTAAGATAAATAACCCAGGGATTTCATGGCCGATGCCTCGTTCTCCGCGGCTTTTTCTTCAAGAATGCGGGTTGAATTATTTATAGCTATATCGCGCGCTTTTACATAATCAATCATAAAATCAATTAACTTAATGTCGGGTGCTGCGATATCCACCTCCTGCGTTGAATTCAACAATAAATAAATCTGTTTTTGAAAAACGAAACGTTCATTCCTTATGTTAGTCAGTTCATTCTCCATTTTTGAAAGTTCAACCTGGATTTTAATAACATCAGACTGCCTTCTTTTTCCGATAATATAATTTGATTTCGAAACCTCAAATATTTGTCTCAAGAATCCGATATCTACTTTTAGCAGATCAATCATTTTATCAATCTTATAAATATTGTAATAAGCCTTTTTGAGGTCTTTGATAATTACCCGCTCCGTTCCGATATATTGTTGATAATACATATCCGCGCGGGACGACGCGGCAAGTCCTTCGTAATATAATTTTGCCGGGAAAGGAATATCCTGCGAAAAAGTTAGCTTTTTCATCGTTGCATTTGTAGGAGAAAAGGAAGGAGAAGGAATTTTTTCGTATTCTATGCCGAACTTTGGATCCACAAGAAAATAATTCTTTGCAACTTCTGCCCTTGATGACTGCCACCTGTTTTTTGCCGCTAAAATTTCCGGGTTATTATTTTTGGCCATACCTACAACTTCCGGAAGAGTCCAGTCAGCATATGCAATCGATGCGGAAAGATTTAGAACAAAAAGCAGGATTAAAAGTTTTTTTATCATATTAATATTTATCAAGCAATTTTAATATTTCATCAATCTTCGATGAAGCTTTGCCGCTTATTATGGCAGATGAAACGCAGGTCTTCAAATGATCTTCGAGAATAAATTTGCCTGCTGAATTTAAGGCGGCACGCGCCGCGGCAATTTGAGTTAAAACGTCAATACAGTATCTTCCCTCATCGACCATTTTCCTGATACCGTTGATCTGCCCGGAAATACGGTTCAACCTTTTAAGTGATTCTTTCTTTTTAATTGAATTTAACATACCCCTATAGGGTATCACATTAATTAGCATAAGTCAAATTCCGCTTGATTTTTACTCCGTGGGCTGTATAATTTTAAATCATTTGCTGGAGGTAGCTTAAAATGGGAAAATATTTAATTATATTGTTATGGATTGGAATTTTAGCGCAGGGCTGCGGACAGGGCCGCGACGGAGGAAGCGGCAGTTATGTTTCCACTACTATTTTAGCATCAGATGTTTTTAACGTATCTGGCGCAAAAGCTATTGCGACAGCATCTTCTAACACCGTCTCCACCAAGAGCCTTAGGGCAAGCTCAGTAAGCGTTACAGAATTAATAAAGCTTAATGCCTCCGGAGAAATTTCCTCGGTATTCGGTTCTAATTTTAAATCAACATCGCATCCCCCTATAAGCGTTATTGAAATTGGTCCTGATAAATCACTCTATGTAGGCTTCGAATGGGGGGTTCATGTTAAAACCGGCACGAGTACGACTGAACCATACACAGAAAAAGATGTTGCATTTTTTCGCATTAAACCTGATGGAACAGTGGAAATAGTTGACGATAGTATATACGGGGTTGGGACATGGTACGGCGATTCAAATAATGGAGAACTCCCTGTTAAACAAGTTCAATTTGACAGCAGCGGAAATATTTATTATATTGGCAGGTCATCGGGCTCCGCAACAGTTCTAAAGAAAAAAACAACTGGCGGTATAATAAGCCAAATTGGCAGCAGCAACATGGCCGTGAGAGACTTTCTGGTGGCGGGAAACGGAATGGTTTTCTTCCACGGATCTAACGCCGGAAATTGGAGCATCGAATGGCTGCGCGTAATTAATAATAATACGGTTAACAACATCTTTTATAATGACGGCAATTCCGGCTGGCTTCGCGCATATTATTATGATAATAACAATCATGTTTTTCTTGTCGGAGAAAATTTAACCCTATTGGATCAAGATCAAAAACAGAAAAAATATTCCGGGATTATTCGAGTCAGTTTGGATTCAACCGGCAAGCCTGCAACAGTGGAAGCATTATATGACGACAACAATATGTATAGTGAAACATATACTACTATCGGCGATCAGCTGAATTGGGGATATTGGGATCCATCAGAAATGACAAATAAAAAGTTTTTTGCAACCGATGACTACAACAACGTCAGGCTTCCGTTGTCTCTTGAAGCAGGGGTGACTGAACAAGAAATACGCTCTTTTATTAGAAATAAATATCAAAAAATCACCTCTGATAACCTTGAGTCAATTGCTTTTACCGGATTAACCACGCTGGAATCATGGAACGTGAGTAAACTGCTGAATGACGTTGTAACAGCAAATATCACAGGAAAAACATGGGCTAAATGGCGTCAGGAAAACGGCCTCACAGGAATAAGATTCGGCAACGCAAAACAGTTAGCTTTTACTGACAGCGGACTTTATGCCGTAATGAAGCTCGACAACTGGGGCAGCGGCTCGTCAAAAGGAGACAAGCTATTTAAAATTGTAAACTCATACGGTTCCGCGGAAATTTCGGCATTTCCGCAAGACAGCTCTTACAAATCCATGAGCAGGGTGCGGGCATACACTGACCCGAATTCAAAAAAAGAATATGCGATCTATCTTTCAAACAAAGTAGGGATGTATAAAATTTTTCGCCTGGATTTAACCAATTCCAGCTCTGATCCTGTTGATATGACCCAGGATAAAACCAACGTCGAAATTTTCAGCTTTAACTATAATGCTGATACAGGGGGGCTTTTTTATGACGTTTATGACTTGAACAGCAATACTTCTTACCTGGCGCAGCAGCAGATAACAAGCTCGGTAGCCACATCCATCATCTCTGCGGAAGGTTATACTATTACAGATGTTGTTCCATTTGAAGCAACAAAATAAAATGCAAAATTCAAAGATAATAGTAATTATTACATTGTTGGGAATTGGGATATTGTTGTACGGTTGCGGACAAACAACAGTCACCACCCCATCTGGCGGCGACTCATCTACTGACATGGTATTACTAAATAATATAATTTCTACTATCGAAGCTTCATTTTTGAATCAGGATTCCGCAAAACTTTCTCCCTTTATGTCTTCAAACAGTTTCGCATCAACACCTTTCAGATCTGTACCTCTTAACAGGCAGGATTTTTTGGATTGGATAAAGAGCGGATTTGGAGAAATTTCTGGCGGCCTTACTAGTTTGCCGATCCCAAAAACCGCAAAAGTTAATCAGGTATATTTTTATGAAAGAACCCCAACTATCAGCGGAAATATTGCAACCCTTGAATCTGACGTTATAATCGGAATCGGATCATTTGAAGTCTCGAGCGATGAAATACTTAAAGATGTCAACGTTACCTATAATTTAAGTAACTGCAGGTTTATTTTTTCAAAATCAACTGGCTCATGGTTAATATCTCAAATATCAGCGCCTGACGGCGGATTGGCAATTACAAAAGTACGCGGAAATAATGTTGATATTGAAATAATCGCAATAAAATCAGGGATCTATAATACTAACGGCGCAGAATCAGCCAAACCGACTCTAGTTACAAACATAAAATATGCACCACTTGTATATTCCGGACCGGATTGGGGAACTGATTTCTCAACATCCGAAGGCTCTTCTGACATAGAAATCCAAAATCTCCAGAATAGTGACATTATAGTCTTTGATGATTTTACTCATAAAGTAAGATTGGGACAACTGCCGTAATGATTATTTAATAAGCCGTCTTTTCATAAGTTTAAGCGCTATTGAAAAGAATATTACGCCGGGAATAATCAGCGCAGCCAAATTATAAAGCAAAGTTACCGGATACAAATTCGACAAAATTGACCTTACAATCACAACCCCATGGGTCAAAGGCAAAAAAAGTGCAAAGGTCTTAACCCAAGCCGGCATAGTATCAAGCGGAAAGAATACCCCGGAGAAGAAAAACATGGGTGTAATAAACAGCTCGGTATAATAATTGAAGAAATCAAAATTCGGCGCAAAAGAAGTAATTATCATTGCAAGCGACCCAAATAAAAAGCCCACTAAAATCATCACTGCTAAAAGAATAACTAAATTTAAAATATTTATTTGAATTGCACCAAGAAAGACTGCGACAACCAGCATAAGAACTCCACTTATCATGCCTCTAAAAATCCCCCAGACAATATCACCGGCAACAGCATCTTCCGCCGACATTGGAGTAACAATAAGCGAGTCATAGAGCTTTTCATGAACCATTCTGACAAAAGAACCATATAGGCACTCGAATGTTGAAGAAAGCATTACCGAAGTAATAATCATGCCCGGAGCCAGATAATTTATATACGCTTTGCCGCCGAATAAACCCATGTACGCGCCTAGCCCAATTCCAAATGTTATCAAATAAAATAACGGCTCACCCATGCTTACCAGCAATGTCGGAACAATAAATCTTTTATATGAGATGAGATTCCTTTTCCAAAAATAATATATCCGGTATGATAAATTCATTCTATCAAACTCCTGCCCGTTAATTTTAAAAACACATCCTCTAAAGATGCCGGCCTGTGCAAAACCTTCGGCAGATTAAGATTTATTATTTTTTTAACCGCATCAGATCCATCGCGGCAATATATGTAAAGCGTATCCCCTACTCTCTCTGATTCAAAATTAATTCCATTCAAAGTATCAAGAATCATTTTATCTTTTTCCTCTGAAATCCTAATTTCTATTACATCGCGGCCGATCTCTTTCTCGATTAGGCTGACAGGGATCCCCTCCTCTAATATTTTCCCTTTATGCATTATCATAAGCCGGTCGCAGAGTTGTTCCGCCTCTTCCATATATTGGGTTGTGAGAATCATTGTAACCCCGCTGTTTTTGAGCTGGCGCAGCCTTTGCCAAATTAAGTGTCTGGCTTGAGGATCAAGGCCAGTGGTTGGCTCGTCTGCAATGATGATTTTTGGTTTATTTATCAGAGCCCGGGCTATTAATAGTCTTCTTTTCATGCCAGTGGAAAGCTCGTCAATTTTGTTTTTACTCTTGCCATCCAGTTCAACAAATTTCAAAAGCTCATTTATTCTTTTCTTTGCTTCTACTCCTTTAATATCAAAAAATTCCGCAAAAACCAAAAGATTTTCGTAGACGGTTAGGTCGACATCCAGATTTGTTTCCTGCGGAATAACCCCGACCATTTTTTTTATTGCCCGATTATCTATGTTTGAGGGCAGACCGTCGACCATTATCACACCGGAAGTTATCGGCGAGACACAATGTATCATCTTGACTGTTGTCGTCTTGCCTGCGCCGTTAGGCCCTAAAAACCCAAAGCATTCGCCCTGCGCAATTTCAAACGAAATTGAATCTACGGCAGTAAAGTTTTTGAATTTTTTAGTTAGATTTTCTGCTTTGACTATAATATCTGACATAACTCATCCATCATATATTCCACAAAACCGGCGCAGAATTCTTTTCTCTCCCGACTTTTGAAATTAAATTTTCTTGTTAAAACCCGACAGCAGGTACTTTTGAACTGATTTTTGAATTTGTCATGCAAGTCCGCAGAAATATCTGCTTTGTCTAGATACCCTGCAACCAAAACAGAAGCCATTAGCGCGCCGCAAATACATCCTCTGCCGCCAATTCCAGTGCGAAGTCCGGAAACTGATTTTAATATTGCGTCAGGAATATCTATTCCATGATTTTTTAAAGCAAGAATAACACTCTCCGAACAGCTATACCCTTCATCAAGATATGATTTGCGAGCAATTTTAATTAATTCAGTTTTATCCATTAAAACCACTTCCACAACCACCATTTTTCAAAAAGGATTTTTCCCCAGTGCCCAAGTTTAGACGGAGGAAACATAATTACTTTTGGATCCGGCCTTGCATAAAAGTTTCCAAAAGCAAAACCAGCCATTCCCCCTCCAATTTCTAGGAAGCAGGAACCAAAACCAGTAAATTTCTTTCTGGGAGATTTCCCGAGGATATCGTCAGCAATCCGAGTTGCCACCACTTCGGCTTCAAAATGAGCAAAAACTCCCGCCTTGGGCAACATTTTACCATTTGTCAACTTTATACTGGTTATATCCCCAATCGCAAAAACTCCTGGATGCTTTGTTTCCAAAGTCTGCGGGTTGACAGGTATCCATCCACTTTCTCCAAGAAGCCCAGCCAAACTCACTACATCTGGCGCTTTATGCGGAGGCACAATTAATAAAAGATCAAAATTATATTTTTCGGAATTCTCTCCGTTCTCAAACACAATCTCTTTTTTATCGTTGTCCACCGAAACCAATTTATACTTGGGATGATATTTTATCCCCTGACTCTCAACCATATCTTTAACTGCGGCACTAATCTTAGGTCCAGCTACCTCCATGGGTCCTTCTTCAACCGTAAAAATCCTTAAATCAACTTTATCTCTAATGCCCTTTTTCTTAAACAGGCTGTGCAGGAGAAGAGAGGCCTCGTAAGGAGCCGCCGGACAGCGGTAGGGCTTGCTTAAAATAACCACAAAAACTTTCCCCCCGGAAAAATTCTCAAGCGTTTCTTTGCTTTTTAGAATTCCCGGAAGTTCATAGAGACATTGCTCTGCCTCCACTCCTAGAACCGCTTTACAGTTAAGCTCCGCCCCAAGCGCAATAATCAAGTAATCATAAGCAAAGGAAACTCCTCCGGCCTTCACCTTCTTTCCCGCCAAATCAATCTTTGAAACCTCGGCCTGATGAAATTCAATGCCTTTCCTGATGAGCTGATCAAACTCTTGAACAATTTGCGCAGGGGTTCTAATTCCTTCTAGGATCCAAAGCATGGAAGGATAGAAAAAGTGATGGCCACTTTTGTCAATTAAGATAATTTTATGTTCGGCCGATAATTTTTTGCGAAGTTCATTTGCCGCTACCAGTCCGCCCATTCCCCCGCCCAAAATCAAAACTGTTTTAGACATATTTGATATTACCTTTCATGCGGCAAGATTTTTTGTAATTCACAAATCATAAATTCCACCAGCCCGGCGCAAAACACCTTTCTTTCTTTACTCTTGAAGTCGTATTTCCGCGTTAAAACCCGACAGCAGGTACTTTTGAATTGATTTTTGAATTTGTCATGCAAGTCCGCAGAAATATCTGCTTTGTCTAGATACCCCGCAACCAAAACAGAAGCCATAAGAGCCCCGCAAATACATCCTCTGCCGCCGATTCCAGTGCGAAGTCCGGAAACTGATTTTAATATTGCGTCCGGAATATCTATCCCATGATTTTTTAAAGCAAGAATAACACTCTCCGAACAGCTATGTCCGCCCTCGATATATAATTTTCGGGCAGTTTCAATCAGATTCTCTTTTATTACTTCCACTTTTGATATAACTCCTTTTGTTCCTTCAGGGATTCAATGAGAACTTCTCTCATTAAATCACAGGCTTTAACGATCTTTGGGTTTGAAATACTATAATAAACCGACAAACCTTCTTTGCGTGTTCTTACAATCCCTTTAGCGCGCATTAGTGATAGATGCTGGGATAGATTAGCTTTTAGTAGAGAAGTTTCTTTTAAAAGATTTGCCACCGAAAGCTCACCCTTACTTAATAGATTGATAATTTCAATCCGCTTGGAATTAGCCAGAGTTTTACAGACTTCCGCATGAAGTTCAAATAGATGTTTCATAGTTTCAATAATCATAAACTATTATGTAGCAACTGTCAATTTCTAAAAAGGTCTGTGACTTTACGGTATCTTTGAGTATTCTAAGCATTTTCGCAGCTTAACTATTTCATCTTTATCCATCAAAACCAACCAAACGGCAACGGCAACTTATATGCTCTCCAAGAAAATATTGCCGCCAAAATAAACAATATAACGTTTAATGTGATATCAAGTCTTACGACAACCTGCATTCCTAAGATTATTGCCGACAAAACAAAAAACAAACAGAGAGACGCCAGCTTTTTCCGTACTACGCGAAGCGGCTTTATTTTGTCTGATATCTCCTTCGGAATCGGATTAAGTCTAACGCTTGAGAGCAAGTTTTCAATCTTTGGCTGAATTGCGAAATGAATATACGTTAATAAACCAATCAAAATCAAAAGGATTATTGTTTTCGAAGCTAAGACCCAATCTGTAAAAATAGAGACAAATCCACCTGGGCTTAAATTAACCAGCGATATTCCTGAGATCAATACGGTTGATTGAAAGACAAAGCATCTACGCGCCTGTCTTTTTATCAAATTTTCCATGTACCGATCCACTGGAAAATTCATCGTTGAACTAAAGAGCGCCCTCTCGTTAACGATGATAAGAGAATAAAACGGGGCGGACATAAAAACAACACCCAGGATATGAACCAGTTTTAAAACAAAATAAATTTCAGCAGTCATTTTACACCCCCGTTGATTACGACTTTATCATGATTAGCAGCATTTTGAATCTCGTTTGGACAGTCAGTGCATAAAGTAACCAAATAGTAAATCTATCCTGCCGCGCTTTACCATGTACATACCGGAAAATTTCATAACTTTCCTGATTTTATCACGATATATTGGGCTATAACAATGTGTTTTGCAATCCTTGCATTTTGGTTTGGGATCATAAGGACATAATTCAAGGCGCTTTTCAGCATAGTCATGAATATCCGCACATTCTTTGCAAAGTTTTTCAGTGTGATGATTTTGTTTGCAATAAATTTCAATGAATCGGGTAAGGGTTTTTTTACTCCTCATGTCAATCTGGCATTGACTATACCAGATTGAGGAGGTCTTGTCAGTTCCAAATTTTCCTCTTGACAAACCTATGACATATAGATATATTTAAATATACTTATGAACTATCTTGCTAATATAATAGAAGTATCAAAGGCCTTATCAGATAAAAACCGATTTAATATTCTGATGCTGATTATTAAAAGCAGGGAAATCAGTTGTAAGGAAATTACCAAGAAGATTAAACTCTCTCAACCTGCTATTTCACATCATTTAAAAATCCTAATTGACAGCAAAGTGGTAAACGTTCGTCGAGAAGGACAATGGGGATATTTTTCTTTAAACAGTAAAGCATTCAATGCTTACCTAAAAACTTTAAAAAAGGAGGTGAAATTATGAAAAAATTTAAATCAATTCTTATTGCGCTTTTGCTTTTATTTGTTTTTGGAAGTGCCGCCAACGCAGTTGGAAATGGAATCTGTTCTACCTGCCATGTAAAAATGCCAGAAATGGATGTTCGATTGATTAGCGAGGCAATGCACCACAAGGCACATCCCGATCTGGAAAAGCTAGGCAAAGATTTAAAAATCAGCGAGTGGACAGTTAATGAATGTTTAACCTGTCACGGCGCTTCCAATAGTCGAATTGCTTTTAAACGTATTTTGCATAAAATCCATCTAACTTCAAAATATTTTACTCCAAAATACAATGGAACCTGTATTACCTGTCATGTGTTGAAGAAAGACGGGGAAATTGCAATCCGGGATGTTGTAAGTTCTGCCGAAACGATCAGCGTCCCTGCGGAAACTTTAAAAGAAGCTCCATTTTTGGGAAAGCAGTAAAACTAATAACCTAACTGCCACCGCGATTGCAGCTTGATTTTTAATAAGGGTATTTAAATTCTAAATGATCTTCAAATTGTTTTCGCCGTAAAGTCATCTTAACCTTGAATTCTCTTATATCGCCCAAGGCTATTTTATTTTCATAATGCCCTGTTCTTTTACTCCACTCCCAGGAAAAAGGCTCAGTTGGCCACAAATCAATTGTTTTTTTCTCGCCGCCTGGCATTTCTATTTCTAGTCGGCAATTTCCATTAAAACGCTTGGGCTTTAGGTCATTATCATAAAAATAAGCTTGAAGAAGCCATTCCTTATTGCCGGGATTAGCCACAAATTCGACATACTCCGGAATTCTTTGTTCTATCAGCGTTAAAGCTCCTCCCTGCGGACCATTTTTTTCCTGGGGAATTACTGCATAGTGAAACCAGGCGGAGCCCATTGCGTGTCCAATAACAGACAAAAATATTACTAACAAGAAAAATACCTGTATTGCAATAAAATATTTTTTCATCTTGCCAGCCTCCTTCTTAAATTTCAACATCTTTTTGGTGCTCATTTCTCTGTTCTGCCTTTCCTTGTCTTTTCCTCCATCCATAGATAAAGCATGGGTACAACTAAAAGAGTAAGCAGTGTGGATGTAATCAATCCGCCAATGACAACGGTTGCAAGCGGTCGTTGAACCTCGGCCCCCATCCCGGTATTCACCGCCATGGGGAGAAATCCAAGGCTTGCCACCAAAGCCGTCATCAAAACGGGTCGAAGACGAGCTAGTGCCCCTTGAATAACGACTTCTTTTAAAGGTATTCCTTTTTGGTGAAGCTGGTTAAAGAATGTGACCAGCACCATGGCATTGAGAATAGCAATCCCGATGAGGGCGATAAAACCCACTCCTGCCGATACACTGAAATGGATACCGCGCAGAAACAGAGAAAAAACGCCTCCTGTCATCGCAAATGGAATACTGAGATATACCAATAGAGCCTGTTTGAGGCTTCCAAACGTTTTGAGAAGTGCTAAAAAGATGACAATCAGGATCAGAGGAATAATAATCTGAAGCTTGGCCTGTGCCCGTTCCAGATTCTTGAATTGGCCACCCCAGGAAAGTGCATATCCTTTGGGAATCTCCAGTTTTTTCTGGAGAAGTTTTTTTGCTTCTTTCACAAATCCAGCCGTATCGGTGCCTGGAGCGAGGTTAATAGCTACCGCCGCATATCGTTCTCCCTGATGATGCGCGATCGTTGTAACCTGTTCTTTGCGTTCAATCGTTGCCAGATTCTTAAGCGGCACCGTTCCCCCGTTTTTGAGTCCAACAGGAAGGCGATATAATTCTAGTGGATTTTCTCGATACTCTTCCATGAGGCGCAGCACAATTGGGAATCGCCATTGATTTTCATAAAAGCTCCCGACCACTGTACCTCCCATGGCAATCTCAAGGAGACGATTAACTTCCGCGAGTTCAACGCCATAACGAGCCATCTGCTGATTGTCGGGTCGCACATTAATGACTGGGCTTTTACGGAGAGCCGTCAGTGGATCTAGTTCAACCTCTGAAGCTCCCGGCAACTTTTTCAGAATATCCCGACTTTTCTCCAAAATATCGATCAGCAGTTCGAGATCCTTCCCATAGATGCGCAGGGAGACATCGGCTCGGCTTCCTTCGAGGATTTCGTTAAATCGCATTTCAATTGGCTGGCTCTGGGTGATCTCCTGTCCGGGAACTTTTTGTTCAAGTTCCTCTCGTATCGTCTGGAACAGTTGATCCTTTGATTCTTTCCGGCCTTCTTTCTTCAAGATGACAAACGTATCCGCCAAATGGACTCCCATCGGATCCGTGGCCGACTCCGGCATGCCGAGCCGCGCGAAGACATGCTCCACATCTTTGGACTTCGCAATAATTCTCTCTGAAAGTTGTTGCAGACGGATCGACTCACTTAAAGAGATATTACTTCTCCGGGTTAGATTGATGATCATGTCCCCTTCATCGAGCGATGGCATAAAGTCAGCGCCTAAGCGAAAATAAAGGGCGGATGAAAGAATACTGATGATGACAACTGGCAAGAGGATCGCCAATCGATGATGGAGTGACCAGCGCAGAAGAGGCTCATATCCCTTCAGAATGAAATTAAAGAGGGTACTCCCTTTGGAATGCCCTTTGGGATTACGGAGAGTGAGATAGGCTAATATCGGCATGAGGAACAACGCGACTAGAAGAGAAGCTCCGAGTGCCATAAGAACAGTCTGGGCCATCGGCTTAAAAACTTTTCCCTCAATTCCTTCGAGGGCAAGAATCGGGACATAGACGGCCATGATGAGAAAAAGCCCGGTTGTGACAGGTAGAATGACTTCTTTAACAGATTGCATAACGAGGGTTGCCCGCTCATGAGGGGAAAGCTTTTCCCCTCCTCTCTCCTCAAAACGCCGGAGGATATTTTCAATGATAACAACCGAGGCGTCGACCAGAAGTCCGAAATCGATTGCTCCTAAACTCATCAGATTCGCTGAAATTCCAAGGTATCGCATTCCGGAAGCGGCAAAGATCATCGAAAGAGGAATAGCGAGTGAAACAATCAAGGCGGCCCGCAAGTTCCCTAGAATTAAAAGTAAAACAATAATGACTAGGGCCGCCCCTTCCGCGAGATTTTTGGCAACGGTATGAATGGTTGATTCAACTAGAAACTGCCGACTGTAGAGAATCTTCACCTGTACATCCGGAGGAAGTTCCATCTGTCGCAGTACCCGCTCGCCATCCATAGCCACCTGCCTGGAATTTGCTCCAGAGAGCATCAAAATGGTTCCGAGGACTGTCTCCTCTCCATTATAGGTAGCCGCCCCTAGACGCTGCATAAAATCTTCTCGAATTACGGCCACTTCATCAAGGAGTACCGGATTTCCTCCGACATCCGTTTTAATCGTGATTTTTCGTATCTGATCCAAGTTGCTTAAGGAGCCAAGTGTTCGCACAATCACCTGCTCTTTATCGTACTCGATGTAGCCACCGCCAAAACTCTCTCCCAGTGTTTCCACTTTATGAAGAAGCTCTTCAATGGTGAGCCCCTGCTTCTCAAGGCGCGCCGGATCGATATCGATGTGGATTTCTTTTTTGTAACCACCAGTTGAATCGACTTCGGCAATATTTTGGACAGCGGCTTTGAGGCGGCGGACAATTACAAAGTCCTGGATAGTGCGAAGATAAATCAGTCGCTCTTTCGGGCTTTTCTGTTCAAGAGCAGATCCTTTTTTAGGTAAAACCACATACATCAGCACTTCACCAAGACCCGTCGTGATGGGTGCCAGTTCAGGTGAGAGGCGCTCCGGCAAGTTTTCGCGCGCATTTTGGAGACGCTCCGAAACCTGTTGTCTAGCCCAGTAGATATTGGTGTCATCTCGGAAGATGACTACCACTTGAGAGAGCCCGTATTTTGAGAGGGATCGAACATCAATGACTTTGGCCAGTCCGCTCATTTCCGATTCTATAGGATAGCTGACCGTTTTCTCGACTTGTTCAGGGTCAAGTGCCCCCGTTTTTGTATTGATAACCACTTGAACAGAGGTAATGTCGGGAACGGCATCGATTGGAATCTCCGACAAGAAATAGGAACTTCCAAGCGCCGCGATACCAAACAAAATAAAAATAAGAAGCCGATTTCGAAACGCATTTCCTACAATTTGTTCAAGCATTAAAATATCCCTCCATTACTGTTGAAATAGGTCGCGGCATTCCGCTCACCCTTCAAAAAGAGAAGTGACAGAAATTTGTCAACAAGTGTGGACTGCGCATCGAGAACACGGGAGTTGGTTTCGGCCGCCTCTGTGTCTAGCTCAAGAAACGTCAGCAGAGACACCCGTCCTTTCCGAAATTCCGACTCGGCTTGGCGCAATTTTTGTTCGAGGCTTTCTAAAGTGGCTTTCGGATAGTGCCGGACGGATTGCTGCGCGATATCAAACTCTTGATTTAGTATCTTCAATTGCGACTCCAGTTGCCGCTTGGAAAAACGAAGGAGCTGTTCCTCCGCTTCCAATTGCTTTTCGGCGCTCTGAATGCCATCACCATTTTGATTGAACAGAGGTAGGGGCAGGGAGATTCCAAGTCCCGCGGCACGCTCGGACTCATTCCCTTTTTCTTCCCTATAGAAAGCAGAAAGACCCATATCGGGCAATGTCTTTTTTTCGGCAAGCTCCTTTTCTTTGAGACTGGCACGGACACTTAGTTGCCCTTTGGCAAGATCAAAGTTTTTCGTCGTGACAGTTTTGAGCCATTCTTTTTTGTCAATCTTTATGGTTCCTTGAAGCCAGGGTACTTCAAACGTTGGAGAAGCTCCGGCGTCCAAGCCAACATAGAGATTCAATTGTTCATAGGCACGCGCCAGAGAAACCTCGATTTGTAAAGCTTCCGTGGCAAGGTTTGTGAGTCGTGCTTCGACAATGTGGCGCTCCGCCTGCTTTTCCGGTGAAGGGAAGAGATTCCCTTTGAGGTAGGACTGGATCAGTTGAAATCGCTTCTGGCGATTTTTAGAGAATTTTTTTTTATTTGCATTCATTCTGTATGCGTAAGCTAGTCGAATAACATCATGGGTCAGCGCGACTTCTCCTTCGGTTGCACGAATTTTGTTCAATTCGCTTTCGATATCCAGAATCTCCCCATGAAGATTCTGTTTTCCGGGAAAAATAAACGGTTGCGTCACAGAAACTTCGTAAAGCGGTCCTTGAGCGGGGAAGACACGCTTTTGTCCTGCCAAGAGTCCAACAATCGGATTCTGCCATGCGCGCGCCTGCGCCGCGGCGAACATCTTCACATCAATCCGAATCTTGAGAGAGGCAATGAAATCGCTCCGCTTTAAGGCTCGTTCGATCAACTCGGAAATAGTTTTCGGGCTTTCTGCATTTGCCGGAACGTTAGATATATTTATAATAAGGATAAAGACAAAGAAACTGAAAAATCGCCTCATAATCATCCTCCGTGACATTATATTTTATTCATATGACAAATAGCACGCATAATTTTAACCTGGGATTGCTTAAAACTCGGAGATTCTAGATGGCGATTTGAGGAGGACGATCAATAATCCAAACAAATAATCTTTCACGGGAAATATCAGGAGGAAAACTGATAGAGTTCGTCTGAGGAATAATTAATAATTGAGCGTTCCCACCTATTGGACTATGGCAGCCCGTCATGCAATTCAGACCGCAACTAGATACTTGCCCGTCCGCTGCATGGGCAATTCCACATAGACCCAAAGATGATAATAAAATTACGGTTAAAACTATAAAGGATAATATTCTAATGACTTTCATAGCTTATATTTTTTTATATTACAAACTATTTACCTCTTTGTCAAATATACGCATTGCGCCATGTAAAATCTAACCGACCTGCCTGCCGGCAGGCAGGAATATCAGTAGAAACAAGCATGATGCTGAATTCATTGTTTATATCTTTGCTGATAAAACTCTAGCTGTTTCTCAACATCTTCTTTTGACATTCCCTTTTTCCACTTGTGAAAATCAGAATTCATAATATTTTTAGAAATCCCTGGAAGAAGCTCCTCTGCTTCTGGAATAAATTTAGTATAGAAGTGTTTCGCGACTTCGTACATCCCATGCCATTGCGTAAAGTCAGGCCCCATCATGGCTGCTCCCATCCGAGCCCGACGGCCTTCATGGTGCCATAGCTCATAGTAAGTCCATTCAATATTGTCATCAAAAGGCGTTTTCGAAATTTTTCCCTTTGCAAGCAGCATGTCTATTATCTCCCTGGCCGGTTTGGCAAATTTATCATTATAGTGAACAACAAGATTATCATACTGCGAATAAAAATTTGTTACCCACTGGGGGCTGTGGCAGTTTAAACACACCGACTGCATATCTGCCCTTTTTTTCTCCCAGTCGGATATTTTAATAGAAATTGCCGGGCGGAGCGTCCAGCTTATCCTAGCCCCTACATCGTGAGTTGATTTAAGATCTCGCGTCGCGCCCATATGACAAGTCACGCAGTTTGGAGAAATTGAATAATCTTTTCCTAGCACCCATGATCTTTTATTCAAATTCATTTTATCAATATTAGCTATAAAATTAATTCCATGCTTTGACTCCCCATAAATCTCTCTTTGGGGATGATCCGGCCCCATATGGCATCGCCCGCACGTATCTGGAGATCTTGCGACTTTGAGTGAAAATGTATGCCTATAATGACAAGCTGTACATGATCCTTTTGACCCATCAGGATTAATACGGCCTATACCGCCATTAGGCCAAGTTGATGGATCAATCTTCCCATCATTTAATATTTTGGGCTGGCTTCCATGACATTGTTTACAGCCGGAAACCGCCGCAGGTCCACCCTCAACAATTTCTCCAAGAATATTATCAAGCGATCCGATAAAAGATGCTGCTCCCGCATGTCTGCTATTCTGCTGCTCTTTAAATTCCTTTGCATGGCATTTACTGCAATCCTTTGGCGAAACAATTGTAGCAATCGTAAATCCGTTATGTTCAAAAGCATCAGACTCGCCTTTTAAAGCCTTGTGGCATTCATAACAACCGACACTTTTGTTTTTGTGGCGGCTATCATCCCATTGTTTAACAATAACAGGTGTCGTCTCCTTATGGCAGGAAACACAAACCTTCGTATCTGCGTAAGCGAAAGAAATCACCGCGCAAATAAGAAACAAAGCTAATCCAAAAACTTTAATCATAATTTTCATAAGCAAGTTTTTTCCCGGTTTCAGTTAAAAAAACTTTTTCAATAATAGTCTTTAGTTTAGTCTTATTAGAGACATCATGCTCTTCCCTCAAATTAACCAGCCAATCCGCGTCATAGAGAATTTTAAAGTTATTTGTAACAATTTTGCCCGGAGAATGGTGATTTGCAATAATCTCAAGAACTTCTACGATCTTTGCTTTCGGAAAATTGATTTTATTTAATATATTTCCGGCTATCGGAGGGCCTTCGATTTCCTGGTATTTACCGGATGTAGATCCGTATTTTTTTTCAGCGGCATGAATGCCGATATCATGCAAAATTGCCGCGGCAGTGATAATTTCACTATCGCCTTGTTCTGTTTTTAATATCTCTTCGGCAAAGCCAAGAACCTTTTTCGCATGATTTATCCTTTTCACGTCACGCTCAAAATATTTATCCATTTCTGACAACAAAATATTTCTCATGCAGAAATCCACTCTTCCTTTAAAACGTCGCCCTGAAGACTGATAATTATCAATTTAATAGGAATCTTCCTTTTAGATTTTGATAGTCCTTCTTGAGCTATTTGCAGCAATCCTCCACAACAGGGAACCTCCATAATCATAACTGTCAAAGTGTTTATCTTTGCATCTTCAATTAGAGCCGCTATTTTATCAACATAAACTTCTTGTCCTTCATCTAACTTTGGACATGCAATAGCCAGGCTTTTACCTTTTAAATAATCTTTATGGAAGTCACCAAGAGAGTAAGCCACACAATCAGCCGCCAAAACAACATCTTTGCCTAGGAAATAAGGGGCCATAGGAGAAATAAGATGCATCTGAACGGGCCATTGGCGCAGTTGGGATGGTCTTGTCCCAGACTTGTCCTCGTCACTGCCTTTTTTATTTTCATCTGAAAAATCCTGGATTTTAGCTCCGGGACAACCGCAGGGAATATCATGAGATTTTTTAACCGTAAGCGAAGGAACATCAATGTTATTTTTATTTAGAAAATCAACAGCTTCATTCAAATGTTTTTGGTCATTATGGTCTTTTAAATGCAGCAAATGCGCCTTTATCACGTTTTTACCCTGTTTGACAATATTTTCCATGACTTTTTTCTCGTCATAAGGCTCGGCTTCCCTTTCTTCCACTGTAATCGCGTCCAGAGGACATTCTCCAAGACATGCCCCTAACCCGTCGCAAAACAAATCGCTTATCAATCTCACCTTCCCGTCAATAATTTGCAGAGCCCCTTCCGGACAGGCAGGAATGCACAGTCCACAACCATTGCATTTCTCCTCATCAATTTTTATTATTTTTCTTTTTTTCATCTTGCCGCCTCCTCTAGAGATATGTCCCTTAATTTATTCTTAAAATCCGTCTCGAGCCCATTTAATATCTTTCGGACATTACAGCTGGTTTTTAAAAAGCAATTATACTTTTTGTCTAGGCATTTTATAAAGTGGAAACTTGGTTCGAATATTTCAATAATATCTAATAATTTTGTTTTGGGATTAATAATCCTGATCCCTCCTGATTTTCCTTTCCGCGACTGAATAATCCCTTCCACTGCCATTTTCTGGACTATTTTGGCCAAAAAAACCCTGGGGATTTTGAGTTTTTTGCTTATCATTGAGGTGGATATCAATAAGTCATCTTTTCTTCCAGCCAAATAAGCCAGTGCCCTCAATGCATAATCTGTCTTTTGGCTGAATAAAATATAAAACACCTCTTAATGGGACTGAATTAGTCCTATTATATTGTTTTAGATACCGCATGTCAAGTATTTGCAGGCTTTTTATTTGACTAATAGTTATATATATAATAAATTAAGGCGGTATGAACAAAGATAATCTAAAACTGAAAGACGGGTCAAAAATCGCGGTCATTGGCGCGGGGCCGGCCGGAACGTTTTTCGCCAATTTCGCGGCTGACATTGCCAAACAAAAAGGCATAAACGTAACCATCAGCATATTTGACGCAAAAAAGTTTATCGCCCAGGGGCCTTCCGGCTGCAACATGTGCGCCGGGATCATTTCTGAAGCTCTTGTCAAAAGAATGGAAAAAATCGGTATTGTAATTCCGGAGCAAAAAATACAGCAAAGAATAGACGGTTATTATTTACATACCAAAACCGATAAATACCTCCTTGCAATCCCGTCAAAAAAAGGAAAGATTATCGCGGTATTCAGGGGAAACGGTCCAAGATTTTATTACCCGGAAGGCAATGAGAGTTTTGATGACTTCTTGCTCGACCACGTAAAAAAGAAAGGTATCATAATTATTCCGGAAATGATTACGGATATACGGCTTCCAAAAGACGGCAACAGCCCGGTTACGTTAATCTACGGGGAAAACAAACAAAAATTTGACGCGGATCTTGTCGTAGGCGCGTTCGGTTTAAATACAAGGATGATCGAAAAAATTAAAAATTTAAACATCGGATACGAACCCCCAAAAACGATTACCACGTGCCAGGCCGAAATTATGCTGGGCAAAGAATATATTAAGGAACATTTCGGCAACAATGTGTTTATTTTTACTCTCGGAGAAAAAATGCTGCGCTATGTCGCGGTAATTCCAAAAAATGAATTTATAACCGTGAGCGTGGTCGGGAGCCGTGATACAAACAAAGCCGCTTTAATAAATTTTCTCGACTCGCCATTGATGCGCCAGTATCTTCCCAAAGACTGGCAAATGCCCGAAAAACACTGTCTCTGCTATCCAAAAATCGCTACAACTCCCGCGAAAAATCCTTTTACCGATAGGCTTGTATTAATCGGGGACACCAGTTTTAGCAGGTATTATAAAAATGGAATTGAATCGGCTTTTATAACGGCAAAATTCGCGGCGGAAACATCAATGAATTCCGGGGTATCAATAAAATCATTCAAGAAAGGCTATCTTAAGAAAGCGAATAATATAATAATTAAAGACAACCTTTACGGCAGGATCCTTTTCAGGATTAATGATATTATATCAAAATTCCCGATTATCGCCGAGTCACATATCCGCATATTGGATTCGACAAGCCTGCTGCGCGAGATTATCTGGAATATGTTTACGGGAGATATCCCATACCGCAAAATATTAATAAAAAGCCTTAATCCTATCCTGCAATTCAAGCTGGTTTTATCATTAGCTTTTTTAACGGTTAAAAACATACTTATACCAAAAAAATACAGCAGAATCCTGTTTAAAGAGAATCTGGGCCCGCTTAAAAACGGACAGACTGTTGTCATATTGGGCGGCGGGCCGGCGGGCGTCGGATGCGCCATTGCGTTAAAAAACTTAAGCAAAGAAAAAAATCTTTCATTGAAAGTCGTTCTTTACGAAGGGAAAGAATTTGAAAAAGAATTGGAGCATAACCAATGCATGGGTGTTCTGTCACCCCCTATCAGGAAAATATTTGAAGAAAAATTAAAAATAGATTTTCCCGAACGCCTGGTTCAGCGTGAAATCACCGGTTACGTCCTGCACTCCGAACATAATCAGGTACTGCTCGAAGGATTTGGCGAGATGTCTTCCGCGGTCAGGAGAATCACCTTTGACAAATACATGCTTGAATCCGCAAAAAAACTCGGGGTTGAAATAATCCACAGCCGTATAACTGATATTGAATACGGAGTGGACGGACTAATGGTTTACAGTGAAAGCAATAACTTAAAAACTGATGTTATAGTCGGCGCGTTCGGGCTTGATTACGGATCAATCAAAATTTTTGAAAAAAATATGCCGTATAAGGCGCCGAGGCATTTAAGCTCGATAGTCACAAAATTGCATCCGGGAGAAGAAATTATTTCCGCGTATGAGAATTATATCCATGCTTTTCTTCCGGCTGACTGCGGAATTGAATTCGGAGCAGTGACGCCCAAAAAAAATCACCTTACCATAAATATTGCAGGATATCATATAACATCGGAAATTATGGATAAATTTTTGGAGTTTCCGCAGGTAAGAAGTATATTGCCGCTAAACTTTGCTCTTTTCAAAGACAATCTTGAATACTACAAAGGGAACTTTCCAATATCTACCGCGAAAGGATTTTACGGCGACCGCTACGTTTTGATCGGTGATGCGGCCGGCATGGTAAGGCCTTTTAAAGGAAAAGGTATCAATTCGGCGTTAACTACCGGGATTTTGGCTGCGGAAACAATGATAAATTGCGGAATTTCTAAAAGGGCTTTAAAAAATTATTACCGCGGATGCAGCGAAATTACAAAGGATATTCCATATGCAAGACTGATCAGGTTTTTCGCCACAACACTCGGCAAAACAAGGATATTTGACTTTATAATAGAAAAAGCGAAGAAAGATTCAAACTTAAACAGATTTTTGTACAACTGCGTATCTGCCAGCAAATCTTACAAGGCTTCAATCTTTGAATATCTTTTTCATTAAATTCGCCCATATTTTACCTGTACGGTGCTTGTTACTTTAGTATCAGGATCAGTATAAAGATAAACCAGCCAGATATAATTTATTGTTCCGCCGGATTCTTCAATTGGACCTGAGCTTTCAGTCTTATTCCAACCAGTAAGAATGAGTTTTCTTGTTGGGCCATCGTATGCGTTAATTCCCCAGCTAGTCCAGTCGCTTGCCTCAATTGATGATATCGTCAACGTACCGCTCGAAGTGTCAAATGCCCAAGTCCCGGAGGAATCTAAAATCAACCTCGTAGTTGATGAAGGAGTTGAAAGATTTCTCCAAGTTCCCACGACAGAGTCGCTTGAAGTTCCGGCTGAAGTGGTATTTGATACATTTCCGCATCCATTTACTATGATTAATCCCAGAAAAACGATGCAAATAAATATTTTTTTTAACATTATTTTGATACTGCAATTTTTATTGATGATGAGGCCGTGCTTCCCGGATTATAAAAATAGCTGATATAGATTTTGCCGCTGCTATCCACTTTTATAGATGTATCTGTTCCAACAACGGAAACAAATGCATTATAGACTGCATCTTCAACAGTTGAGGTTATCCATGAACCGGTACTATTTGTCGCATATTTTAATGATCCTTCCAGTGTTTCAGGGTTATATCTATAATAGCTGATATGTGCTTTACCGTTTGAATCAATATCAATATCACAGTAGCTGCCAGCTTCGGAATTTGAGTCAACAGTTTCTGTTGCCCAAGGCCCTAATTTATTTGTCGTGTATTTAAGATATTTATTTGTATTATCTTTGTATGCAATGTGCGCTTTATCATAAGAATCCAAAACGATTGAAGTATAGATTCCCACATCTCCTCCGGAATCAACAGTCGATCTAACCCAGCCTCCTGAAGAATTTGTTGCATATTTGAGATCCCCATTTGTTAAATCATAATAACTTATATGCGCCTTGCCTGATGAATCAATCGCAATAGAAGATGATCTGCCTACATCGCCGGCAGAATCAATTGTTGAAAAAATCCAATCTCCGGAAGCCTCTTTAGTGGCATATTTTAGATCTCCGTTTGTAGAGTCGTAATAGCTGATATGAAGTTTTCCGCTGTTATCCAAAGCAATTGATGTATAAATTCCCACGGAACCTGTTGAGTCAATGGTCTCTTTAACCCATTTTCCCGAAGAGTTAGCAGCGTATTTCAGGTCTTCATTCACGTTATCGTAATAACTTATATGTGCTTTTCTGTTCGAATCCAATGCCAGTGAATTGTATTTGCCGGAAATATTTGCATCTGCGGTTTCCCCAATCCATGCTCCGGAACTATTTGTCATAAAATCAAGACTGAAAGATGCTGCGTTATAATAGCTTACATAAACATTTTTTGAGCTGTCTAGGGAAAGCGATGTTCTATATGACTGGCCGTCTCCAATTTCCGCCTCCAAAGTCGTTATGTCCCAGGATAAAGAAGTTGTTGCCGGAACATAAATATTAAATCCTTTGCCAGACGCATCATTACTATTAATTATTATTGCTTCGGCAGTAGCATCCCCCACACCATTCCAATCGAAAACCCCAATACTATCATTTCCATCTCTTATATTGTTTCCATTTACATCTGAAAAAGCAGCAACATAATATGTCCCATTCTTTACTTTGAATTTATAACTGAACATCGAAGCTTCTTTTGAGATAAACCTGCCGTAAAAAACTGCCGATGAATTTTTCGTCATGTCATCGACGTATAAGCCGACATGTTTATTTAAGCTTGTCGAATTACTTGATAAATCAATGTTAGTACCGGAGATAGTATTTGTCCCCCAATAAGATTTTTGTATATTCGGGGAAAGATCAACATTTTGGGTATTATCTGCAATAGCAACATTATCTTTTCTATCATAATATTCAGTATTATCTGCAGACTTATCATTATTTTGATCAATAAAAGCTTCGGCAGTATAGGTACCGTTGGGGAGAGTAAATGAAACGTCTTTTATGGCACCAAGAGAAACGCTTGATGCCTCAGAGCTTGTAATTATACTGCTGCCCTGTGAAATAACTATTCTAAAAGTCGCCGCTTCGGTTGTTGTGTTCTGGGTGATGCTTAATGTTAAAATCCCGCTCCCTGCCGGAGCGCTGCTGGATGTAGGGCTTGGTGTCGAAAGAGTCTGGCACCCGACTGCGATAAACAGTCCAATAAAAGACAACAAAAATACAAAGAGCCGGTTTTTACATAAAAACAACATTTAAAAAACTTATCCTTTTGCTTTAACATGGCATTTAGCGCAATTTGTTTTTATCGCAAAAGCTTTGCCGCCGTCTTTATGACAAACAGCGCAGAATTTTCCTTTGTTTATGTCATCCATCGTAATTTTGTTCACTCCCGCTTTCATCTTTGCGAAAATTGAAGGATGGCATGTCTTGCAGGCAATGTTTTTTTGCTTAAGGTGAGAGCCGTGATCAAATGTAACCGGAGCCAATGTTTTTCCCGGATATGTAACTTTTTTATCAAAAGCAGCAAAACTCATACCCGAAAATAATATAATTAGAATAATAACTAAACCTATCTTTCTCAAAACAATCACCCCCTTATCATGCGTAACTATGTAATCCTGAAAGAAGCAAATTAACTCCCAAATATGTAAATATTACCGCTATAAAACCAATTAGAGCAAGCCACGCGGCCATTCGTCCGCGCCATTTTAGAACAAGTCTTGCGTGCATATAGCCCAAATAGATCAACCATGTTATCAAAGACCATGTTTCCTTTGGATCCCAGCTCCAATAGCGCCCCCATGCCTCCTCCGCCCAGATCGCGCCGGTAATTATTACCAGCGTCATAAACGGAAGGGCAAAAGCTATCATCTTATAAGTTAATGCATCGAGTTTTTCTTTTGAAGGAATAAATTTTATATTAAGATAGTCTTTTAATAAATATAATGCCGCAGTCCCTGCGGAAACAGCAAAAGCCCCATAAGCCGCGACAGCTACTCCAACGTGAAACAAAAGCCAATTACTTTTTAACGCAGGCATAAGAGGTTCAATTTCTTTATTAAGTGTCGACGCGTAAAGTGCAGCCAAAAATCCTATTGGGACAACCACGACACCAATACTTTTAGTTTTATTTGTTATTTCCACAATAAGATAAATTAAAACAATACCCCATGCAAAGCTTGTCATGCTCTCATAAAGATTTGCAAACGGCATCCGGCCGGATGCAGCAATCCTTGCTAAAATCGAAACTGTTTGAAGAATAAATCCGAGGACAAGGATAGAAGTCGCGGCTCTGCCGATACCATCTTTTTTAAATGCTGCAAAAATAAAGTAAAAAACCATTGATATCAAATAAGATATAACGGCATAAGTTAGAAAATTAGATTCAATGTTTGACATAAAGCATCACCCCTAATCCAACTACCAAAACCAAAAAACCAAAATAAACTATTAATACCCCAGGGTCTTTTTTTATCTGAAGCCCAGTATACTCTGTGACGCTTCCTAATTTCAAGTTATAATTTTTCCATTTAACCGAATTCGACTGCGTAATCCATCCAATCTCTTCAAAACCCCTTTCATCATGGGCATAGATTAGCGCAATTGGCATTATGGGTTCATAAGTTTTTATTTCGCTTCCATGTATAGAACTAATATCGGGAAACAGTTCTTCAATGAGAAACATTTGACCGGTTTTTGAAAATACCGCGCAGCTCCCTTTATAAATAGGAATTATTTCAGTTTTTCTGTCTTGTGTAACTCCCAAAAACCCATTAAGCCCATAGCTGCTCTGATAAAGTTTTATCCCCTTATATTCAAGAGGATTATTTACATAAATTGTCTTTCTTAATACTTCTTTGTTATTTTCAAAAATAGAAAGATCAGAAGTAAAATCAAGAGGCCGCCCGAACTTGTCAAATTTTGCATTAAAATCATTCAGCTTTATAAAAAAACTGCCGTGGGGCTCAAAATACATTGAGCCTTTGTTAATCGCAGCTGTCCCTAAAAATCCAAACATGCTTCCATAAATTGCTCCGACAAAGATCAGCAAAATACTCAAATGGGCCAGAAAAGAACCCCACATATATAAATTGAGCTTGCCTTTTAAAGCAAGAATGAACCTCTTTGTGCTACATGAGAATAATGACAACCCCAAAATAGTAAGTAATATTCTAAATGTAATAGATCCAAAAATATCCGTCCAATTTAAAAAATAAAAAAATTTGGTAAATATTTCGCCATATAATTTAATATAGACTTGCGGCGATTCTTTTTGAGGTATAACTGTGCCAAGTATGGAATATGCCGCTGTAATTAAAAGCAGGATAACAGAAAATGTTGTGGAGGATAAATATCCCCATAAACTTGACATAAATTCTTTAATCATAATATAATCAAAATTAAATATATCAGAAACAAATTATTATGTCAAAAAATAAAACTAGCTATGGCCATATTAAAAGACTAATTTTTTTGGCTGCATTTTTGATTCTATCGCTGGTTGTTTTAAGAATGGTATTTATCCCAAAAACATTTTGGGAATTCGGATTTTATCGCGGGGATTCAATTGCTGAAAATGCGAACAAACCCATAATCTTTGCCGGAAGCTCCGCATGCAAAGACTGCCATGAAGAAAAATATAAAATATGGTTGGATTTCAGGCACAAAACAGTTATATGCGAAACCTGTCATGGCCCGGCTATTAAGCATAGTGAAAATCCGATGGAAATAAAACCAACAAAACCCGGAAAAAGAGAATTTTGTCTATACTGTCATGGAAAAAATATTAGCAAACCCAAGAGTTTCCCTGTAGTGGACGGTAATATTCATAATCCGGGAATAAATTGTTTTGAATGCCATAACCCGCACAACCCTAAGCAGAGGCAAAAATGAAATATTCGAGAAGAGAATTTATGGGTTTATCAATCAAGACAATGGTTTTGCTTGCGGCACTGGACTGGCCCAGCAAACTCCTCGCTCTTACAAAATATAATTGGGAAGATTATTTGTGGGGATATGGGATCGATATTGACAGGTGCATAGGCTGCGGACGCTGTGTCTCTGCCTGCAAGAAAGAAAATAATGTTCCTGACGACCCTTTCTTTTTCCGCACATGGATTGAGAGATATGTTGAGCGGAAAGACAAGTCGGGAGATAAGATCGAAGTAGACTCGCCAAACGGCGGGAAAGACGGCTTTGCGGATTTATCAAATAAGAAGGATATAGTAAAATCTTTTTTTGTTCCAAAAATGTGCAACCACTGCGAAAATCCGCCTTGTGTTCAGGTATGTCCGGTTGGCGCAACTTACAAAACTAAGGACGGGGTTGTTCTTGTCGACCAGGATTACTGCATAGGCTGCAGATATTGTATTCAAGCATGTCCGTATGGAGCAAGATATCTTCATCCGGAAAAGCGAGTTGCCGACAAATGTACTCTTTGCTATCACAGAATCACAAAAGGATTAAAACCTGCATGTGTTGATGCATGCCCGGTTTCAACAAGAATTTTTGGCAACCTAAAAGATCCAAACAGCATAATAAATAATTTCTTAAAATCAAAAAAGATCCAGGTCTTAAAGCCGCATTTAGGAACAAACCCAAAAATCTATTATAGCGGCATCGACAAAGAGGTCCGATAATGAACGAAATTACTGTAATGTTACAGAAAATTTTGCCACATGTTCAGGGTTTTATTTATCCTAACGAGATAGAACTTCACTGGGGCATATTAATTGTGTTATACCCATTTATTACAGGATTGGTTGCCGGCGCATTTATCCTTGCGTCTCTTGAGAGAGTTTTTAATGTTTCCGCAGTTAAGCCAACATACAGATTGGCACTTTTAACTGCTTTTGCATTTCTTATTGCCGCCCCACTCCCCCTGGTTTCCCATTTGGGACACCCCGAAAGAGCATTTGAGATATTTTTGACTCCAAAACCGGACTCCGCGATGGCAATGTTCGGATTTGTATATGCATGGTATTTGATGGTCGTTTTGCTACTAGAAATCTGGTTTGATTACAGGAAAGATATTGTTGAATTTTCTAAAAAAGAAAAAGGTCTTAAAGGACTATTCTACAAAATATTGACTTTGGGGGTTGATGATATATCACCAAAAGCTTTGGAACTCGACGATAAAATCGGCAAAGCTATAACCATCATCGGCATACCATCAGCTTTTCTTCTACATGGTTATGTAGGATTTATTTTTGGATCCGTAAAAGCAAACCCATGGTGGTCAACACCGCTTATTCCTATTATATTTTTGATGTCAGCAATGGTATCGGGAATTGCGCTTGTTCTTCTGGTCTATTTAATTTCCAGCTGGGTCCGAAAGAAGGCAATTGACTACAAATGTCTTGATACAATCGGTTTATATCTTTTTTGCATCTTTTTGATTGATTTTTCACTCGAATCATTAGATCTGATCCATCGTATTTATGAAGCTGAAGAATCATTTAATATCATTTCTATCCTCATGAGCAAAAACTTATTCTGGACGCAATTTATTATACAAATATTGATTGGCGCTGTTTTTCCAATATTAATCTTAGGCATAATTCAGCTTTTCAAAATAAAACCAAAAATAAGAGAAAAACTATATTTTGTCACCGGTATTTTAACCCTGATTGGAATATTTGCAATGAGATGGAATGTTGTAATCGGCGGTCAGCTTTTTTCTAAGAGCTTTTTGGGATTTACCACATATAAACTGGGATTAATAGGAACCGAAGCTTTTTAT
>Ga0265296_1000567_pt1 | contig 53188 bp, 44 predicted proteins | sample MunlanPumphouse1_FD_189073 | JGI IMG/M metagenome (GOLD analysis project Ga0265296, IMG submission 189073) | Groundwater microbial communities from a municipal landfill in Southern Ontario, Canada - Pumphouse #1 | ecosystem: Environmental > Aquatic > Deep subsurface > Groundwater | place...
TGATACTGGACGAGAGAACAACCTGCAACCGGATGTTAAGATCGAAGATGCGCCGCCGCGGTTGGTGGAGAGGGCAACCGGACTGCGGGGATTGAGTGTCTGTTCTGCAAAGGATTCGAAGAGCACCTGCCGGAAAAGAACCGAACGGGATCTCCATTCCCCTGATGCCGAGATACCATATATCAAAACAGAACATGCGCTCCGTGATCTTGTCTGCTCGCTCATGGAGCGCCAGGATCGGATGAATGAGGCGTTCTTCTTAAAACTCAACGATCTTGAATACCGGGTCGATGATTTCGAACTGAGCAAAAAGTTGCGTGTGATAAAGCAACCGGATAGAGAGAAGGAAGCGCGAAAATGATTGCAGATGCCAAAAAACCGGAGAGCGACGGGGATCCGATTTACACACCCTATGAGCGGCAGGATCGGATGAATGAGGTGATCTTGCTGAAACTCAACGATCTCGAATACCGGGTTGATGATCTCGAACTGAGCAAAAAGTCACGTGAAACAAAGCATCCAGGTACTGGCAAGAGTGTGCGGAAATGATGGCCGCTAACGAAAATCCGGAGAGCGGTGAAAGTAAAAAATACTGTGGAATAAACAATGAGGAAAACCTTAGGGGAAGTTATGTGAAAAACCGTGAAAGATGTACGAATCGGGAAGATGGTGAGTGCATATGACCCGGGGACGACCTCCAAAAAAAGCAGCAGCAGAAGCGCTTGAATGTGCCAGATGCCGTGGGGGTATAGTGGAAATACCTGATACGAGCGGGTTGCCGTTCGATCTCATGATTCTCTCTCCATCGTACATAACGGTTGTCAAGGTAATGCGGATGCGTGCCAAGGTTCGGGGTCCACAGGATGCTCTCGGTAAGTTTGGTTTGGTTATTCGGGCACTCCGCATAGTTCCGGAGAGTGCGGTGGCGGTGATGGAACTCTGGGTACTTTCGTCTCACACAACATGGCAATTCTTTCGGATTATGCCTGACAGGATTGTGGAGATACGGTGTGACGGCACACTTGTTGCCGGCTCTGGGCAGAATGCTGTGGATAAAACTGCAACATCGCCTGATCCTGCAGGTGTCCTGGATTTGGACTGTTTCCACCCGCAGGTTTCATCGCTGGGAAGTACCATCACGGATCTATGAGAGATCTCTAACGGTAAGCTCATGTATTTCGTACGGACAACGAGCGAAACCTGAAATATCCTCATTTTTTGCTTCGGGGGGAGATCAGGGAACTTGAAGATGTAGGGGATTCTTCTCTTTCCTGTATCCTCCCTCTGTATGGGAGTGACGAAGAGGGGTGATAAAACAAGCCCAAATTGGACTCAGTTTGCCCAAAATCGCTTTCGATCCGTGAATTTAGTGCCAAAAAGGGCGAATTTACCTGCAGGTTTTATCAAATATCGGATATTTAAGGGGTTTTACGGCAAAATAACCGATTAAACTCGTTTAAAATGCTCCCTAATAGCACCTTTTGGATGGCATCCGGTTGGATCTATCGATCAACATCACTGATACAAGGGGGAAAACCACTGTTTTTTCAAACCTATTTTCAGGATACAGCCTGGAATTAAACCTGGAATTGACAAGGATCGCCCTTCTGTAGCTAAAAAACTTGACAGGTGGATATTCTTAATTTTGAGGGCACCCATGTGCTGAGTTTTTTTGTGTAGTTTTAGTGAACGATATAATGAGCCTTTCCACATAAGCAATTGAGACTGTTACTTAATTTCGAGCAATAACCTCAAATTTTATGTTCATATCTTTGACAAAGCTATTCTGATTTGACAACAAAAAATCTAAAGATGCGACTGATATACTTTACTAACTCCGTATTTAGTGAAGAGGGTCTTGATAATCGAAAGTTAAAAGTGTTCCAGGCCGGAAATCATCGATCCCGGTATATCGTAGAAGCAATCAAAAAATGCAATACAATTACAAATATCATTTTTTTATCGCAAGCACCCGGTACAGCAGGAGGTGTCCAGAATCAAATAGAAAGAACGCAGGATAAATTTCCTTTTAAAGAAGTCTACATAGGATATTTTGGCAGAGGAATTATTCAATGGGTTACTTCAGTTGTATCAACAACTCTTTGGTTTCTAAAAAATACAAATCGTGAGGATATTGTAGTGGTTTACAATTTTTTACCAAGAACTGCAATTCCCATTATATTTAGTAAATTTTTCCGGAATTATAAATTAATTGTTCAATTTGAAGAACTTTATGGATATATGGATTATCCGTATAAACCCATTTGTTGGTTATTAGAACGGTTTTCCTTACAAAGTGCAATTGGTTTTATTACCCCGTCCCATTATATTGCAGATATTCTTAGAAAATATCGGAATAATAATGCCCGTATCGTAATGAGCTATGGGTACCCCACTATCCCCATACTAAAACATCATTTCCAGCAATCACCAACAAGATTACAATTAATCTATTCGGGTAATTTGGATTCTGAACGAGGTGTACTCAATTTTATTAATCTTCTTCCTTACGTGACAGATTTTGCTGACCTCACAATAACAGGTAAAGGACCCTTTAGTTCATTAATCGAGAAATTATCCCAAACCCATGATAATTTAAAATTTCTTGGTTTTGTCAGCGAAGATCAGTATGTGAACGTATTATCAGAAATGCACGTGTGTATAAACCCTACCCCGGTAGACTCAAATTTCGCAAAATATACTTTCCCCTCAAAAGTTATTTTTTATATTTCAAATTCAAAAATAGTCCTTTCAACACCATTAGAGGTTATAAAAAATTCACCGTATCAAAAAGTAATTCAATTTTACGAAGGTTCTAATCCTCAATCTTTACGAGATTCACTGTTATTTATCAAGGAAAATTATCAATCCTTATCTGAAAGGACCCGACAATTTTCTGCGGAAATACAAAAGATACAATCCAAAGAAAGTGAGGATATTTCTCTTCTCATAGATCGGCTTCAATAGTTTATGTGAGTTTTTTAAAACTCTCACTCGTAAATATTTTTAAATATTGTTTGCTGATAATCTCCCAATCAAGACGTTGAAGGGCAAATTCACGTGCATTCTTTGCATGATCGGATTGGACCATTGTTACATATTCCATTATTTCATCAGCTGCATGTTCAGTATCCTTAAAATTAACGATAATGCCACAACTTGCATCATTTACAATACTAAAATTTGGAATATCTGAAACTATACACGGTAAACCTGATGACATAGCTTCTGAAAGGGTGAGTGGTGGCATACCCCCCTCATAAATTGAGGCGATAATATAGTAGTCGGAACTGGCATAGAGTTCCGGAAGATCTTGATCCGCAACATATCCTAAAAATATTACTTTATGGAGCCCGTTCTTTTGTACAAGGCTTTTTGTAGTGTCGAGAAGTTCTCCCTTTCCCGCAATGCAAAGTGTAAGATTGGGAATTTTCTTCTCTAGGAGTGAAAAGACATTAATTAATGTTTGTGGCCGTTTTGCGGGAGTCAATCGTCCAACACTTAATAATACTATATCATTCTCGGGTATTCCAAATTTTTTCCGTACGGACTTTTTATCAGCGATCGGTTTGAATTGTTGGATATCTCCTCCACTAAGAATATATGCTATCCTTTCTTTCTCAATTCCCATTTTCTCCAACTCCTCACACACCTGTTTTCCAACTCCTGTGAAGAGGATGGTTTTATTTACTTTTCTCAATAAATATGGCTCAATTTTTGATATTATTTCATAATATAACCACAAAAGCCTTGTATTTCCCACATGATGAAGAGATAATCCATAATACGTCGACTGCATGGTAATCACACATCGGGGAAAGGGATTGTGATGAATAAAATAGGGATTATGTAACCAGACCATATCATAAACATTTTTTTTATTAAAAAACAGGGAAACCTGATACCAATAATACAGTAAACCAATAAATCCGCATTTTTCGATCAATTTTTCGTTTCCTAAAAAAATATCCGGGCCGGTCGGTGAACATATGGTGCATTCCACTCCTTGTGATTTGAGATGTTCAGCTATATTATAAACGACATTGCCAATTCCCGATCCATGGGGAAAACATTCGGATGCACAAATAAGTACTTTCATGGATCATATCCCGTTAACGAAGTTTTATTAAAAATTTTAAGTATGCGTAAGAACATCTTATCACAGGACGGATTTCATTTTAATTATTTATTTCTACACTATTTTAAAGATTAGTAATTGTCTTGTTTTTCCCAGAAAATCCATGGGATATTTCCAAAACACCGGTGAACAAAATTTGTCATTTTAACAATGAAATACGGAATTGTTCTCACTCTCTTATCCCAAATCCTTTGATCCCTTTAGAAACCCCCGCTGTCGTAATATTTATGTCAGTTAGATTTGCTCTTGTAAACCAATTAAGAATTTCCTTTTCGGTATAATATCGGGCAGACGGTGTAGCAAATGTATCAAAAGCGTCATTCAATTTAACAGAGAACGCATATTCTGAATAGAACTTGAAGGGAAGAATTTGAGCAATATTGGGCAGATGAATCCACCGGAAAAAACGGTACAACCAATTACTTATTTCCATTATCGTCGCCGGTAAATAACAGAGATAATACAATAATCGATGGGGCAGACGATGAGTAATCTTAATGAGCGGCTCATAAAAATAAACTGCTGCCCATTGCTTTGCCCTCCCGTACACCCAGATTGAAATAAGTGCCCCTGGCTTTAATAACGGAACCAGTTGTTGAAACCCGATTTCAGGTTCAGGAAGATGATGCAACACGCCGATCGAAAAAATGTAGTCAAATGTGCCTTCTTTGAAGGGAGGATGCGTGATATCAGCCCGCACAACCTGAACGTTCAATTTTTTTGTGTTCTCTTTTGCAACTGAAACAGCATCACTAAAGTCAATGGCTATTACTTTTGCACCATATGATGCGGAATAATAAGAATAACTCCCATTACCGCATCCTGCATCAAGCACGAATTTACCTTTAAAAAAATCTTTATCAATTGGACCAATAAATTCCAAAAAACCTTTCTCGCTCTTTAATTCGTGAAATTTTGTCCATTCAAATCCGAAACTGTCTGCCGTTTTTTTCTTTAAGATCTGAGTGTCGTGTGATTGGACAATCTGCGGATTTATTTTTTCCATAAAAAGCACAGTATAATTAGTCGAGACGATTTTTATTAATTACTATCATTCTTAACGTGAATTGAATCCGTTTTAAATTTTTAATTTCGATGTTCAGACCATTCTGTTTATCTTAAAAAATTTTCAGAATCATACGCAAATTTTGCTATAATCAACCCTCTCAATAAAAATCCTGTACCACACCTCAAACACCAGAATACTCCATAACTTCTGGGCATTCCAGAAATTCATTTTATAATTTGAACCGGTCTGCTGGAAATCAGCAAGCAGTTTTTCCACATATCCAGCATCATACAGCGAATGGTTCCGTTCCTCAATGAGTGAACCGAGCACATCTTTCAAATCTCCTTTGAACCACAGGTCCATCGGAGCATTGTACCCGTGCTTTTTCCGGTATACAATGTTGTGGGGCAACCGGGGTTCCATTGCTCGTTTCAGGATATATTTCCCGGTTCCGTTTCGCATCTTTTCATGAGCGGGAAGTGAAAAGGCAAATTCCATGAGACGGTAATCCAGAAGTGGCGCCCGTTCTTCGATACCGTACGCCATGGTCATCTTGTCGGCCTTCATACAGAAGTCATGAGGGAGCCAGGTTTTGAGGCCAAAATACTGGAGCGTATTCAAAGGATCCATAGGTGTTTTGGGGTAATACCGGGAAAGGTCCAGGTTATCATCTGGTATGCCCATCTCCAAGAGTTCGTCCCTGCTGAAGAGCGATGTGAGGGTGGCGTACTGCTGTTCCAGGCTTTGTGAAGAGAGGGTTGCAAGAACCCTGTGGAGGTTACTGCCGGGAGAAGCACATTGTCTGACCCGGGATATCACGCTCTTCAGGTGATGATACAGGGGATTGAACCGGATACACTGCATCATAATGCGCTGATTGTCATAACCTGCTAGCGCCTCGTCACCACCTTCCCCCGCCAGTACTACGGTCACGTAATTTTTTGCGTACTGCGAAAGTACCATCGTGGGGAGAGTTGCAGCATCGCCGATCGGCTCATCGAGATGCCAGATCATTTTGGGGATGAGTGCCAAGTGCTTATCCGTTACAAAACACTCATGGTGATCCGTGTTGAACTCATCAGCAACAATGCGTGCATAGGGCAATTCAGTATCTGCCTGGGACTCAAAACCCACAGAAAATGTTTTGATACTATCCGTATGTTTGCTCATCAGTGCTACGATACTTGCAGAATCGATACCCCCGCTCAGGAATACCCCTAGCGGCACATCACTCTCAAGCCGGGATAGTACAGCATCACCAAGGAGCATGCGGAGTGTACTCACATGCTCTTCTTCAGAACCAATACTCCTTTTTTGAGTGATGTCCCAGTATTGGTGGGACGAAAGTTCGCAATTTTTTAATGTGATTACATGACCGGGAAGGACTTTTTTAATTCCCCGTATCAAAGTCTGCTCCCCGGGCACAAACCGGAATTTCAGGTAGTCGTGGAATGCGCCAATATTGATTTCACGGGGAATTGATGAATCCTCGAGAAGTGCCTTGATTTCAGATGCGAAGAGGAATTTTTCCCCATCGAAATAATAGTACAGGGGTTTTACACCAATCCTGTCACGAGCAAAATGAAGGCATTTTTTTATGCTATCGTATAAGGCGAATGCAAACATCCCATTGAACTGGTGAACACACTCAATCCCGTATTCCTCATACGCATGGACTATAACTTCCGTATCCGAATTCGTATAAAACCGGTGTCCCTTATTTTCCAGCTCCTCTCGGAGTGAGCGATGGTTATAAATTTCGCCATTGAAGATGACAACAATGGTTTCATCTTCATTATAGACTGGCTGACGGCCGGATTCAAGATCGATAATTTTCAACCGCTGGTGACCCAGTGAAACAACGTCATCATAAAAACAACCGGATTCATCGGGACCCCGGTGATGGATCGACTCCATCATACGGGTTAATAATGCCCTGTCATTCCAGTTAAACCCGGCAATCCCGCACATAACGCACTCAAATGCAATAATGGTATTTTTTGATTAGATCTGAATTGTTAATTTGGCTCTTCATCAGACTTAATTGGGTAAATTCTTCAAAGATGCATCATGTTGATGGGTACATTTCTTCCAAACCCTCACGAACGAGGATTTCGCCTTCCCCGAAGGGACACACATGAGGTGGCTCGATTTCCTTGTTTATGGGTGGTTGGGAAGACTAATTTACCCACGTTGAACAGCGAAGAGGCCTTTTTTTCCTTTGTACATTCTTATCACTTTGTGCAATATACCTATCTCCGACTACCAATTGCCGAGCTATACAAAGCAAGGACCTTTCCCACCGTATCTTCCCATGAATATTCCTGCTCAATTTTATTCCTACCTCGTTGACCCATATTTTCTGCAATAGATGCATCCTCTAAAATCGTTAGAATTGCATCCGAAAGTAACGTTGGTTCTTTTGGAGGAACAACTAACCCGGCACCCTCAATAATCCCCACAAGATGGGGGAGATTGGTCGTTACGACCGGAATCCCACACGCCATAGCTTCCAGGATGGTCCTTGGCACTCCCTCCATGAGGCTTGGCAATACAAATATGTCAGAATTTTTGTATATTTGGGGAAGTTTGTCATTGTCCAGATAATCAATAATTGTCACTGATGACTGAAGATGCAGTTTTTTGATCTTGTCTTCAATTGCCGGTTTTTCCGGTCCCACTCCGACAAGAACCAGATGGGTATTGGGAATTTTTATTAAAACACGAGAAAATGCTTCAATGAGATATTCCACACCTTTTCCCGTAACAAATCGCCCCACCCAGAGGATCTGTTTTTTATCTGAGGTTTTGTATGGAGAACGATAGGTAAAAATGGTGGTGTCGACGCCGTTATGAATAACAACTATCTTCCTTGGATCAATCCCCAGTTTTTCAAGATTTTCTTTCTCACCATCGGTATAACAAATTATTTTATCAGCACGATTCAACGTCCATTTCCCGATTGTTTTCAGATATTGTTTATTGAACCAGACAGGTGCACTTGCTGACATAAGCCCGTGATTCGAGATAATCAGGGGTGAAGAACCAATGAATCTCATTAATGCACATACATTTGTTGAGAGAAAAAGATGCGAATGTGCATGAATGATGTCAAATTTATTTCGGTTCTTTACCAATTTGAATAAAAGATCCAAACTGATCGAATTGCCAAATATTTTTATTATTCGTGAGTAACGGATAATCCTGTATCCATCTTTGCATGTCACTTCAGGGTGGTTGCCGTTGTTCGAGGTAAAAACCGTGACCTCATGCCCGCAATGTGCCTGCATTTTTGACATTTCATGAGCATGTATCTCCAGACCCCCGGTTACATCAGGATAGATGTCCCCAACAACGCGTAATATTTTCATATACTCATCCGGATTAAGATAATTTTCCGATTAAATGTCAAAACGGGGAATTATCTTTGATTAATATCTCTCATTGTACCAGCGGTACGTTTCAGCCAGGCCCTCTTCAAATGGTACTTCCTCGACATAGCAGTTCATTTTTTTAATAACGGAAAGATCGGGAATTCTTTTTTTAACAGAACCATCCGGAGCGCCGTTTTCTATAAATTCCGGGTTAATTTTCATTATTTTTGCCAGTTGTTTACCAATGTCAGATATTTTTATGTTATTTTTATCATTACCGATATTGATAATCCTGCCGGAAGATTGAAGAGAATTCATTACATTTATCGTCATTTTTGCAGCATCAGTACAATAGCAAAATGTCCGGTACTGATCCCCGCCATACATTTCAAATTGCCTTGCATTCTTTTTCAGCCGTAAAAAAAATTCGGGAATAACATGTTCAGTTCCCATTCTCGGGCCAAAAACGTTATGATATCTGATTATCGCCGCATCAAAATGATACTGTTTAGCATAATGAATACATGCAGATTCACCCAGGATTTTTGAAATTGCGTAGGTCCATCGCGGGTTGAATATATCTTCAATACATAAGGGAACATTTTCCGGTGTCGGTATTTTTACATTGCAACAGGTTATTGATCCCGCATAATTCTCACACGACGAAGTAAAAAGGATTTTATGCGGTTTTTTCATTCCTTTGAGATATTCCAACAGGAATAATGTTGAAAACGAGTTGTTTTTTAAGGTTTCCACAGGATTATCTGTTACCGTTTTTACCCCGACAGTGGCCGCCAGGTGATATATCTGGTGATAATGATCGTCAATTTCTGTATATGTTTTTTGATCGGTGAGATCTTTGTTGAAAAATGTTACATTATTTTTTTTAATTAATCTCTTAAAATCCTCATCATTGCGATCTTTAGAGAAATTATCGATGATATGGATTTCATTGTTCGGATCTTCGGCAAGAATTTTTGAGATAGTATAGCCGATAAACCCGGCTCCCCCTGTTACCAGTATTTTGTTCATGATCCATCAAAGATTTTTAATATGCCCTTTCCCGACACCCAGGACAACAAATTTTTTCGCTTTTAATTTTTTAACTTTTTCATCATTCAGGATATTAAATGCGTCAATTACGCATGCATTGGCATTTATTTTCTGTATAAATAATTCAATGGGATAGGTAAAATACTCTTTATGATTCATCACGAAGATCAACGCCGACGATGAATTGATCACCGCCTCCATATCATTACTAATCTTAATATCAGGTCGTTGAATCATTGTTTTTGCAATCGGATCATGAACTTCCGGAATCCCCCCGGCATTAATGATGTCATCATAGAGAATTGCCGTGGGACTGTTTCTTGTGTCATCAATATCATTCAGATATGAAGCACCCAGGATTGCAATTTTTTTATCTGCAATATTGTTATTCATACCTCTCATCAAAAGGTCAAACGTATGGTGAGGCATACAGTCATTAACATTTATTGCCATCATCGAAAACGTGAGATTATTCTCTCGTTTGAAGAGTTGTTTTGAGGACCAGTGACCTAATATAGTATCCTTTGTCAGGCAATATCCCCCAACCCCAAACCCCGGATACATCATATTGTCGTGTGTCCCTTTCCGGACTTTTATGGATTCAACAATTTCAAACAGGTTAATGCCGATATCTTCGGCAAACAAGGCCCATTCGTAAATAAACGCAATATTCATCGCCCGGTAAGAATTTTCCAGTACTTTTGCTAATTCCGATGAAGCGGGTTGTTTAAGTTCCTTTAACGGAAAATTCGTGGTATCGATAATATCTGATAAAAATTCACGTGCCCGATGTGCAGATTGTGTATTGATTGCAGAATAGGTTCTCCAGATTTTTTTAATGGAATTGATATAATTCTTACCGGGCATCACTCTTTCATATGAGTGTGCAATAAGGAGATTTTCATCCGGAATATTCAAATTTCTCTCTAAAAAGCATTGCTGGATAATTGGTTTTACAATATATTCTGTTGTTCCCGGGGGAATTGTGGTTTCAATAAGGAGCAGACAATCGGGTTTTAACAATGTACCGATTGACCTGATAGCTGCTTTAAAAGGTTCAATAGTAACTTCAGCATCTTCAGCTTTTCCCAGTTCTGTTTTCTTCACATCCAGATTGATGTCAACAATAATAATGTCGGCTTCTGAATAAACTTCAGGAATCCACGTGGCGATAAAATTTTTCTTTTCTTTTACCGTCCTGTTAAAAACAGGAATAATCTCGGGATCATCGGACTGAATAGGAGATTTGCCATCATTTATTGTTTTAATCTTCCAGAATGAAGCAGGTGTGGGCAAATCAACCCCGATCACAAAATAGGGTATTGAACTACCTTTCTCGCAGTCCGCAACAACTGCTGCCATTACGGCGCCGACAAACCCAAGACCCTGGACAACAACAATTTTTTTCCCTTTTTTTTGTTCGGTACTGATTATTTTTTTTATTTTTGAAATTTCTTTAAGGGTTTCATGTTCATCAGGTATACGGTACGTGATATTATCCGGAGAAACTGAAATTTCAGACATGATTATCCCTGTAATTTTAATTTAATCCCCAATTTCATTTTATAAATTCCAATTTTTATGCCATCAAAACCGGTAACCCCGGGAACTGCTTTGGGAACGGTAATGGGAACTTCAATAAGTCTGAATCCATGATATAATGATTTTAACAGCAATTCACTCTCAATCTCATAGGAATCAGAAGTTAATTCCAGTTCATATAATTTCTCTGCATTAAATGCCCTGTACCCGGATTCAGTGTCGGAAAACCATCTGCCCGTTACGATAAAAGAGATGATCTTTAAAAGAAAATTCCCGATTTTATTAAAGGTGGATGTTTTTAGCACACCTTTCATCCGGGATCCAACAACCATATCGGCTTTTCCTTCAATAACCGGAGACAAAACTACTGGAATTTCTTCAGGAAGGTGCTGCCCATCCGCGTCCATAAAAATTATATAGTGGGGATTGAATTTTTTACTGAATTCGATCCCTTTTCTTATTGCATATCCTTTGCCCCTGTTATTTGAATGTGGTGGACACGTTGCGCCCGCTTCACACGCTTTCATATTGGTATTGTCTTTTGAACCATCACTTACAACAATGACAAGATCTACAAAATTTTCGGTTTTTTTAACAATTTCACCAATTGAATTCTCTAGGTTATATGCAGGTAATATCGCAATTGTGTTCACTCGATTCTCATCCATTGAAATTCCCCTTTTTTAAGAACGCCTAACGTTTTTTTTCGATTTTTCAATAACATAATCCTTGTAGACACGTGTTTATGACTGCATACTAATGGTATATGTAAGTACGAACCATTCTGCCAATTCAGCATGCACTCCACACCGCTCCCAAAGGGAACAATATAGATCAGCGAGAATGCTATAAATCGCCATATTGGACCACAAGGAAATTGAAAGGATGTTTAATAAATTGTTTAAATATTTTTGATCTGGTATCAATTAAGAGTATCTTATACCTTGGCATTGATGATTGAATCTAATCTTGTTTTCCGGGAATATCCCTCTGCTAATCTGATGCAGATATCGTTTTATCAATCAGGGTTGGAGGATTTAATTTTCCCGTTGAATCTTTCTGCACCGGATACTTGTTCTTCACCAGCCTGAGTAGTGGGTTTTGGAGAGGCACTTGAAAAAATTCACGGATATCACAATAATTATCTTTCACCGGCATGCAATACTATTAATGAATATCCCCAAACCGGATCAGGAACACAATCCCCTGCCTTCCCTTCACGATAAATCCGGATTGCCATGGGATATGAAAATTGTTCTGCTCTGGACTGCCTTTTGTATCATAAGTATCTATACTCCAGTCCTCAACCAGTCATTTCTCCGGTTAATCCTGGTACTTCCGCTGATCCTGTTCATTCCGGGATATGTTCTGTTGGCAGCATTATTTCCGGATTCCATCGATATTGATACAATTGAGCGGATTGTGCTTTCTATAGGAACCAGTATTGTTATCACACCGCTGATCGGTCTTTGTCTGAATTTTACTTCATGGGGAATACGACTGGATCCCCTCATCATTTCCCTCACTGTGGTAATCGTTGTACTTGTTGTCATCGCGGGAATCCGCCGTACCCAAACATCTCCTGAATCACGGTATATCCTTCCCGTACCGGAAATACGGCAGATCATGCAGAATGAATGGGCATCGCGAAATAGATCAAAGAAGGATCGAATTCTGTTTTATGTAAGTATTTTTGCAATTGGGCTGGTCATTCTTTCAGCAGCTCTTACTATTACCCTGCCAAAACCCGGCGAAAAATTCTCGGAATTTTTTATTCTGGGAGAAAACCGGACTGCTGATTCTTATCCCCGTGTCGTCATCCCGAATATTTCATATCCGATGTATGTCGGTATTGGAAACCACGAGTTCCGGACGATCAACTATTCGGTAGAAATATATCTTTTACCAAAAATGGCAAATGAAACGGCTGATGCGACCTTACAGGCTGTGACGTTACCCGTAAAAACGTATTCTGTCGTGCTCAACCATAATGAGACCTCAGTCATTCCGTTTGACCTTACTGTCCCGGATGCAAATTACAATCGTGTGGATTTTTTGCTTTTCGATGAGAATCCTCCGGGGCGGGAGATTATCGGCCCCAACCGGGTGAACGCGAGCTACCGCAACCTTCACCTCTGGTTTAACGTAACTTCACCGTTGTCAGTGAAAAACATCCCTGCGTTCCGGTAAACCCGATGAACCAACAGAAGATTTTTTTTTCTGAGCAGATCAGCATTCCCCAAACATTCTATTGTAGTTCATTGAAGTGTACTCTTGGTTCGACCCTCTCAACGATTCCATCTGATACAGAATTGTATTTCATAATGCACATCTTTTTATCATCAATCCGGAGATTATCAGTATTGCCTTGTAAGAAAATTATCGGAACGATTTACCCATTTCACTGGTTGTCCCCATGAATCCCTGCGTGATCATTCAGGAAGATAAGGATCCATGTCTCATGCTGATCGCACTTCAACTGGTATCGGTGCTCGGAGCAGGAGTATTCCTTTATACTTCACGATTCTACCCGATCGCTTTGTTACCTGCGATATTGCTTATCAGTGTAGCAATCTTCCTTGCCGGGTATTCCCGCCACAGACTTTTGAGTATCCTCCTGATCGGGATATTTACCGCACTCATCCTTTCAATACGATTTGACTTTCTTACGTGGGGCGATCCATGGTTTGAATATGGAATGATTCACCGGATCATTGCGTATCAAACGTTAAATCCCTCAATATATGTTGCACAATTTCCAATACTCCACGTAAATATCGCCACAATTTCGTTACTATCTAATGCTGATCCTATCAACCTGCAAAAATTCATTATTCCATCGGTTTCTGTTCTTGCGCTCTATGCAGTGTATAAATTGACAAAAGATATTTCTTCCTCGGAAACTGCGTTTTATGCAGGACTTCTCCTCATCTCGGGAACCCCCTATCTGCACTGGACAACTCAGGGTGTTCGGGAGACCGTCGGACTTGCACTGTTTATTCTTACACTCTATGTATGCATACGTGCAATACGCTGCGAAAGTAAAGGGTATCTCCTCCTATCACTTCTGCTTATGGGTGGAGTTGTACTTACACATCATCTCTCTATGGGAATTTTTCTTCTTGTCTGGCTTGCCGTCTCCTTAACGTACCTGTACATAGTTTGTGATATCTCAAGGATGCGTAAAGCAATTCTATTCTCTCTCGTAATCACCATCACCTCCGTTGTTTTTATGGTGGGATGGTGGAATGCCAAAGGGGGATGGGAATTTGGCCAATTTAATGGGATAATGAATACAATTTTCCATTCCGATTTTGGGATCCCTCTCTTTCTTGCAAGTCTCATCATCATCTATCTTATTCCATTTGTTGTTCCGGAGAAAATCTTGTATTTCCGATCACTTGTGATGCAGATACTCCAAAAGAAAGACGCAATTTATGGAGTATTTATCATCGGTGCAGTGATTGGCTGCATTGTGGTAATGAATTATATTCTGGGCAAATCGGGTTTTTCCCTGTCATATCCACTTCCCATGCTGTTCAACGGATTTTGCATCGGGATCCTATCACTTATCGGACTGTATTATTTCCTTGAAAAAGACCGGCTCCCCATTCTTGCCTGGGTTGCAGTTTTGTCCCTGGCACTAATTCTCTCGTTGAGTAATATTATACAGATTGGGGATAGCATACGATTCATTGAATTCCTCTATATACCCCTCTCCATAATCGCAGCGTTCGGAATATCCCGTGTTTCAAAATCAATCGGATCACCGCGATTTTTCCTGGTATTTGTCACTGTATTTGTTGTGGTAAGTATTGTTACAGCATTTCCGTCAGTTGTATTTTTTGGACAATCATTCGAACCCGGACATCCCCTGTATGACAACAGGAGCTGGGTAATTCAGCATCAGCCAACAGAAATTTCAGCAATTTCATGGCTTGATACGAACAAGGCGAAGGGAGTTATCGAAACCGATGCCTATGTGGGGTATGCCGCACGGGGGATTATCCTTACGGACTCCCTCACCACCCAGTCTGAATATCCATTCATGAGAGATGGGGGATATCCTCAAAGTTCAAATGCCAACGTGCAAGAGCACTATATTCTCATCCTATCACGAATGAAGGATTATATCGAATTTGGCATACAATGGCTGAAGGAAAAGAAGCCGCTGAGTGATATGGACAATCAGAAAATAAACAATGACTGCAATATCCTGTATACTAATGGGGATGCAAAAGTGTATTCATTTTTCAGCAGCGTAACCAGTGAATACTACTTTCATTATAATCGGGAGATGGGGCGTCCCCCAACGGGATAAATCTTTCAGGGGCCCCTTTTTCTTCGGTGGTATTAATAGTAATAAATCCTTAGTCAGCTACTGTAATGTTTCGTCCCTCAATAAAATTTATAGTTCGTCTGGCAATCGGTATAATCCTCGTAATATTATTGTTTTTTTTCGTATCCCCCTCTGCAGTTATCCAGTCACTGAAATCTGCAAATCCTTTTTTTCTGATATGTGCAGTCATTGTCTATGCGTTTACATTCCTCCTCCTCACTACCCGCTGGCGACTTATTGTCGCACATATGAGTGAGCATATTACCTTTGGTGAAGCATACCAGGCATTTGCCGGAGGTGTCCTTTATTCTGACTTCACTCCGGGGCGTATAGGAGATTTCACCCGGGCAATTTTAGTAAAAGAAAGGATTGGCATCCATAAAGGCACCGTATCTGTTTTTATTGACCGGTACATAGACATTATCGTCCTGACAAGCTTGGGTATTGTTGCCCTTGTTATCTACTCATCACGCTTTGCATCAATTCTGCCCCTGTTGGCCCTCATTGTTCTTGTTTTCATTTTTGCTGGGGTCACATTTGTGTTTCTCCAGAATTCAAGGATATTTTCCTTGATAAAAAAAATCCCTTTTTTCAATATACCGGAATCCGCATCACATCTTCAACAGGCTCTTCTGGAATTCAATAACGGGAAAAAAGTTATTGCTGAAGGGATTATCCTTACGTTGTTGGCATGGGTTACCCACGCCCTGCGTATTATACTCATAACGATGAGTTTGGGATATACTCTTCCCCTGCCCGATTTATTCCTGATACTCCCCCTGATAAGTGCGCTTTCACTTATTCCGGTAACAATAGCGGGTCTTGGGTTGGTTGAGGGAGGATTGATGGCTGTTATTGCCGGGTATGGAGTACCTTTGTCCGCTGCACTCTCGATCGCCATAATAGACCGGGGTCTTACTATGCTCTTTCACTTTGCAGTGGGTGGGCGGATAGCGGTCAATAATATTCTGCAATAAGGGGGATAATCAAATTTCATTTATGCCTGGGCATCATTTGCCATCATATTAATAAGGCCATTGTCATAATAGGAAGAAAATGCATCCGATTTCTGGATCTTTCCTTTGTCAATATGCATGAAGGACATCTGGCCAAAAATTCCTGCACTTGAAGTAATTAAGCCTGTTTTTAACCGAGTATTATCGAATATAAAGTAAACATTGCCGGGTTGGTTGACCGTATCAATCGTCCCTTCGTTATTGATTGGTAATGGTAAGATATTCCGGTTCTTGTTGTGAATAAAGGAATTGCACCACTCACCAAATGACACATCCTGACTTGTAGTATATAATTTGGGATATGCAACATTTTCTCCCACAAAGGGACTTGTCTCGAATCCATTGATGATACTGGCAAGAGAGAAAAATGACATTATTCCTACGAGGATACAGATGCATAAAATAGCTGCTGACTTGTTCCTGATGGGAAGTGAATTGTGTATCCAGAGTATGCCGAATGCTCCTAAAAAGACAAGACCAAATATCTGGACTGCGGGATAAAGACGATCGGGAAGAAATATAACTACGGGAAAAATGATACCAATTCCCAACAAGAATGAGAGAAGGATCGCATTCAATATTGTATAATCACCAAACCATGAACGTTTTTTGAGGAGTGAACAAAAACCCAGTATGGATACCAGCACCAGCAGGGATGAGCCAAGGGTATTTTCAAATAATGTTATAAGGGGTAATTTATCATATCCCGTTGGGGACGAAATGGACTGAGAGATAACATTTTGATAAGTAACCGGAACCGGAGTGACTGGAATTGGAGTAACCGGAATCGGAGTAACCGGAATCGGAGTGATTGGAATCGAAGTGACTGGAATCGGAGTGACTGGAATTGGAGTAACCGGGATCGGAGTAACCGGAATCGAGATTTTCGGAGCAGATGTAGGGAAAAAATTTGTCATTAATGATTGTATTTTTATGAAAAACGGTTGGAAATATTTGGTTAGTAATTGCACCGGATTATTATTTGATACGATATAGAGTATAGCAACTAAAAAAATTGCAAAGATTGCAGCGAAGTATATACTGGATAAAGAGCGTTCCCTTGTTTGGATGTAGTGAAAAATATCAATGAGAATCAGAGAACAAACGGTAACGAACACGATCACTGCAGTCAAGTGATGAGTAAGGATCAGTGCAATTGCACTCAATAAGAAAAGCAGGTAAAATGCAGGTTTCCGTGATCTGTACGTGAACAGGATCATCGTAACGCATACCAGAGCAATCCCAAAACAATATGCTATATGTTCAGGATGTTCACCTTGCATCAGATAAAAATCGAGGCACGTGAACAATACCGCAGCAACGAGTCCGAACTGAATATTCACAAACCGTTTTCCAATGACAAAGATAAACAAAACACCTATTGCGATTAATAAACTGCCGAGCAGAAGATAGATCGACAGCGGATTATAGCCGGTTAATAATGTTACCTCAGATGCAAAAATATGGTGGAATGGGAAAATATTAACAAGACCATATTCATGAAACGTTGTGATACGTCCCGTAGTAAGAATCTCCTTAACGAAAGTAATATGGAAACCACAATCCGGTTGTGTTATACCGTTATTGAAAATCAGATGATTGGCAAAGACAATGTTGAGGGAGAGTAAAAATGCCTGAAACAGGATAACATAACGGGAGATCACTGATTTGAACGAGAAAATTTCAAAAATAAGTATTGCAGCACAAATTGATATGCACAGGTAATACAGGATAGGTTTTGTATAACTTTCCTGCAGGATAGTCAGAAGGCTTACTGAAAATATTATAAAAAAAAGAATTGACGATATGACCGGAATTGTTCTATTGATTTGAATAACGTTATTATATTCCTGTTCGGCATGATTAGTTCTCCATTCAGGAAGGAGTTTCCCTCTTTTCTTGAAGACTAGGTATATAATTATTCCAATGTTTGCAAAGATTGCTGGAAATAATATACTAAAATACTGTAATTTGAGAGTTGCCACGAGAAGTAAAATCAGCAAAAACCATACGAGATATATGAGTATGTCAAAGTTCGCTAATTTTGTATAAATACGTGAAAAAGGTATGATTTTCATATATTCCTTCACTCATATCCTAATTCGAAGAATTGCACGTTCATGCAATATATTTCATTGTTATGTTAAATGATAAAAGATTCTCATTATACATTTGACAGTTTGTGTATTTTGGAGTGTTATCAACTACACTATCTCGTTGGAGATAGGTGCTGCTTTTTAAAACCCCTAGGCATTATTTCTGGGAATACGCATTTGTTTTAATTTCCTGTAATATCCCGTGGGCATTTTCATTTTGTTTACTTGAGCCGACCCCGTTTATTTTTGGGTTAATGCGGAAACGGCTCCGCCATTTTCATGCACGGGAATCCTTTGATCCTTAAATGAAATTATATTTGATTTCATTCTAATTAGTCTCTGTTATATCTTGAAATCATTTGACTGCACATCAAAATACCAGTGTGAGCAGATTATCTAATCTGGATAATGATAGCATTCTCTGGTGAATTATTCCAATGTATTAATTGGATTTTTTATCTTTCCGTTTTCCCTGATATAGCTGGTACCTGCATTACGGGGATTTTGATGAGGATGGCACATCCTGCCAATGCCACAAGTCCGAGGATCAAGTTATTTTCAGGATTATTGTAAGGAGCCACGAGATTTCTCATACCCGTACCGGCACAGATAAGGGAGTATACACCTAGTATGCAGAGAAGTCCCTTCACTACACACAATAACGGTGTCTTCCACTTCTGAATTGACACATTCAACGGACCCGGGAGTCTGTTACTATACACCAGCAAGAGCAGCACGAGGGTTGAAAAGAGGAATATCCACTCAGGCAGGGACGTAATCTCCAGCCAGAAGTAACTTACATAAAAATTCACTTCGGGGCGCGTCTGGAATATTCCACCCAACGGGAAGAACCACGTCACTGGCTCGTGCCACATCTCGTCGAGAATCTGGTGAAGCAGGACAGCACCCGCAAGACCTAAGATGAGGAGGGTGCGTCGGGAGCGCCATACGATGAGGGCGATTGCTGTAATGATCCCGACGAAGAGGAGTGTATGGCTAAACGTCCTGGCGTTGTCCAACGCTTGCGGGAAGATAGTTAACCCCAGTGGCTTATCGATGAGGTCCGGTAGAATCGAACCCACGATGCAGACCGGGATAAACCGGCGATCTCCTATAATTCGCCAAAGTACTAGTCCGAGCACGGTACCGGCAAAGATATGAGCGAAGATCAACATGCAGATGGGGGATTTATTTTGTATTGGTGGATGTTATCTGATTTTGGAATTGGTTATTGTTCATCTCGCGTCTCCAAAAAATGTGAATTGTTATAAGTACCAGAATATCTGCTTCTTATCTCCGTTTCTTGACGATCTCCGCGATACAAAAATTCATATGAAGGCTAATAATTATCATATTGAAAATAGAGAATTGATTGAATAAATTACTTGTGGCATACTTACGATAAAAAATCATAAATGTTTTGAATTGTGAAATCAAAATTAAAAGAGAAAATTTCCAAATCCCATGTCTACGAATTCACTCGTAATAAGAGTTTGTCATATCAACAAAAAATATTGTTTTGGTGGATATCAGGAACCGTACAATGCCTTCTGCGATGCGATTGATAATTCACTCAAGACACCATTCCACTATATCTTTTGCAAAAATTTCGACCCGTCCGTAAACGAATTCTGGGCGCTCAAGGATGTATCATTTGATTTGAAAAAAGATGAGGTCATTGATGTCCTCGGAAAAAAAAGTGAGGGGGAGAGCACATTGCTCAAGATCCTATCAGGGATCACCACACAGACTGAGAAAATCGTTGAACTCTATGACAATGGAGGGTCATTGCTTGACGTGGGCACCGAATTCCATCTGGATCTGATCACGCGATATAATATTTTTTTGATCGATTGCATTCTCTGGATTAAATGGCAGGATATGGATCAGAAACACGATAAGATTATAAAATTCTCCGAGATTGAAAAACTCTTTGATATGTTGGGGAAGTGGTATTCAAGTGGGATGGATGTCTGGCTTCCGTTGCCATTGTGGTACAACACTAGGGGTAGAGAAATTCTGCTCGTGGATGAGTTGCTTGCGGTAAGAAATATTAGGTGGGGTTGCAATGGTACGTAGAGTTGTTCACCGAAAAATCTCCAGTATTTGGTAACATCATGATAGAGCTGTCACCCGATCTCATCAACGCTGTGCACATGAAGAACGATATAAAAACTATGCTAATTAGGGCATTGAAAAAAAATTATTCAACCTTTCAGATTCTGGATTTTTACTCAAGGGGTTTCAAACGATATCTCTTCGCCCTGCTGGTATTCAGCGTATTACTAGGTCTAATGCAGATCTTTCAGATTATCCTCCTCTACCCGATATTGAATGCCTCCTTTGCACTCCAGGATGGAGGGATTACATTTTTTGAGCCCCTGTACAATTTCGTCAGAAATACGTTTGCCCTGCCAGATGTTGTCTCTTTTTGTCTCTTGTTCGTTCTCTTTGTATTTTTGACGTTCATCGTTTCATCCATTTATAAATATATTTCTCTGCAATTTACCAAGAAGGTCATTTTAGAGAAAAAAGGAACCATCATCAATAAACTTATAGAAAATGATTACCGGTATTTTGTGGAAACTCGACGGGGAGACATCTTATATTCAGTAATTACTGCTCCTGATGGAATCAAAGAGTTTTTAAAAATCGCAACAATTCTTTTTTCAGATATTATTGTAATTCTATCAATAATTATTATGTTATTATTTATATCCCCAACGGGTGTTTTTCTTCTGCTTACCGGAGGGTTCCTGTTTATTCTGGTTATAAGATTAATCGGAAAAAGGGTGGCCTACAGTTTAGGAAAGTTGCAATTACAGTCAATACAATCAGAAAATGAAGTCATTGGTGATTATGTACTGGGCTTGAGGCAGATACGATCTGTTAATGGTGACCCTTATTGGAAAACACAATATAACAATGCTCTTCATCATTACTGGGAAAAATTCATAAAGTACGAATTTTTAATGTACTTGCCAAGTATAACAATAGAATTTGTTTTTTTTTCAATCATTGCCATCTTTGTAATATTAATATATTCATTCTATGAAAATGGTTTTCTTTATATAATTCCTATATTTGGGACATTTGCGTTTGCTGCACTAAAGATACTCCCAAAACTTTCTAACATGGGCAGTTACAATATGGCGATTATGGGTTCGTGGCCCTCTCTTGAAACAATCTATAGGTTCCTGAATGATAACCAATATAATACTATAAAGAACGGAGAAAAAAAATTCGATTCTCTTATGATGGATATCATCTTTGATGGTGTAGGTTTTTCGTATTATAAGGATCAGGGATTGATTAAAGAAGTGTATCTTCCCATTAAAAAGAACAAAGTAACCGCCCTAGTTGGCCATTCGGGATCAGGGAAATCAACGATTATCTCTTTACTCCTCCGGTATTACGATGTATCAAGCGGGAGAATCCTGATAAACGGTATTGATTTGCGGGAATACGACCTGAAAACTTTCCTCCGGAAGGTGGGGTATGTGAGTCAGGATACATTCCTCTTCAATGCGACCGTATGGGATAATATTGCGTTTGGTGGAGATTATTCAGATGATCAGATCATCGAGGCCGCAAAGAAGGCAAATATCCACACGTTCATCTCCAGTCTTCCCAAGGGATATGAATCTATTGTTGGGGATCAGGGTCTGAAATTATCTGGTGGAGAGAAGCAGAGGATTGCTATTGCACGAGCGCTTGTGAGAGATCCTGAAATCCTGGTTCTTGATGAGGCGACAAGCAATCTTGACAACGAGTCAGAGGCGGTTGTCCAGGACTCGATTAATCGTGTGTCTGAAAATATTACTACTTTTATCATCGCTCATCGTCTTTCGACCATCAGAAAGGCAGATACAATTTTCGTCATGAGCAGTGGCAGGATCGTGGAGAGCGGGAGCCACGACGAGTTGATGGAAAAGAGAGGGAAATACTTTGAACTATATGAAGTTGGGGGATGAAGTGGCGTTATTACAGTTACTTCAAAGCATCGCTATCAATAATCAACAGTTGCGTCCAAATTATTCTTTTCATATTGAAGGGAATTCACTTTGTTCCTTTTGATTCTGGTGCATTAATGCCGCAATGTCGATGAAATCAGAAACTGGTTATCAACGGATGGGATTTGCACATAGAGATTATATTATCTTCTATGAATTTATGGGATTGGATGATAGTTACCTCCCATCTGTTCGCCAAGATAGGAATCAATGGAGTTTCTGAATGTGTGAGTTGGAAATCACGAAATATTAATCCGAATAAAAAGATAAACTACCCACTAATGTCATATTTCGATAATAAGACAATACTTATTACCGGGGGCACCGGCTCTTTTGGAAGGATGTTTCTGGCAACCTTGTTACGTGAAGACAATCCTAAAAGCATTCGTATTTACACTCGGGGAGAACTGCTCCAGTACGAGACAGAGAAACTGTTTCCAGATAATTGTATCAGATTTTTCATCGGAGATGTACGGGATAAAGAACGGCTTTCCCGGGCAATGAACGGAGTCGATATCGTTGTTCATGCCGCAGCTCTCAAGCAAGTACCAACCTGTGAATATAACCCTATTGAAGCAGTGAAGACCAACATAAATGGATCCATCAATATCATCAACACTGCTATCGATAACAATGTCGACCGGGTTATTGCCCTGAGTACTGATAAAGCAGTCCACCCCGTCAATCTGTATGGGTCGACAAAAATGGTTGCAGAAAAATTGTTTGTTCAGGGGAACTCCTATACAGGTTACGATCGAAATACTAAGTTTTCATGCGTCCGGTACGGAAATGTTGTGGGGAGCAGGGGAAGTGTAGTCCCGCTCTTTCTTGAACAGAAAAAAACCGGGCGACTCACCCTCACCGATGAACGCATGACCCGTTTTTGGTTGACACTTGAAGATGGTGTCCAGTTTGTTAGAAACTGTCTGCCGCAAATGACCGGGGGTGAGATCTTTGTGCCAAAGATCCCCAGTATGAATGTGACAGATCTGGCACATGCTATAGCTCCTGACGCAAAGATCGAGATTATCGGTATCCGGCCCGGAGAGAAGATTCATGAGATCCTTATTACAGAAGATGAGGCAAGACACACGAGAGAGTATGAAACTCATTTCGTTATCGAACCTGAACTGAAATTCTGGAATCCGAATATTAGGGAGGGGGGTGGGGCATTGCCAGATGGATTTAGGTATTCCAGTGATACGAATACGAAATGGTTGAGCATTGAAGAATTAAAAAATATGATTGCGATTTAATTAATATTTAAGGCATCGAATTATATCATTTGTACGTGAGAGATTATTATCATGAAATTCCAGACGCCGCAAGAAGAATTCTGGGCAGGATCATTCGGTAATGAATATATCGATCGCAATCAAAATACTCCAATTGTTGTCGCAAATATTGTTGCATTATTCTCAAAAATTTTCTCCCGAACCGCAAATGTTAAGTCAGTGATAGAATTTGGAGCAAATATTGGTGGCAATTTGATAGCAATTCAACAGTTATTGCCAAACGCTGAACTTTCTGCAATTGAAATTAATAAAAAGGCAGTATCAATATTAAATAAGAATGATCAGTTAAAAGTTTATCACCAATCTATCCTTGAATTTGATTGTGATTACCCTCGTGATTTCGTTTTCACAGCAGGCGTACTAATTCATATGAGTCCCGAGTTTCTCCCTCAAGTATATGATAAACTGTTTGCGACTAGCCGAAAGTATATTTGCATTGCGGAATATTACAATCCCACCCCAATGGAGATTACCTACCGTGGTCATAAAGCACGGTTATTCAAGCGGGATTTTGCCGGGGATCTACTTGAGCGCTTCTCAGATCTGAAATTGATTGATTATGGATTTGTTTATCATCGAGATCCCGTATTTCCCATTGATGACATTTCATGGTTCTTACTAGAGAAAAATATGCAGAATCAAGAGTAAATGCCTCCATCCAGATTTGGATAACCAGACAAACCTCAATTGTTTGCATTGAAAAACTTGATTAGAGAATCCATATGAAAAAAACTTCGAAAAATAAATTGGCTATATCAGGTGGTACACCTATCAGAAATCTTCAATTGCCATATGGCAGGCAATGGTTAGACGATGAGGATATCAACGCAGTTGTCAATGTTCTTAAGTCTGACTGGTTAACAACTGGACCAAAAGTAGCTGAATTTGAGCGATCATTTGCCGAAACGATTGGTGCAAAAGAAGCAGTTACAGTTAGTAATGGCACTGCTGCATTACATGCGGCAATGTATGCACTCGGGATTGGTCCTGGTGACGAAGTAATTGTATCCCCAATGACGTTTACTGCATCCGCAAATTGCATTCTTTATCAAGGGGGCATACCTGTTTTTGCTGATGTTGACGCAAAAACATTGTTAATTGATCCTGAACAGGTCAAATCAAAAATCACAAGTCGTACAAAAGCGATTATTGCCGTTGACTATGCCGGGCAGCCTTGTGATTATGATGCCTTGAATGATATCGCTCGATCGCACAACATTCATCTTGTTGATGATGCATGTCATGCCCTAGGAGGATACTATAAAAATAAACCCGTGGGATCACTTGCTGATCTCAATACATTCAGTCTGCATCCGGTCAAACATATCACCTCAGGAGAGGGTGGGGTTATTACTACAGATAATTTCCCCTTTGCTGAAAAAATGCGTATGTTCCGTAGCCATGGAATTACATCAAATCCCCGACAGAGAGAGTTATCAGATTCATGGTTTTATGAGATGGTTGATCTTGGATACAATTATCGTCTCACCGATTTCCAATGTGCTCTCGCGATGAATCAGTTGAAAAAATTATCCGGTTGGGTGAAAAGACGGCAGGAAATTGCAAAAAGGTATGACATAGCTTTTTCCAGTATACCAGAGATTGCTCCACTCTGCTTACGAAAAGATGTTAGTCATGCATATCATCTCTATGTTATCCGGTTAAATCCAGAAAAAATGCATACTGACAGGGCAACGATATTTAAGGCTCTACGGGCGGAAGGAATCGGGGTAAATGTACATTACATTCCAGTGCATCTACATCCATTTTATCAACAAAAGTTGGGTACTAAACGTGGGATGTGTCCGGCTGCGGAGAAAGCATATGAAGAGATCATTTCGATACCTATCTACCCGAAGATGAATGAAATCGATGTGAATGATGTAATAAAAGCGGTTCAAAAAGTAATCTGTGCATTTTCATGAATGATGTAATTGCCATTGTGCAGAATCGAATGGGAAAGACGCGACTTCCCGGGAAATTTTTTTTGTATCTTGCAAATAAACCAATGCTTGTCCGGGATATTGAACGAATTCGGAGTCCCAAAAAAACACTTCTTATCCGTGTCGATGCCAATCTCGACATCGGGGCTGGACATGTGATGCGTTGTCTTGCAATAGCACAAGTTTGGCAAGATGATGGCGGAATAGTTACTTTTCTTATGGCTCCTGGCTCTCCTTCACTTGAACAACGCATTTGTTCGGAAGGGATGAATGTGCTTACTATTACAGAACGACCGGGGAGTGATGAAGATGCTACAATAACCGTAGAAATTGCAAAAAAAATTGAATCCTCATGGATCGTTGTTGACGGGTACCAGTTCGGCGCGACCTATCAGAAAATATTAAAAACACATAATTTTAAGGTTTTTTTTATCGATGATTATGGACATGCAGATCATTATTATGCTGATATTGTGCTTAATCAGAACATTTATGCAAACATGTCATTTTATAAAAATTATGAACAATACACCCGGTTTCTTCTCGGGTCAAATTTTGTTCTCTTAAGGAGAGAATTCCTAAATATGGCAAGATATAATCGAAAAATTCCCGAAGTTGCCCGTAAAGTGTTGATCACGTTCGGTGGTGCAGATCCGGATAATATTACTCTAAACATAATAGAAGCCTTAAAAAAAATTGAAATTGATGCTCTCGAACTAATTGCAGTGGTCGGAGGGGTGAATCCAAATTATGAAACACTCAAGCAGAATGTGGAGGGACACCCGAGTTTTTTAATAAGAAAAAATGTTGAGAATATGCCTGAACTTATGGCATGGGCGGATGTAGCAATATCTGCTGGTGGAAGTACGTGTTGGGAACTAGCATTTTCCGGACTTCCCAATATTATTATCATTCTTTCCGATGATCAGGAATTAATTGCAGCAGAGCTTTCAAAACAAGGCGTGTCAATTACACTTGGTAGATTTGGCAATACTAACAATACATCAATAATTAACGTTATATCAGAACTTATTCTCTCACCGAAAAAACGGTATACAATGTCTCAAACAGGAAGGAGAATTGTTGATGGCAATGGTGCCCATCGTGTTATTTCCGCATTAAAGGATAATTAAAAACCTAACTTGAGAACGTTTTGATGTATCCTAATCCTATTTCAATGATAAGAGGAAGTATCTATGAAAAATAAAATCATATTAATCCGGCCTGAAAATGTGTATCGGTACAATAACTATCCTCCGTTAAATCTTATTTCTCTGGGGTCGATACTCAAAAAGAATGGATTTGACGTAACGATAATTAATTCAATTCTTGAAAAGGATGCATACAAAACCATCCAAGCCGAATTGAATGATGCTTTGGTTATCGGTATAACGATGTTGACTTCAGAAGTCCCCGATGCCCTAAAGGTAAGTAATTTCATAAAAAAACAAGCTGATATCCCTATTGTTGTGGGTGGGTGGCATTGTACCTTATTTCCTGAACAGATAGCAAATTGCGAAAATATCGATTATGTGATCATGGGAGAGGGGGAGGAACATTTTCTCGAGATTGCGAAAAATCTTCGCCAAGGTATAAAGCCGAAGGATAGGATATATCGAAAAAAGATTATCGATCTCGACACTCTACCGATTCCAGATTATACAATAGATAAGAACATCGAGTTTTTTATTAGAAGTTCTTTACAGGACCAGTTTTCTCGGTATGTCAAACATCCCCTACGATGGCTTCCTTATGAGAGCAGTCGCGGGTGTCCTTCAGAATGTGCATTCTGTATCAACGTTGTGACCGAAAATACACGATATCGAAAAAAAAGTGCAAAAAAAGTAGTCTCGGAAATTGTTCCGATTTTTAAACAATTCAAACTCACACATTTTAAAATAATTGACGATAATTTTTTTGTTGATATCAAACGTGCCCGTGAAATCGCGGAAGGGATCATAGAAAACGGTTTGGATATCACTTGGGACGCAGAATGTCGCTGTGATTACTTTAATGACAGGCAGATAAATGATGATACACTCCGGTTGTTGAAAAAATCCGGCCTCATTCAACTGACTCTTGGTATCGAGTCGGGATCCCAGCGAACACTCGATTTGATAAAAAAGCACATAACCTTCGAACAGGCGGAAAATGCTGTAATCAAGTGTAATCAGTTTGGAATTATTGCCCGGTCTTCTTTTATGATTGAGATCCCGGGAGAAACAATGGATGATATTCAAAAAACTATTAAGTTTATCAATAAATTAAGGAAATATCCCTATTTTTCCTGTGGTGTTACAACATTCAGACCATACCCCAAATGTGAACTGAGTGAAAATCTTTTAAAAAATGGATTGTTGACAGAACCACAGAGTTGTCAAGATTGGGCAAATTCTGATGCAATGGCAATGTACACAGCCAGTGAAATTATCAGACCCTGGCAGGTTGATGGCCGGTATTCTGTAAGTGCCTGTTATTATCTGAATATGGAGTCCGGTTCAAGACTTGGTGATCACCAGATTGACAATTTGAGCGATAAAATCAAAAACAATATATTCACATTCCTCGCAAAAGTCCGAAACCGGTTAATGTTTTACGCATTTCCTTTTGATATGGAGTTATACAAAAAATTCTTTGTATCGTTTTACGCAAAAAAGCAGGAAACTGAGAAAGGATCGGGTGTTGCGATATCCAAATGAACGGGATTAGGAAGAAACAATTTGTTTTTCTAGTTTTCGTGAGATCTTGATTTTAAAGCAGCAAAATTATTTGTCACAACAACAAATGGAGAAAAAGATATGCGAAACGTGATTGGGGTTATCACTGCCCGTATGACGTCTACGAGATTACCCGGCAAAGTCATGCATGAAATTGCAGGCAAAACAAACTTTGCTCACCACGTTGAGCGGATGAAATCTGTGAAAGGCCTGGATAGGGTATGTTTAGCCACTTCAAAAGATCCCAAGAACAAGGTTCTTATAAAAGAGGCAGAACGATTGGACTGTAGCTGGTATGCAGGTGCTGAGCAGGACCTTCTTGAGCGTCATATTAAATTGTGTGAACGGGAGAACGCAGATGCTGTAATTCGGGTAACTTGTGACTGTCCGCTTTTTAATATTGAAGCTACCTCTCGATTTGTGGCAGAATTTAAAAAAGAGTACCGGGATTTCATTTATTGTTCAAATATGACAATTATCCAGGGGACATTATCTGAATTGATTTCATACTCAGCTATGCTTAAAATGCACGAATCCTATCGTGGACCCGGTATTTCCATGCCAATACGGGAAAATATGAGCATGTATAATACCTTGGGTCTTGAGATTGATATCGATCTATGTCGGCCGGAATATCGGCTAACGGTTGATGAACCCGCGGATCTCAATTTAATCCGTCATATCTACGATTCACTCTATAAGGGAAAGCCCCTCAGCCTGTATGAAGTGTATACATGGCTTGATGATAATCCAGAAATTGCACAGATCAATATGAATGTAGGAATTAAAGGTTGTAACCAGTATGGTGCGAACCTGATGGAGAAACCCGAATATTCAATTGTTAAATCCGGGAAAAAATTTGTTATACTTGATTCACAAAAAAGATATGTGAATCCAATGAAATTTGTTTTAAAACTTGCAGAGATGTTCCCTGAAACGGAAAAAAAGACAGAAAAACATATTTGATATATGGGAACACTGTGAATCTTCATGTCAAAAACCATTACAATCGGAAAGAAAACTATTGGCGAGGGGTTTCCTGCATACATCATTGCTGAGATCGGAATCAATCATAATGGGGATATAAACACTATCAAAAAAATGGTTTTAGAAGCAAAATTCTGTGGTGTAGATGCAGTAAAATTTCAAATATTTAAATCTGAAGAATTTATTTCAAATTCCGATTATATTTATTCCTATACCTCTCAGGGCAAACCGGTTTCTGAATCCATGTTGGCCATGTTCCGTCGATTTGAATTTAGTGCTAATCAATGGAAGACACTCTTTCGTTTTTGTACTAAACAGGGTATTGATTTTTTTGTAACCCCACAAAACCCCTCAGACCTAGATTTCGTTCTATCTCTTGTAAATATTCCTGTAATTAAGGTAGGTTCAGATGATCTCACCAATCTTGATTTACTAGATAATTACGCCAGAAGAGGGAAGCCACTTATTATCTCTGCAGGAATGGCTACAATCTCCGAAATTGAAGATGCAGTTACTACTATCCGAAACACCGGTAATAATGATTTCGCAATTCTCCACTGCATCTCTAGTTATCCTTGTGAGGCACAAGATGTTCATCTAAAAAAGATGCTGACTATAAGACAGACATTTGATGTCGTCACAGGTTTTTCTGATCACACAGTAGGATCCGTTGCATCAGTCGGAGCGGTTACACTCGGGGCTCATATCATTGAAAAGCATTTCACTCTAGACAAAAATCTTCCCGGACCGGATCACTGGTTCTCTGCAGATCCTCGCGAACTTAAAGAGTTGGTATGTAACATCCGATTCATCGAAGATGCTCTCGGGACTGCATTGGTTCAACCTACCCAAAAAGAATATGCGATGCGGGAAATTGCACGAAGAAGTATTGTAGCCATCGATGACATACCTGTAGGAAAAATTATCCAAAGAAATATGGTTGGTTTTAAAAGACCCGGGATTGGACTCCCCCCGAAATACTTAAATATAATTCTCGGGAGAAAAACCCGTTTGTTTATAAGAAAAAATGAGCAGATTACCTTCAATAATACATGATGAACGTGACAATGAGAAGCGAATACTGGGAGAAAAATTGGGATAAATTAGTCGAAGAGAAAGAGGACATCCAATTAGTATCGGGCTGGGGTAATCGAAAATTTCAGGAAATGTTATTTGCGATCAATGATACTTCAAAAAAGCTTGACCTTAAATGTCAGGATACCCTTCTTGATATTGGTTGTGGTGCGGGTATTTTTGAGATCGCTTTCACTCACTGGGTTAAGGAGATCGATGCTGTTGATTTTTCCAGTGAGATGGTTAAACTTGCAAAAAAACAAACAATTTCCTACTCCAATGTCAATATCCAGAGAGCGAATATCAAGGCTCTGCCATATAAAAATGAATATTTTGATAAATTACTGGTAAATGGTGTGATTCAATACTTGGATAGTATGGATGAAGTAAAAAAAGCGATACAGGAATTGAATAGAGTATTGAAAAATGATGGAATTCTCTGTCTGTCATTGATACCTGACGCAGAAAAGAGAGATGATTTTTTAAATGGTTTTTATTCTCTTGGTCTTCGAGAAAATCAAATAAGAGATAGGATTGAAAAAAACAGTAACATCATTTGGTTTTCTAAAGAAACCATTTTGGATTTACTCGACACGTCCGGATTCATATCTTATACTATAGAAAAACCATGCATAGAATTCTTAAATAAATATTTTTTTGATGTTGTAGTAACAAAATAGTGGAGAACTCACTAATGTCTGTTTTCACATGCCCAATTTGTAAAAATTCGGATGTAATGACAGTTCTGCATTATGACAAATATCCCCTTTACATAAAACCTATATCAAAAGATCTCATCGATACGGTGGCACTGAAACCATTGACAATCAGTCTCTGCAATTCCTGCGGATATGTGTATCAGGAAAAACCTGTTGATTCTTCAGAGTTATCCGCGATATATGAAACAAACTATAGCAGTTATCATTCTCCCGCATTAAGCGGTATCGGAAGTTCTCTGGCGAAAGAATTTCTTTTGTTCTTGGAAAAGAATATCTCACTGACTCAAAAAAAAGTTCTTGAAATCGGTTGTTATGATGGATATTTCCTTACACTTCTACGAGATCAGCATGTATGTCATGTCATCGGCTGCGATCCAAGTCCCGGAGCAGAAATTGCACATCAAATGAATGTGGCAGTATTCAAAGAATATTACTCTCCGGGTTTGTTCAAAGAAAAATTTGATATTGTAGTATTACGTAGCGTTCTGGAACATATCCAGGAACCAATCCCCTTTCTTAAAGAGGTCCGCTGTGTTCTTAAAACGAACGGACGGGTCGTAATAGAAGTTCCCAATGTAATTTACTCACTAAAAAATGGGGTTATTGGCGACTTTTTCCATGAACATATTAGTTATTTCTCAAATGATTCCTTAAAAAAATGTCTAATGCAATCCGGTTTTAATATAGTCATTATTGATGACAATTCCTATTACATTCGAGTGATTGCAGAAAAAACAATTTTAGATAATCGACAAGAAAACACAGACTCTGCAAGAATGACTCCCATGCTTAAACAGATGTTTGAGGATTTTAATGAATTAACTGAGAATATGGCAAATGATCTGCAATCCGCTCTTAAACAATTTTCAGGAAAAACAATTTATCTCTATGGGGGCGGCGGTCATACTTTGGGGTTATTAAACAAGACACAGAATTTTTTAAAACCGCTTGGGGTTATTGATGGTGATCCCTCAAAAGAGGGAAAATATCTACCTGGGTTTAATATTCCGGTCTATTCAAGGACCGTTCTTGATAGAATTGATTGTGAAAAAACAATTGTTATTATTTCTTCAAAAATTTTCCAAAATGAAATTTTAGAAATTCTTATGGCGTATATTTTAAAGGGTCTGATCATCGTTGTACTATATCCTACAATTAACTGTTTAATTCCTAAAAATGAGATCAAAAATATCACCATAATCTAACCGTAAAAACCTATTAAGCTTTCACAGAGATTATGTATGTGACAAAATGAAAATCCTATTTTGTGGAAACTACGATGAAGGATATATTACACTGAATTGCATTTCCAAATATCATGATATCATATTCGTTTTTTGTGATTTAAAAGAAAAACGAAATGATCAAATCATCTCCTTTTGTAAAAAGGAAAAAATTGAATGTTTTCCGGATATAAAAATTAATGATTTAAAAATTTTAGAAATAATAAAAGAAAAAAAAATTGACATTGTTGTCTGTAATAATTTTAAAAAAATGGTGAATGATTATGTTTTAGAATCGACAAAATTCGGAGGAATAAATCTTCATAGTTCATTGTTACCACAATATAAAGGAAGGGCGCCTTTAAGCTGGGCAATTATTAATGGAGAAAAAAACACAGGTATTTCTGTTCATTTTATTAATAGAACTCTTGATGGTGGGAATATTATTCTCCAAAGAAAAATACCCATAAAGTACAGTGATACGTATTCTTCATTGTTAGAGCGAAACATACAACTTGAACCAGAATTGCTATTAAAATCATTAAAAAAAGTGGAACGTGGATATAAAGGAAAAACACAGATCTCCAATGGGAAAATTTTTCCTTACATAAATAATGAAATCAGAACCGTTGATTGGAATAGCAATTCAAGAAATATTTATAATCTGATTCGAGCAGTTGCCCCCCCCTTTCCTGGTGCGATTTCATTTACCGATAATAAAGAATTTAAAATTTTTTGGGCAAAAGAGAAAAGGGCCCTTTCTTCAAAAAATTATTCAGCGGGAGAAATAATAAACATCTTCGATACAAGTTTTGAAGTATTTTGTAAACCTAAAACAATCGAGATATTTGAAATCCAGGATGAAACTGGAAACAATCTGGTTGAGATAATAAATAATAAAACAATCTTTAAAGGTTTGATTCTGAAAAGCAGGAAAAAAAATGATCCCTCACAATAAACCATACCTTGATAATGCTGATTTCGCTGCGGTTGCCGATGTGCTCAGGTCCGGGTGGATTGCACCGGGCGATAATGTCTGCGAGTTTGAAAAACAGATTTCAGATTATCTTTCATCAGGAGGAGGGCGGGCGATTGCTGTTGAAAGCGGTACTGCTGCGATTCATCTAGCCCTTCTTGCATTAGGTATTAAAAAAGGAGATCATGTTATTCTCCCTACTTATGTCTGTTCTGCAGTCCTGAATGCAGTCCGTTATACTGGGGCGGTCCCCGTCATTGCTGATATCACGAGTAAGGATTTTAATATCTCATGCCAAGATGTAAAACATAAAATTACCGATAAAACCGCTGCATTGATCATCCCACATATGTACGGAATTGCCGCTGATATTCAGGATTTATTAGATCTTGGGGTTCCCATAATTGAAGACTGTGCTCAAAGTATAGGTGCGGAGATCAACGGAAAGAAAACTGGGACATTGGGAGATATTGCAATTTTTTCATTTTATGCAACAAAACTCCTCACAACTGCAAAAGGTGGTGCAATATACTCCCAAAACAGCGAATATATAGATATCATCCAGGATCGGGTGGATTTTGACTGTAAGCATGATTACAAAACACGGTTCAATTATCGCATGAGCGATCTTCAGGCAGCACTTGGATTGTCCCAGATAAAAAAACTGGATTACTTTATCGCAAAAAGGAGAACGATTGCCGAAAGATATACTGCTATTCTCCGGAGAAAGAAGAATGCAGAGTTAGTGAAGGTTTCAGATAATAAAGAAATTGTATTCTATCGTTACGTAATTATTTCTGAAAAAAATCCAAATAAAATCAAAAAAGAATTTTATAACGCGGGAATTTCAGTGATTAATCCACTTGAAACTTGGGAACTTCTTCATAATTACCTCCATCTGGACAGCCACGATTATCCCCATGCTGAACAGATGTCTCGCTCGACAATTTCCATCCCAATTTACCCTTCTCTTACAGACATCGAGATTAAAATAATTGAAAAGTCAATCGATACTATCTATTGAGCGTGATGCAATTTGAAAACGATTCTGACAGCCCATCAACCCCTTTATTTACCGTGGCTTGGATTCTTTCAGAAGGTCGCAATGTGTGATGTTTTTTGCCTTTTGGATAATGTTCAATTCTCTAAAAAAGATTACATTCATAGAAATAGAATAAAATCCCCAGATGGTCCGGTATGGTTAACCGTACCTATGCATACACACAATCATCAAGAAAAAACAATACGGGATATGTATATAGATAACTCCCAGAAATGGAATCGATCTCACTGGAATAATATCGTTGGTGCGTACGGTAAAAAAGCTCCATTTTTTCATTCATATAATGATTTTTTTGAAGACATCTATAAGAAAAAATGGGAAAAAATTGTAGACCTTGACGAATGTATACTAACATATCTATTTAAGGAACTCGGGATTTCTGTCAATATGTTAAAATCATCAGAACATTATTTTGAGGGCAAAAAATCAAATTTTGTACTTGACATGTGTATCAAGCTTGGTGCTGACATGTACATCTTCGGCGAAATGGGTGAAGCATATGCAGAAGTGGAGCAATTTGAGCAAAATGGAATTAAATTACACTTCCAAAATTATAATCATCCCGTGTATCCCCAGCTCTATGGGGATTTCGTATCTCATTTGTCAGTCCTCGATCTCCTGTTCTGTTTCGGAGAAAAGAGTTATGACATTTTAACAGGGCAAAACCCAAAAAGGGAAGATTTAATAAAGAAATTTGCCGTATAAAGCAATGATGAAGGTTTTGATAGTTGCAGCACATCCTGATGATGAAGTCCTTGGATGTGGCGGGACGATAGCCCGCATGTCGCATGAAGGCCATGATATATCTGTTGCAATTCTTGGCGAGGGAATCACTTCGAGATATCTTCACAGAGAAGATGCAGATAAAAAGATTCTCCAGAATCTTCATAAGCGTAGTCATCAAGTAGCGAAAATCCTCGGGATCAAAAATCTTCAACTATTTAATTTGCCAGATAATCGTTTTGATACTATTGCTTTACTGGATATAGTTAAAATTCTTGAAGGGATCATTGAAAAAATTAAACCAGAATGCATCTTTACTCATCATGCTTCCGATCTAAATTTAGATCATTGTCTTACAAATCGTGCTTCATTAATTGCGACCCGCCCCCTTGAGAATACTTCTGTGAAAACGGTCTTGTCCTACGAAGTACCTTCTTCAACGGAATGGACATTCCAGACAACCCCCACCAGTTTTCGGCCGAATATATTTATAGATATTTCCGGAACACTGGACACTAAAATCGATGCAATGCAATTATATGATAGCGAGAGTCGACAGTATCCTCACCCCCGGTCATCAGAGTCATTACGTGCAAATGCCTCCCGATGGGGAAGCGTTTCAGGTTTGAAAGCGGCTGAAGCGTTTGAACTTGTTCGTAAAATAAAATAAATGTATAGAGCCTTCAATCCGTAGTAAAATCCGATCCCCGCCATTATCATTTAACCAAAAGAACTTTTTATAATGAGCCTAAAACCGACCATCGACCGTAAAAATCGCTCATTTTTATTTTGTTTATTGATATTTATCTCCGAAATCCTCAATTATCTTTAAAATCTATTTGGATATATGGGCAAAAAAATTCTTTATTTAGCAACGCCTCAAATTCCTAATGATAGTAGAATAATTTTGGATCCCACAACAGTTTATTTTTTTATATCCTGTGATAACATTGATATTCCAAAACGATTTTGCGCAACGGATAAAATTTGGAGCGTGATGAGATCTGATAACGATTGTTCTAAAACAAACAATTTTTTTAATGATATTCAGCATATTAAAATCTCTGGAAAAAATATATTTGAATTTACACTCTATGACGGCATAAACATGTGGCAATTTATGCCATCACATATTTGGCCAGTATTTTTTAAAACAATTGAATATATCGATTTAATAAAGTTTATAGTGGAAAAACATCACCCGTCTGAGTTAAGATATTTTTCTGCTGAGCATTATTTGGCACAATTATGGGAAGGGGTAATTAAAAGTATTGGGGAAAAATATGAAATACCGGTCAACAGAATATTCGAATCCATGCCTATAGAAATCTCAAAATTTTTTCCCAGAAGGTTTTCAGAACTTTATTATCTCTCGATAAAAATTAAAAATAGCTGTGTGGTTGGTGGAATTACTGAACTATGTACACAATTAAATAAAAAAATATCAACAAAATTTACATCTGAACGAAAAGATCAATCAGAAAAAAAAATATTATGTGCGACGCTCGGTCAAAGACATTGGGTTTCAATTCCCGGTACTGACAATGTGAAATATGACGAACAATTTTACCCTTTCTTATCCGCTTTTCGTACAAAAGGTTATTCAAAATTTATTTTTGTCGATTGTCTGGATTCCCCAAAAAAACTTTTGAAGAAAAGAAATGATGAAAAAAAAGGCATTGTATGGAATAGATATTCAGATTATCTTCAAAACGGAAATGCATCACATCATCTTGCAAAAAAACATTTTAATATACTCTGGAAAAAAATAAAAATTGACACAGATTTTCAAAAAAAATTCTGTTACGAAGGTATCCCATTATTTCCAGCAGTATGTAAAGAACTTCAAACTGCTTTTTTAATTTTGATGCCCGATTGTGTAAAATTGCTTTCAATCTCTAAAAATATGATAGAACTAGAACGTCCTGATGCAATTATTGTGACTTATGAAACCGGTCCATGGGAACGTGCTCTTATCATACAAGGAGGGCTAAACGGGATTCCTACTATTGGCTTACAACACGGAATGCTTTATGATGATAATTGTGATCACTCGCATTTATCAATAGGAATAGATCCTCTAAATAATCCCAATGCTTTCATCGTTCCCAAAATCACCTGTGTATGGGGCCCTTTATGGAAAAGTAATTTGACGAATTTTTTTAATTATCCTGAAGGATCAATAAGAGTGACGGGGCATTGGAGATATGATAAAATTAATGATATAAAAATTTCATTAAATAGCATTGAAATAAAAAAAAGACTGAATCTACCTTCGGAAAAAAAGATTATAGGTATTTTAACTTCAGATCTGGACTTATTAAATTGCGTACGTATTTGCCTTGATGCGATTGCAAATTTCAGTGATTATATACCTTTAATAAAACTTCATCCAGTAATTAAAGTCGGCGCAGTTCGGAACATGATAGAAAAGCTAGGGTACCCAAAAAATACTATATTTGAAGGAAATTTATATGAATTACTTCATATTTCAGATTTGTTAATTTGTCAATACTCAACTGTACTTTCTGAAGCGATATTAATGGATAAAGATGTTATTTTAGTAAATTTTACAAAATATAAATTGCCGGATGAAATGATCAACAGAGAAATATTCATGATAATTGAAAAACCAGAAATGCTTTCAGAAGCTATCAACAATCTTATTAAGGATGATGTTTTGAAAAAAACGATTGCTGCCAAACGAGAACAATATATTGAAGAATATTTTTTTAAAAATGATGGTAAAAGTGCAGAACGGGTTGTTAATGAAGTAGTTGGGTTAATAGAGAAATCGAATCCAAATCATAATTGATCAACTTGAGAATATGGATGGTAAAAGTGGATCGCGGTGAACTGGAAAAAGTAACGACCGAGTTAGAAATTTTGGTTCAACTGTTGACTGATATACAGAGAAATGATTAATTCACAAATTGAATCTGTGCGCCGGCATCTGCAAAAACAATATTCAGGTGTTTTGAGCGAGCAGCAAATTGATCGACATATTCATGATTATATTGGATTATCAATAGCCGAACAGCAGGTTGCCGATGTTCTCGCTGGGGGAAAAGTTGAACAGTTATTGGATATTGGATGCGGGTTTGGCTCTTTTGTATTAGCTGCACGCCAAAAAGGAATTGATGCTATTGGAATTGACATCGCCAATTTCGAAATTCAATTTGCCCGTGAGCGATTACACATCCTACGCCCACAAGAAAATCCGGAAAATATATACCAGTTAGGAACTGGAATATCATTGCCTTTTTCTGATGAGCAATTTGACGTTGTTACTCTTTGGAACATTCTTGAGCATATTCCTGATGATCAGGTTTTGTTACAGGAAGTATCCCGAATTTTACGCCCTAATGGAAGAGTGTATATTGTTTGTCCCAATTATGCCGCATTCCGTAGTGAGGCACATTATCACCTTTTTTGGGTCCCCATTCTTCCCAGAAGCGTCGCAATAGAATATCTCCGGTTCCGCGGGCGTAATCCCTCATTTTTCGAATCGAATATCTTTTATCGGACAAATTGGGGAGTTATACAGGCATTATATCGAAATGGATTTGAATTGTACCCAGACGATTTGCTTATCTTCAAACTGATGAACTTCGACTCTACTGATAAGCCGGCAATTACGTTGATATTGAAAATATTTAAAAAGTTAAGATTAATGGGATTTGTAAGAATGACTCTCAGATTCCAACTCTATAATCCCTTCAAACATTCAGTAACACTGTATGCCTTCAAAAAGGAGAAAAAGTTATGACTTCATTGCTAGTGATCGTGCCGGATCGCCTGTCAGATTTGGTGGCGAAGGGAGAGATCACCGCCCGTTATTATAATCCCGGCGATTTATTTGACGAAGTCCATATTCTCATGACGAATAACGACAAGCCGGATAGAAAACAAATCCAGAAGACTGTCGGGCGAGCGAGATTATACCTTCATAATTTACCCTTGCCATCCGTTATTGCCACATTCGGTTGGCAACCGTTCATGTTAAAAAAATGGGTTGCTTCTGGTATACAAATGGCAAAAGAGATACAACCATCATTGTTACGGGCTTACGGTAATTCTGTTAATGGTTTCCTGGCAGCACAAATTAAACAACAGCTGAAAATTCCCTTGGTAGTATCTCTGCATACAAATCCTGATGTAGATATCCGTGGTTGCATATCCTGGAGATCTGACTGGATATTATATTTAATGTATAAACGAATGGTCTGGTTTGAAAAAGAGACTCTCAAAAATGCGGATATAGTTCTACCTGTCTATGAGTCAATACGAGGTTATGCAATAGATCATGGAGCTAAGCAGGTCAAAGTATGCTATAATGTAGTAAATCCAGATTTTTTATATCCGAAAAAAACATATTTCCTCCAGACTCCCCCACGCATTATCTCGGTTGGAAGACAATTTGACCAAAAAAATCCAGATAATTTAATTCGCGCAGTTGCTCTTCTTCCTGATGTTGAGTTGACATTAGTTGGAGATGGTCCCTGCCATAAATATTTGGAACAAGTGGCTAGAGAATGTAAGGTTCAAGACCGTGTAATCTTCTATAATGGAATCCCGAATGATCAACTTTGTCAAATATTGCCCGATTATGATCTTTTTGCAGTTCATATCGAATCATGGGGAATCAGCAAAGCGGTTATCGAAGCATTACTTGCGGGATTGCCTATCATCCATAATAAACGAAAAGGAGAGCCGGTACATGAATTTAATGAGAGCATAATTTGTCTTGTTGAAAATACCGTTGATGGCTATCACGATGCACTTAAAAAAATGTTGACTGACCATACGTATCGGGAACATCTTGCTCGAAATGGATATTCCCATGCCGAGGCATTATGGTCCCCGGAGAAAACAGAGGCTGAATATGTTACAGTATATCAGGATCTTCTATCCGGGAAAAAGAGCAGTTCTTGAAAATCACCCGGTAACCCTTTTTTAACTAATAAAAATAGTAGGTAAACGAATAATTCTGAACCAGGCATCATCACTTTATATCTTGGCAACTAAAAAGCCATGAGAAATGAAAAAAATACTCATTCATCTTATTGTTGCTGCCCGCCCCAATTTCATGAAGATAGCACCATTATATCATGCCTTGTCTCGTGAAGAATGGTGTGATCCGGTTCTGATCCATACCGGGCAACACTATGATGAAAACATGTCCGATTCTTTTTTACACGATCTCGGGCTTCCCGAACCACATTGGAATCTTGGAGCTGGCAGTGGTACCCATGCTGAGCAGACAGCAGGAGTCATGATCGCATATGAGAAGGTATGCCAGCAACAAACCCCGGATTGGGTCATTGTTGTAGGGGACGTAAACTCGACCATGGCGTGCGCAATTGCGGCAAAAAAACTCAACCTTTCCGTCGCACACCTTGAGGCAGGTCTTCGCAGTCGGGACATGAGTATGCCAGAAGAGATCAACAGGGTTGTAACCGATGCTATTAGTGATGTTCTCTGGACTCCGTCTCCGGATGCAGATGACAATTTACTGAACGAGGGAATCCCCCGGAAAAAAATTGTCCGTACAGGTAATATCATGATGGATTCATTTGAGATGTTGCGTCCGAAAATTGAAAAGGAACACACTTCCCTTTCTTATGGCTTGACTCCGGGATCCTATGGGGTTGTAACCGTTCATCGACCGGTAAATGTGGATGATACCGGGAATCTCAGCAGACTGGTATCGTTGCTTGTTCAGATAAGCAAAAAAATCCCCTTGGTATTTCCGGTTCATCCTCGAACATATCACCGGTTGGAATCGTGTGGTCTTCTTGAACTCTTAAAAAAGGAGCCGGATATTCATCTTACTGAGCCATTGGGGTATATTCGTTTTATGAGTTTAGTCCAGAATGCGAAATTAATTATCACGGATTCTGGTGGAGTACAGGAAGAAACAACCTACTTGAATATCCCGTGCCTTACTTTACGTGAAAATACTGAACGTCCGATCACTATCACCCAGGGGACAAATCAATTGGTCCGGATTGACACCCTGATGGAACGAGTCAATACCATTATGAAAGGAGAAAATCAGAAAGCCATCTGTCCGGAATTTTGGGACGGTCATACTGCCGAACGAGTGGTAAAAAGCATAAAGGAAATTAATGGTATATGATTTCTATCAAAAATTTACTGAGATTTGCCTATTATGACCCGTACCAGATTGCGTATCGGGTAGCAGGAAAAATCAAACCGGATTTCCTTTTCAGGAAGTATAGAAAACTGGCAAAGATACATGGATTTGATCGATTATATATTATTCTCTCATTCGATTGTGACTCTTCTGAAGATATCCCTGCCGCAAAAATTATCCATACATATTTGAAAAAAAAGGGATTAAAGGGCACATTTGCCGTTCCGGGTCATTTACTTAAAGATGGTGCTGATGTTTACCGCAGTTTATCAGGAGAAGGTGCCGATTTTATTAATCACGGGGCATTACCCCATGTTGAAAAACGAAACGGGCGCTATTGGTCAAAAACATTTTATGATGAGATGTCGGTTGATGAAGTCATTCGGGATATTAAAGATGGCCATCAAATCTTTAGTTCTGTTATCGGGCATCCCCCCATTGGTTTTCGTGCACCCCATTTCGGAACTATCTTGAATCCCTTGCTGAAAACAAAAATTTATCAGGTACTTCAGGAGTTGAAATACCAGTATTCGAGTTCAACCATGCCAATTTCAGGGTTTCGTTTCGGACCGGTGCAAAAAATTGATGAATTATACGAAATATCCTTGTCAGGTTCTTATAACCGCCCGTTGGATGTTTTTGACTCGTGGGGTAATGTCATAAGTCCTTACAATCCTGTAATAAAAAATGAATATGCGGACCAGTTCATAAAAACTGTTGAACATCTTACGAACCAGAATATAGGCGGTGTGCTGAACTATTACGTTGACCCTTCACAGGTAGTTGATAATGCATCATTTTTCCGGGCACTGGATTTTCTGGTTGAGCGAGATGTTCCTTCGTTATATTATCCCGAATTGATTGGAATGTTGAGTTAGTAAATTATCTCAGGAACATACTTTATCGAAACATTCTGCTAATCTTTTTGAGGTAGTATATGCATTATAGGGCTCAATCTCCTCATCCCCATAGGAAAATTCGGAAAGGCTGTTTTCTTTGAATTTCTCATAAAGAAAGAGAATTGCCTTTTCAATTCCAGGAATGTCATCCGGTGAAACTACACATCCCCGCAAAGATCGAATTAACGATGCAGATTCCCCCTCCAAGGGAGTGATGCCCAATATTGGTTTTTTAAAACCAATGTATTCAATTAATTTTAAGGGGAGAAAAACACTCGGCGTTTTGGAAGGGGCATCAATAACCAACAAAACATCAGCATTTTTCAGATACTGTAGACTTTCAAGATAGGGAACAGTTCCTGTGATAGTAACAATTTTTTCAAGATGTAATTGTTGAACAAGGCGCTTATAATGGTTCGGAAGTTTACCAACTATCTGGATATTAAGATGGTTTTTTAATTCTGGTCTTTTCAAAAGAAGGTTTTTTAATGAAATAAATAATCCACGCGGGGATCTTTGTAAATAAAAATTACCTGTATACGTCAGGGTAAATTTTGTTTTATCAGGTTTTTTTGTTTCTGGCAATTGAGCTATTATCTCCGCATCAAAGCAATGCGGGATCACAATACACTTTTCATGGATTTTATCCGGGTATTTTTTTAAGACCAATTTTTTTGTTTCTTCGCTGACAAACACTATCATATCCGAATTTTTCATCACGTTTTTTTCCCATTTCAAATTAAAATATCTTGACAAAGGGCCGTAAAAATGATAGGGATTATCTACCCAGGGATCACTGAAATGAGAAATCCATGGCAATCCGGTCTCTTCTTTTAATTTTAAACCAACAAGGTTACTTACAAGATCCATTGCCCAGGAATGGATCACATCAAAATCATTCTTTTGTATTAATGATAATGCTTTTTTGACAGCGGGTTTATACCACCTGATTTTACCATCCGGGTAACGCAAGAGATCGTAGCTTAAAAACTGGTTAACAAACAAAGGACCCTGTGGTTGTACCGGATAAACGGCAACATCCGAAGGGAGGCTGTTTATTAAATCTACATCAACAGACTTCGAAAATAACGTTTGATAATCTGCACAGACTACACTTGATTGCCAATTGTTACAGGACAGATATTTTACATACCTTGATGATTGGATCGATTCGGGATTTAACGCAGGGGGAAATGCATATGAGATAAAAAGTACTTTTTTTTTCATAACTTTCCCATTTTATCCAATTCTAAAAACCATTGATAGGTTTTTGACAACCCATCGTCGATATTTACTTGTGGGTTATAATTAAAAAACTTATTTGCTTTTGAAAAACTGGCACGTCTTATCTTGATTGAATCCCAAGACCGAGGTGACATGTAATTGATTCCTGCTTTATTTCCGGTAATTACATTGATTTTTTCAGCTAAATCATGTATCTTAATCTCATTATGAGAGCTTAAATTAAAACACTCGCCCGCTGTCGAACTTTTTAAAGAAGATAAGAGGGTTCCTTCGGTGATATCGTCAACATATACAAAAGATCTGATTTCATCACCAGTTCCGGTAATGGGCAAGGGTTTTCCCCCCATTGCTAATTTAAAAAAATTGGGGATGACATTCCGGAATTTTCCTGGAAATTCTCCTGGCCCATAAGAATTAAAATAACGGAGAATGGTTACAGGGAGTTCATAATACTTATGAAAAAACAAACCATAATATTCGCTCGATATTTTGGATATTGCGTAGGGTGTTTCTGGGTGTGGCAATAAATCTTCGGTTAAAATTTCTTCGCTATGACCATAAATGCATGAAGAAGAAACCAGTACGAATCGCTTAAAATTTTTTAATTTTAATGAATATTGTAGTAATCTGATGGTCCCAATGATATTGGTATTTAAGTCATCGATGGGGGATTCAATGGATCTCTCATTAGCAAAACTTGCTGCCAGATGAAAGATATAATTGATTGGCTTCTCAAAAATTAAATGTAATATTTTTTCATCAGTGATATCTCCCTTGATAAATTCAACATCCGGGATCCTGATAATATTTTCTGCATTTCCCTCAGTAAGATTATCCAAAACAATTATTTTTGCACCGTTTTCATGTAATTTCTTAACTAAATTTGTGCCAATACTTCCTGCTCCCCCGGTGACTAAAACAAGGGCATTGTTGAAATCCATCGTATGTCCTCTAAATAATAACTTGTTAACATTATTAATGACTTGTTAATATCACATTTCTCATTGAATGGTATTAAAGACCTTATTTTTTATTCGTGACAAGATATTCTCAAATAGTGTTAACGCAGCCAATTCCTTTTTCCTACGAAATGCTTACCATTCTCAGTCAGTAACGAGTCAGGATTGTTGCATTCAACACAATAATTCCTTTCATAAATTTTCTGGTATCTGTATTATTTTGTTCTCGATACTGATAAAAACGCTCTGAAAGTATTTTGGAATTCACACTTTATTATCACCAAGGGTGAGTATTTACCGATTTTATGATACACCTGATTTTTGTCCCGACTGAAGTCTTCTGATACTCTGTCATAGATTTTTTTTATAAGAACATAAGGTGAAACAACTCAACTGCAAATTGGACCACAATCTTATTTTTGGTACCTGACCATCAATTGCACAATCGAATTGAGGACGAGAGCAGTATTGATCAACAACAACCCGACAAGGAGAGAGACAGCACCTACTACAGTAATGGAATATATGAATACCTTTGTTGTTGTATACTCTGAAAATGCCCAAAAACCAAAGTAAAACCCGATTATGATTAATATCAATCCAGGAATCCCAAACGATATTAAGGGTCTCCTGTACCCAATTATCCCCACCAGGTTGCTGAGGACCGCCATGCCATGACTGAAAAAAAACGTCTTATGCTTATTCGGTACTTCATAATTCACATTTATCGGGACTTCAGCGATTCTGAAACCATGGTCCGATAAATAGGAGATCATAACCGATTCGATATCATATCCTGATGATTCGATGGTAAAACAGTTTAGTGCTTTTGCATTTAATGCCCGGAACCCCGATTGCGAGTCTGTGGCTTTATATGAAGAAGCAAATTTTGTAAATGTATCCAGTGTTTTCTGGCCAACCTTGCGATAAAGGGGTATGCTGTTATCATTCTTGAGAAATCGCGATCCTATGACAAAGTCGGCTTCATCTTTTAGAATCGGGGCAATTATACTTGGGATCTCTTCCGGGTGATGCTGCCCGTCCGCATCGAGCATAACAACAATATCTGCATTCAGCTGACGCGCCCGGTCAAAACCTCGCATAACTGCGTATGCCTTTCCCTGATTTTTCGAAAGACGGACAACTTCCGCACCGGCATGCCCTGCAATAATGCTGGTCATATCCCGAGAACCGTCATCAATAACAATGACTGTGTTAACAAATTGCATGGTCCGGATCACCACGCTTCCAATAGCTAGTTCTTCGTTATACGCGGGGATAATCGCAATGATATTTTTCCCGGATACATTTTGATGTAAGATGGAAGATTCGTCTGAAAGCGTCGTGATAATCCATTTACTATTAAAATTCACAATTTATTTATCTATCTGTTTTTGTATTACGATAGAAAAAAGGGATTTGTACCATAAGACGGGATTTCATGATTTTTTTCGTTATGATGATTATGGCTCTGTCGTATTCCATTTTTGATTTCTTTCCAGGAATTGAACAGATTCATTGTGGGACAAATAGTTCTTTGAAAATTTAGTTCTTGACTGCGGATCGTCACCAGGCACATTGTGCAAAAAAATGCGGGGTAATGGCGATCCTGGTTTAAGAATACCTGACAATAGATATCTCTACCGTCGTACTGATATGCGTTCACGGTATTATCCACTCGTATCTTGTCGTTAAGGATCCCCCCCTCCGTGCCGGTAGGGTGAACACGATGCGAAGGAGAATGTATCCACAGCCGGAATAATTTCCGCACATTGACGGCTAAACTCGATCTCCTTTACGGCATTATATGAGTGCAAATCTTTTATCGATGAGTTTATTGAATGTGGCCACCGATTTATTTTATCGATATTAAAAAAATCCCCGAAGGACAAACCATGGAAACACGATCCGGCACTCCCCACCCCCTTGATGTTTCAGTTATATTGCCCGCACTGGACGAAGAGCATACTATAGGCGAGTGTATAACAAAAATTCAGAAAGTGTTCCATGACCATGCAATCAACGGCGAGATCATTGTTGTGGATTCGTCAACCGACAAAACCGCAACGATTGCACAATCCCTTGGTGCGCGGGTGATAAAACCGGAAAAAAACGGATATGGTAATGCTTACCTCGCTGGGTTCAGAAACGCTCATGGTCGCTCCATCGTTTTGGGCGACTCCGACAATACGTATGATTTTTCAGAAATCCCAAAAATCCTCGCTCCGCTGAAAAACGGTGCAGATTTTGTGATCGGCTCGCGGTTCAAAGGAGCCATTCATGCGGGGGCGATGACCCCTCTTCACCGGTATATTGGCAACCCGGTCCTGACATGGATGATCAATGTCATATTCCACACGCACTATTCCGACACCCACAGCGGTTTTCGTGCAATCACCCGGGAAGCACTTGACCGTTTGCCGATTAAAACCGGCGGTATGGAATTTGCCTCAGAGATGCTTGTCATGGCATCAAAAGAGCATCTGAACATTGTTGAAGTGCCAATTGATTATTATCCCCGGATTACACCTTCAAAACTGCACAGCTTTGCCGATGGCTGGCGACACATCCGGTTTGTCCTGCTCATGAAACCATTACCCTTTGTAGCAATTCCGGGACTGTCCTTTTCCCTGGTGGGTGTCCTGCTCATGGCATTTTTTTATCTCCAGGGCGATGTTGAATCATCCCATCTTCATACCTTCATTCTCGGGGCAATCCTGATCATGGGTGGTCTCCAGTTTGTGCTTACGGGTTTTTTAATGAAGACCTATTCGGTTATTCATGGGTACGAGGATAATACGGGAATTATTAAACGTATTATGAGCTACAGTAATCTCGAAAAGTTCCTTGTTCTGGGATCTTTTCTCCTGTTTGTTGGAGTACTCTTGGGACTCAATATCCTTATCCATTGGATATCTGTGGATTTCGGCGTTCTTTCCGAGATCTCTACGGCAATCATTTCGCTGGTATTGATTATTAGTGGTCTCCAGATCCTTCTTTTTGCCATCTTCCAGAGTATGATGCTCTTAAATGAGAACAACAATCATGACAAGAGTATTTGAGGATATTGTGCCAGTTGGATTTATGAGGATTTTAGGGATGATATAGCCCACTCTCCAAGAGAAGGATCGTGCAATCCAAAGGGAAAAACACTTCAAGTTTCCTGGTATGTATGAGAATTATCATCGACTTTAGGTTTCCATAATGAAGATCGCCATCATCTACGATGTCATCTACCCCTTTGTAAAAGGAGGTGTGGAAAAACGCGTATGGGAACTTGCGTTCAGGCTTTCCCATCGTGGACACGATGTCCACCTCTATAGCATGAAGTTCTGGGAAGGTAGCGATATCATCAAACGTGAAGGCGTAACTCTTCATGGTGTCTGCCCGTCACAAAATCTCTATTCCCATGGAAGAAGAACGGTCCGGGAAGCGATCTTATTTAGCATCGCCCTTTATTTCCGGCTGCGTGAAGAGAACTTTGATATTATCGACTGCCAGCAGTTTCCCTATTTTTCCTGTATAGCGGCAAAATACAGTATTGCTTTTAAAAAAACTCTTCTTGTGATTACCTGGCATGAAGTCTGGGGGGATTACTGGTACACCTATCTTGGTCTCGTGGGCATCTTTGGTAAATTCATCGAATGGTGGGTGTCCCGGCTCACGCCCGCAATGATTGCCGTTTCTGCGACTACTGCAAAAAATCTCATGGCCTTAAACGGCCAGAAAAATATCCGGATCATCAGGAATGGTGTAGACCTGAGACGAATAATTACAATTCTGCCGCACAACGAAACTTCAGATGTTATCTTTGTCGGCCGGTTGATCCGGGAAAAAAAGGTGGACCTGCTTGTCCATGCCATACGTATCCTCTCAAATAAAAATCAAAAAATTCAGTTACTGATCATCGGCGATGGCCCGGAACGTGAAACAATTGTGCGCCTCATTCATGCACTCTCGCTTGGACCTCATGTGCATATGATTGGATTCCTTAACAATCATGATGAGATCATCGCCCGGATGAAATCTGCAAAAGTTTGTGTGCTGCCATCTACGCGTGAAGGATTTGGTATTGCGGCTCTTGAAGCGCTGGCATGCGGGATACCGGTCATAACAGTCGATCATCCAGCAAATGCGATACGGGATCTCATCACAGAACAGAACGGCCGTATGTGCACGCTATCCGCTGAAGATCTTGCCGATAAAATTTCCGAGATCCTCACTCAATATAAGGAAATGAAAACAGCCTGTATCACATCCGCTGAAAACTATGAATGGGATTGTATTGCCTCAGATTTGGAGACCTATTATCAATCAGTGATTGATACGAATCATTAACTAAAAATTGTGAAATTCTGAACGAACAACACACACTTATGATGCAGTTTTTCCCGTCAATACGTCGTCTTCTGTAACGGTGATGTATCGGGATGTACCGGTAATATGGTACGGGCCGGTTGCTTTAACCTCATAACGATTTCCTGTTGTTGAATAGGGAACAATGAATTCCCCGTTGACACTTTCCTGCCGGTAAACAAATGCCCGTCCTGTATTTGTCAAGACTGGGACCTCAATAATCCCATCACCAGAGATGTGAGTCCCCTTAACGTACTCAAATATTTTTACATATTTGATATCCGGAAGAATGGCAGGGGCAGATTCCGGAAACACTGCCGCTGTTGCATTATTCATAGATTCGTGGATGAGTCGGTAATGCTGCAATGCCGGGACTCTTTCGATCGGTTCATACGGTTTATCAGAATACAGATCTGCATATCCCTGGGACTGCAGATTTGAACCTTCACGTATGATTGAGGTGTCACTGGGGATGTGTGAACCATTTATGGGACGCTCCTGTGTGATGACTCGTGCATACCCGTTTACATCCCCGGCGGACTCCCCTGCCGCAGGTACCTGACGTATCACGTACTGGGTATATTGCACGGATCCAGGATCGGTCATCGAGCCATCATAGATCTGAAGCCGGACAACCATGGTCTGGAAATACCCATTTACATACCGGTGAACCTTAAGCAGGTGCGAGGAATCACGGGTATCCGGCATCATGAACCATTTTATGTAGGGGGAAATATCGAAAGAGTTGCTCTGCCATGGAATGAGGTTGGTGAAGGAATCAACGGCCATATCCGAATTCGTGATGACATAGTTACCACCGAAATTCTTAAGAATGGTATTGGCTTTTGACTCATTTGTGCTCAGGAAATATGCTGCACCCCCACCGGCCCCGTTAAGGTTGTTCTGGAACGGGTTTGTTATCGGTATACGGTGCGAGAAGACCGTGATCCAGTGCCCGGCATCCCAGACCGCCAGGATACCATAGGCTTGTTGAGGGTATGAGAAACCCTTGGCATCATAGGATTGGTAATAATTTATACCTGTATCCGGACTGTTTGCTCCCAGCCATTTCAGCGATTCAACCCAGTCTGGAGATAATGTATGTTGTGGCGTGTCCAAGACATAACCGATGTCCTGCGAAAAGGAAGTTACTACAAATGCAGCCGTGGTAATAAGAACGATGATGACAACTATGTCCTTTACGGTTTCAACTTGATTAGCAGGGTTGCGCACGGGTTTTTTTGGCTCCTTTTTTTTATTCGGTTTTGGTATAGATGCAGAGGATTTATCCTTAAACACATCCGTTGACGCCCCATGAGACGGGAAAAACCGGGATACTGCCGGGTTAATATATTGGCGCAGTTTTTCCTCTCTCATGGTGAATGTTTCTGCGATACAGATCGCAGCAAGCAATGCAATATTGACGGTAAAATAATACTGGAACCGCTGGTACTGGATGGTCATCAGCAGCATAACTACTGACCATATCACAAGAAAAACGGCGTTGCTCTCCCGTTTTTTTATCAGTGCATACCCTACGGACAGCAATCCGCCAAGTGTCAGGATCAGGGCAAAATTGAAATTTGCCCATGCATTTTGCAGGGTCCAGGGGAGTGTCTCCACAATGCCAATCGCATACGTTGAAGAACCAAATACCAGTCCAAGCGCCTGGGTACTCACGGCATTGAGCATCGGATTTGTCTGGATGAGGAAAAACCCGCCAATGGCAAGAACAAGAAGAAAACACGTGTATAACCATCTTTTACCGGAACAACTCTTGCTGAGTATTGCAAGTACGACCGTTTCTCCGATAAGTGCATAATGCACATACACGACCCCGATGGTGTATTGTGTTAAGGAAGTACCGGGTTGTTTGATTCCGTGGAGTAAAAACAGACCCGAAGCTACTAACAATAAAATCACATTGACGATGAGAAGATTGTTTGAGTTATTCCCTTGGTAAAAATCAAGAATGAACTGAATTGCTGTGTATATCGCAATGACCAGTAATACAAGTATAACCGTTGTCGATGACAGCAGTGCAAGGAAGAGTGAAATACCGGCTCCTATCGAAAAAAGAATCGGGAAAATAAAAGTTGCACCCTTTTTTATATCTACGGGATTTTTTTGTATATAATCAAGTGTTGAACAATATATGAAGATAAAGACCGTGCTGAATAAAACTTCAGCCACGTGGTGATCTATCCAGCCGTACGACGATATTGAAAAATAGTAGAGAGAAATTATTGTGATCAGACCTGCAGCTACGAGCCCGGTATAACAGTTCCACAATCGTCTGCCCAGAAAATACATAACGGGAACCATAATCATTGCCATGAGCGGCACTACCCATCCGGACATAAAAAAGATCGCATCCCGGGTATTTGCGCCGGTAATCAGGCAAAGACACGTTGCAACGAACGGAAAAAGTGGACCCCAGTCCATGGTTTTTCCCTCCGGAAATGCGGTCATGGGATCAAACCAGTTATACTGGGGAAAATGATGTACCATCACTTCGATCTGTCGTAATGTGTAGTAACTGTCCGTATCATGGAGATAGAGAAAACCAGCGTCATGGATGAAGAGTGCAGGAATTGCTCTCAGTGCAAGGGTGATTCCCATGAAGAACAACAATGCTGCACAAATTATGTACTGGTGTTTTGTAAATTTTTTAAAAAAATCCATGTTCCCCCCGATCAAAATCTCCATAATCTCAATAGTGTTTTTGTATCCCGGTCAATATTTTACATTCATGACAATAATTCTTGCCGTTTAATTTCGATATATTTCTACGAATCTGTAGTGTCAGAAAGGTGATTAATTTGGGTACGGATTTTCCCGGTTCATATAATGGCGGAAATGAGCAGACCCCCCGGCAGTTATCGGTTAATAAAACCCCGGTTCTATAGAAATTATCTGTTTTTATGATAGACCGCTCTTGGGAGCTACGGCATCTGATGCCTCCGCCCCCGCCGCTTGGGCATCCCCTACACGGGGATGGGCCCACAGAAGGTTAGTGAGAATTCCGCTAAGGGGGGTCAAGGGGACGCTCCCCTTGCGTTGCCTCCCCCTCAGGGGGAGAGAGGGTCATTCTCATAATTATTGAAGAATATAACCAGATCGCCGGATAATAATAGAAATTCTACAGAGCCAAAACCCCCGCATTTTATTAATCCGCCTCACAAAACTCTTGTAGATGCGAACTAACCGTCATGAGTATTTCCTCGATCTTGCCCTGCGGTGCGCTCACCAGGGGACCTGTCTCCGCCGGAACTTTGGCGCGATCATCGTGGATGAATACAATACGATCGTCTCGACCGGCTATACGGGAGCTCCCCGCAAGCAGATGGACTGTACCGAACTCAACCGCTGCTGGCGAAAGGATCACAACATCCCGTCCGGCTCTAACTATGAGCGGTGCCGGAGTGTACATGCCGAGATGAATGCGATGCTCCAGGCTGGTAAACTGGCGCGGGGATGCACACTCTATCTTGCAGGGTTTGATGTTGAGACTGAAGCGCTCACTCAGATCTGGCCGTGCTTCCTCTGCTCGAAGATGATTGTGAACTCCGGAATCACCAATGTGATCATGCGGACCAGTGATAAGGAACACCGCGAGATGGACCCAATGGTGCTCTACCAGATGCGGAGCCGTGAATCGCTGGGCGAGGACGAGAAATAATCATTAATTGGATTGTAACGAGGATAACGAGGACAATTACTGCAAAAGACAGTATCATATCCACCTCCACACTTTTTATTCTCTGTCCCGGGTTACAATCTCTTTCTTAACGTTGCTTCATCTGTGATGACACCAGCCGCGATCACGATTGCCGGGATCATCAGGTACCGGATACCGATCTGCGTGATGTAATCTCCTGCCGCCATACCAAGAATTCCTACGAGCACGACAGCATCGAGTGCCCAGTTCATCACAAGCCAGACAAGCCCGGTGATGACTGCTTCGTGAGTGTATGACGTGCTCACGCTCTTAAAAAACCAGACGATGAGGATCGCTGCGGTGACCGATGAGATCACGATCATAATCGATTTGAAAAGCGCCAGATCGATGGCAAGTGTCCCGTTATGGCCATAGAACGGGACTGCTGCAAGGAATGGCACCAACCAGCTGAGTGCCCCGGCAATGAGGCGGCGTCCCCAGATCGAATGGGTGATGGCAGTCATAGATATGGTACTGTTGCGGGATGGATATTGAAATAATCGGGTCTGTCGCACGGTAAAGTATTGTGCCGTGAATAGAGCACCTGC
>Ga0265296_1000568_pt1 | contig 53172 bp, 51 predicted proteins | sample MunlanPumphouse1_FD_189073 | JGI IMG/M metagenome (GOLD analysis project Ga0265296, IMG submission 189073) | Groundwater microbial communities from a municipal landfill in Southern Ontario, Canada - Pumphouse #1 | ecosystem: Environmental > Aquatic > Deep subsurface > Groundwater | place...
ATCAATGGGGCGAATTAACCAAAAAATCGCTAATATCTTTTTTATTTGGCAAATGAGTATTATTGACATAAAAATCCCCGTGCCAAACAAAAGATTCGCGATTGCCAAAAGCCACCGCGGCTTCGGCGAATTCGGCTGGCGGAACATCAAAAGGCAATAAAGCGGTGATAACCATATGATCAGTATCGAATTTTGCGTCTTCGATTTCACAATCAAACAAGTCAACGATTTCATTTAAAATTTTGTTCGTATTTTTTTTCACTTCCGGGGTTACTAATTCGTCACCAAGGGTTTTAAAAATAAAATAAAAACGCATTTTTCCGTCTTTCGTGCCGCTTAATGAACTGACCTCGATTCCCGCTTCGTCAAAAATTTCCGACTTAAGAAACGACCGGCATTCCTGACAAGCCAGTTCGCTCCAAACGCGCAATTCTTTGTCCGGCTGTTCGTGATATTTTTTCAAAACCTCAAAAACCGCTTGATCGGCTACATGCGCCAAGGTAACCAGAGCGGTTTTCTTATTTTCCAAATCAGCGATTTTAGAAAGCAAAATTTTCTTCCAATGTTCTATTTCTTTTTTACTGACTTGGCGCGGAATTTTTTCATGATGTTTGATATATTCCCGCGCGGCTTTCATCGGCGCCTCGGCATCATCAAAATCATTGCCAACGCGCATAATCATGCCTGTCATACCCTTGCGCTCCATGGCCTCTTTAAGCGACACAAAATCCTGCTGATTTAAGTCGCCACGATTTAATATTTCCACCAGCTCTTTCTCGGAAAGTTTGAAAAATTTGTTCATAATGAATTGCCGATATTATCTAATAATTATTTTAAAAAGGCAACGGCTCTAATGAATTATACTAACATTTTTCAAAAAAGAAAAAGGGTCGCAACACATGTATTTAGCAAACACATGGTGCGACCCACAAAAGGCGAGAGAGACTCAGGGTACAGAGATCACTTCACTCCCGCGGAAGCCCGAGCCGCAGAGCGGAAGAGGAAGCCCAACACGGCGGGCGCTGAAGCACGGACGAGCACTGTTGAAGCGAAGGACAAACGGGGCGAGGGAATCGCCGCGGCTCGAGCCAGGGAGGTCGATGGCATGGCGACGCAGGATGCCACTCCTGTATTGGATGATAACCCAGGGGCCGTCCGGATGAATGAGAGGGATGTTGCTGGCCGAGATCTCCGTGCGGCAGTCGGTCACTGTGCGACCGAGGTACCATTTGTATCCCCAGAAGGTGACGGCTCTGGTGAGCCGCCGACCATCAGGCCCCATGAGGAACTCGGAGACCCCAGGCTGAACACTACAGCCGGCCGGACCTGTGAAGAAGTCGGCGTCGGTGCACGCACAGAGGTCGGCGAGCGACACGGTGTCGTCGCGAAGGAGGAGATGAGGGTAACGACCGGCGTAGCCGGCCGGCATCATCACTTCATTCGGCCAGAGATCGCCGTACTGGGTCTCGGACATTCCAACCTTGCCGTCCGGGTCCTTGGCGTGCTTCCAGACCTTGGAATGGAGAAGCGCGGCGACGAAGTTGCCGGTGCTGATCAGTTGGACGGAAGCAGGGACGGGCGGAGCCGTGGTGGCTTCGACGATCGATGCGGCCGCCGGCTCTTCGCGGCGGACGAGGCGACCGGCGAGGAGATTGTCGATCCAGTCGTCGGTCAACTTGCCGCTGGCCATTGCCTCAAAGAGACGAGCGGCACGACTTGCCTGATCGAGGGAAAACTGGGCTGCCTCTCGACTCACATACCGCGGATCGGTTTTCGGAAGATTACGACGGTTGATGAATTCGACGAGCTGGGCATCGGTGACTCTGAGCATCTTTCCTCCAACCCAAACGATTCACCTGCCGTGTTCTCTGATGATGAGAAACGCACAGGATTCACGGATGGTCGGTTGTTGCGCAGAAAACCGCCCGCGCGCGGTTGTGTCTCGAACTTGAGACAACGGCTTTTTATACCATAAATTGGGGAAAATGTCAAATATCGAAGGCCGTAAAAATGTAAACCAGGCAGTTGCCTGGTAAAATCATAAAAACTATAAACTTTTATCAAAAAGGCAACGGCCTGCTCTCCACCGTCGGCTCGCCGCCGATCGAGGTAATTAAAATGTCGCCGTCGAGGTCGGTGCGAAACATTTCGATCCCTCGCGCGCGCAGGCGCTCGAGGGTGGCCGGATGCGGGTGGCCGTAATCATTGTCAGCGCCGACCGAGATGATGGCGTAACGCGGCGAGACGGTTTCAAGAAAATTTCCCGAGGTCGAGGTGACGCTGCCGTGATGGGCGACCTTGAGAACATCAACTTGTTCGGAAAGATCATCGAGAATCTGATTCTCCTCGTCGATAGGCGCGTCGCCAGTCAGCAAGATTGAAGTGTCGCCGTAAGTCAGCAGAAGAACAATGGAGGCATTATTTAAATTGTCGAGTTTTTTGTTTTGTAAGTTGGTATCAGGAGCTAGAACTTCCAGACCCAACTCTTCTCCAAGCCCCCACCCCTGCCCTCCCCCGTATGTGGCATACGAGGGAGGGAGAACTCCTTCAGAAGTTAAAATAATTTCCGTCCCATGTTCTTCAACTAATTCGCGGACGGCTTCTTGTAAATCATCATAACCAAGCACGCCGGTTTCATAAATTATTCCGACTTGATAGCGGCGCAAAACCTCGGGCAAACCGCCTTCATGGTCGGCGTGCGGGTGGGTCACAACAACCGCGTCAATTGTCCTGTCCCATGGCAACATCACTTCGCCGAGTTTAGTGAGAATGGTTCCGTCTGAACCGGCATCAACTAAAATTTGTTTTCCTTCCGGCGTTTCGATAAAAATCGCGTCGCCTTGCCCCACATCAAAAACCCAAACTTTTAATTCTTTATCAAACCAACCAACGTAAACCGCTTGCCAAGCCAAAGCCAAAACCATGGCCGCGGCCATAAGGCTAAGACCAATGATTTTTTTCCGCAGTTTGACCGATTTTAGCGGTCGACCGCGACTTTTGATCGGCGAGCGAGCCATAAAAGAAAAACAAAAAACACCAAAGCTAAAATTGCCGACAAATTTTTCGGCAGAGTTATTGAAGCAAACGAAACCGACCCAAACCAAGTTATCAAAAGAAGAACAAACGAACTTAAAGCCGAAGCCGGCACGGCCACCAGCGCTCCGAGCGGAACCGACAGCCAGCCAACTCCAAGAGCAACTCCGCCAAGCAACATCAAATACGGAATCCACGGCAAGATGAGTAAATTAATCAATGGCGCGATAAGTGAAGTTGAACCAAAATGCCAGAGCATGATCGGTAGAGTCGCGGAAATGGCCGCGAGCGAAGCCGCGCACGACTCGCGCAAACCAAAAGTTTCGGGAATAAATTTCACCCGTTCGCCAAACCAATTGCCAAGCAACATTAAACCGGCCGTGGCGCCAAAAGAAAGTTGAAAACCAACATCAGTCACAAGATGCGGATTAAAAATCATCATAAGAAAAGCGGAAAGTAAAAGTAAATTTTCGGCGTGCGGGGTGCGGCCAAGCCAAGTGCCGAGCATAACCGTCACGCCCATAATGCCGGCGCGAATAACCGGCGGCGTGGCGCCAGCCAAAAAAATGTAGAGGATAACCAACAGGCCGGAAACAATAATCGCTCGCCGACGGCCAAGAGTGCTGCGCATCAAAAGAACGAGGAGGAGTTGAGAAAAAATTGAAACATTGTAGCCCGAAGCGGCCATGACATGCGAAAGGCCGGTGTGGGAAAAATCACCTTTCATGTCCTGACTTAAACCTTGACTGCCGCCAAACAAAATTCCGCTCATAAAAGCGGCATGCGGTTCGGGAAATATTTTTCCTAACCTGTCGATCATGGCCAGGCGCAGAGACAAAAGCGCGTCACCGATATTCCAAGCGACTTTTCCTTGAATCGCCAATGACTCTGGTTGATAGCAAACGGCGTAAATACCGCGACTCTCAAGATAAGCGGCATAATCGAAACCATTAAACAGTTCAGGCACAACCATTTCGCAACGAAATTCCAAAATATCGCCAGTGGAAAACTTTTGAAACTTAGGCAAACGCGCCAAAATTTTTCCATTCTGTGTCTCACTGGCAACTTCAATATTTTTCAGAGTCACCTCTTGCGCCGAATCGCGCTGAATAATCTCGCCGGCAATCGTGCCGGTCATCACGGTTTCTTTGTCAACAAAATCACGAACTGAAGGGCTCGTGATTGAATCAAAAAATAATGCTTTAATCGACAAACCGACTATTAAAACTACCAGGACAACAAAAAGCGACCGTGAGGGTGACTTACCGAGTCCCAACACCATAATAAGTGAAACCCAAATCTTTCAAATGAAGATCGCAAAGTAAATTGCGACCATCAAAGATTATCGGCGACAACATTTTTGTATTCACGGTTTCAAACGACACCTCGCGAAACTCCGGCCAATCGGTTAAAACCAACAAAGCATCGGCTCCTTCAACCGCATCGACCGCGGTTGGCGCAAATTGAACGCGATCGGATAAAACTTCACGCGCTCGCTCGGCGGCCAGCGGATCAAAAGCAACAATCTCGGCGCCGCGGGCAAACAGACGTTGGACAATGTCGATAGCGGCCGATTCACGAATATCATCGGTTCCACCTTTGTAAGACAGCCCCCAGACAGCCAAGGTTCTGCCCTTAAGATTTCCGAGTTTTTCTTCAACCCGACGAACAAATCTTTCGCGCTGCAAATTATTAACTTCGATGACGGCTGATAAAAGTTTAAAGTTATAACCATGATGTCCGGCGATTTGAAACAGGGCTGAAACGTCTTTGGGAAAACACGAACCGCCATAACCAACTCCGGGACGCAAAAAATGCGGTCCGATGCGCGGATCAAGACCGATGGAGCGAACAATTTCGGTCACATCGGCGCCGACAAGATCAGCCAAGTTGGCAATTTCATTTATAAAAGAAATTTTGGTGGCCAAAAAAGCATTGGCCGCGTATTTGGCCAGCTCGGCGTTTTCGATTGAAGTAATAATACGCGGGGCAACGATGCCTTCGTGCAATTGTTCCAACAGAGTTGCGGCTACAGTGTCATCGGTGCCGATAACAATGCGCGACGGATTCATAAAATCACGCAGAGCCGTGCCTTCGGCCAAAAATTCCGGCACTGAAGCAACCAACACCAACTCGGCCAATTCACCACGACCGGCCGCGCGCATACTTGCCCGCACATGAGCCAATACTTTTTTATTGGTGCCAACCGGAACCGTACTCTTAGTGACAATAACCGCTTCATGATCCAAACTTTTTCCAATCTCATCAGCCACGGAAAAAACCGCGGACAAGTCCGCTTCGCCTGTTAGCAGAGGCGGGGTGCCGACCGCAATCATAATGATTTCAGCCCCGCTAATCACCGAAGACAAATCCGAGGTAAAAATAATTCGCCCGGCTTCCTGCATTTCTTGGAGCAGCTCATAAAGCCCTGGTTCGAAAAATGGCGGCTCGCCCAAATCCAATCTGGAAATCTTGCCCGCGTCGCGATCAACGCAAACCACCCGATGGCCGAGTTTGGCATAACCCAGCCCGGAAACCAGACCAACGTAACCGGCGCCAATAATGACGATGTTCATACGAAGCCTATCTTAGCAAAGGGGTTACCCGCCGTCCAACGAGGCGTAGGACAGGCGGGCCCGCCAGCCCTGCACTACGCTGGGCGGCGGGAGGGGGGTAAAGAGGATAGAAAAAAACCGGCTTAACGCCGGTTTTGCTTAACACTTTACAAAAACAATTCTTGGCTTAGAATTCTCACTTCTTTCAGAAAAAACTTTTTTACTTCGCGCCAACGTACGGAAAAAAACAAACGCGGCATAGGATCTTCTTCAGCGTCCGTAAAATAAGCTAAACTTTTTATAATATGGTGAAAATCGTGAGCAACTGTTGGGTACTGTTTAGATAAACGTCGCACAACTGTTATTAGTGATTCCTCGTGTTTCGTATACCAATACAAATCCAAAAAATCTCTCTTTCGCCCGCGCTGGCTGACGGCGATTATTTTCATAACCGCGATATCTTTTTTATCCAAAACCTTAACCGCGCCGTAAGGCAAAAAATTTTCGGCCGATTTAAAAAATGGATAGGCAATAAAGCTGACTTTGGCTCCGTTTAATTCGCCATAAAGCGTACCCTCGCGAAGACTGGTTGTTTTCCATCCCAAACCTTCCAGTTTCTTCGCCAACAACTGCGGAGAAAAATCGGCTTGCGGAGAAAAAAAATCCAAATCAACTGAACGTCTGTGTCCAACTTGTAACGCCAAAGCTGAACCGCCGGCAAGATACCATTTGGTTTTTTTAAGCCAAGATTGTTTTGAAAGTAATTCTAAAGCCCGCCGCGTTTTTGGCGGCAAAGCTGAAAGACACCAATTTATTTGACTAATTCTTTCCATAAAGCGCGAGTTGGACCATCAATGGCGCGCGAGTGATTAACAACACTTTGCAAACGACGACGAGGATATGTTCGATACATCCATCTAACCTCATTATCATTCCCTAATTGCAAAATCCGCTCAATCACATATTGAGCGTGTTTTTTTGGGTCAATTGTCTTGGGATCAACATCCCAAAACAAAGCTTGACGAAACCGAATTTTGGCTGGTTTTTTAACGCGTTTCATGGTTTTATTTTAGCACAAAAAAGACAAAAAATCAACAAAAAAATTCCGCTATGTTCCTTGAAGAAAGATCTTACCCGATTCTCTTTGAATAGATACTTTTAGAAAAATACAAAACACACCCCCCCCCTGTTCTGGCTGGCGTGCTTTTTTATTCTAATCCGATTGTCTCGACCTGTTTTTTCGACGGCGGCCGAACAGCAATACTGAAAACAATTGTAGCTAAAGCGGCAACCAGGAAAGCTGCTGGAAAACCGACGAATGGTACGAGCCCAATCAACAAAACCAGAGTAACAACTCGACCGATGCCCAAAGCAATTTCTCGCAAGACTGTGTATTCATCAACATAATGTCCGGCATCGGCGGCGCGGGTGTACATAATGGCCTCAAACGGCGTGTTCATGAGAATGCAGGCCAGGCCGTGATAAGCGCCGACAAAAAAAACCTGTCCGGCCGTGCTGACAAACATGCGCATCAGCCAGCCGAGCGAAGTTAGCCTGGCGCCGAAGCGAAAAATCTTTTGCGGATTTTTTTGATCGATCAAGCGGCTGAGAAAAAGATCCAAGACCACGCCGACGGCCATCACCGCCGTGGCCACGGCGCCGACCTCGAGATATTTTCCATTAAACAAAAGAAAAAGAAAAATCGGCCAAACCAGAAAGCCCACGGAATTCTCGGCACCTTCAGCCGCATAAGAAACCAACAAAATGCGCTCTTTTTTGGAAAATAAAATCCTAAAAGTCTGCCAATAACCAAATTCAAATTTCTCTTCCTCGACATGAATGAAAAATATCGGCAGCGCGGAAAGCAGAATAAACAAAGTGGCAATGGTAATCAGGGCCGAGTAACCGAAAGTTAAAATGATCCAACCGGAAACCAACGGCACGACGATTTGTACGAGAGAACGAGCCGCGGAAATTAAGCCGACAGCTTCGCCAATTTTGCCGCGCGGGGCATTTTCAGCGAAAGCCGTGTGAAACGGCACCCAATAAATGGCGTGCCAGGCCGCAAAAAACAGCAGACTGGAAACGGCCACTGCAGGAATCGACCAAACATCTTTCAAAAGCAGGGAAGCAAAAAATCCAACATATAGAAACACGCCGATGATCATGGATTTTTTCAAACCAATTCTAGTCATGAGCTTGGCGCCAAGCGGCAGGGCCAAAACCGCCAACAGATAATAGAGCGCGCCATATAAAAACACCATCCAAGAACGATAACCGAAAAATTCAAACAAAAAAATCGGTAAAAATAAACCGAAAAGCGCGGCGCCGAACTGGCTTAGAAGCTTATGAAAAGCCAAAGCCGTTAAACCTTTTTTAACGGCTTCAGCTCGGGGCAGGCGTGAATGTTTGTTAATGGTATGGGCGAAAAACACAGACTTTAATATCAAAGAGTTCCTGAAGGCATTTTTTCCAAATCGCCATTAGTGATTCCAAGACTTAAAAATCTCATAATGTCATAAGCCGCGGCGCCGTCCTTCAAATAAATCCGATAACATTTGTCCGGATGAACATACCAAGCCTCGCCATGCTGTTCGACTTGGAGCAAAATTTTTCCTTTCAATTGATTGGCCAAGGAATTTGTCGCGCAAACACTGTTAGCCGCTAACATGCCGCTGGAGGTTTCCACGGTGGGAATTTTTGCCAAATTCGCGTCGGTAATTCCTAAACTGAAGAAACGCATCATGTCATAAGCCACGAAACCGTTGGCCATATAATATCGCAAGCTGTCTTTTGGATTCACATACCAAGCCTCGCCGTTTTCTTCAACTTGGAGCAAAATTCTGCCCACCAGTCGCTGAACTATTGAAGCATCATATTTTTCCGACAAATACTTTCCAGCTTCTGGAGGCAAGACCACGGCGGTGTCTTCGGTTTCAGGCAAAGTATAAATGTCAGGGTAAGCTAGCTCGTCGACAGCAAAATAATAACATGTTCCTTCAAAACAAACCTGATTACCTCTTTCGTAAAGCGTCGACAAATCACGGACAAAGGAGCTAGCCCCAAAGGCATCTTCAAAAATCGCATTGACGTTTTCTATCCAAGTATAAGAATTGAGTTCTCCTGTGGAAACACTAGTAGGAATACCAAAGTAGTTTCCCAAAGCGTCAAAAGCCCCGCCGCCGGAATTTCCATGTTCAGCCGCGGCATCAGATTTGATCCAGTTGGAACCGTCAAAACCGGAAATCGAACCATTGGTAGTAGTAATAGTCGAACCAGTAAGCAAAGAATCCGGGTATCCCATCAGCGTAATATCTTCACCCAAAATCATGGAGTCGGCATTCCCCCAAACCGCGCTCGAAGGGAAAACATAGGCATCGCCATTTTCGTCAGTCGCCTCAAGAAAAGCGTAATCAAAATAATCGTCGTTTTTGACAATGGTCGGAGTAAGATAAAAAGTTATTTCCGGCGTGGCATAGGCGCTTTCCACATAACCGCCATAACAAGTTTCCACGGTCGCGCCGGTATCATCCTGGACAACGTGAGCGTTGGTTAAAACTACGTTGTCAAAAATCACCACACCCGACCCGGTATAATTTCCGCATTCGATATAAACGACATTCTGAACGTTATCGGAAACCGAACCGGTAGCCAAAGCCGCTGCCGGAAAAAACAAGATCGCCCCGAGTAGAAAAAATAATTTTTTCATATTTGTTTTGGATTAAAAACTGCGTTTATTATATCACAATGTCAATTAAATTAAGAGACGAGGTGATTAACCCCGTCTCAACACCGTTTTATTTAATGACAATATTCATTAATTTGCCCGGTACAAAAATCGTCTTAATTACCTCTTTCCCTTCCAGATATTTTTTCACATTTTCCTCGGCCGTGGCGGCGTTTTTTATTTCTTCTTCGGTCGCGGCCGCGGGCACCGTCACCGTCCCGCGCAATTTACCATTGACTTGGATGGCAATGGTTATTTCATCCTCTTTTACCAATTCGGAGTCAAACTCCGGCCAAGCTTCAGCCTCGATAAGATTCTTTTCGCCCAACTTTTCAAAAATTTCATTGGCCAAATGCGGCGCAAACGGACACAGGACGCGGACAAATTTCAGAAAACTTTCTTTAGTGATTCCCTTTTCTTCAAAAACCACATTCACAAAAGTCATCATCTGCGCTACAGCCGTGTTGAAACGAAAGTTGTCGATGTCCTCGGTAACTTTTTTAATGGTTTGATGAAGAGCTCGAGTAACTTTTTTTGATTCTTGTTCCGCGATCATCTCAACAAGACCAGTCACACGTTCCAAAAAACGACGAACTCCCACCACTCCATTCTCGTTCCACGGCGCCGGCTCTTCAAACGGCCCGATGAAAGCTTCGTAGGTTCGGAGAGTATCCGCGCCATACTCGGCCACGATGTCATCGGGATTAACAACGTTGCCGCGCGACTTGGACATTTTGTTGTTGTCGGAAGCAAGAATCAATCCTTGACTGTGACGACGGGTATATGGTTCGGAAACCGGCACAAAACCTTGGTCAAACAAAAACTTGTTCCAGAAGCGCGAATACAAAAGATGCAGCGTGGTGTGTTCCATGCCGCCGTTGTAGAGATCCACCGGCATCCAATATTTCAATTTTTCCGGCGCGGCAAAAATTTGATCGTTTTTCGGATCAAGATAACGCAAAAAGTACCAACTCGAACCGGCCCAGTTGGGCATAGTGTCAGTTTCACGCTTAGCTGGCCCGTCGCACTCCGGACATTTGGTGTTGACCCAATCAGTGACAGCCGCGAGCGGCGATTCACCGGTGTCGGTTGGTTCGTAATGTTCAACTTTCGGAAGTTCCAGCGGCAATTCTGATTCAGGGATAGATATAATTCCCGGTGTAACCATCTCGACTTGCCAAGCGATCAAACCGTTTTTTTCGATTCGTTCTAAATAGTCAGGTGTATATTTAGCGAATTCTTGTTGCCGATTTTCCAAAGTAAATTCTCGAACCTCCGGCCAAATTTTCGATAAAAGTTCTTGCGCTTCCATAAGTTCTTCTAAATTCTTAAACTGCCGAACTTTTGTCACTCTAAAATATTTTTCTTCGCCGGTAATTTTATTTACCGCGCGCAAATATTTTCCCACTCCGACATTACCAAAATACCGTTCCGGTTCTTCTGGGTTTAAAGCGCGTGTTTCGACGATTTTTTGACCTAAAACCAGTTGACTCCACATGTCCTGACGATAAAAACTAATTCTCAAAGCTTCTTTTTCAATCTTATTTTTACAGGTCTCACAATGAACCAGCGGAATCGGCTCGCCCCAATAGCGCTGGCGGGAAAAAATCCAATCACGAAGTTTATACTGAACCTTGCGTGCGCCCAAACCTTTTTCCTCGAGCCATGAAATCATGTCTTCGATGGCTTTCCAGGTTGGCAAACCGTTGAGAAAATCGGAATGGATGGCTACACCATCATCAGAAAAAACCGGCATGCCATTTTTATAGGCACTCCAAATCATCGGACCATCGATGACATTGACGGTTTTCTCAACCTCGCTTTCGTCAAACCAAACCGGCTCGTGATTTTTTAATTCATGGGCGGGAATTTCATCTCGAACGTCGTCAATCAAATCGACGACAGCAACTCTAATTTCAGCATAACGATTCTGCCCTTTGTGCTCGGTAAAATATTCAGTATGAACCTCAAAGCCAACATCCTTAATGAATTTAAAATTTTTGTAACCAGTTTCTTCACTCGCTTCGCGGATGGCTGCGGTCGCCAAATCTTCATCGCCTTCAATGCCGCCGATGATAAAAGTGTGAAGATGAGGACGACTGGCCGTAAGATTGGAAAACCAATTCAGAAGAAGAATCTTGTTGTCTTTCGGATTGCGAATAATAACATGAACATTTTTGCGACGAATCTCTGGAAGGCCTTCGTGTGGCGGGTTAGCCGGATCGATAAAATGCGGCGCGACAACTTGCTTAATCGGCAAATTATATTTTGTGGCAAAAGCAAAATCGCGCTCGTCATGCGCCGGCACGGCCATAATGGCGCCGGTGCCATAGCCTATGAGAACGTAATCGGCAACCCAAATAGGAATCTCTTCCCCGTTGGCCGGATTCACAGCATAAGCGCCGGTGAAAACGCCGGTTTTTTCTTTGGTGTCATCGCCGCGTTCGATGTCAGTTTTTGCTTTCGAGGTCGCGACGTATTTTTCGACTTCGGCACGTTGTTCGTCGGTAGTGATTTTGGAAACTACTGAATGCTCTGGTGCGAGAACCATGTAAGTGGCGCCGAAGAGGGTGTCGGGGCGAGTGGTGAAAACTTTAATCACCCCTCCCATGCCCTCCCCGAAGGGGAGGGAGTTCACCTCTCCTAAATCCTCCCCAAAGGGGAGGACTTCCACCTCTCCTAAATCCTCCCCAAAAGGGAGGACTTTTACGTCGGGGGTTTCTTTTAATTTTTTAATGATGGTTTCGATTACATAACCAGAATTACCAAGCACCTCGTTATTTTTAAATCTTATTACCTCAAAACCTCGTTCGTTCAAAAACTTAGTTCGATTTTCATCTTCCTCTTTTTGATAATCATGAATATCACCATCAACTTCTATGACTAATTTCTTTATAAGACAAACAAAGTCCACAATAAAACCTCCGATTATTTGTTGTCTCCTAAAATGATAACCGGCAGCATCTCTACGCAGCATTTCCCACATGGCTCCTTCGGATTTGGTGGAATTTTTTCTCATTTCCAACGACTTGTCATGAAGCAAGTTCCACATCTGCCCATCAGTCGTAACATAACCCGGGATCCCATCCCTCCCCTTTGGGGAGGGGCCAGGGGAGAGGTGAAAACTCACTTCCGCACCCTCACTCCTGCCAATCCACTCTTCCTGCTGCTTTTTAATTTTCGGAAGATAATTAACCGTCTTCAAATCCTCAAGCAGACGATCGGCGTATTTGGTAATGGCCATCATCCACTGCTCTTTGTCGCGCTTTTCGACCTCGCCGCCGCAGCGCTCGCATTTTCCCCCAACCACTTCCTCATTAGCCAAACCGATTTTGCAAGACAAGCACCAGTTGATGGGCATTTTCTTTTTGTAAGCCAAACCTTTTTTGAAAAACTGGAGGAACATCCATTGCGTCCAGCGATAATAAGCCGGATCGGTTGTATTGATTTCGCGCGACCAGTCAAAGGAGAGGCCGAGCGATTTCATTTGGCGGCGATAAATGTCGGTATTTTCTTTGGTAATATCCTGCGGCGAACGGCCGGTTTTTATAGCATAGTTTTCGGTTGGCAAACCAAAAGCGTCCCAGCCCATGGGAAACAAAACATTCTTGCCTTCCATTCTTTTTTTGCGAGCCACAATGTCGAGGCCGGCATAAGTTCGGACATGGCCGACATGAAGACCGACGCCAGAGGGATACGGAAATTCGACCAGACAATAAAATTTTTCCTTGTCTGATTTATCCTTGGCCTGAAAAACATCGGACTTATCCCATTTCTCCTGCCATTTTTTTTCGATTTGTTGGTGGTTGTAAGGCATATCTGTGTGGAAAATTCCAAATTCCAAGCTCCAAATTCCAAAAATAAGGAATTAGTCAATTATTTTAAGATTTTGAATTCTATTTTTACTAGGAAATCATAACAAATTACATGGTTGTTTGGAAGGGTTGACAAAAATGGCAAAAAGAACCAAGATACTACCACTCGCTCTTTCTTTCCCTCATCACTCATCGGGAGCCAAAATGTCAGAAGCGTTCACGGCCGTTCAAACACTCAAGACGCACAAAGTCGAACCTAGGGATTTTCACACAGCCCTGATCACGAAATTCGCAGATATTCCTTATTTCAATGTTGGTAAAAATGCCCGAGGAATAAATGTAATAACTGGCATAGTACAAGTCAAAAATCCTTTCATGGTTAAGGACAGACCAATAATCCTAGACGGGGTTAGAACCGGCTGGAAATCAGACTTCCCCGTGCGGGACGAATTCTGCCTGATTTTCGCGGATTCCTATCTGATAATAACACCAGACGAATTTACGGATCAAAACGCCGGGGCAGTTTAAAATCACAACTCCCCCGCTTCGTCTCTCTGCCCCCACCGCTCCGCCCCATGGCTTGAGCGATGGGTCTTTTTTTATCCCAAAAACCAAAAGTGAACAATTTGAACATATGAACACTTGAACAAAAAAATCCTGCCAATATTTCAGACAGGATTTTTTATTCTTATTTAATTTTCATCGCCGTCTGAATCCTCTCCATGGCCACCACAAACGCCGCTTCGCGAACTGTGCAATTCAAGGCAACTTTTTTGTCCCAAACAGCCGTGAGAGCAGCTTGCATGGTTTCAGCTAATTTTATTTTCACCTGCTCTTCGGTCCATTTTTCATCTTTCATGTTCTGCTCCCACTCGAAACAACTAACAGTAACTCCACCAGCGTTCGCGAGAATGTCCGGGACAACCGGAATACCACGAGCGGCAAAAATTTCGTCAGCTTCTGGGGTAGTCGGACCGTTCGCCACTTCAAGAATCGCTTTGGCTTTTACGCGAGGAGCATTATCGGCCAAAAATTGATTCTCGAGCGCGGCTGGGATCAACACTTCACATTCGAGTTCGAGTAATTCGCCATTGGAAATATTTTGCGCCCCGGGAAAATTCTGAACCGAACCAGTATTTTTTTTATGCGCCTCAACCGCCGTCACATCTAAACCTTCCGAATTATAAATTCCACCGCGCGAGTCAGAAAGGCCGACAACCTTGTAACCGTTCTGATGAAAAAGATTGGCCATTTGATGTCCGGCATTACCAAAACCCTGCACGACAATGCGACAGGCCTCTTTGCTGATATTCAAACGCTCACGCAAACCCTCGAAAACAAAGTATCCGCCATCACCAGTCGCTGTCCCCCGCCCGAGCGAACCGCCGCCTTCGATGGTTTTACCAGTCACAACCGCTAGCGGATGCGGATGATTTGTAGTTTTCTTAAACTCATCGGCAATCCAATCCATTTCGCGCGGCGTGGTATTAACATCCGGAGCCGGGACATCTTTTTCCGGCCCGATGACATCGGCCAAGGCCTTGGCCCAACCGCGAGTCAAACACTCGAGCTCGCCAACTGAAAGAGTTTTCGGATCAACAGTAATTCCTCCCTTGCCGCCACCCATAGGAATTCCAACTACCGCGCACTTCATCGACATCCACAGAGCCAAGGCGCGCACTTCATCAATGTTCGTCTCGTGATGATAACGAATACCACCCTTGTACGGCCCGCGAGCATTGTTGTGCTGAACGCGATAGCCGGTAAAAATCTTTTGCGCGCCATCGTCCATTTTTACTGGAATAGAAATCTGAATTTCCCGCTGTGGCTGACGCAGCTGGGCCAGAAAATCAGGATTGAAAGATTGAAGTTTGGCAGCGCGGTCGAGTTGTTTGAGGGCGTTTTCGAAAGGGTTGGACATAAAATGTGACAATTTAATTATTTTATTTTATAATGATACCGTATCATGAAGGGAAAATATTTCCGATTGTTTCGTCTTTCGGCCAGTGTTTTTCCACAAATATTTGGGTCTATCAATTAGGCCTACAAAGAAAGACACTTCTGTATGGTTCCGTCCTACAGCGGTGTCTTTTTTATAAACCAACTTCAAACGGATAAAGAATAATAATACTTTAAAAGATTAAGAGCAACCACGTAAAAGTGTATAACCATTGACTGTAGACAAAAACCGTGCTAAAAAACAATCATTCGACGAGTTTAATCAACAGCAGAACATCCATTGGCCTGAGGAGGATAACCATGACCGAGAATAAAGAAACAAAAACAGCCACGTCTAAATTGATTCCGTTCATCGTATGTTTTATAGCCATGGGCTTTACGGTGTTTATGTTCTTTAAAATCAAACACTGGGTAGAGGAGGATCCTATCAGTTTTCCAGATCCTACTTCTTATCTCCTGGTGTTTTGATCGAAGCCGATCCACTTCAAAACGACGGCCGAAACCGTCGTTCTCGCCTCACCCCCAGAGAGAAGGGAGTGAGGTTATTTTTGCAGCCACCGTTCCGCATCCATGGCCGCCATGCAACCGGCGCCGGCTGAGGTGATGGCTTGGCGATATCGCGAATCAGCCGCATCACCGGCCGCGAAAACACCAGCCACGCTCGTCTCCGAGGTGCGATTTTTACAAACGATAAAACCACGCTCGTCAAGTTCAACTTGTCCTTTAAATAAATCTGTATTCGGCTTGTGACCGATCGCCAAAAACACACCGTCAACTTTCAATTCGCTTTCTTCCCCGCTGGCGATATTTTTTAATTTCAAACCAGTCATTTTTTGACCGTCGCCAATAACCTCTGATATTTGAGTGCTCCAGACAAAATTAATTTTCGGTTCAGCTTGCGCTCGCTCCTGCATAATTTTAGAAGCCTTGAGTTTATCGCTGCGAACCAGCACGGTAACTTTATTGGCAAACTTAACGAGATCGAGAGCCTCCTCCATCGCCGCGTCGCCACCGCCAACCACGGCCACTTCCTTACCTTTGAAAAAGAAACCGTCGCAAGTGGCGCAAACTGAAACGCCTTTTCCTTTATACTGTTCTTCACCCGGCGCGTTCATCCAGATGGCCGAAGCGCCAGTAGCGATGATTAAACTTTCAGTTTGATACTCGTTACCGCCGGAAGAAACAATTTTAAAAGGTCGAGCCGACAAATCAACCGAAGCAATATTTTCCGAAATAATTTTTGTGCCAAATTTTTCCGCCTGCTTTTTCATCCGCTCTTCCATCAACTCCGAACCATAAACCCCATCAGGAAAGCCGGGAAAATTTTCCACCACTGTCGTCCACATTAATTGCCCGCCCGGTTGCGGACCGGAAAATAAGACTGGCTCGAGTTCAGCCCGAGCGGCGTAGATGGCGGCCGTGTAGCCGGCCGGACCTGCTCCAATTATGATTACTTTTTGCGACATATTAAGGCCCCCACCCCTTACCCTCCCCCGTATACAAAGATACGGAAGTGTATACGAGGGAGGGAGAATTATTTTTACTTCCAAAAATTTTTTTAATTTTCTCTTCCCTTACTTATCGCCTCAAACATTTCTATTTCTTTCGATTCTTGTTCTGTTTCTTCCCTTATCTTTTGAACTGATTTTAACCAATCTGGTTTCAAACTAGCAAACCCCGCTGGAGTTATCCCCCCCTTCAGCAAAGAGGCAATCGCTTGTCGTTGTGAACGATCGCTAAATTCATTCCACCGACTAGGCAACTCGGCTTGTTTTTGCTTCACCAAATCCAACAAATCTGGCATATCAAGTTGTTCAACTAAATCGTTTGAAAAAATTGGCTCTCCTTTATCACTAAAAGACATAAATTATCAATCAATTAAATATTCCCAACCCGGTTGCCAAGCTTTGCGTTTGCGCCAGTCCTCGGCAAAAGCTTGCTCCCAGTTTTTATTTTTCAACAACACATCGAGAGCCAGTTGCGGCGCTTTGTGAGCGACAATGGCCACGCGTTTTCCATCGTAATTTTCTTTGAGAAACTTTATAAAATTAGCGATTCTGTTTTTCACATCTTCGTAACTTTCTCCATTAGGAAAACGTTTGGCAATATTTTGTTCTTGAAGCGGCTCGACAATGTTTGAAGATTGAGCGTTATAGTCGCCATAGTCACACTCGCGGAGTCGTTTGTCTTGAATAATTGGAAGACCACTATCACCAAAAGTTAATTGAGCCGAATCAACCGCGCGTTTAAGGTCTGAACAAAAAACCACATCAAAATTTTTGTCTCTGATTTGGTTTTTTAATTCGATAGACTGTTTTACACCAAGCTCTGACAATTCAACATCATAACAACCGGAAGAAATTTCTTTTTCATTGTCCGTGGTTGTACCGTGGACAAAGTAAGTAATTTGGACGGACATAATCTTTTTTCTATGAATTCTCCCTCCCTCATACGCCTCGTATGGGGGAGGGATGGCCGTGCCCGCCGAAGCTCGCCACGAGCGTAGGAGGGGGGAGAGGGATTAAAGCGATCGTCCAATCCTCTCTTTCATCGCCTCCTTAGTCAAAGCACCCGAAAACTGATCGACCGGCTGGCCGCTTTTGAAAATCATAAAAGTCGGAATCGAAAGAATATTAAAACGCTGGGCGACTTCAGTTTCCTCGTCAACATTGACCTTGGCAACAATAATGGAATCCATTTCCGCGGCCAGCTCTTCAACAATCGGCCCCATCATGCGACACGGCCCGCACCACGGCGCCCAAAAGTCGACGAAGATTGGTTTGTCGGATTGTAAAATTGTTTGGTCGAAATTTTGTGAGGTTAAATTTAGTTCAGACATATTTTTAAGGGGAAACGAATTACGAATGTTGGCGAATATACGAATTTGGTTTGGGTTGAATTTATTTTCTAAGTCAATTCCACACCAAGCCAAATTCGTATATTAGTACCAAATTAGTAATTCGATTCCTCAATTATTTAACTAACGGGCACGGATACCTTTAATTTCCAAAAGTCGCCCTTGGACTTCTTCAGTATAAAGTTCAAAAATATCACCGGCTTCTGCTTTGGTTTTACTCTTGTAACCAACCCCGCATTCCTGCCCAGTTTTGGCATCCTTAACCTCAGCCCGACCGATTTGCACCGAAAGAATTTCACCCTCGCCAATAATTTGCTCGGCGCGCCAGATGCGGATTTTGGCTTTGGGTTTTATTTTTCCATCTTTAACCCGTAAACCGACAATCCAACCGTTATCGAGTTTTTTAAAGTTGGCCAGCACTTCGGCTTTGCCGATTTCTAACACCACGGTTTCAGACGGTAAAAGCGCTTGCAAGTCAGTCAAAAGATCTTCGAATAATTTATAAATAACACTATACTCGCGAATGTTAACATTTTTGTCGCGAGCCAATTCTTCGGCTGTGGTAGTCGGTTTGGCGTTGAAACCAATGACTACCGCGCCGGTTGCTTCGGCGTTCAAAATATCTGACTCGACAATGTGGCCAAGACCCTTGCCGACAACTTCAAGGCCAACCTCCGGATGTTGAACCGTGTCGAGCATGCCGAGAATGGCTTCAAGCGAACCCAAAACATCGGCGCGTAAAACCACTTTGCGAGTTTGTTTAACTCCCTCACCCTCGACCGGAGCCGAATGTTTAATGGAAGCGACTTCTTCGGTTGCTCGAGCCGGTTTGGCTTTAAGTTTTTTAAGAGCCGCGGCATCGGCTGGAACTTCAATAACATCACCGACCGCCGGGGCTTGGCGCAAACCGATAATTTTTACCGGCATTGATGGCGGCGCTTCTTTAACCAACTCGCCTTTCCAATCGCGCATGGCTCGCACTCGGCCATAAAGCGAATCAGCCACCCCCAAATCATCACCCATACGCAGTGTGCCAGCCTGAACCAAAACCGTGGCCACCGGACCTTCACCCGGATCAACATGCGATTCAATAACCGTGCCAATAGCCGGACGATTAGGATTGGCCATGATAAATTTTTCATTCAGATCAGCTGTCAAAATCAAAACATCAAGCAGCTCATCAATTCCCGTACCGATTTTCGCGGCCACCGGAACAATAACTGTTTTGCCGCCCCAATCTTCGGGAATCAAATTTAATTCAGCCAACTGCCCTTTGACGCGTTCTTGATTGGCGTCGGGTTTATCAATCTTGTTCAAGGCCACGACAAACGGCAAATGGCTGGATTGAATAATGTTGACGGCTTCTTTTGTTTGCGGCTGAACCCCGTCATCAGCGGCCACGACAAGAATGGCGATGTCCGCCACCTTGGCGCCGCGCGAACGCATGACCGTAAAGGCCTCGTGCCCAGGCGTATCGATAAAAGTAAGAAGACGGCCTTTGCGCACAACTTGATAAGCGCCAATGTGTTGAGTGATTCCGCCGGCTTCTGATTCCATAACATTGGTTTTGCGAATCGCGTCAAGAATTCTTGTTTTACCATGGTCAACATGACCCATAACCACAATTACCGGCGGACGAATTTTAAGGGTCTCTTCGGTTTCTTCAGCCGCGACTTCGGACAAACGTTTGTCGGCTTCAAGATTAATCGCTCCATCTTGTTTCTTTTCTTCGAGCGAAGCTTTGTAACCCAAATCCTCGGCAATAATTGAAGCCGTGTCAAAATCAAGCCGCTCGTTAAGCGAAGCAAAAATTCCGCTACGCATCAACTCCTGCATAACCCGCGGCACCGGCAGTTGCAACAGCGAAGCAAAATCACGCACGGTAATAATAGCCGGCAAAAAAATCGGTTTTTGTTCCTCGCTGCCCCGAGCCTCGCGACGCTCTTGCTCGGCCTTTTGGCTTTCCATTCTTTCTTGCAATCTTTGACGACGCTTTAACTCGGCCCAAGCATTCTGAATCTGGCCGGCCACACGATCATCGACTTTGATGGCGTGCGTCCCAATACTAAAACCAAGCTCCGGCAATTTGCCGCGCAGTTCTTCTGGTAAAACATTAAGGCGTCTGGCCAGTTCAGATATGTTCATAAGTATTGAAAGGATACTATTTTTATGAAGAAGCGTCAACGAAGCGAAAGATAACCTATAAACAATCTTCCTAAAGAAAAAAGCGCGCCAAGCGGCACGCAGAAAAAGTATGACTTCTAAAACTACTCATCCTTGAGTTTTAGAGTGATCTCCTCAAGGATTTTTTGCGGTGTGTCAGCGCCTTTCTTGATGACTTTTTGGACACCAAGTTTGATCTGACTTTCAAGTTCAACCTCGGTCCGGCCAGTAATCACAAAAAACAAGATTCCTTTAGCCCAATCCAGTTGGTAAAGTTCCGCACCGAACTCGAAACCCTCACCTTCCCGTACCATATCGTTATCTGAAAACACGAACAGAAAATCCTGGTTGGCTTCATGCGCGGCCTCGAGAATTTTCATTGCTTCAGCGCTGTCGGGGGCGGTCACAAATTCGATTTCGCCCTCGACTCTTCTGGCCAGGAGTCGAAGAAACGGCACTAAACTGTTCAGATAAGAAGAATCGTCATCAACTAAAAGAACGCGAGTTTTTTCTGTCATTGAGCACCTCCGTCCTCAATGAAAACACAAAATTGCCAAAATGTCAACTTCTGCTAAGATAACCAAAACCAAGCCAAGGAGGCAACCTTGCTGCGCAAAATAACCGAAAGAATTGAAAAAATCCCGCAGTTGCATATCATTATTCTTGCTCACGCTCTTTACTACACGGCATACTTTCTGACCAACCACTTGAAAATCTTTAAGTTGCACATGCTGCCGTTCATTTTCAGCGAGGAAAACATTCCGCTCGTGGAATGGACAGCGGCCGTCTACCTCTCGGCCACGGTGATGGCGCCGCTCGCTATGTTCCTTATCAAACAGCCGCAACTCGGACGAGTGTTTGTGGCCGGCGCTGGAATGGTGGCCTTTGCTATGGCCGCCTTTGTCGCGTACCCGATCGCTTATCCGCGTCCGATCACTGACAATTTTCTACTCCAATTGCTTCACACGACTGACACACCCAGCAACTGTTTTCCGAGTTTGCATGTGGCCGCTTGCTTCTTTCTTTCAGCGTGCTTGTGGCGAATGAGAAGTAAACGAATCGGTCTAATCTTCTTTGTCTGGAGCGCGGCCATTACCGTCTCCACACTGACCACCAAGCAGCACTACGTCCTAGACATTCTCACTGGCGCCTTGCTGGCCGGCATCTTCGCTTGGCTCGCCACCAGAAAACAAAAGAGCTAAACTGTCTCGTGAGCAATCACGAGTTTTTTAACCTCACCCCCCCCACCCCCTCTCCTTCGCAACGGAGAGGGGGAGATAAATTGAAACACCTCTCCTTGCGAAGGAGAGGCCAGGGTGAGGTTAAAACGCCGCCTAAAAAATTTATGCCCCTCTACCTAATCGACAAACCTCCCGGCCCCACCTCGCACGACATCGTCGACCAAATTCGCCGAATAACCGGCGAACGGCGAGTCGGCCACGCCGGCACGCTCGATCCCTTCGCGAGTGGACTTTTGATTGTCGCAGTTGGACGGGATTCGACAAAAGAATTGAGCAATTTCGTCGGCCTAGACAAAGTTTATGAGGCGACTTTTGTTCTAGGCGCTTCGAGTGACACGGATGATTTGACGGGAAAAATAATGCCGATGCCATTTCCACCAGAATTTCAATTTCCTCATAACTGCAGCGATCGCTGTAGTTATGAGGAAACGATCAAATCCGCCATGCAAACCTTCGTCGGCCCAATCGAACAAATCCCGCCAGCCTATTCGGCTATAAAAATTAAAGGCAAAAAAATGTACGAAGCCGCCCGCGAAGGCAAACCGCTCGAGGTTAAGGCGCGGTTGGTGACGATTTATGAATATGAATTATTGGACGCAAATTCGATCGATAAAATTCGCGTCCGCGTCCATTGTTCGTCCGGAACATATATCCGCGCCCTGGCCCGCGACCTTGGCCGCGCCCTTGGCGTCGGCGGCTACGTTTCCGAACTCCGCCGCACAGCGATTGGATCATATCGAATTGAAGAGGCTGGGGTTTTGTCGAAGCTCGTTGACCCCCCACCCCTACCCTCCCCCGTATGTCCCTTCGATTGGCCTCAGGGCACCCTGAAGAATTGAAGGGTGCAAAACATGAAGCGCGTACGAGAGAGGGAGAATTCGATGATCACCATCGCCCTCCCTCATCGCCACGGCCTTCAATTCTTCAGGCCGCCTTGAAGCCTATTGAAAGGCGGTGGGGGAGGGACGGGGAGAGGGAAGTAACGCCACCCCTTGCTTTTTTTTCAAAAAAATGATATAATTTTATCATCAAAAATTTAATTTTAACTTCAAAAATATGAAAAACCCAGACCAACCAACGCCCCCCCAAGCCGAACAAACACCTCCGTTAGAACAAAAAAGAAGTAAAGAAACAATAAGTAACATTTTAAACGAATTTTTTGAACACTTTTTAAACCCTAAAATGTTTGAATCTACAAAATATCCTAGCACAGAAAGGTTTTTTAAAGAACGCCTAAAAAACATATTACAAGAATCAAACTTGGAAAATCTTCAACTCGGTTTCGAACTGCGTTCAATATTATTTGACCATTTAAGATTTAAACTACGAGAATTACAAAAGATTGAAGAAGAAAGCCGCAGCGGAGACGCTTTCAGAGGTGGTGATGTAGAAAAAACCCTACACCTTCTTGCAAGTCTAAAAAACCTGGCAAGTTAAAACCAAAAACTTATAAATTAACCATCAAAAAATATGCCAAGCCCAGAAAATCCAACACCCCCCCCAACTGAACAACCACCTAAAGCAGAAACAGAAAGTAAGAACCAAACTCCGGCTGAATTTGTAGAAACCCTCTGTCGAGGTCTAGAAGCCTTATTGAAAGTGCAACAAGAACCTGAAAAAGAAACAACCATAAAAAAAATGGAGGGATTAAAAACAATTATTACTTTTTTTACAGATGTCGGTCTTGTGGAACCGCTACCCGAACACTACACAAAACCCAGGTGCGCGAAAAGCGTTCTAGAAAAAGCTATAGAAAAATTAGTCGATACAACAGATAAAAATCCAATGAATAGGATTAATGAGTTAAACCTTTTACTTTTAGCCTCTGCTCTTAGGGCTGAAATCAAGGCATCAAAATAAAAAACAAGAATCATAAATAACTATAAAAAATATGAAAAATCCAGACCAATCAACACCCCCCCCAACCGAAAGCTCTTATTTAGATTTCACAAAAAAAGTTAAGGCAGAATTTCCAGACTTTACATCGCTTCACGACAGTTTAGATAGTGAAAACGAGGCAGTTGGTCCTACTCTTGAAAGGTTCAGCTATTTCACGATGACTGCGACTGAAATTATAGAGGCCTTTGATGCTGGCGACCAAAATAGAATTCTTGAAGCGGCTAAAAAAGCCAATCGAATTGCCAAACTTTTTAGAGAATATAAAGAAAGGTTTAAAAAATAATTAAACTAAAACCCCATCATTTCCCCAACAAAACCCCGTCTTGCCAAAGGCGGGGTTTTCTGGCATAATAAAAACATCAAAAATCCGGCAGTTGCCGGATAAATAATATTCAGTATCCAAACAGAAGTTTTCAGAAAACGCTTTTTACCATGCTTTCCAAACCTTGGAATAAATATGATGCTCGCGAATCCGCTAATTACAGCCGATTTATCAAAACCGCAGGCCGCGACATCTTTTTTGTTGTAAAGAGGTAAAAACGTTTTTTGATAGCTTCTTGGATACCCAAGAGGTTTTTATGTTAACAATTGATACGATCTTAATGATCGCCGCGGCCATTGGCATGGCTGTTGGTATAATTATAGGATATTTTATCCGTCGTTTTTTGGCGCGCAAAACCGTGCAAAGCGCCGAGGTTAAGGCGGAAAAAATGATTTCCGATGCCAAAACCAAACAGCAAGAAGTTCTGCTTGAAGCCAAAGAAAAAGCCATCAAAATCATTGAAGAGGCTAAACACGACGAAGCGTCTCGACGTCAAGAACAACAAGAAACTCAAAAGCGCCTGGAAAAACGCGAGGCGACTTTTGATCAAAAAATTCTTGAACTGGAAGATAAAAAAAGCAAGCTTGAGGAAAAAGTAAAACAAATCGAGGAAGCCAAAAAGAAAATTTTAGAGTTGCGCGAACAAGAAGCGGCCAAGTTGCAAGAGGTCGCCAACCTTACCAAAGAGCAAGCCCAAGAACGGCTTTTCAAAATGTTGGAAGACACCAACCAAGACGCTCTCATGAATCGTTTGCACAAATTAGAACAAGTGACCGAAGATGAATTGGAACGCGAATCGCGCAAACTCATCTCTTTGGCCGTCACCCGCTTTGCCATGCCGCAAGCTGTCGAGACAACCACCACAGCTGTCACTCTCCCTTCAGATGAAATGAAGGGTCGCATTATTGGCAAAGAAGGCCGCAACATCAAGACTATCGAACTTTTAACCGGCACGGAAATCATCGTTGACGAGACCCCTGAGATGATCACGGTCAGCGGTTTCTCACCAATTCGCCGCCAGGTGGCCAAACTGGCTTTGGACATGTTGATTAAAGACGGCCGTATTCAACCGGCCAGAATCGAAGAAGCCATTACCGAAGCCAAACGCCAGCTGTCGCAAGACATTAAAAAAGCCGGCGAAGAAGCTTTGTACGCTTTGGGGATTCCGGTTTCCTCTATTGATCCAAAACTTGTTTCCATTCTCGGCCGTCTGAAATATCGCACAAGCTATGGCCAAAATGTTTTACAACATTCAATCGAAGTCGCCCAACTCTCCGCCATGATGGCCGAAGAAATCGGCGCCGATGTCGCTATCTGCAAAAAAGGCGGCTTGTTCCACGATATCGGAAAAGCTGTTGACCACGACATGCAAGGCGCTCACCCGGAGATTGGTTACAACATCATGAAAAAGTTCGGGCTACCTGAAGAAATTTGTTATCAATCAGTCGCCCACCACGAAGACCGCCCGCGCACTATTGAAGCCGCCCTCATCAAAGCCGGCGACGCCATTAGTGGAGCTCGCCCCGGCGCGCGCAAGCAGTCGCTTGAACAATTTATTCAACGCATGGAAGAATTGGAAAAAACCGCCAGCGCTTTTGAGGGTGTGGAAAAAGCTTACGCCATCCAAGCCGGCCGCGAAGTTCGCGTCTTCATTCAGCCAGAAAAAATCAACGACATGGAGGCCTATCAGTTGGCTAAAAATATTGCCACTAAGATTGAAAGTGAATTGCAGTATCCAGGGGAAATTAAGGTTACTGTTATTAGGGAGACGAGAGTTATCGAATACGCAAGATAATCCCTCTCCCCCGCCGTCGCTCGTGGCGAGCTATGGCGGGCACGGCCTTACCCTCCCCCATCGCCCTTCAAGAGACTTCAGGGCGGCCTGAGGAATCGAAGGCCGTGGCGATGAGGGAGGGCGAAGGTGATCATCGAATTCTTCCTCCCTCGCTGCCGCAGCGGGGGAGGAATGAGGAGAGGGCTGAATGACGGGTCATTTGATCCGTCTTTTTGGTTTTTCACAATCATTGACAACAACCTCGTCAACATGATAAAAATTCTTCGGTCGAGCTATCCGGTTCGACATCTTCAATCCCATCACTGTGAGGGCTCCCTTGACACGGAAATACGGATGCACAGGCGTAGATGAACAAATGTGCAAGTACTGCGATTACATCTACAACCCCGAAGTCGGCGATCCCGACCACGGCGTGACTCATGGAACGGCTTTCGAAGATCTGCCGATCGACTGGGTCTGCCCGAAGTGCAAAAATCGGAAGAGCTGCTTCGAAGCGGTCAACGAGGATAAGGAAAGACATGTCCCCCACCCCGCCTTTGTCGACGAAGACGACGATCTCGATCCGGATTGCTGACCGCTTCCGTCGACCACTTCTCCCATGCCGGCCCGCCCACTCGCGCGTGTCGGCTTCTTTTATTCTTAAATGTCGTGTATATTAAAATTACGAAAAGGAATAGTAAAATAAACACGCCCTAAACCCGAGGACACCATGCCACAACAACCAGATTCCGAAATCTTCCGTCGTCAAACTTTCCGAAGGTGGGGTTCTCTCATCCTTATCTTCATCGGCTTTGTTCTTTTTTTCATCTTCGTCATCCCGAATCTGAAATAGACAGTACCTTTCCCACAAACCAACAGAGATCCTCTTGAGCTCACACAGAAAATTCAGATGACGACCCCTGCCTCTATCCCGACTTCATATTCGACTCCATGGTCGAAATCGGAACAGACTTTGGTGGCAACCCATTTTATGCCTATACTGGCCTAGACTTCGGCGGTGAACGCTTCTGCAGCGGGTGGTAACCTCCATCCTAGCCAACGAAGATTTCGAGAACCAATCCGAACACTTTTTATTGAGCCGGCCGCCAACTTCATGGCCGCCGGCATTTCTAATTCCCGTTGACATGCTTGTCACTTGCCTTGACAGCAAAATCTTTATAAGATATAAATATCTACCGGCGAGAATCCCTTTCGCCGCGAGAACTAAGGAGTTCTTTCCATGTCTTCCCCTTCTGATGGAGATCTTGTATTCGGAAGCCTTGTTGGCGTCATGCTGGCTCTTTGCTTCATCATCAGTCTGCCAAGCGTGGTCAACGCCGGAATCATGGGTACCTCGGCTCCGCCGGAACAGTCAGTTCCCCCGTGGAGCAATGGGCCGGCCGAACATCAACATCTTCTCAACTGCAGCAGCCTGGGTTACGGAATCTGGTTCGATCATGCCGGCACCATAAAATGCGCCGACGATCTCGAAGCTTACGCCAAGCGACTCCGGGAATTCGTCGCTCAAGAAGAGGCCGAGGAGGCAGCTGCCAAGAAAACTCCGTACCTCGAGATACACGATCCGCTGTATCCCTTCCCGCCAGTCGACGAGTAACATTACCTCCAGATCGACGCCCTCGCGCGCCGGTTTTTTTTATTCTTGAATGTCGGGTATATTGAGGGGGTTACGAAACAACGAAAAAACACGAAATTACGAAATTTAGCAAAGACGGGTCGTTTGATCCGTCTTTTTGGTTGGTCTTGACAAAAGAGGAAGAATATGGTAAATTTTTTTGCTCGTTTATAAACCACAACCGTCAACAAGGGGTCAAAAAATGAGAATCGTCCATATTTCCGCCACCCTTTTCCAGTGCGAATTCTGCGGCACGGTGTACACCTCTGAACAGGCTTTCAACGAAAGCGCCTGTGCCACCGGCGAACCGCCCAGAAAACTCCAAGTCGGCGATCTCGTGATGGCGCGTTTCGATCTTGGCGCCGGCATGGAAGTCGTCGGAACCAACTACGCCAAAGGTCGGATCGTCGAGATCTACAACCCCGGACAAGATCAGGATCTCCAAGAAGGAGAGGTGACATTGCGCGCCACATCCGGATATCGGGATCCCAACGCCTGGATTTCCCTCGACGTCCCAAGAAATCCCCACGACTGGATGTGCCGAGTCGAACCGCTTGATTCAGAGGAAATGGTAAGCGGTTTGGGAAACCGATGCAGCACGGTTGTCAAAATGTCATCCTTAGTGGCGGTACCCGCTTAGACCAAGTCGCGTTTCCGCCACCCAAACAATCGGTCGATCTGACCGATTTTTTATTTTGTCCAATTGCCTTGACACTAAAAAATTTATAAGATATAAATACTCCGGACAAAAACACCCTTCATCAAACCCTCTTGTGCGGAGAAACAATCATGCGCCGCAAGCTCCTTCTCGTTCTCCTCCTCATCGTCATCACCCCGACCCTCATGGGTCTCATGTTGGACCTCCCCCTCTACTCAATCGAGGAGCAGGCCTCCTACTGTCTCTCGATCGACGGCACCGATTCGACCGTGCCGTCCGATACACTCAAAGGCTGCTCTGAAGTATTCACCAGGATGAGCACGAAGTTCTCTGAAGCCATCGCCAAAAGAACGACCCAGCCGCCAGATCCCAACAACTTCCAGTAAGGAGCGCTGTACCAAACTCCTCCGAAAGATACGTGATCAACCGGCCGCCCCCTCGCGCGCCGGTCTTTTTTTATTTCTCTTATTGACAAAAAGTTGAAAATAAAATAAAAAGGACAAGGAATCGAATAGCGCAACCGCTTCACCTGAAGGGAAAAACATGGCCAATCGCAAACTATCCGTCGAAGACAGAGGCATTTGCAAAACAATGGCTGGCGTCGCCTTCTACCTCTTTATGTTCTTGGTTGTCCCTCTCCTCGCCGCATTTTTCAACCCCGTCGCGGCCGACACACCTGACAGCGCGCAACCTTCAGTTATTTCGACCACCCCCGCGGCCACTGCAACGTCAAACACCAACCTCATCAAGCCGTGGCACGAGTCAGATCCGGAGGCGATTCGATGGTTCTTCGCGAACTGCATCGAATCGGTTCCGATCGAATCCGATACCATCAAAAACCAAAAATGCTTTGATGAGCTCATGGGTTTGGCCGCCTGGTATCGGTCGAGAGCCGACTTGTACAAATGGACGGTTCCGACCTTGCCGCCGGCGCCTGAAGAAAAAACCTTACCAACGCCCATCATCCCATTCCAGTTCTAGCTCTTTGTTCACAATCGCTCCGCACCTTTGATCGGTCCAGCTCGGCCGGTCTTTTTTTATTCTGGATTGTCGGGTATATTAAACGAGTTGAAAATTAATCCCTCTCCCCTTACCCTCCCCCACCGTGGCAGTGAGGGAGGGAGAATTCGATAGTCACCATTCCCCTCCCATTTCGCCACGAAAGGGGAGGGCAAGGGTGGGGTAAAACTCATTATGAACATCCTCATCTTCGGCGACACGGTCGGCAAAATCGGCCGCGAAGCCGTCAAAAAAATTCTGCCCAAACTCCAGGCCAAATACCAACCAGACCTCGTCATCATGAACGCGGAAAATTTGGCGCATGGTTTTGGTATTACCAAAAAAATTATTTTGGAATTGGTCGAAGCCGGTGTCGACGTCTTCACTTCCGGCAATCATGTTTGGGCCAATGCCGGTTGCGACGAGGTCTTTGCTGATCCGGAATTGCGAAAAATTGTTTTGCGGCCTTACAATGATTTGAAAACCAGCGGCTTCGGACAAACCATTATCGAAAAAAACGGAACACTTATTTCCATCGCCAGTTTATCAGGTATTGTTTTTATGGAAGAAGCCACGGCCACTAATTTTATTTCCGCGGCTGACGAAATCGCGGCTCGAGCCGCCCAAGCTGGAGCAAAGATTTCTCTCATTGATTTTCACGCTGAAGCCACTTCGGAAAAAGCCGTGCTCGGCCTTTATCTCGACGGCCGCGTTTCCGCCCTGGTCGGCACCCACACTCATGTCCCAACCGCTGATGAAAAAATCTTACCCAAAGGCACGGCTTTCATTTCCGACATCGGCATGACCGGCGCCTACAACCAAGCCATCGGCGGAGCTTACGAACCGATTCTTGCGGGCATGAAAGTCGGTGAACTTGGAAAATTTATGGTTCCCGAAGATGGTTCGGTTGAAGTGAATGCTATTATTATTGAAGTTGATGAAGAAACCGGATTGGCAAAAAAGATCGAACGGATCAGAAAAATAATTTAACTGTCTGAACTGCCGTGCCCGCCATAGCTCGCCATGAGCGACGGCGGGGGATTTATGGGATTGTGAGGATTTTGGATTGATTATCTGAACCCTGATTTACTTGATTTTCTTGATTAACTTGATTTTGTTTTAAAAAACATAAAAATCATGAAAATCCTTTAATCATGGAGATCAAGGTTCAGACAATTAACACCGTCTAAATCCTAATAATCCTAAAATCCCATAAATCCCAGTTCAGACAATTAAGCCCTTGACGCCATATAACAAATTTCGCTATACTATCAATAGAAATAAACTTTATCAGGCAGCTGCCTGATTAAACTCATATGAACAAAGCTGAATTAGCCTTCAAAATTTCCGACAAACTTGGCGTTACCAAAAAACAAGCCGAAGATTTTGTCGAATTGTTTGAAGAAATCGTTACTCAAACCTTAATGAATAATGGCGAGGTAACCATTGCCGGCTTCGGCACCTTCTCTGCCCGCATCCGCCGCGGCCGCGCTGGCGTCAATCCGCAGAACCCATCAGAAAAAATTCAGATCCCTTCGGTTCGCGTGCCAAAATTCAAGGCTGGTAAATCGCTCAAGGATGCTTTGAAAGGCAAAACGGCTAAATCAGCCGCCGCTCCTTCGCCAACTCCAGCAACGCCAGTTACACCGGCCGCTTAAATCAATTCGAAAAAAGAGAGCTTTGAGAGCTCTCTTTTAAGTTACGTCTCGACCCGCGGCCTAAAGAAGTACAGTACAATCGTGCCGAAGACGAGAAGGCCGCCACACACAATCCAAACCACAGCAATCGTCTCGTTAGTATTCGGCTGGCCGCGCAGGAAAAACCATGTGCCGAGCGGCACGATGGCAAATCCGATGCGGCCAATGAGCGATTGAAGCGAACCAAAGGTGGCGCGATACGAACTTGGAACACGGTGTTGGATGAAGGCATCCGAGAGTGGTTCGAACATGCCGCGACCGAGTTCGTGAACCACCACCATAGGTAGGACAAACGCCCAGCTGCTGAAGACTGGCAGAAGCAACATGCCGAGTCCGCTCAAAAACAGAGCTGTCAGAATTCCCGTCTCTTCCCTTTTGTCCAGTACATGACGAGAACGGATTAGAAATCCGGCCAACGGCACAGCTGGATACATGATGAGCCAAGCATACGAACGACTGCTTGGGCCAAACATGTTTGTGAAGTACACGGACCAGTAGTGGTTGAAAGTCACGATGAAGCCGAAAAGGATCAAACAAGCCGCAACCCAGATCAACGCTCGGCTTTGTTTCAACAAAACAAAGCTTCGCTTGATCGCTTCCATTTCGGAAATCTTTTCATCTGGTTCCCCATGACCGTTCATATGCCGCGAAGCTAACCACCAGGTGCCAAGGCCAGCAAAGACGAGCGGCAACCAAATAACTCGAGCTGGAAGAAAATGAGTAAGCCAATCACCAAGCAAGCCGCAGACAAAAATCAATGACCCGCCGATAATTTTGTCCATGGCAAAGGTTTTCTTGACGGCTTTTTTCAATTCTTCATCGACAAGGCCGGAGCGTTTCAAAGCATCCACCATCCACGCCTGTTTGGCGCCGGACATGAAAGCCGAGGCAATACCAACGATCGCTTCGCCAAGCATCGCTCCCCAAACATTGTGAGCGAAGAAGTAGGTGAGGGCTCCGATGGCGTAGAAAAACCCAGACATAGCCACGGACCACGAACGACTGCGACCATCGGCCATGGCGCCAGTCGGCAACTCCGCGCCAATGATAACCACCCAGAAGACGACATTGATCAAACCGAATTCGGCGTATGACAAACCGATCGATTCAAGAAACGGTCCATAGGACACGCAGGTAAAACCGAAACCAACGGCCATCATGGCGGACAGAACGTAGTACATTGTTTTGGGATGCATATTTACTCCTTTGTTTAGTGAGGGGGTTGGGGGTTAGGGTTTGGGGTAGGAAGCTCTTTCTTTTAAAAAATTTCTACAATCCATCCCCAAACCCCAAACCCCAAACCCTAACCCCCAAAAGAACACAAAACGACTCGGGAATAATTTCCCGAGTCGTTTAGCAACTGATTTTAATTTTATGACCTAAAAATCAATGGCCGACAACCCGAGAAACGCAAAACGTCTTCGATACCGTAAGAGGTAACGAATACATTAAACATTGGATTGTGCCACTTTAAATTCATATTTTTGGGCTTATAACTGTAAAGTCGTAAGTTTTACCAGTTTTATCACATTTTTATGAAAATGTCAATGATTGGTTTAAAAAATACAGTATTTAAAAAAACGGAGCAGGATCCCAAGTACAAGATCGTGCTCCGTGGTGAATGAACGAACTAGTTGTTGAACAGAACGTTCTTGGCCGGTTTCTTTTCGTCGTCAGATGGTTTCTTCTCGTTACGCAGACGCATGAGTTCTTGAAGATCAGCGTCGTTCATCTGCTTGATCTCGACACGAGCGTCGTCGGCATCTTTTTTGGCCGCCTCGCCTTCGAGACGCTCCTCAACCACCTCACGGACTTCTGTCTGCAACTTGGTGACCGAAAGCGGCAACGACTGGTTGTCGAACGAGGTCATGGGCTCGACATCCCGACCGGACGGGACGAAGACGATGGTGACGGTATCGCCTTCACGCGTCAACGGCAGTTTGGGCGACAGCTCGGAACTGCCACCGGTGAAGAGGTGCGGTACTTCGACTAAATGGATGGAGTAGATGGTGTTGCCACCAACGACTTCGGCGGAGAAACGATCGACTCTGCCCTCGATTTCCTGTGATCCGTGTGCCTTTTCGAGATCCACCTTGTCACCGGAACCGGCCAGCAACTTCTGGTATTCGCGCAGGGCGTTGGCCAAGGTGTCGGCCACCGCAACCTGTTGGTTATCCACTCGAGCCAGAGCCACACCGGTGAAAGTGTGTCCTTCGCCAAGAGTTGGTACTACCAGAGTCATGACACCATACAAGTTGTACAGAACCGGACTGGCGCCGTGCCACTTCTTGTAACCGACCTGGTTGTTGACCACGGTCAGGATTCCCTCATCGGTGCCACCGCTCGCCTTGTAGAAAACTGACTTGCTGGTGCGCGAATGGGTGTAGATGATGCCAACCAGCGACTGGTCGGCAAGGTTCGGCGAGGTGACATCGGTCTCAAAGTACGGCTCACCATCCGAACCGTAAACGATCTCGGGTTCGCCGGCTGTCATGAGGTTGTGTTTGCCCCACCACGAATTGACCCACCCGCCAGTAAGGTCACCCCAGTTGTCAATCCAGTTCTCAACGAATGAGTCAGGCACGACACGATCGACCCAAGTAGGAATACTGTCGTTGGAGTAGTAGGTGATATCGCCGTTCTGCGGATCGACCATGGCCACACCAGTGACTTTCTTGCCGCTGAAAACAATGGTCGGTTCGAAAACCGTCACCACCCACCAGGCCTTGCCTTCCTCATCCACCTCGAGGGTGAAATCGGTCAGACCTTTGAACAAGTAGCCATTTGACCACAAGTGCCGCTCCAGGTTGTCCCACATGAAAGCGCCCATGGTGTAACGGAAATTCTGGTCATTCTTCAAAACCGGCGGAATGGTCGGATCATCGCCGTGCACCATGATATAGCCCGGTGCGACATCGGCCGAAGTCCAGACCGCGAAACCGTTGAAGTCGAGCGGAATGACATACCAGAGCTCACCGCTGATCCGCTGGATGATGGCGTGATCGCGGTCGATATGAAATTGGCTGCCAAGGGATCCCGGAGCTTCGCCCAACTGTTTGTCGGCCAGAAACATGGCCAGCTCTGGCGGCACGAGGCGGATGTGAGCCGGATCGGCTGGTTGGATGTCCTGCGTCCAGGTTCGCTCTTCCATCGGTCCGATGAGTTTGGCATAGTCGTTGGCACGGAACATGCCCCAACCAGCAATCCAAAAGAGAATGAAAGCGAGAACACCCAAGACTGGCATCAGCCAAGGAACCCAACTTATGTCTTCGTTGTCGGAATAGCTGAGGATGGAGTCGAGCCCGGCCGCGCAGATGGACACAAGGAGAGCTGCCACTCCAACCCACCCGAACAGCGGATACACGAGCGTGGGAAGAGCGAGATAGAAAACCAGCCAGAAGATGACGGTGCTGATTGCGAAAAGCACGGCGGCGAATTCGAACTTTCGCGCAAGCGCAAGCGAGACAACGCCAATGAAAGAAACGATGAGCGCCATGACGAGCGCCATGACAAAGGGGGGCATCAGATTTTCCTTTCACCGTATACCCTACGGCAAGGGGGGATTTCTCCCGTTGTTGTTGAAGGAACCCTTCTCATTCATAGCTGTTTTTAGCCACGAATTTTGAAGAAAATATAGTAACAAAAAATTACCAAAATGTCAACAATTCAAACCAAAAATCGCCCGATTCCAGGCGATTTTTTAATTCTTGGTTATTCCGCTGCTTGTAAAGTCGCAAACTCTGGTGCAAAAGCCTCCTCCTCGCCCAACACGACACTCACAACAATCAAATTATCGCCGCTCTGAAATAAGTAATGAGTTTTGTCCATGCCGAGAGCCGTAGTACTGACGATTTTTTTCATGGCAATTCCGCCTTGAGTGACATCGATATTTTCTTTGATGGTAATGTTGCTTTGATCTGAAGCTGTAAGCGAAGTTACAAATTTATCGTAATCAACATCTTTGAAAGCGTAGAAAAGAGCAATGGAAGTTGGTTGTGCTTCACGTTTTGTATCGCGTAGTGAAACAAAAAATTTTCCTTGCAAACCGGCGTAAGTTGAATCCTGTTGTTCGGCCGAGCGGTCGTTAACTTCCATGTTGTCAGGATAGGCCAGAGAAAAATTATAATTTGAACTGGTAAAAAGCGTCCAACCGCCGGGCGTGGCGATTTTAGGCACCCCGCCGCCGAATTTTTGGCAGCCAAAGGCGGTGAGAGTTAAAGCGATGAGCAGTAGGGGTAAAAGGGTGAGTGTTTTTTTCATAGGGTTGTAAATCCCTCTCCCCAACCCTCCCCCACCGCCCTTCGATCCGACTCAGGGCGGCCTGAGCTCTTCGATCATTCAATTGGCTTCATGGTCGCCTTGAGGGATTCGAAAGGCGATTGGCCTCAGAGCTCCCTGAGCGAAAGTCGAAGGGAGGAATCGAAGGCCGCGGCGGTGAGGGAGGGAGAATCCGATGATCACCATCGCCCTCCCCTGTCGCCACGACGGGGGAGGGATGGGGTAGGGGAAGAATTAAAATGTTTTTACCGATTCAATAATTTCGGCTATCGAAATCAACTTGGCTTCGTCAGAATTTCTTTCCTTCCACTCCACAGAATTTTCTTTCAAAGTTTTTTCCGAGATCACGAGACGCAGAGGAATACCGATTAAATCAGCGTCGGCAAATTTTGCGCCGGCCGAAACATCGGCGCGGTCATCCCAAAGTACTTCCACTCCGGCCGCTTCGAGTTCATCGTGAAGCGAAGAAGCGGCGCTGTTAATTTGTTCGACAACTGTCGCGTCCTTAGAGCCGAGCGAGACCAAGTGAACTTGAAAAGGCGCCACCGACTTTGGCCAGATGATGCCTTTGTCATCGTGATATTTTTCAACGATTGTCGCCAAAGTGCGCCCTAGACCAATGCCATAACAACCCATGTAATACGGTTTACCTTGGCCATCTTGATCAATAAAAACTGCGTCTTTCATTAAACGCGTATAGTGATAACCTAATTGAAAAATATTTCCCACTTCAATTCCGAACTTTTCGGAAAGTTGGCCACCACGAACCCCTTCACCGCCAACAAAGGCCTGGGCAATATCCCCAACCGCATCAGCTTGCCAATCGCGACCATAGTTCACATTCAATAAATCGCGATTCAGTTGATTAGCGCCGGTGTACATGTTTTTAATTAACGGGATAGAGTCGTCGGCCACGATAAACAAATTTTCTTTTTTAATACCAACTGGCGAGATAAAACCAGCATCACTGCCCAGAGCAGAAATTTCCTCTTCGGTTGCTGGCCTTAGTTCAATAGCTTTAGCCTGATGTTTTAATTTGGTTTCATTAACACCCCAGTCGCCACGAATTACGGCCAAAATCAAGCGACCTTTTTCATCAACATACATGACGCTTTTCATTTGCTGCCATGCCGGCAAACCATGAAATTTAACACCGTCTTCAATAGAATGACCACGCGCTGCTTCAACTTCGGATATTTTGTTTTCGGCTTCTTCGTTCATGGCTGCCTTTCTCAAAATTGCCACTTCTTCATGAGCAACATAAGAACCATCGGCCGAAACAAAAAATCTACCTTCACCGTCTGGATGTTCGACTTGAAACTCATGACAATATTCACCGCCGATATAACCATTGTCTGATTCCACGACCATGGTTGGCAAACTCAAGCGAGAAAAAATTCTTTTGTATGTCCGCCACATGTTTTCGTATTCAACCTTAAACTCCGCTTCGTCACGAGAAAAACTGTAAGCATCCTTCATAACAAACTCGCGCACTCGAAGCAGTCCGCCCCGCGCCCGAAGCTCATCACGAAATTTAGTGGAAAATTGATAGATGGTAAACGGGACATCTTTGTAACTCACTGGAGCCTTGCGTACCACATCAACAAACATCTCTTCGGCTGTCCCGCCCAAAGCAAACTCAGCCCCACGACGGTCAGTAACTTTCATGAGCTCAAAACCAGTGGTATTGGTACGGTTAGTTTCCTGCCACAATTCTAAAGGATGAAGAACCGGCGAAATCATCTCCTGCGCCCCGGCTTTATCCATCTCATCTTTAATGATGGCTTTTATTTTTTCATGAACTCGCCAACCAAGCGGTAAAAAGAAATACCGCCCAGCCACGCTTTCACGAATAAAACCACCGCGCACCAAAAGCTGATGGCTAATCATGTCTGAACCCTTTTGCTCGCCAAAAGAGGTTTTACCGAATAGTTTTGAATAATACATATCGCCTAAAATGATGACTGATTTTTGGAAAAATGTCAAAAAAAAGCGGCCAGGTCTGAACCTGCCGCTTGGATAACGTCGGAGTGCCTCTACGACTGCCGACCGCGAACCGCCTCGTTCAGCACTGCCGAAGCGTGCGGCCGCAAAAGATCTCGCGCCCGCTGCAGCCACTTGTACCGAGTCTCACTGGTAATCCTGAAAAGCTGTTCGAGCTCTCCGAAAGGCTGACCAGCAAAGACGGTCAGGTACAAGAGGTACAGATGCTCATCGACCCGAACGTGGCTGCTGTTGTTGACGCGGGTACGCAGGGCGCGCACCGCGGCCACCCAGAACTCGTCGCGAGCGGCGGCTTTCTTCTCGTTCCACACCCGCTCGGCCTCGAGCATGGCCGTCTCCCTCGCCTCGCGACTGACTCTCCTGGCCTCGATACGCGGCGCGGCGTCGGCCTTCCGTTGCTGGCTGATGGCCCAGTTATGAGCCGCCGCGTGAGCAAACGCGAGTGGCTTTTCTGGCCGACAGGCTTCCACTTTGGCCGCGAGCATTTCGACAACGCTCTCGTCAGCCTCAATCCCGAAAGAAGAAATCGTTCGAATGATCCTCCGACGAATGGTGTCAGCCATGGTATTCCTCCAATTGAATAAAGAAAAAGAGCGAATCGGAAATCGATCACGCCCCAGAACTGAATTAAGTATGCCATAAAACCAAAAAATTGTCAAGTTATTTGCCTTCGGCGAATAAAAAAGCGGTCGGATAGCGAATCCGACCGTGGAAGCGAAATCTAGGTTGCGGCTTTAAGAGCAGCGTCTGCCTCCCTCTTGGCCTTTTTTTGAGCCTCGAGGTCGCGGCGGGCGTAACGGATGATGAAGGAGAGAACCATGCCAGTGATGGCCACGAAGACCATGAGGCCTGGCCAGACTTTCCAGTTGGCGATGTTTTGAGCCGCCTCCGAACCCTTCTCAGGCAGGAGGAAAGCGTAGAGGAGCGACATGACACCGGTGCCGGCGTAAACACAGCCATCAATGAGGCCGGTGACGATGCCGACGTTCTTGGTTCCGCCGATATCCTGGGTGAAGGTACCCGAGAGCATGCCATGCACGCCGATGACGCACATGGACATGAGCACGGCGACAATACCGACCCAGAAGGTCGAAATGTCCAAGATGAGGCAGAGAACGATCGACCCCGCGAGCATGCCAGCGTAGAGTACGGCGGCCACTGGTCCGCGTTCAGACCTGAAGAGGCGATCCGAGATGACCCCGGCGAAGATGCCGCCGATGATGCCGGCCATGCACAGAAGCAGACCCCAGTTCTTGTAGATCGTGAGTTCGGCAATGTCCATGGACTTGGCGAAGAACTTATAGTTCTGCATAATGGCCTGGCGCAGGAACCCGCTACAGAACTCAATGTAGGCCACGGTCACGATGACCGAACTACCCATCATCATCTTAAAGACCTTGATCGGCGGGTCGGAAACCTGGGTCTTGTCATCTTCGCTGGCGTCGCCAGTCCTGAAGTCCTTGAAGCCAGCCTGGCTCGGACGATTCTGTACGAAAAGCACGGTCAGAACCAAGATGATGGCCAAGATAGCAGCCGGAATGAAGAAGATGAGATGGATGGGGGAGTGAACCGCTTGTTCCACACCGTTGATCACTTCGGGCTTTTGTGTGAAGACATCGAGGACAATGTCGCTCAAGTCATAGGCTAGAAACAGACCAAGGGCGATCAGAATGCCGAAAATCGAACCAAAAACGCCGCGTTCACGTACATGAAACCACGGGGCATTGATCTTAACGATGGCCACGGCGCCGCAGGACTGGAAGTACATGTTGATGCCATAGAAAATCACAAGACCCCACATGAAGGTCTGTTCTTCAATGACTCCGTTCTGGAAGGCAAGGAAGGTAAGGCCAATCATGGCATTGGCCGCAACCACACCGATGATCCCGTAAATCATGGCGAATCGACCACCACGCCGATCGGTCAGCGGCCCATTCACGAGGAACGAAAGGCCGTAAACCCAGGTGCCGACACCGAAGACGAGGTGGAAGGTGGTCACCATGTCGCCGCCGCCCAGCGCAAGCAGAGCCGAATTGACGTTGTAGCGCGCCCAGTAGAACAGGGCGTAAGCCGCGCCGATGATCAGCCAGTTGATGGTTCGACGATGCTTGTAGCCCTCCCAATCAAGGTGGGCAAGCTGACCAGGTGTATCCTCCGTCGGCCTGGGCAGACGGTAGAAAAAGACAGCAACCACGGCGAGCAGGACGAAGATTGGCAGGAGCTGTAGATACAGCGGCCACTTGTCCTCGCCGCCGCCCGGCAGAACGAACGGCGCCGCGACAAACAGACCAATCATGACCAAGATCTCCAATCGGAGAGATTTGGGCCAGGTAAACCTGGAAAGACGTTCGAACATGACTCGATCCTCCGTTTCCAGTCCTTTTAGCTGGATGGTTGTGATTGTAACAAGAACCGAAATGACTTTACCCCAACCTCTAATGTATTGTCAAAAGCCCTTTAAAAACAGATATTTTTGTAAAACAAAAAATACCACTGAAATAATTCAATGATATTTTTTAAATCTTTTTTCTTATCAAGAAAGAAGATTTTGTTTGATAATTTTTAAGGCAGCCTCTAATTTTTCGTTAGGTACGCTATAAGCGATTCGAAAATGAGAATTGAAACTAGAAAAAATATTGCCAGGGACGGTAATAACTTTATCTTTTATAAGCTTGGTTACAAACTCGGTCGCTTCGTTGTTCGGAGCTGGCAGAAAAGCGTAAAAAGCGCCTTCGATTCCCGGGTAATCGCCCAGAATTTCTTTTACCAACCGCTGCTTGATTTTATATTGTTCCAAATATGGCGCGAAATCAATTTGCAAACTGCTGGCTAAAGCGGCCTGAGCCGGGCGTGAAGCGCAGACGTAAATAAATTGTTGGAGTTTGTACAGCTGTTCGATAATTTGGGCATTGGCGTGAGCGTAAGCGATGCGCCAACCAGCCAGCGCCGCGGATTTTGACGGCCCCATGAGAGTAATGGTTTGCGGATAAATACTGCCGATACTAAAGTGCTCACCTTCGTAAACATAGCTCTCGTAAATCTCATCGGAAACAATAAACAAATCATGTTGGCGGGCGACGGCCGCTAATTTTTCCAAATCGCTCTGAGACAAAACTTTGCCGGTCGGATTATTTGGCGTGTTGATTAAAATTGCTTTGGTTCGTCCGGAAATTTTACTTTCAAGTTCTGCCCAGGGAATTTCCCAATTGGGATAAGTCGAAATTAACTGAACCTTGGCTCCCAAAAACTGCAAAATTTGTTCGTACAAAACAAAATATGGATCAAAAACGATTATTTCATCCCCGGGATCCAAAATGGCGGCCAAGGCAATCACCAAACCGCCGGTGGCTCCGTTGGTAATAACTATCTCTTCGGGTTTGGCATTAATTTTATTTTTAATTTGCAATTTCTGAGCCACGGCTTGTCGAACCCCGTAATCTCCGGCATTAACCGTATAACCGCTATTCCTTGGCTGTTTGATAAAATCATAAACATCAGTCTTTATCGAGTCAGGAATGTCAAAATCAGACATTCCCAAACTAAGATCAATCGGATCTTTAATTGTCTGAGCCAGTTCGAACATTTTGCGCAAACCGGAAACATTGATATTTAAAGCGCGAGAGGCTAAAGGTTTCATAATCAAATTTGCTCTTTTAATTTATTTTCTTTTTCTAGCGCCGCGGTCACGCCAATTAAATCATGATAATCCTTCATCGGCGACATTTCGTTTTGAATTTTTAAAGTATCGCCGTTTTGACAAAGAGAACTGAGACCCGCAATTAAAGATTTGGTCATAAGCAGAAGGCTGGTCGAAGGATAGGCGATAAGCGTGAACCCCATATCTTGCAAAACCTGGCGCGGCAAAATCGGCGTCTTGCCGCCATCTAGCATGTTAGCCAACAAAGGAACACCTTTAAAAGTTTCACCGATGATTTTCATTTCTTCGATTGATTCCGGCGCTTCAATAAACAAGACATCGGCGCCAGCCTTGAGATAAGCTTCGCCGCGCCGCAAGGCTTCATCTAAACCATCAGTCGCTCGGGCGTCGGTGCGAGCCATGATCCACAAATCTTTTGATTTCATGGTTTGGGCGGCGATTCTAATTTTGCGCGCCATTTCCTCGGTGCTGATTATTTCTTTCCCTTTCAAATGACCACAACGTTTTGGACTGACTTGATCTTCGATGAAAATACAAGAGATGTTTTTTTCTTTTTCGTAATCACGAACCAATCGCTCGATATTTAAAAAATCTCCATAACCATTATCGGCGTCAATAAGGGTTGGCAAATTAACAGAATCCACAATCTCAATAATGGCATCACGCATTTCACGGTAAGAAGCCACACCAAAATCAGGATAGCCAAAACGACTGCCAACAATAGCAAACCCGCCAATTGACATGGCTTTAAAACCAACCTTTTCAATAATCCTGGCAGTAATGGCATCGTGAGCTACTGGAAGAATAACACTTCCCTCTTTTTGGATAATTTCAGCTAGTTGATTCATAATTTGAAAAATTAATTACGACTAATGATAGCAAATTTAAATATTTTAAAAAAGAGTGTTGAGCAGCCAAGAGTGGCCTGGCTGCTCAACAAAAAGGCGGCTTTCCGTCTAGATCAGATCAGCGACTTCTTCTTCGGCGAGGATTCGGCCTTTGCGACGGGCGTGATCCAGGATTTTTGCGATCACATTTTCATCCTTAGAAGGATCTTTGAGACCGCGTTGTTCGAGCCAGTAAATCACATTGGATTCGCCGCTCATCGGGCCGATCAAGATATGCTGACTGCGACCGAAGTCTGAAGCCGGAACGCCGGAATAGACGAGATCGGCAAACCTGGGGTTATCTTTAGTGTAAGCCTTGGCCACGGCCGCGGCATGGACGCCGGTGGCGGTGGAAAAAGCGTACTGGCCAAAGACAGGATAGTCTGGAGGAATACCAATGCCCAAATGACGAGCGGCATCCCTGACATAATCCTCCAAAGAGGCGACGTCGTTTTCCCCCCAAGCGTGCAATCGCAGATTTACCAAAAGTTGATCCATGGGGGTGTTGCCGCAACGTTCACCAACTCCCAGAGCGGTTCCGTGAATCCTATGCGCCCCGGCCTCGATGGCGGCCAGAGCGTTGGCTAGACCCATGCCACGATCGTTGTGGCCATGCCAGTCGATTTTGACATCCGAAATACCGCTTTCCTCAACCAGGTTCCGAGCGAATCTGATCAACTGCCGAACTCCGTAAGGGGTAGCGTGACCGACAGTGTCGCAGAAACACAGACGAGTGGCTCCACTACGCAAGGCCATTTGGTAAAGAGCTCGTAGATCGTCAGGAAAAGCTCTGGTTGTGTCTTCGGTGACAAACATCACCGGCAAACCATTGTCGATAGCAAACCTGATGGCTTCCTCACTCTGAGCGAGCAACTTGGCCAGACTCCACTCTTCCACGTAGGCGCGGATACGGCTGGAGCCGATGAACATCGCCACTTCAATTGGTATGCCGACCTTCTGACTTATGGTCACGATCGGTTCAACATCGCCGACCATGGTTCTGGCCGCGCAGTTTGGTTGAACAGTCAGTTTGCTACGAACAATTTCCTGAGCCAAACCAAGGACGTGCCCGACACTTTGAGAACTGGTCGGAATGCCGATATCGGCGCCATGGATTCCCAGATTGTTCATGAGATGCAACAGATGAATACGTTCCTGCAAAGTCGGCTGTCTCACGACCACGGACTGCAGACCGTCACGCAAAGTTTCGTCGTCAAGCTCGACGGTTCGATGGCTGTTTTCACGATCGGCGGTATTCCAATCGTAGATGTATTCGGCCACACCGGCTTCGTTCTTCAGACGAACGGCATCTTCGGTCATGATTTTTCTCCTTCAAGAATGTTGAATGAACCAAGCGAGACTTTACAGACCCGCCACAAAAAAATAAAAAAATATTTTTTCATGGCGAAACTCTAAAGATAAAAAACAACCGCTGTTAACAGTGGCTGCCATTTTTACAAATTAAAGCAATCCACTGTTTCAGAGGCTAAAAAAAAAGCCGAAAGAATTTCTAACCTGTTCTTGCATACTTGTATTTCTTACCATAAGCGGTAAAAAGCTGTCAATTGCGTAAAAGGTAAAATTTGATATAATTACTATCCCAATTGAGAATTTACCGCTTGTTTACTATTTTTTTCAGGATTATTCACCTGTGTACAACTACGTGCGCTAAAATAATTAAAAAAACACCCCTCCCCGTGACTATTTATGAAAGGAATCAACGTCGGTTGTCCAAAAATAAAAATATTAAAAAACTTAGTTAATATTAACGACCAAAACTTAAAAGACATTTTTTGTAATTTGCAAAACAATAACGATCTCCAGTTGTTAGACTACATTCATAATTTAGGGCTTCCAACAAAATTTATCGAAGATTTATTAACTTATCACTCCAAACAAATACCGGAAGAACGAAAAATACATTTTAAAAAATATACTAAAACAATTTTATCGCTACGAACTATTGAGCATAATTTAAGTGTCCTAAGGCTAAACTCTTTTACCAAGTTTGAATCACACCCGCCGTTATTTTTTGGCATAGGTGGTGGTAGTAAAGAGTTGTGTAAGGGTTTGCCTTTTGATGTCTTGGGTATGCTCTTAACGGCCGAAAAGTTAAAAAAAGAATTACAATTAAGTGAGAATCGAATTTTACTCGCCAACCGAATAACCTATACCAACATTCCTAAAAACTCTGAATTTTCCGAAATAGCAATCGATAACGTAATGCAGGGCGAAAGAGATTTATTGCAACTGGTGGTAAAAAAATTCGGCTTTGAAAACTGGAAAATATTTTTGCAAACCGATTTGGAAAAAATTGTCGGTACTGAAGCTAAAAATAACTACGAAAATTTGATTCAGCTGGCCGACAAAACGGAATTAGTTGGCGGCCATCACTATTCCATAGAAATGGCCGATATCTGGTCACTAGTGGGACAGGAAAACGGCGGCATTAAGTTGGGCTGGTTTACTAGAAATTTGGATAATGAAAACGGTGGCTATATAATGGACGAGCAGCCGTTTCATGCCCGTTTTAATCTTTTCATGGCCTTACAAAATTTAAAAAATAACGTTACTTTGTCTTACGCCAAGGCTGGAGCCAGACTATACCCGGGTGCCACCGGAGTTTTAGAAAAAGAATCACCTTATATCTGTTATCAACCAAAAAACAGATTGTTGTTTAGTCCCTTCGAACAGCCGATAGAAAAATTAAAGACGGCTACATTGGCGGGCGGAGGATTCCAGTTTAAGTACTACCGGGTTCTAATGAGCGGAATAATAGACTTGTTTGAAGAATTAGTACTGGGTCGCGACCAAGACAATAAAATAAAACGAATTCCGGTTACCTCAGACAATATTTTTAGGGGCGATAGGCTTGCCCAAAAAATCGATTTTATTCATCACTATATTTTTGACGGCGAAGACGAAGCTAAACAAATTTGGTCTAAAGCTTTTTCAAACTCATTATAATAAAAATATGTTTAAAGTTACAAATGGCGAAAATTACTCTTTAGAACAAATTTTGGCACATCAAAAAACTGAAGGTAGCGTGTTGCGTAGCGCCCATGTGGGAAATTTTAATCCACCGACACTTTTGTTGGCTCAGGAAGGCTTTCCGATTATCTTGCATGAACACATTAGAGGCGAAGCAAAAATTTACGAACCGGCTTATATAAAAGTTGGCGGAAAAAAATTCTTGATCACCGATCAACCGACGTTGCCTCTTACTCACGCCGTCATGAACAAAGAAGGCCGAGATAGAGTTCAAACAATAATGGGACAAGATTTCCAGCGGCCGGCACAATTACATTATCGATCATTAAAAAAACTGTTTCCTGAAAATATCCAATTAACTTCGCAATTATTCTTTGAGCAAGACCCTTTTTTTGGTCAGGCTTTGGAAATTTTATCAAAACAATTTCCACTCCTGTTTGCCAATTTTGTCGATAAAAACGGAAAGGTTTTTAATTTAGCAGAAAATCAAAGCGGAGAACGACAAGTCTATTTTGGGGAAGACGGCCAACAAATAGAAATAGATCACCATCAGATTGGTGAATTAGCTTATAATTATCTCAAACAAACCGTGGGGGCTATCACTAGCAACGGCGAGAATCCAGAGGGAATTGTCATGAAATCAAGTCTGTATGTTTTATTAAGCACCCTCTGTGAAGTCTATAAAGGCAGAAACGGCGCCGAAAGATATAAACCAGGGCAAGTTAAAGTAGTCCATTTTTCCGGCGTGGAAATGATCAATTATTTAATAAAAAATAAAAAACAAGCCGAACAAAACGCCAGAGAATTAAATGCTCTGTATGAAACAATGAAAGAAAAATTCTTTGGTTTGCTACCTGACGATTTGCTTTTTGAACTGGTTCCGACAGATATGTTAGGAAAGGTAGTGACCGGCGACGAACGAGCCGCTGGAAAAATCAACGAGCTTTTTATAGCTCACAACAAGCTCACGGAAACTTTTGTAAGGAGACAACAATCAAGAGCCGGCTCGGCAGATGAAATAAGGCGGCGGGTAGCATCATGGGACGACCAAACAGTAAAAGAAAGGGTATCAGAACTTTATAAACAAATTGCCGCTTTACCCAGCAGTATCAAAAAAAGAATATCAGATGCTCAAGAAGCATTAAGTGATTTTGAAACTAACCGAAAAAAAATTCTGGGCACTCTTATCAGCGCCGAAATCGCCATAAAAGACACTTACGCTGAAAGTCAGGAAAGTGATGTGGAAATAGCAAAAATTAAAGACGCCCTTTCCGTGGTCTCGGCCGAAATTCAACAAACCGAAATACCTCAAGTCTCCCAATACGATGTTTTAGAATCTAAATCACAAATGCGTTTTCCTGAAGCGGCAAGAGAATTATCACAAAGACAATTACAAGAGGCCTGGAACTATTCAATGCGAGAATCTTCAGAAGGGGTCTCCAGAGAAATTGGAAATAAAAACTTAAAATAACAGAAAGATATCTGGAATTGGATAACTCTATGAAAATATATGACGCTCACCAAGATATTGCCGCCAACATCCAATTGGTGACCGGGAAAGATTTTTTTAAAAAAAATAAAATTAATGAAGGTTTCATTAAAAGTAATTATAATTGTGTAAACCAAGTGGACTATCCTCGGCTGATTGCCGGAGGAGTTAAATTAATTTTTGCCACAATTTTCGCCCAAACAAAAAAACAGGCCTTGGAACAATTTAAAATCTACCAAAAAATTCTCGCCGCCAATAAAAATTTCGTTCCAGTTCTGACCAAAAAAAATTTTCTGAATCTTAAAGATAATCAGATTGGATTTTTATTTAACTTAGAGGGCGCCGCGCCTTTAGAAAAACTAACCGATCTAAATCTTTTTTATAAAATGGGGCTGCGCTCAATTGGAATCGCCTGGCGTGGTAAAAATAAATACATTAAAAACGATAGATTATCCAAAGCAGGTTTGAATTTATTAAAAAAAATCGAAAAAAAGAATATTATTTTAGATACCGCCCACCTGTCCGAATCTTTATTTTGGGAAGTGGTTAAAAATTATCAAAAACCGTTTATTGTCTCTCACACGGCCTGTAGATCGATTTGTGACAACGAAAGAAATTTATCTGACCGACAAATAAAAGAGATTAAAAAAATAAATGGTTTAATTGGCGTCGCCGGAGTTAATCTGATTGTCGGCGGAAAAAAAATAAGCGACATTATTAAAAACATCAAACAAATTACCGCGCAATCTTCAATAAATAACGTCTGCTTGGGATCCGACTTTGATGGAATGGTTAACCCAGAATTATCCTTAATAAAAGGTTTCGAAGATACCTCGTGTTATCCAAATTTAATAAATAAACTGAAAAGAAAATTTAAAAAGGCGGACATAGAAAAAATTGCCTACAAAAATTTACATAATTTTATTTTAAAAATATTGTAAAAAAACGCTAAAACTAACCTCAAAATAACTAAAACTTGACTATTCCCCCTGGATATTTTAAGGTTTAGTTAGAAACTTCTTATTGGCTGGTTTGGCCAGATAGCTCAGTTGGTAGAGCAGAGGACTGAAAATCCTTGTGTCGGCGGTTCGACTCCGCTTCTGGCCACCAGCCAGCCATTTCTTTCTTAGTCCCTATCCCAACTTCGACGAGGTCAACATGCCTCAATCTTGTTCTTCAGATCACTCTTCCATCGACCAGCTCTTTCCGGATCTGATAGACAATCAGTGGGTGTTGTGCTGTCGAAGGTGCGGGACGGCGGTACGCAAACTTCGTTCAGATGAATACTGGATGCTGGCCACCGGCGCCGCCACTGGCCATGGATTCTAAGAACCTACGTTCTCGACGCGGTCGTACTCACACGACCTCGTTTTTTTTATTTGCCGTAAGGCGAATAACCCCCAACGTAGCCCGAAGGGCGAAGTGGGGTTACTTGGAGTGCGGGGGGCGAATTACGAATTCTGTAACTTCCCTCTCCCCAACCCTCCCCCCAGTTTGATACATGAATCAGGGGGAGGGAGAATTATTTTAAGAGTCACGCGGCCCTCCTTCGCCGGGCTACGGCGGGGCACGCGAGATTCCTCTTTGGCTCGGAATACCCGTTAATATGCTCTCTCCCCTTCATATCTTTGTCTAACCGGGCTATGGCTGGGGAGAGGGGTTCACCCAATTTCGGCTTAATAGACATTTTGGGTTGCTAAAAACAGTCGATGGAGTTATTCCACTGACTGTTTTTGTTTCTTCTGTTTAGAGGGAATTGAGAGGATGGTTCCCCCAATTTCGTAGTTTCGTAGCTTTTCGTAATTCGTAACAAAATAAAAAACCCGCAGAGCCCTAAAGGTTGCGGGAGTAAGAGTTCGGCTCAGGAAGCCGTGGCTCTAGTAGCGAACGCTGAAGGAGTAGTCCTGTCGACCGTGGCCGCGGGCGATGTTGTAGGCCGCCCAGAAGCCGCCTGGTTGCAGAGGCTTGTCCGCCGATAGTGGCAGGTGGCTGCGCTCGGCCGTGCAGGCGGCGATGGCTTGAGCCTGTTCGGCCCAGAACCGCACGCGCGAGGTGCGCAGATCGACGAACCACATCTTTTCGCCGGTGGCCTGCTTGCCACTCATGACCTGCTCGAACTGGGTAACGACGTCATCACCGGAAAGATTGCTGACGATTTCGATGACTCGCTTCTTGTCATCGAGCCGGTAGATGGCGCAGGGTATGAACTCAGTGTCGGTCAGAACCGGAATTCCGAGACCAGGAAGCCGTTCGGCCAACTCGAGGAGAGGACGACTATCCGGTTGGAAGCTGTCGAGGTTGAAGTCGGCCAGCGTCTCCGGGGTGAAGCCCATCTCGGACAGAACCTGGAGTTCGTGCAGATGGGTGGTCAGGAATGGCCCCAGATTTCCGAAACAGTTGCTCGGAACATCGTGATTTTCGCGCAGTTCTTCCATCGCCTTGAGGATGCGGCGACTGGCGGCGAACGAGGTGACGTCGGGCTGCAGGTCGTGTCGGATGTAGGTACCGGAGTTGGCCATGAGCCGACCAAGGACATCCATGGCGGCCGAGGCCACGGCTTCGGCGGTGACGGTTTCCATCTGGCCGATGGCCGTGATGGCCGCGATCTCCTCGAGACCGAAGTACCCGTTCTCGCCGCAGCGACAGCCAACATCGGCGAACTCGCCGGCGTCGGTCAGCGTGACGCCCTGCAGATCGTCGATGGGTAGGACACGGCTGATGAACTGATGCGGCACGCCACCCAGGTGAGCGACGAACATCGGTCCGTAGATGGGCGGTTCAAAACCGACCATGCCCTGGGGAACGACCCGACCGACGTATTGTCCTGGCGTACGCCCGAGCAGAGCCAGGAAGCCGTCATGAAGCGAGGCCGCGGCGTTCTTGGCAATCAAGCCGGGAGCGAGTTCGCCATCGCAGGCTTCATTGTGGGTGTAGGGAATCTCGGCGCCCATGCCGCCGGTGGCGACCGTGCCGATGTCGAGCCAGAGGATGCCCAGTTTGACGACTGCGGCGATCACCTGGAAGCTGTAGTCTCTCACCATCTTGAGCAGGTCGCCGGAACGACTGGCCAAGCTGGCGATGTTGACGGCGTCGATGATGGCCATCGGGTCGTATTCCCGTACGAGGCCGAGGACGAAGTCGGGGTCGAAGATGTTGACCTGGTCGCCGATGACGTACTCCACGCCTGGGACACGCTCTGGCGGTTCCCGCCGATCGAAGACGAGCGGGGTGAGAGCAAAATGACTGGCCTGAAGAGCCCGCACAATGGCGGTCCCCACAAGGCCCGCACCTCCGAGAACAAGGACGCACCGTTTCATGGTGTTTCTCCTTCTTGTTTTGATTCCACACGGCAGATGCCGTGACTCAAGCACAGCTTAAGCATTTATACTTTTATACCAATATAATAATTTGTCAATAAGATTTAGAGGAAAAGGCTAAAATTAGCAAAAACGAAAACCGCGACGAAATGTCATGGTTTTTGTGGTACGCCAGGCAGTTGCCTCGATATTTACTACTACAACATCGAGGCATTTGCCTGGTGCGCGCAGGGGGATTTGAACCCTCGACCAAGTGGTTAAGAGCCACCTGCTCTACCGGACTGAGCTATGCGCGCGTGTTAATAACGCAAAAATTATGTCATAATCATTGACTAGAGTCAATATTTTAAGTATCCTTTTCAACGTACTCTCCCTCTCCTTGCGAAGGAGAGGGCAAGGGTGAGGTTAACGCGCCTGTAGCTCAATGGATAGAGCGCTAGTCTTCGGAACTAGTAATGGGGGTTCAATTCCCTCCAGGCGCACCAAAGAACCGACATTTTTTTATAGATGGCGGTTTTTTGTTATAATTTGCGTGGCGCTACTTGACCAAAAGGATAAAGTATGAAAAGATACGCCGTCGGATTCAAAAAACACCTTTCCTTAAGCAAGGAGGCTTAATGATAATTTTCTTCGCGTGTCTCGGTTTCGTGTTTTCTTTGATCATGTTGGCGACTGATCTTTTCAGTCTTTTAGACCAATGGGAAACCAAAACCATGTGGCCTTTTGGCTGGCTCAATTGCCTCTGCCTCGGACTTTCCCTTTTAGCTGTAATAGCAGCTATTCTATCTCGCAACGAATGGTTGATTGCGGCCGGTTTGTTGGTGACAATTCCGGTGGCAATTGAAGCTAAACTGTTATTTAGGATCTGTCGCACAACCTACAACACATGAACGACTCCGACGTCATCGGCTTCGCTACCGCCCCGGCTTTACTGCCCGAAGCGGTTTTTTATTTTCGAATAGACGCATCCGCAATAATTTTGGTGATACAAACCCAACTTATGACCGCGTTTTTGGGATTCCATTTCCCCACCCTGTTTTTTAAAATCACCGGCCAAAAATTTTACGCCAACTTCGGCGGCAATTCGCTCGCCGATCGGATTGATGATCACGGCCGGTTTGAAACGACCAACTGTCAAAGTGGTGGCAAAGTAATCAAAGCCGAGTCGCTTGGCCTCTTCAGCCGTGCGACGCAAGCGCAATTCAAAACACAACGGACAACGTGCGCCGCCCTCGCGCTCGTTCGCGAAGCCGCGAATTTTTTCAAACCACACTTTTGGATCATATTCGCCTTCAATGAGCGGCACCTTTAAAAATTCCGACATCTGACGCACGGCCGCCAGACGTTTTTCATATTCCTCGCGCGGATGAATGTTTGGATTAAAATAAAAAATCGTCACAGCAAAATCGCGTGACAATTTTTCCGGGATCCAGGCGCCGCAGATGCCGCAGCAGGTGTGTAGTAAAAGTGTTGGAGTCATAATCCCTCTCCCCGTCCCCCCCACTCCGTCCATTGACCCCCTCACCCCCATGTCCCCTCTCCCTGCAAAGAACAGAGGGGAGAGGGGAGGTGAAATTTTTTCGTAGAAAACCTCCCCCCTCCCTCACCCTTCGACCTTGCTCAGGGTGGCCTGAGCTCTTCGATCATTCAATTGGCTTCATGGTCGCCTTGAGGGATTCGAAAGGCGATTGGCTCAGAGCTCCCTGAGCAAAAGTCGAAGGGAGGAATCGAAGGCCATCTGCTTTTTTAGCAGGGGGAGGGGGCATAGGAGGTGAGGGGGGTAAATTCAACACGGTGAGAGACATGGGGTAAGAGGTAAACAGCAGGAGAAAATTAAAGGGAATAAAAAGAAGGAGGCCGATTACCACCCCTTCACCTGAATCGCCGCCGCCGCCGCCGACACTTGCGCTTCGTGTTTGGATGTACCGGTTCCTGTAGCCACCAATTCTTTTCCCAGATAAACCCCGATCTCAAATTTTTTATTATGATCCGGCCCTTCTTCGGAAATGACTTTATAATTCGGCGTAACTCCGGCTCGTTCCTGCGCGGCTTCTTGAAAACGACTTTTAGGATCGATATGCAATTGGTCGCGTAAAATTTCCGGCAGTTTGACCAAAACCGTGCGATGAATAAAATCTTTTGCTTCTTCCCAACCCAAATCAAGATAAATCGAACCGATAACCGCCTCAATGGCATTGGCTAAAATATAACGGCGAGCTTTGGAGGCGCTGTCTTTGGCCTCGCCTTTGGAAAGATAAAGATAATCTTCTATCGTAAGACCGGCACAAATATCCGACATCATGTCAGCGTTAACCAAAGCCGCCCGCCAGTTGGTAAGCTCGCCTTCGGGGTTTTCGTAATTCTGATAAAGAAACTCGGTTACCACGAGTTCAAGAACCGCGTCGCCGAGAAACTCGAGACGCTCGTTATGCCCCAGACGAAAGTCCGGATGCTCGTTTAAATAAGAGCGGTGAACAAGCGCTTGGCGCAACGTATCTTTGTCGTGAAACGACACGCCGAGGGTTTGTTCTAATTGTTTTAAATCGTTCATAATTTTATCAATGTGTATACGAATCTACGAATTTGGCTACGAACCAACGAATGCTACGAATCTTTTTTATCAGGATCAAATGGTTTTAGAATCCGACAATATGTAACTCCATCATCGGAAAAACGAACCAAAATGCCAAGTTCTTTTTTTGTATATTGAAGATAAGCCTTAACCTGATCATAATCTTTTTTTCTAAACCTTTCTCCAACTTTAAATTCAACAACTATCTTATCTTCAACCAACAAATCAAGAAAAAAATCGCCGATATTTTTAGATTCAAATTTTATTGGACAGTGAACTTGTCTTTTAAAACTCCGTCCTCTTTTCTCAAGACAAATTTCAGCGGCTTTTTGGTATGTTTTTTCGCTCTTATCCGAGCCAACTTCGTTATAAGCATCAAAACAGGATCCAATTATATCATAACTTAAATCCGGGTATAGAACATTTGGATTGTTAATCTTCCTCCTATCCATATTCGTAGTTTCGTAGCCAAATTCGTAGATTCGTATACAGTTTAATTAATCTACTTTTGTTTCTTCTTTTTTAGGCGGGTTAATGTCAACCTCCTTCACTTCTCCTTTAACCACCATATCTTTATAAATAGCGCCCAGAACGCCATTAACAAATTTCCCTGAAGCATCGCCGCCAAAACTTTTGGCCAATTCGATGGCTTCGTTGATAGCCACTTTGGAAGGCACGCCTGATGAAAATTTTAACTCAAAAGTACCGAGCCGTAAAATGTTTCGATCCATGCAAGTCATGGAAGCGAGCGGCCATTCCGGAGCAAACTGAACAATAACCGCGTCAATCGCGACGATATTTTTAATGACCCCGTCGATGGTTTCTTTGACATAACCGGAGTCGTCAAAATTCGGGGCAAACTCGGCGCGATCGTAAGCCACAATCTCGTCGAGTTTATTAACCGGCTGGTTGTTAAAATCCCATTGGTACAAGGATTGCATGACCAGGGTTCTGGCTAGGTGTCTATTTGACATAATGAACAAAAAGTAGGGTTCAAAAATTTTTGAACCCTACTTTTTGGTTGTTTTTTTGACCAAACGTTTGGCGGCGCGAGAGGTGTCGACAACTTTTTTGCCTTTGTAAGAACCACAAACTTTGCAAGCGCGATGCGGCAAGACCGCGGCGCCGCAAGGGCAGGTGTTGATGGTGGCTTTTTTAAGAGCAAAATGCGCGGCACGGCGGCGCTTGTCCGAACTGGTTCGGCGATGTCCAGGAAGACCCATAGGAGTTTTGTAAAATGAAATTTATTTATTAACTGGTTATAATTATAACAAAAATATGGTTTCTCGTCAACTTTATTACCAGAAGACACTTTTTGACTTCCCAACCGCTAGATGATAAATTCACTAAGTCAAAGGTTCTTTCACGTCTTTCCCAAGGAAAACAAATGTTATCACCGCCGTCTCGAGCCAAAATCGCCGGTGTCTTGGCTGCCTTCCTGGTCAACGAGCTCTTGAGTCTCTTCAAACACCCTGATGAAAAACCAATAGTCATTACCATCAGTTGCGGAGAGACTTCGGATCATACGCAAATTAACCAATCTCTCCATACAGTTTTCCCACTCGGAATAAGAAAAATTTCACGTCACGTACTCCTCGAACCAGTGTTCTAAAACCCTTGAGCTTGGCGTTAAACGACTCGGCG